>JAABUW010004633.1_pt1 | contig 18523 bp, 18 predicted proteins | sample 5560081 | NCBI WGS metagenome assembly JAABUW01 (sample SAMN10711882, study PRJNA513363) | rock metagenome | isolation source: Antarctica rocks | place: Antarctica: Victoria Land, Knobhead sud | reverse complement strand
TCGTCGCCCATCGCAAAGGCGGCGGCCTGCATCGCCAGCCGCTCCGGAGAGGGTGTGGGCTTGTCGCGCTTGCTGTCGACCACCCGGTTGCGCAGGTGCACCAGCATCGTCGGGATGTCGATCGCCACCGGGCAGACGTCGTAGCACGCGCCACACAGCGTCGAGGCGTATGGCAGAGAGGCGTTGTCGGCGATCCCCGTGAGCTGGGGTGACAGCACGGCGCCGATCGGACCGGGATAGACCGAGCCGTAGGCGTGGCCGCCGGTGCGTTCGTAGACCGGGCAGACGTTCATGCAGGCCGAGCAGCGGATGCATCGCAACGCGGTGCGGCCCTGCGGGTCGGCCAGCGTCGCGGTCCGGCCGTTATCGAGCAGGACGAGGTGGAATTCCTGCGGCCCGTCGCCGGGCGTGACGCCGGTCCACATGGAGGTGTAGGGGTTCATCCGCTCGCCGGTGCTGGAGCGGGGGAGCAATTGCATGAACACCTCGAGGTCCTGCCAGGTCGGCAGCAGCTTCTCGATGCCCAGCACCGTGATGAGGACGCGCGGCAGGGTCAGGCACATCCGGCCGTTGCCCTCGGACTCGACCACGCAGAGCGTGCCGGTCTCGGCAATGGCGAAATTGCCGCCGGAAATGGCGACCTCGGCGTCGAGGAACTTCCGCCGCAGGTGCAGCCGGGCCGCCTCGGCCAGCGCGGCCGGCTCGTCGGTGAGGCCAGGATCGGCCGGGCGGCCCACGGCACCCATCTCGCGGAGGAAGATCTCGCGGATCTCCGCGCGGTTGCGGTGGATCGCCGGGACCAGGATGTGGCTCGGCTGGTCGTGCCCCAGCTGGACGATCAGCTCGGCCAGGTCGGTCTCCCAGGCGGCGATCCCGGCCTCGGCCAGCGCCTCGTTGAGGCCGATCTCCTGGGTGGCCATCGACTTGACCTTGACGACCTCCTTCACGCCGGTCGCCTGGACGAGCTCGGTGACGATGCGGTTGGCCTCGTTGGCGTCGCGGGCCCAGTGCACCTGACCGCCGCGCGCGGTGACCTGCTCCTCCAGCTGCAGCAGGTAGCTGTCCAGCGACCCCAGCACCTCGTCCTTGATCGCCGCACCGGCCGCGCGCAGCTGGTCCCAGTCGGCTAGCTCGGCCACCACCCCGGCCCGCTTGGCGCGGATGGTCGTGGTGGCGTTGCCGATGTTGTGCCGGAGCTGGGTATTGGCCAGGGCGGTACGAGCCGCCAGCGGGAACTTCTGCGTGCCGCGCAGGTGTCCGACGCCCTGCGGGGCGGTCGGCAGGCCCAGGAAGGTCGACGTCATACCGTCACCTGCTCCGCACTGGCCGACTGACGGGTGGCGGCGAGAATCTCGGCGAGATGCATGGGTCGTACGCCGGCGCGCAGGCGGGTGAGACCGCCACCGATGTGCATTAGGCACGAGGAATCCGACGCCGCGCAGACCTCGGCGCCGGTGGACAGGACGTGCTGCATCTTGTCGGCCAACATCGCCGCGGAGACATCGCTGTTCTTCAGGGCGAAGGTGCCGCCGAAGCCGCAGCAGGAATCGGCCGCGGGCAGCTCGCGCAGGTCGATCGCGTCCACCTGGCGCAGCAGCTGCAACGGCCGGTCGCCGACCCGCAGCACGCGCAACGAGTGGCAGGTCGGGTGATAGGTGACGCGGTGCGGGTAGTAGGCGCCGACGTCGACCGTCTTCAGCACGTCGACGAGGAGCTCGGACAGCTCGTACGTGCGCGCCGCCAGGGCACGGCTGGCCTCGGCGAGCGCGGGGTCGCCGGCGTTCTCGGCGGCCACGGCGTACTGATGGCGGATCGAGCCGACGCACGAGCCGCTGGGCGCGACGACGGCTTCGTACGGCTCGAACGCCTCGACCGTACGCCGGATCAGGGGCAGGGCCTCGCGGGCGTAGCCGGTGTTGAGATGCATCTGGCCGCAACAGGTCTGATCGGTGGGGACGGCGACGGTGTGGCCGAGTCGTTCCAGCAGCGCCACGGTCGCCTGGCCGACCTGTGGGTACATGCCGTCGACCAGGCAGGTGATCAGCAGGGCTACCCGCACCGGCGCCTCCTCGGTGAGCCGCTCGTCGTCGCGCGCGGTGCCGGTCAGGCTACGGGAACGGCCTACCCGGCACCAGATCTCGAAACGCCGCCTCAACTCGGAGCCGGCGCCAGCTCCCGCAGCTTCACCTGAACGGCCTTTTCGGTCCACGATCCGGCCGGCGTGATCTTCACCGGCACCGACTGCCCGGGAGACAGGCCGGCGAGCACAGTACTCAGCGCCTGGGTGTCCGGGGTCGGCTCGCCGTTGACCGCGGTGACGACGTCACCGGCCGCGATGCCGGCCTGGTCGGCCGCCCCGCCGGTGACGACCGAGACGATCCCGACCCCGGCGGACTGCCCGTCCGGCCCGGCGACCGTCGTCACCTGCACGCCCAATGCCGCCCGCCGGGAATTGACGATTCGGCCGTTCTTGATCAGCTGCCCCGCGATGTCGGTGACGACGCTGCTGGGATCGCGAAGCCGATGCCCGGCGCCGCACTCCCGGTGCCGCCGCCCATCCCCGGATCGACGGCGGCCAGCGTCGGGCTGCCGATCACCTCACCGGCGAGGTTCACCAGACCGCCCTCGCTGTTGCCGGGGTTGATCGCCGCGCTGGTCTGGATGACGTTGGGCAGCGTCGCGCCCTGCGCACCCTCCTCGGCCGGCTCGCTGACCGTACGTCCCAGGGCCGAGATGATGCCGTTTGTCACGTTGCTCGACAGGCCCAGTGGATGGCCCATGGCAAGCACTAGATCGCCCACCTCGAGCGTCTTGGAGTCGCCGAAGCGTTTAGGACGCTCCGAGGCCGACGCTCAGAGCACCATCCAGGTCCGGCCGTCAATGAGCTCGCGGGCGGCGTCGAGGTGCCCGGCGTGGGTCGCGGTCTCGGTGAGGACGTGCAAGAGAACGGCTTGTAGATCAGGCAGCCGGAAGTCCCCGAACAGGTCCTCAGGCCACCGCGACGGCGGCGCCTGCAGAGGGGTCGCACTGATGACGTCGTCGGCGAGTCGCACCTCCTCGCGGTAGAGCGCCAGCACCGAATGGGGGTCCGTGTCGTCTGCAAGGCGCCACGCTGACGCGGTGCCGTCACCGACGCCCTCCCAGGCTGCCTGCTCGCCGGCCACGACAGCGCGGAACCAGAACCGCTCGACGTCGACTGCGAGGTGCTGCACGAGGCCGGCACAGCTCCACCCGGTCGGCAGCACCTGGAGACGTAGGGCGTCTGCATCGAGTCCTTCGAGGATCCCCCAGACATGCTCACGCTGCCCGGCCAGGGACCGCATCAACGCCGCTTTCGTAAAATCCATGGTCGCCAGAGTCGCACGGAAGGCAATCCAGACCGCCAATCATCACGGTGGCGCCGGCAACGACCGTTGTTAGGGGCGGGACCGCGTCGGCCGGGATCACGCAGGTGGTGGCTGTCGGGTAGCCGATCACCGAGCGGGACGGGTGGTGCGTCAGCCGGGTCCGGTGAGGTGTCTGAGCATGGCGGCGAAATGTAGCTGCTCGTCGCCGAGCCGGGCGAAGAACCTTTGGTCGACGGCTTCGACGGCGGCGTTGGCGGTATTGGCGACGGCGGCACCTAGGGCGGTGACCGTGAGGGCTCGCGCCCGGGCGTCGGTGGGGTGAGGCCCGCGATCGATGAACCCTTTGGCTTCAAGGACGCGCAGCACCTGTGAGGTCATCATCGGGTCGGTGTGCGCGTGCTCGGCTAGCTTGCGTTGGGTCACGGGCGTGGCTGAGTTCAGCCAGGTGAGGGAGGCCAGAAGAACGAACTGGACGTGAGTGAGATCGAAGGGGCGCAGCGCGAGTCGTTGCGCCGCTTGCCAGGTGTTGGTTACCTGCCATAGCAGCAGTCCCGGGCTGTCGTGGGCAGCGGTGTAATCGCTGGCCAGCCGCTCACCCACGAGGTGTTTCCGGCTGCATCGCCTGGCGCAATACCCCAATGTCGGCCGGGTCCAGCGAGATCAGCCCACGCCGCAACTGGTACCCCCAGTTCGGGGTAGACGTCAGTGCCAGCAGTGCTTTGACGTCTTGGACCGGAACAGGTCGGGTGGCCTCGTAGCGGACCCGGCGGCGGAAAGGCCGAAAGTCCCCCTCATCGGCTTGCCAGATCTCATCGTCGGCGATCACACCCAGTGCGGTGAAGTGCCGCAGCGGTGCGGAGTCGCCGAGTCGCTGGACCGGGGAGTAGTAGACCAGGGTGTCGCCGCGACTCATCCGCGCGAGCCCGGCGCGCTTACCGTGCCCGATCTGCGCGATCCCGAGGCTGACCCCGCGTTGGACGTGTTCAGCCGATACCACTCCCAACCAGCCGGTCACGGTTCCTGCTCCACCAGTTCGACGAGGCGGTCGAGGTCAGATTGGGCTGAGTCCCGGAATCCGCCGCCAATGATCTTGGCCCACAGGAAAAACCTCACCTTCGGTGCACCCTTGGGCTTCAGCACCCCGCGAGCGCCGACAGTAACCGGGCCCTGCACACGGACCCATTCGGTATCCGGTGACCACTGCGCCCAGGTGTCATGCTCGATCCACCGGGCAAAGAAAGAGTTAGGGCTGCCGGTGGATAGAGCGGTACCTTGTCCAGTTCCATCGTCTTAGTATGCGCGCCTACTAAGGTAGTGGCAACTGCACCCGTCCGAAAGTGAACATCTGGGCCGACGCGCAGGCACGGTTCATCGCGAGGCGCACTCTTCGGGACCCGGACCGGGACCGGGAGCGGCGACCGGGACGGGCTGAGCCGAACGCGAGATCGATGACGGCAAACTTGAGAAGCGCCTACCGGTCAAGGCCGAGGACGAGTTGGGGGCGGTCGATGGTGTGGTCGTCACGGTAGGGGCGGACGGCGGTGCCGATAGCCACGAATTCGGTCGTGTGCGCGCCCCAGCTGTGATTGCGCTGATGGAGCTGGACACCGACGATCCCTTGGGCGGCCAGGGTTTCGGCTTCCGCCTGCATGCGGGCCATGGCCAGCTCGCGGGCGTCGTATAGGGCTTGCGTGAGCAGTGGCAATTCGACGTTCTGACCGACGTTGCTCAGGGTGTTGCCCAGCGAGCGGTGCGCCACGTGGTAGACGCAGGTGCCCATGGTGAGTCCCAGCGGGGCGTAGCCGGTACGGATGAGCGTGTAGAAGTCCTGCCCGCTCAGGTCGCTGGTGAACGGCTTGCCCTTGTTGTTGCGCCACTGGGTTCCGGCCGGATTGTTCGGCTCGGCCTTCACGGCGGTTCCTACGGCAATGAACTCGGCGATGTCGCGGCCCCATTCCTTGAAGTCGACCTCCAGCCGGACACCGACGATGCCGTCGGCGCCGAGGACGTCGGCTTCGGCCTCCATCCGGTTCATCGCCAGCTCCCGGGCGTGGTACATCGCCTGGGACAGCACGTCGAGCTCTTGGTTCTTCGACCAGCGGGCCAGCTGCAGCCCGACGTGGTACACCGACGTCCCGAGCACCAGACCGAGCGGGTGGAAGCCAGCTTCTTTGACGAGCAGGAATTCGTTCACCGTCAGGTCGGAGGTGAAGAGCCCACCCGGTTTGCCCGGGGTGAGCTCCGTAAGGCGTTTCATTGCGTCTTCGGACAGGGCCGTTTCATCGCTCATTACTGCTCCGGTTGCTGGTCTGTCAGACGGGCGCCCACCACCCGGTCGTGCGGCTGTTCCAGCCGCAGGATTTGCAGCACTCCGGGAGCCTCTGGCCGACTGGGCCGGAACGGGGTCAGTGCTGTGCCGATCATCGTGGCTTCGGCGACGTGGTCGCTGTTGCCCTCGTACACGCGGCATTCCTGCTCGCGGATCGTCAACGTCATGTCCCGGACCACCAGCGCGGACCCGCCCTGCCGGGTGACGTCGGCGCCGATCTGCGCGCGCACCTCCTCGCGGGTGCGTTGCACCAGGTCGGTATAGGCCGACACCTCGCCGTTGCGCCACGACCTGGCCACACCTCGGCTGCGGTAGTCGTCGTGGCGTACTCCTACGGCGACCCCGAAAGCCAGCCCGCACGGCACCCACCCCGAGTGCAGCAGCCGGGCGAAGTCTTGCCCGGACAGGTCGCACAGAAACGGGGCGGCCAGATGGTGACGGCCGCGGGCCCGGACCGCCGTACCCAGGACGGTGAACTCCAGTGCCTGTGTCGCGCCGGGGAATGGGCGGATCGATAAGTCAACGCCCACCACACCATCGCCGCCGAGCATCGTGCATTCCTCCACCAACCGCTGGACGGCCCGTCGGCGAGCCGAATACAGGGCCGCTCGACGAATGCCGTAGCCCACCCATCGCGAGCCCCCGCTCCCCGTTGTGGCACCTCCCGGGCCGGAGCCGTACCTGCGGGCAGCCGCGTACTGCATCGTCCCGCAGGCACCCCAGCCGGCATAGCCGATCTGGTCGACCGTGGACCCCATCACCTGCCCGACCGGGTCGAACCCCACCCCCCGGACGGCCGCGAACTCTCCCGCCCCTAAATCCGATGTCCACGACGCCGTACGACGCGACTGGTCCAGCCGCGCAACCGCCTCCACCGGCAGCTCCCCACGGCGAGGAGTCGCGGCACTGTCCGCCGACCGCCCGGTCGACCCCGGACCGCCTCCAGGCCCCGTCATCAGCCGGCCGGGTCGACAGCCGTTTCCATTCCCCCACGCTATCCCGGTCAGCGACCCGCGGCCCGTTCCGGATGAATTCCTTCCTCGGCCCAGATCCGCGCCCAGTGTCGGTCGAAGCGCGATCGCAAGCCGGTATTCAGTGCCGACAGGCCTCTTCGAAGGCATTGGCACCGCCGAGCCGGCGTCACCTTCCTCGATTGAGCCCCCGACCAGCTGCGAACTGGCAGCCTTGACTTGGCGAGCGTGGCCCGGCGTACTGGGGGTGTGGAAGTGAGGAAGGGGCGACCGGACCGATCCGACTTCCGCTGGACGGAGGCACTTAATCTCCTCCATCACACCGGAAACGCCGCGACCAAACGGCATCTACGCCACCAGCGGCGTACTTCCCTGTTCATCGTTGCGGGCCTGGTCCTCGTCCTTGCCCTGGGCACTCGGTTCCTCGGTTCGCGAGTTACCCAGCCCGGCCGACATGCCACTCACCGTCACTTTTCGCATCCTCCTGTGTGGCAGGGCGCGCTGGGCCTGGCTCTATCCGTCTGTGGTCTGGCCCTCCTCATCCTCGGTATGGTCAAGCGCCTGAGATCCGGCGGGTTCCTTTCTGATTGGTCGGCGCCCATTGTCGTGCTGAGCCAGAGTCAACGGCGGCTGTTGGTCCGACAGGCCACCGGAAAGGTCCCGGCCGACCCGGAGTTGTTGCCGTTGGCCCGCGACGTCGCCCGGCGACTTGTCCGCGCGGAACGGTTATCCCGCTTCGGCGTGGGGGGCGTTGCGCTCGGCCTGATCGGTCAGGTATTACTGCTCGCCCGGCTCCCGTTCGCGCTCGTGGCCGGTGGCTTTCTGCTCGTGCTCGCAATTGCCGCCAGGTTGGCGCATAAGCGGGCCGGTCGAGCGGAGCTGTTCCTCCGAAACCACCCGCCGGCGGAGGCCGAGCAAGCAATCCGAAGCACCTGAAGCGGCCGCGCTTCCTACCCCCGGTCACTGCGGCTCCTCAGCTCGTCCAGGCGCGCCACAGCGCGGCGTACTCGCCGTCGAGATCGACCAGCTCCTGGTGCTGCCCCAGCTCGGTGATGCGCCCATCGATGACCACGGCGATGCGGTCGGCGTCGTGGGCGGTGTGCAGGCGGTGCGCAATCGCGACGACGGTCCGTCCGAGCATGAGGGCGTTCATCGAGCCCTCGAGGGTTCGGGCGGTCCGCGGGTCGATCAGCGAGGTCGCCTCGTCCAGGATCAGGGTGTGCGGGTCGGCGATGATCAGCCGGGCCAGCGCCACCTGCTGGGCCTGGGCCGGCGTCAGGGACTGGTTGCCTGAGCCGACCAGTGTGTCCAGGCCAGCGGGCAGGCGCCGCACCCAGGCCGCGGAGCCCACCGCAGCGAGCGCCGCCCACACCGTGTCATCGTCGGACTCCTCCCGCGCGAGCAGCATGTTGTCGCGCACCGAGCCCACGAAGACGTGATGCTCTTGGGTGACCAGAGCAACCTCGGTGCGCAGCAGGTCCAGCGGCAGTTCTGTCAACTCGACCCCGCCGATGCGCACGGACCCGGTACGCGGCCGGTTGATGCCGCCCAATAGCCGGCCCAGGGTCGACTTGCCCGAGCCGCTCGGACCCACAATGGCCAGCCGCTCGCCGGTCCGCAGCTCCAGGTCGATGCCGTTCAGGACGTCGTGGCCTTCGCGATAGGCGAATCGGAGGTCCTCGCCGACCAGCTCGGGACCGTCCGGGCGCCGGTCGCCGGGGACGCGGTCCGGCGGCACCTCGGCGATGCCGAGCAGCCGGCTGGTCGAGGCGACGCCGACCTGTAGTCGGTCGATCTCGCTGACCAGCCGGTCCAGCGGGCCAGTGAGCGCCTCGGCGTACAGCACCGCCGCGGTGATCTGGCCGAGTGTCACCCAGCCGTGGGTGTACCCGACGGCGCCGACCAGAACGATGATTACTCGGGGTGCGTTGAACGCAATGTCGATCACCGCGAAGAGCAGGTTGCGCAGGGTCAAGCCGTAGCGCTCGGCCTGCGCCGAGACCGCGATGTCGTCGTGGGTCGACCGCAGCCGCAGATCGGCCAGGCCGATTGCCTCGACGGTGCGGGCGCCCTCGACGGTTTCGGTGAGCGTCGTATTGATCTGGGAGTACGTCGCTCCCTCGGTGATGTAGCAGCTCTGCGCCCGTCGCAGGTAACGGCGCACCTGAATCATCGACACCGCGATGAGCAGCAGCGCCGGCAACGCCAGGAACAGCGAGTTGAGCAGCATGGCGACGATCGACAGGCACACGGTGAGCAGCGAGATGATCGCCATCGGCAGCCCGTACTGCGCGGCCCTGCTCATGGTGCCCACGTCACGCGTCACCCGGGTGACTAGGTCACCGGTGCTGGCGCCCTCGACCCGACCGAGCGGCAGCCGCAGGATGACCCCCACGACGTACTCCCGCGCGGAGGCCAGCAGATCCTGCCCGAACAGCGTCGAGGTGCGCTGGCCGGCGAAGGTGAAAAGGGTCTGCGCGCCGACGACGGCCAAGATGACCCCCGCCAGCGATGTCACCGTCGAGGGCGTCGACGCCCCGTTGACGGTCCGGTCGATCAACTGGCCCAGCAGCCGGGGAATGAGCAGCCCGCTGGCCGCGGCTAGCGCATTCAGTACGACCATCGCCGTGAAAGCACCACGACGTTCACGCAGCAATCGGCGGAAGAACCTGCGGACGGCGGCGTTGTCGGCGACGGGCCAGCCGCGCTCGGGCCGGCGGGACTGCGCGAAGACGGCGCGGGCCCGCTTCTCGCGCAGCAGGTGCCGGCGTCGCAGCCCCCGGAGGCGCTCGCGCATTGAGGCGTCGCTCGGCGGGATCAGCTCCGGTGGCACCGCGGGCGCGTCCAGCGTGCGGTCGCGCCAGGTGTCGGCCGAGGTTGCCAGGAGGTCAGGCATGACTGTCCTGCCAATGCTCACGATGCTCCGACGGTGGCCGGTCGGAAACGGCGGCCGGCTCACTCTCGCGGCGCTGCGGATCGACCCTTGGATCGGCCTCCAGCGGATCGTCAAGTGAGCGTGTCACCACCCGTCGGTAAGCGGCGTTGATTTCGATCAGCTCGTCGTGCCCGCCGATGGCTACGACTCGCCCGCCTTCCAGGAGGGCGACGCGATCAGCGTGGTGTAGCCACAGCGGCGAAACCGTCGCTACTACGGTGGTCCGTCCTCGGCGGTGGACGGCGACCCTTTCGGCGATCCGCGCCTCGGTATGGGCGTCAACGGCCGACGTGGGCTCGACCAGGACCAAGATGTCGGCGTCGGTGCCGACAGCCCGGGCCAGCACCACCCGCTGCCGCTGGCCGCCGGACAGGCCACGACCGCGTTCGTCGAGAACTCCTTGCCACCCGCCCGGCAGGGCGTCGTACACCTCCTCGGCGTTGGCGACCCTGATCGTCTCCTCCGCCTCCTCGCGGGTGAGCCGCCCGTGCGGGTCGATCGCGTCCTGCAGCGTGCCGGCAAACAATTGACCACCGGTGTCGCTGACCACGATCCGGTGACGGACGTCTGCCAAGCGGGCCGCGCCGAGGTCGACGTCGCCGAGGCGGACCCCCCACTCCCGGCTGCCGACCAACTCGTCTGCCGCGGCGATGCGCGCCCGCTCCGCCGCCCGCTCGGCGCGGGCGACACGCGCCGCGCGGCCCTTCAGCTCTCGGCCCGTCTCGGCCGGGACCTCGACGTCGGCCGTGAGGTAGCGGCCCAATCGGTCGGCCAGCTCGGCGGACGCCTCAGGGACGGCGCTGACCACGAGGGTGAGCAGCCCGCATGCTGCGACGAAACCCGTGACCTCGTCGACCAGATCGCCGCCGGTGGGCAGCGGCACCGGCGAGGCCGGCTCGCGCCAGGGAGGCGCCTGCTCGAAGAGTCCGATCGCCTTGCGGGCGGAAACCAGCGCGCGGGTGAGCTTCTGAGCAAACTCGAACAGTGTCTGAATCGGCCCGACCATGAACAGCCCGTAGCCGAGGAAGCTGATCAACTGGCCGACACTAAGGTCCCCGGTGAGCACCCGACGCGTACCCGCCCACATCAGAAGCACCAGGAATCCCCCCGACAGCAGCACCCCCGTGGCCTCGATGGCCGCCTGCCAGAGCCCGGCCGAAACCCCCGCCAGCCGGGTCCGCTGAGACTGCTCGGCGTAGTTGCGGCCGAAGGTCCGCTCCCCGCCGATGCCTCGCAGGATGCGCAGGCCCGCGACGATGTCGGTGGCCATCGAGGTCAGCTCCGAGCTCCGGGAGCGCTCCATTTCCTGGCGCCGGTGCAGCGGCCGCAGCAGTGGCAGCGCCGCGCCGACGATGACCGGTGCAGCAACCAGCACCAGCACGCCCATCGCCGGCGATGTGTTCAGGACGATGGCCGCCACCACCAGGTACGCCACCAGTTGCGAGCCCGCCCGCGCTGTGATTTCTGTCAGCGCGCCGAACTCGTCGGAGTCGCTGGACGCCACGCTGAGCGCCTCGCCGGTCGGCGTGCGCCGGGGGAGCACGTGACCCAGCTGTACGGACTTGCCGGCGACCATCTGGACCGTCCCGTACAGCGCGATCAACCAGCTGCGTACGACCAAGGTGTGCATCGCAATGCCGAACACTGCCCCGATCACCGTGACGAGCCCGAGCAGTCCGGCCCACCGCAGCAGGTCCGGCCAGGAACCGGCCAGGATTCCCTTGTCGACGGCCTTGCCGACCAACCACGGCCCGAGGGTCAGCGGCAGCTGCCACAAGAAACCCACGAACGTCGCCGCCGCGATGACCCCCGGCTGCTGTCCCAGGTGCCAGCGCAGAAACGCCCCCGGGCTGCGGGTGTCCGGACCGGTCGCGACCTTTCCGTCGGCCTCCGGCTGGAACGTCGTGAGGGTCGGGGGAAAATCACGCATGGTGCAACGAGACTAGGTCGATCGGGCAGGTTGCCGCGAACGGATAAACTCGCGCTGAGTGCCGGGTCGCTCGGTCGGTGCCGCGGTCGGCTGTCGCAGGAGCAGTCGCGGCGTACGTCGGGCTTGGGCCTGCTTCATCCGGTGACGCTGCTCGGGCCAACATTAGGTACCCCCGCGCCGATCACCGTAGCGGGACACCAACGCTTGGAGGCAATCATGAGTGAATTGACCGCGGCGGCCCGGGAATGGCTCGCATCGCATCACCGCGCCGTACTGATCACGCTGCGCGCCGACGGGTCGCCACAGTCGTCGAATGTGTTGACCGCCTTCGACGGGACCGACTTTCGCATCTCGGTGACGGCCGAGCGGGCTAAAACCCGCAATCTCGTCCGCGACCCGAGAGCGGTCATGCACGTGCTGGGTTCTGACTTCTGGAGCTACGCCTCGGTCACCTGCTCGGCGCAGGTCGGCCCGGTGAGCCGGCAGGCGGGCGATCAGGCCGGACAAGAGCTGCTGGCGGTTCATGACGCGATCAGCGAGGCGCCACATCCGAATCCGGCCGAGTTCCACGACGTGATGGTCAGGGAGCATCGGCTCGTTCTGCAGCTGCGCGCCGACACGGTCACCGGTCTGGGTTGAACGGCATAGCGCTCCGAACGGCGTGGCCAGGGACGAGAGCCGGTCCACTGTCTGGATGCGGCATGCGTTGTCGAATCGGTGCGCCCGTTGCAGCGACGAGACGGACGGCATGGAGTTCCCTGAGCCGAATGGCACTCGCTTCGCAGATTCGACGGTTGTGCGGTGGCGCTTCTCAGCGCCTCGTTAACGGTGGGCGGCCCTCTTTTGGAGCGAAGGAATGCCGAGTAGGCTGCCCGTGATGCGTTCGCCCTCACCCCGAGGAGGCATGAGCCATGCCCGAGTTCCCGTCGCTGGCGCACATCGCGGTGACTGTCAGCGACCTGGACCGCAGTACGCAGTGGTACACCGCGTTGTTCGGTTCGGACCCTGTTCTCGACGAGGACGAAGAGGGCGGCACGTTCCACCACACCGTCTATGCCCTTTTGGGCGGGCATTTGTTCGGGCTGCACACCCACACCCAGCCGGCCAGCGAAACCTTCGATGAGCGCCGCACCGGTCTCGATCATGTGGCTTTCGCGTGCAGTGGCCGCAACGAATTGCAGCAGTGGGCCGATCGCCTGGATGAGCTGGGCATCTCCCACAACGGGATCAGAGACGCCACCTACGGTTCCGGTGTCTCGTTCAGGGACCCAGATGGCATCGCCCTCGAGTTTTTTGCACCACCCGGGGTCGACTGAGTCACAGCCCAGGTGGCAGCAGGAAAGTGTTCGCTGCGGCCATCCGGTCATGCCTGTCGGCTGGCCTCGATGAGGAAGCGGCTGGCGTGCGCGACGAACGACCCCTTTTCGCTTAGCTGGTCATGCAGCAAGCGCAGGGTGTCCCGATAGAGGTCGACGGTGAAATCCGGCACCCACCAGATGCACTTGCGCAGGACGTACACGATCGCGCCGATGTCGTAGAACTCCGCGCGCAGCGTTGCCGTCTGCAAGTCAACCACCGCGAGTCCGCAGGCTTCCGCTGCGGCGCAAGCGTCACCCGGGCGGCGCCACCGATGCGCGTCCGGAAGGGGCCCGAGGAACGCCTCGCTGAGTTCAACCATGCTGGCTGGACCGACCTGCTGCGAGAGGTAGGTGCCGTCCGCCGTCAGCACCCGTGAAATCTCGGCCCAGTCAGTGCTCACGGGGTGCCGACTCGTCACGAGGTCGAAGGATGTGTCGGCGAAGGGCAGAGGCGAGTGCCCATCGTGGCCGACGACGGCAACACCAAGCGGGTGAAGCCGGGAGGTGGCCACGGCGAGATTCGGCGGCCACGTCTCAGTGGCAACCGCAACCGGGGGATACACGCCAGCCTCGGCCAGCACCTCCCCGCCGCCGGTCTGCAGGTCGAGCGACGCCCGCGCTCGGTTCAACCGGTTCGCGACATTCCGCGCGTAACCCCAAGGAGGTCTCTCTTCCGTAGCTCGACCATCTAGCCAAGAGAAGTCCCAGCCGTCGACGCCCACCTCGTCGGCTTCACTCACAAGGTCCTCAAATGAGCGCATGGCCAAAGTATGAAGACGGGGTGCACAGAGAATCCACTCAGTTGACGCTTGCTGCAGCGAACTCTGACAAGCTTCAATGCCCGGCGTCCCTGGGACGCGACGATCGCAGCCTCGAAGACGACGAGACCGATAGCAGCCACTCGCGCCTTACCGTTTCACTGGCCAAACGCTAACCCAGTCGTAGGCGACTGTCCGCCCGACGACCACAAATGGGCAGGATGAGCTCATGGTTACTCCAGCTGTGCGGCGACTGGACTTTGGCTACTTCGTACGGCCCGGCGAGGAGACCGGCACGGGCAGCCCACGAGTCGAGCCCTGCCTCGGCTACGTCGTTGAGCATGCCGGCGGTCTGCTGTTGATGGACACCGGTATGGGGAGCCATCCCGAGGTGGATGCCCACTATCGGCCCCGCCGGCGGTCCCTGACCAAAGCGCTGGCCCGGGTCGGTCGTCAGGTCGACGATGTTGATCTCGTAGTGAATTGCCACTTGCACTTCGACCACTGCGGCGGCAACCCCGAGCTGCCCGGTCGGCCCGTCTTCGCCCAGCGCGTGGAGCTCGCCGCCGCGAGGAGCCGGGACTACACCTTGCCCGGGCTCATAGACGCCCCCGGCGTTCGTTACCAGGAGCTTGACGGTGACGCCGAGGTGCTCCCCGGCTTGCTGGTCGTGCCAACCCCGGGTCACACGCCGGGCCATCAGTCGGTCGTCGTGCGCTGCGACGACGGCACGGTCGTCGTCCTCGCGGGGCAGAGCCACGACACCGCCACCGCGTACAGCGCCGATGCGCTGGCGTGGAAGGCGACCCGGGAAGGACACGGCCAGCCGCTGCCGGTGACGCCGGCCTGGATCGACCGGCTGCAACAGATGGACCCCGCCCGGGTCTTATTCGCCCATGACCACGCCGTTTGGGAGCCCTGACCGCTGCAAAGTGCCGACCGTCGGCCATCGCTCACCAGGAACACGCCCGGCAGTGAGGAAGCATCGACGGACCGCGTTGCGAGTGCTTCGGTCTGATGGCCGCCGTCATCGAGCCGGGATGGCCATGTCCGTACACGCATCCGTTACCGGTCGCGTCTTGCAACGAGGGCGGTCAACGGGGCGGGGGCAGTAGAGGCGACGATGGGCAAGTGACTGACGACATTGCGGCAGTGCCCGCGTCCGGGGCTTCCTCGGCTGCAGATGTTTACCTCGGAGACCCCGCGGTTCGGGCGGAGTGGGACCGGCGGTACGCCGACCGGGAGCGGCTGTGGAGCGGCCAGCCCAACGGTGCCCTCGTGGCCGAGGTCGTCGGGCTCACACCGGGGCGGGTGCTCGACGTCGGCTGCGGCGAGGGCGCAGACGCCGTCTGGCTGGCGCGGGGCGGCTGGGACGTGACCGCTCTAGAGGTCTCGGGTGTGGCGCTGGAGCGGGCGGCCGGGCACGCGCGGGACGCCGGTGTCACGGTGCACTGGGTGCACGCCGGACTGGCCGCGGCGGCGCTCCCGCCGGCGTCCTTCGACTTGGTCTCCGCGCAGTATCCGGCCCTGCTACGCACCCCCGACGCCGCGGCGGAGCGGGAGCTGCTCGCCGCCGTCGCGCCCGGCGGCGTGCTGCTGCTCGTGCACCACGCGGGAATGGACACCCAGCAGGGGCACGACAGCAGCTTCGACCCGGCCGACTATGTCTTGCCCTCTATGGTCGCCTTCCGGCTCGACGACGACTGGGCGGTGGAGGTGGACGAGCAGCGGCCGCGCATCGCACCCGACGGCGGGGCCGGCGCGCACCACACCGACGACCTGGTGCTGCGCGCGCGCCGTCTGCGCTGAGACCCGCCGCCCGCAGCCGGTCCGACCGCTCGGCGCCGCCGCGTCCGGTGAGGGCTTTCGCTTGGCAGGGTGTGGGAAGCCGACGAGTGGCGTCACGGCAAGCCGCCGTCAGTAGCGGGCGCCCCGTCGACAAGCTGTTCACCCAGCGCAGTGTGGCGATAGAGCAGCTGTGATCGGTGGCGTCTCGCCGTCACCAGGCCGGCGCCGCGCAGGGTGGTGAGGTGTTCGGAAACGGTGGCCGGTGCGAGGTCGTGCCGGCGAGCGAGGGTGGTGGTGGTGGCTGGGTGGCGCAATGAGGCGAGCAGCTTCGCTCGGGTGCGACCCATCAGCCGGGCTAGGGCATCTGAGGTGGCAGCGGTCGCTGGCTGCCAGAGCTCGGCGATCCCGCGGGCCGGGTAGACCAGCGTGGGTTGTATGGGTTCGTCGAGGACGACGGTGACCGCCGGCCAACTGAAAGCGCTGGGCATCAGCAGCAGACCTGCCCCGCGGAGCTCGCGAGTGTGGCGTTGACCTTGGTCGATCAGGACCGCTTCTCCTGTCCAGCGGACCAGGGGATGCAGGGCGGGGATGAGCTGTTCGAGCCCGCGATCGGTCAGTAGCCGGCCGTGATAGCTGATATCGGCTTCGAGCAGATCGCGCAGCACCGGCCAGTGCGGTGCAATCAGCTGTTCCCAGACGGACTCCAAGGCGTCGACGATCCGAGACCGCGTACGGGTGGGGTCGGTCAGCAGGTCCTGGGCACCCGCCGGTACGGGCTCGCCGGAACGCTCAGAGAGTGCTCGCGTCACCTCAGCATGTACCTGGTTCAGCGGGGTGGCCCGGACCTGGGCGAGCTGGTCCCGCACGTCGGGCAATGCCCGGACGGGCGCCGGCATCGGGAAGTCGGGGGTGTATCCGCGTCGAGGTTGCAGGGCCGTCAACGGCGCCAGGTCGAGATCGTCCAGCATCGGACGTACCGCCTCGAGCCACGGTAGGTGGTAGCTGCGCGAGGGCGGATCGACCAGCACTCGAACCGCGGCCATCGCCTCCCACAAAGGAGACACCGCGAACCGGACCCGCCCCAGGTCGGCGACCCCGAAGCGCAACTCATACATTCGGCCTCCACCGAATCAGTCGTGCGTTCACCGTAACCGGGCCACAGTCCTGGACATGGCTGCCGACCAGACGCCCAGCGCCGCGGGGACGGGTCCCACACCCGGGAGCAGCGGGCTGGCGACCTATGGCCAGGTGTTCGGGATCGGCGAGTTCCGGGCGCTGTTTGCCGCTCACGTCGTCTCGATGCTCGGAGATGTGGTGGCGGCCGTGGCGTTGACTGTCCTGGTCTTCGAGCGGACCGGATCGCCGCTACTGGCCGCGTTGACGTTCTCGCTGGTCTTCGTCCCCGCCCTGGTCGGTGGCGTGCTGCTCTCATCCGCCGTCGATCGACTGCCGGCCCGGGCCGCGCTGCTCACCTGCCATCTGGTCAGTGCGGCCTTGGTCGGCGTCATGGCAGTGCCCGGCATGCCGATCTGGGTGCTTCTGGTGCTGCTGCTCGCTTTGGGCCTGGTGGCGCCGGTCTTCTCCAGCGTCCGCGCCTCGATCCTGCCCGACGTGCTCCCCGACCGTTCCCAGTACGTCCTCGGTCGTGCCCTACTGCGGATGGTCGCCCAGGGCGCTCAGGTGGTGGGCAACGGAGTGGGCGGGCTCTTGCTCCTGGTCCTGCGTCCGAACGGCGCGCTGGCCCTCGACGCCGCCTCCTTCGCCTTGTCGGCAGCACTGGTGCAGCTCGGTACCCGGCGTCGGCCCGCTGTGGCCTTGGATGTGGAGACCTCGCTGCTCCGCGACTCCCTGTCCGGAGTGCGAGCGATGCTGGCCCATCGGGGGATCCGACGGCTGCTGCTGCTGAGCTGGATGGTGCCGGTCTTCGCGGTAGCACCGGAGGCGCTCGCCGCGCCCTACGTGCATCTGATCGGAGAGCCGGTCAGTGCCGTCGGGCTTCTGCTTGCCGCCATGCCGGCGGGCACCGTGCTGGCCGACCTGGTTGGTGGACGGCTGCTCGGTCCCGGCGCCCAGCGCCGCCTGCTCTTTCCGACGGCACTGCTGACGTGCCTACCGCTGCTGTTCTTCGCTGCAAAGCCGGCGCTACCGCTTGCCCTTGGGTTGCTGGTCGCGAGCGGTCTTAGCTTCGTCTACGGCCTTGGGCTGGACCGCCTGGTGCTCGACGTGGCACCGGAGCGGCTGCGCGGCCGGGTCCTTGCCGTCCAGGGACCCGTACTCATGTTCGTGCAAGGCGCGGCGTACGCCATCTGGGGCGCGCTCGGCCAGGTACTGCCCGTTCCGTTGGTCATCGCCGCCGCCGGCGGCTTCGGCCTGCTCACCGTCGCCCTGCTGCGCCCCGACCATGCCTCAAGGCCGTTATGACTCGATCCCCGTTGAAGCGACCCGCAGCAACATGCAAGAACCGTCCCGTGTTGAGCCCGGCGGAGGTCGAGCGACAACGGCGAGCGCCATCCGGCCCGGCGTCCGTACGTCGAGGAGCAAGACCAGCATCGCGGAACCGCATGAGTACCGGTTGCGTCCGACCGTCATGAAGCGACTGGGTCACCCGGCTGCGGCGGTCCTCCTCGCTCTGGTGTTGGGCGGCTGCCCCGGCAACAGTGCGCGGATCGTGGACTGCACACCCGGCTACCACAACAAGTCTGGGCCTGACAGCGACTGCGTCCCGGACCGTCCGCCAAGCATGAGCCAACCGGCCAGCCCCGCGGCTCCAAGTACGACCGGGCGCTAAAGCCGGGGGGCCGGCAGACAGTCTGCGTCGTCCCACGCGCCGCAAATCAAGTCCGCGGCCCCCCGCCGCTTTGCAGTCAGCCGATGTGCAACCGGCTCCGGCGCGACTCAGCCTGCGAGCATCCGTTGCATCTGAGCGAGCTCCTCGGTCTGGTCCGCCGCGATTTTCCCGGCGAGCCCTTGCGCCGCACTGTCTTGGCCTCTCCGCACCTCGTCGTTCGCCATCGCGATCGCACCCGTGTGGTGGCTGATCATCATGGTGAGGAACATGCGGTCGAAGTCCGGCCCGCTGGCGCCCATGAGCTGGCTCATCTGATCGT
>JAABUW010004628.1_pt1 | contig 18542 bp, 11 predicted proteins | sample 5560081 | NCBI WGS metagenome assembly JAABUW01 (sample SAMN10711882, study PRJNA513363) | rock metagenome | isolation source: Antarctica rocks | place: Antarctica: Victoria Land, Knobhead sud | reverse complement strand
TGCGCTTGGGGTTATCTCACCAAATCGGAAGAGAAAACGCGTAACTCAGGAGTGTTTAAACAAGCAGCTGGATGACGGTTGTGATGCGTTTGTGCGGGAGATGAATCGGGCAATAATTGAACTCCGTTGAGGTTTATATAGGTGTCACTTCTCTGCATACAGCCCTACAGAAAACCCTGTTGTCGTCTAATCCACCGCTTCTCCACTACGTTGCAGCGCATGAATCATCGCCCTGATTATTGCCGATCTTATCTGAGCCCGCAGCAAGAATCCTCTTACTTCTACCCTTCAGGCTAGCGCTTTCTTCTACTTGTATGTTTGGTCAAAATCCAGCACGTGATTTTACGTCGAGATCCATCCCCCACTAAGTTCCTAGGTCCTTCCCTTACTTCCTAGGTCCATCCCTCACTCCCTAGGTCCATCATTCAGTTAAGGCCTGTCCCTTGGTCGTGGTCTGGCCCCTTTTCAAGGCCTATCCCTCACCTCGTAGGTCATCCCTCAATCAAGGCCTGTCCCTCAGCCATGGTAGGTCAATCCCTCAGGTCGTAGGCGGGGTTACAGTTGGTGGGGGGTTGGAAAAGTTGCATATGCTAACCATGAGTTCAAAATTATTCCAATCCCGACTCAGCTTTCTGCATATGCTAATCATGAGCTCAAAATTATTTCAATCTCGACTCAGCTTTCTGCATATGCAAGAATTGATATTATTTAGCTAAAGTAGCTAGAAGACAAACAGCAAGAGCGAAGCATCGAGAAAACAGCACAATCACAGATCACGCATAGTTCTATATCATGAATAGCAAGACGAGCGAAGATTATTCTACATATGCTTAGCATATGCACAAACATGCAAATCATGAATTCAATCTGTGACATGTTCATTCTGATTCACAAGTTATTGCTCATGTTATCTTCATCAGATCTTTTTTCTGCATTTTCTTCTTCATTCTCGTCATTCTTGTTACGATTCTAGCTACGCACCTTCGTTGGTGGCTATGTTGATGACTATGTTGGTGGCTATCCTGAGGACTATCGCCGATCGCTCGCCGCTAGGGCATAGGCTTGTTCCGAAGCCAACCCTATTCAGGGTTAGCTTATGTTCTCCTGAGTCATATAGATAGCCGGCCCTTCCCTTCTAGATACTTTCCTTCCTTAGCATTTATATACTCGTTACATTACACTCATATAACTCGCTCTATGCTGGCCCCTAACAATTCTGCTCATGATTTGCACTATCACTTTTCTTATCGTCTTCAACATTTGCGTTGAAAGAATCTTGAGCGAGCTGAGTTTCTTTTCAGTATATGCGTGACATATGCGAAGTGCGACCAAATCATTTAGTCAATTCATTATCTCATTCGCTCAATTTTGAGCGTCGATGCTTTCGTTGTTCATCGATGTTTCTTTGTGCTTAATTGATGCTGCGCATATGCACAAGACGAGACTTTGATAATCAGATGTGAATTTATTTGTGATCTTGCTTAATGCTCTTGATATATGCTTCAAAGCCTGAAGCTTTTCCAACCCGACGTCAGATCTTGAATGTGCGAGACATATGTCATTTTTAAAGTTCAATTCGACGTCAAGAATCTTTTTCAACCTTCGACTCAATTTTTTCAACCTTCTAGCTGCATCTCAATTTTTAACTTATGCTAGCTTGGTAAGCTTGTAGCTGATTTTAGCTAGGTTTGCACTTTTGTCGATAAAGACTGTAGAAAAAGAGTTGTTTTGAATCAGAAAAGATAAATAGTCTTTCTATGTATTTTTTTGAAAAAAGTCTTCTTGAAATGAAGTTAATGTCAAGAACTCAAGATTTTAATCAAATAGAATAAGGTTAAATTGAATAATATAATAATAATAATAAATTCATACATTCTTGTGACATCGATTAGGCCGACCCATGGGAAACTCTATGCTATGTGTGTCGAGTGAACAAAACTTTCTGAGATAGAAAACCGCTCGCTGTTTATACGACTGCTACACGCAGTCGAGACAATAAAACTGAGACTATGTATCAAATTTGTTCGCGATGATTGCACGTTAGAGAATGAGTGTTCTTGTCATTCTAAACTGCTTCAGCAGCTTCATTTTCATCATTATTCTCGTTGTTGCCTTGAGATTCTTCGTGATTGAGATGATGACTCGATAGTTCATGAAGTCAACGTCTTGTAGCATATTCAATCGAAGATGCGTTCAATTCAAGCAGTGCATCAGAATATGCTTGACTGTCTGATGACTTCATTCGCAGTCGCATCAAGAACTATTCACGCTCGACATGTTTCTCAAGTGCAGATAAATCTTCAGCTTTATGCATTTGATTCTGATGTGAATTGCAAGAGTGCTTTCAACCTTCTGAAAATCATCATGCATCTTCACTGACTTCTTGAATAAATGAAATCTTTGAGCGAGAGATGCATTAATGTCTGCAATGCGTTTTTTGTAGTTTTTTCATTGAAGATTTCATTGACTTTTGTGAAACTGTGCAATCACACGTTCACTCATTTGAATCGTCATTAAGAAATCAAGTCGTTCACATCTAGACTGTATCTTTGCTTCTTCATGAATTGAAGTGTTCAGAAACGTCATTTTTTTGAAGATTGAAAAGTGAGAGATGAGTCTATTAATTTTTATCAAATGAGCACATATGATCTTACATGCTCATCAAGTCTTCTGTGTTCTGTCGTTGATTTAACTGCATAGTGTGACTTGATTCTGTAGCTTGTTCAGATGAACATGTAGCGAGAATGTGTATGCTTTGACTTTCAGCGTTTCAATGTTCACTTTTCTGAAGACGTTGATCACATGACACAGCGCTTGATTTTGAAAAGTTTCTAGTCTTCATTTCATATTCAACAATCTTTCTTCTTTATTGCGTTGATGTCATATTAATGCTTTGAATGTCATTTTTGATCTTATCATTGCAGAGTATATCTGTTTTGCTTTTGCAAATGTAGTTCTTCAAATGAAGATCTCAAGTCGACTAAGCATTAGCATCTTGATGATGTGATCTGCTTCTATTTGATGAAGATGCAAATCTCATTGTAGTTTTGTGTTCAGTTGCACTTCAAGAACTCGTACATTTAATTTCAACTTTATTATCAAGTTTTCTATATATAAACTGATTGTCATGTCGAATCTTTTTGACTTACGAGTGAAGTGAGTGAGTTCATATTTCTCTGAAGCGAACGTAGCGTCATGAGTTCAAGCTCATTTCGCACAGACGTTGTATGCTCAACTCAATGATTTGCAAATTGATTTTGTGATTTTGTCATAGATCAGAATATTGATGTCATTTACGAAGTTAAGCACTTTGATTTTGATTTTTAAAGCTTTGCATTTTTCGATTAAGCTTGCGTTAAAGAATAGAAAAAGAATCGATAATATGAAAGATCTCTGCAATATGTCAGCGTTTATTTATTGCATCATGCTGATTTATTCATTGAACATCAGCAATGACTTTCTGTCTTTCAGAAAGCTGCGAGTTCATTTGACTATGTAGTTCAATGTTCTTTTCATTCTCAAAGTATGCAGAAGTCTAGTGTGCAAGACATGATTAAACATCTCAATAACATTTAAACTAAGCATGAAGACTATGTACTTGATTTTGCAGTCTCATACTGCATGTACTTGATCTATTAGTAAATTCAGCACTGAAATCATGAATTGCTTGCATCTCGCTCTCATTTGAGCATTCAAAAGCATGTGATGAATCTCAGTAATATCATTTAATCTTTTGATCATGATTGATTTTAGTGTCTTATTCATGATGTTTAACAAAGCGATGAGTTGATACATCTTTGAATCAATGTAGTCACTTTTCTTTGATTTGTACAGTACTATTGTCTGAGCTTTTTTGAACTGCTTCGAATGATATTTGTGAATTACATATGTGTTGAACAGACTGATTAGTATCGAAGTCAGTTCTGTTAGACTCGCTTGAAGCGCTTTATTTGAAATTTTGAATGCGTTTAATGCTTTGTCAACTTTTACTTGTTGAATCATCTGTCTCATCTCATCTTGTGATAAGACTGAATTGAACGACACTGTCAGCAATATAAATGATCTTGAAATGTCATTGATGTCTACTTGAAACAATGATGAAAAGAACTTCTTTCGTAGCATCTCTGTTTTTTCTTTGAATGAGTCTGTTATATGATCGAAATTATTGCTCTTTAATGACGAAAACTGCAAAAGTTTCTTGAGTAACTGACTTTCGATTCTGACTCATTTTGCGAAGCATCAAATTGATTTTGATTCGTTGCTCAACTCATGCATTTGTGATCTAAAATGTAAACATTTTGTTTCTTTAATGATCTTGTTTTTGTGATCGTTGTATCTCAGATAGTCATTTCATGTTTCTAGAGTATTTTACGATTTTCATACAACTCATAGTCATCGTGATTTTATCATGACTTTCAAGCAGATCTGATTTTAAAAGTCTTGTGCTTGAATCAATGACTTTGCTTAAGAAGTAAACTTCTTGATGATCTCTTGTAGCACATAAGTGATCTCAGCTACTCTGTCATCTATCGCTGTCTTGTCATCAAGAAAACAATCGACGGGAAAATGTATTCTTAGATGAGCATTTAGTGCTTCTGTGTTCATTTTCTTTCATAATCGACGAGTCATGAGCTGCATGAAGAATGTGCGTAGACACAACTTCATGACAATCGAAAGATGATCAGATTTCTGATGTAGATCAATTCTCATCTTGCATTTGTATATCATGAATTGAATTTTCTTGCTGTCAAACACTAGATTTATTATTGTGAGCTAATTGTGAGTTTTTCTAGTAATTGTGCCTGATTCAAGCAGTAGTTTTAATCTTGCGTTCGTAATGATGTTTAGTTAAACATTTATTACTATGTAATGAGTAAAGCATCTTCTGTCTTCTTAATGTGAGTGATGCAGATTGAAATCTTCTACAATTAGCTGTTTGCAATCATCTTTGATTAGTTTGTTCAGATGAGAAATAGTAGATGATTCTTTTGTAAAAATGATAAACAGCGAGCATGAATTGTAAACATTTATGAGTTGTAGCATCTGTATCTTGTCTTTCAAGTTGCTAGTTTGTAGCTTGATTAAGCAGATGTTTGATTCAATGATTTTCATCACTCATTGATCAAGTTTTAAACACTTGTTGACATAAATACATGTTCTTGCTTGAGATAATGAGTCTTTCACTAGATGAAAGAAGTTGTGAGTCAAACTAAACATTTGTAAAGTGTTGATGTTGCAATCTTGTTTCTGAATGATTATTATGTTGAATTTACGAACTTCTTTGTTTATCAGAAATGATTTCTGAATTTTTAATGATTTTCTGATGTTGTACTGTAGAATTCGCAGAAAGATTTGATTCATTATAAAGTTATCTGTAACTGTTGTTGACTCTGTGCAGAGACAGTTTTTTGTATGCTTTTAATCATCAAGAATCTTTCACATTTTCTGATTTGACATTTCTGTATCTGTTCAGACATCATGTCTTCTGAGTCGCTAATCACACATGAAGAGTGATTGACTCGTCTCTTCTTGACTTTCATCACTTGTCATGTTGACTCATCGACATCTCGACTGCTTATCATCATCGAGACATTCATTGAACTTGATGAGTGTTGAGATCATGTCTAGAAACTAATCAGAGTGCATGCGTGACTAAAATGTTTAATCTATAGAGATAGCTATAACTAAGACTTTAAGAATACAGAAGAAAGAAGGTACAAAAGACAAGAAAAACACACTCTATATAGTAGTAATTCAGATCGACGCTAGTCTCAAAGAAAACGTGTTGAAACACAAGAAAGATGTTGGTTTGAAAGATGTTTGTGACACAAAGAAATGTGTTTGTCATAGAAATCTGTTAATCACTTGTAACACAAAGAAGTGTGTTTGTCATAGAAGACAATAGAAGCTGATTAAAAGATGCTAGAAAAGAAAAAAGATGCTGAGTTGTATCTGAGTCAAATCTGAGTCAGATCTAAATCAGATCTCGACTAGATCATTGACTAGTTCTAATCAATTTTGACACATTTGTAACATTACTTTTTTCTTTGAAAATTCATGTTCGCATGAATAAAACAAATGAAACGCAAACTTTCACTGTTTTTCAACTTAGTGTGACTTGTCTGAATATGTTATAAACATGCCTGAATCGATCAGAGTTCAGATTTAACCCTAATCAATTTGATTAGAGCAAGTCATGACGCTATGCCTAGTTTGAACCTAGCGCATTTCTATTGAATTCTTCGAGTCATTCTCAGCACTTCTTGTCACGATTCTAGTCTTGTCAGACTCAGTCTTCTAGCCTTGTCAGACCTATTCTCGCTTCGTCATCTTGACTAGTCTCTATTGAGCCTAGCGTCGGCTGAGAAACACACATATGTAGCCAGCTTCTTTTCTGTAGCTATCTTTCTTTCTTAGCATTTATCTTCTAGTTAAATGACATCTCTATCTGACTCGCTCTAGGCAGGTCTCTAACATTAGATAAATGCTCATCATCTACTCTGCTATCAACGAATAAACGATATGAAACAACCTATTCAGTAAGGAAAATTTGCAAGAAATTCTTCAAATTTGCATCATCATTTTAGATCGCAAGAAATTCTTCAATTCTACACTCATTTTCACCATTCTATTCGCAAGAAATTCTTCGAATAAAGCACTCAATTATTACCTGAAATTCACAAGAAATTCTTTGAATTTTCACTCATCAAAAAACATCAATTCAAAACATCAATCTCTCATTTACTCTTACCTCAACAACTTCTACCTTCTCTCATCATGACACGCAACGTCGAGTCAGTTGAGTTTCAAACAACTCGTCTACTTAGAAGCACTGTCAGTAGAAGAGTTTCACTTCTACTCATCGATGCTTCAGTTGAAGCTGAGAAAGCTGTCATCTCATGAAACATAAACATCGAAGAACAACTGTTTCATTGAGTCAGCAATCAACTCAACGAAGTCATCAATATGCTGAACGAGCTTTGAAGTCAGCGAGACTTGACTCTACAACTCAATGAACACTGACTTCTTGTACAAGATGATCACAAAAAGAGAGCGAAACAACTAGAAGTCGCTTTTGATAAAAACGATGAGCTAGAGAAAAAGATCAACCAGTTACAAGGCGAGCGATTGAACTTCAGAGCGAAACAACGTCAAGCTGATCGATCTATGTCTCATCAAGATACTCAGTCAGCTGAGCAACGAGTCAATCAGAAAGAAGCTCGCTTTCAACGAGAATCTTCTACTCTATCTGATAACGAGAATGATCATCACAAGTTCATCAAGCTTTCGAATTCACTCATCTTCATCGAAACAGATGACTCTATCTGAGAGACATGAAACATCAAAATAGCTGACAAGCTTGATGTCAACGTGAATCATTACTCTACTGAAAAGATTCGTATTGTCTATGTGATTTTCAGACTAGAAGATGATGCTGATCAGCAAATCTATGCAAAGCATCATGTTGATGCTTTCTCACTCTATCAGTCACTATCAGAGCTACTGAAACATCTGAAAGAAATTTACGAAGATCAGAATCTGATTTGAAAGTGTCGTCGCAAATACGTTGCTCTGAAGCAGCTCAACAAGCCTTTCAGCTCTTTCTATTCAGAATTCACTAGAATATTCAGCTTTCTGAACTACGACGATATCACTCTGATGAACGACATTCAGAATAAAATCAACAATCGCCTTCAGAACGCGTTGTCAGTTTGCCTCATAGAGTTTAGCTCGCTTAATAAGCTCAAGATCTTTCTTCAAGATGTGAATAACAAACAACGAGTCAATTATCAGCTACGTGACGAGCAATGAACAGTCAAATTGATAGCAGCTTCGAAAAAACGTTTTGTTTCTTCGTCGACATCAGCTTCAGCCTTGATTACTAGCTATGTTCGACTCGCTACTTTTTTCACTCTCGAATCTGAATGATCAAGAATGTCAATCATCTGCTTCAACTGCAAAGCATCGAGTCATCTTTCAAAGAACTGCTCTTAGCTGAAGGCTAGTACTTCAACATCTTGTGCATTCACTTCTTGCCTCAATGAGATCATCATGTCGAAAGAAGAGAAGAAATTATTTACAGAGAAATCAAAGAATGAGGCAAAAAACTAGTGACTTTCATCAAAGACGTGATGAAAGATGTGTTAATTTCTTCAACAATGAGCAGTTCAAATGACTTCTTTGCTTCGAAATCTTTGACTACTGAATGTGTACTATCTAGCAATGAAATTAGTTACTCATTAAAGTCATTGATTGACACTGAAGCAGCTGACTATTCATTCATTGATGAATTAATCGCGCAGAATGTTTGTGATCATTTGCAAATTGAATCTTTACCTTTAATCAAGCTCAAATCAATAAGAAAATTCGATGATCATTATGCAAAAAAGCTCATTACTCATGCGATTTATTTGAATCTAACTGTTCAAGATCATATGAAACGTTTCGTCTTTATGCTGATCACTCGATTAGATCAACATCAGATGATTCTTGAAAAAACATGAATGAACAAGATCGAGATGACTATTGATATGAAAGATGATCGTCTTCAATTTTCTAGTTTCGAAACTCATATCAAAGCTTCTATCAAAGCTCATTCAACTGTTCTTTCAAGCAAGAAAATCGCGATAGAACAGAAGAGTTCAATCTCTACTCAAATACTAAAGAGATCTACCTCTTCTGTTGTCACTCAACTCAGCGAGAAGTCATCTTCATTCAGTAAAATCGTGAAACCATCTAGCTCAGTCAACTTCGCTTCGCCTTTCGATTCAATGAACATAGCAATGATAAAGGCTGCAGCATATAGATCACTAGTCAAACGATTGAATGTGACTACTTTCATGATCATCGTCACGAAAATCGATCGACTTCTAAAAACAGCTAGAAATAAACTCGAAGATGTAAATCTACAAAAGCTTTCACATGAAGAGATTTTGAAAGAAGTCAAAGCTAAGCTTTCTTCGAAATATCATGACTATCTAGACGTGTTTGATCGAGCGATGACTGATCAACTACCCTCTCACCGTTTCTACGATCATAAAATTAAGTTGATCGACGAGAAAACATCTTCTTGAAGTCGTCTCTATCATATGTCTGACTACAAGCTTCAAAAGATGAAGAATTACCTGATCAAGCATCTGAATAAAGGCTTTATATCTTCTAGCTCAGCTTCATATGCTTCGCTCATACTATTCGTCGAAAAGAAAGACGATAGCTTGCGTTTCTGCGTCGATTACAGAAAGCTCAATGCTTTGACCAAACGAGATCGCTACTCTTTGCCATTAATAGACGAGACTCTCGCTCGTATACAAGAAAGTAAGTATCTGACTCGATTGAACATCATTGTCGCGTTCAACAAACTACGCATGCATTCAGATAACGAAGATTTGACTATCTTTATCACCTCTTTTGATTTCTACAAATATCACGTGATGTCTTTCGAATTAATCAACGGTTCAACTTTCTATCAACATTATATGAACGACGTGCTATTTGACTATCTTCATCAGTTTTGTCAAGTCTATCTAGATGACATTATCATCTACAGCAAAACATTGAAGAAACATAAGCAACACGTACGATTAGTTCTACATAGACTACGAGAGACTGATCTTCAGATGAATATAAACAAATGCAAGTTTCATGTTCAGAAGATCTTCTTTCTGAAACTATTACTATTCATTGAAGAACTAAAGATGAATCTCAGAAAAGTACAAGCAGTAGTTGAATGATCTACTTCTACAAACCTCACTCAGATGCAGTTCTTCGTCGACTTCTGCAATTTCTATCGACGTTTTATAAAGAACTTTTCGAAGATTGTTCATTCTCTGATTCAACTAACTCAAAAAGAGATGATATTTAAATGAGATCAAGCTTGTCAAACAATCTTTGATCATATGAAGAAATGAATGACTGAAGTCTCTATTCTTCGTCATTTTGATCAGAATAGAAAGACTATTCTTGAAACAGACTCATTCAACTACGTTAACGATGACATACTTTCTCAGTATGATGACGAAGAAACATTGCATTCGATGATCTACTACAGCAAGAACCTGAGCTTCGCTGAGTGCAATTACGAGATCTATGACAAGAAACTACTAGTAATCATTTGTGTCTTCAAGCATTGATGATCTGAGCTGAAATTGACTGAGCTACTCATCAAGATGTTCACTGATCATCAAGCTTTAACGTCATTAATGAAAGATAAAGAGCTAAGTAGATGTCAAATGCGCTGAGTACAAAAGCTCGTTGACTTCAACTTCAAAATCATGTATCATTCAGGTAAACAAAACATCAAAGTCGATGCATTGACTCGCTGAGTCGATTCAGTTTCTAGAAGTCTCGAGAATGAATGATGTCGCTATCAACGAACTACAATTCTCACGTCGAATCGAATGAAAATTGCTGATCTAGAAGAGAAAGAAAATGATGAACCAATTTATTGATTGATTCTAGAAGCTAACAAAATCAACGAGAATTGTATTCTACTTTGTGAAGTCGTATTAAAAGATGAAGCTCAATACGAAGATACTAAATTAAGAAATTGTCGAGTTCAGAACGAAATACTATATCGAGGTGATCTTCTATGAGTTTTCTTCAATGAGCATCTTCAAATGATGCTAATTCGAGAAGTTCACGATCAATCTTCTATTGATCATTTCGAAATTCTCAGAACGATGAAGATCATAAGAAGGTACTACTATTGATCTTCAATGCAAAAGACAATAGATTGATATATTCAAAACTGCTACATTTGTCAGCGATCAAAGACTTCTTGAGATAAATTCAATGAACTACTACATTCTCTACTCATACTTGAACAGCAATGAAAGAACATAGTCATGAATTTCATCATTGACTTACCTCTTTCGAAAGGCAAAAACGTCATACTAACAGTGATATGTAGACTGACAAAGAAACGACATTATATTTCTTGCTTCACTGATGACGAGAAGATCACAGCAGAAAAAACAGCTGAGCTAATGCTTCAGTGAATATATCGAATACATGATTTACTCGATTTCATTGTTTTGAACTGAGACTCTCAATTTACCTTCATTCTATGAAAGTCGCTTTGCAAAAGACTAGACATTAATCTTCGACTCTTCACAGCCTATCACTCTCAGATCGACGATCAAAGTGAACGAGTCAATCAGAACGTCGAAAGATATCTTTGATTCTTCTGTTCGTACATGCAGAATGACTGAGCTAAGCTACTACTCATGATCAAGTTCGTCGACAATAATGCTCTGTTCTCAGTCATTTTCTTGACTTCTTTCTTTCTAAACAAAGACTTTCATTCTTGTATGAGCTTTGAACTCGATGTCATTGAATATGAAAGTTCTCGTGAACGCTTGCAGACGGCTAAAGTCGAGAATATATCTGAACATATGAACAAAACACTGAAGTTTGCTCGCGAGTCGCTAGTCAAAACACGGGAACAAATGATGAAACAAGTCAATAAGCATAGAAAAGAAGTTGATTACGAGGTCAAATCAAAAGTGTTTCTGAATGAAAGAAACATCGTTACAGCGAGATCTTTCAAGAAGCTAGATGACAAAATGCTCGATTCTTTCACCAATCTAGATCTTGTTGACTCTTCATATAAACTGAAATTATCAAAGTCTATGCATGTTCATGATGTATTTCATTCTGACCTGCTTCGCCCTGCCGTCGATGATCTCTTGCCTGGTCAAAAGAACGAACCCTCAGGTTCAATAGTGGTAAACGACGAAGACGAGTGAGAAATAGATGATATATTGAATTTCCGTCGATATCGAAGACGACTTCAGTATAAAGTCAAATGAAATGACTATGACAATGATCTCAATTGATACAACGCTGATGACGACGAATTTATGAACGCTCAGAAGGTCGTTGACGATTTTCATATTCAATACTTGAACAAATCGCGCTAATCAACAATTCAACCAATCACGATTTAACAGGTCTGAGCCTGTGAAATCATGATTGAGCAATCAATCAAGTCGAGCAGAAAATACATTCATGTGAACATGAATCGTCGAAGAAGAGAGGTAATGTCATGATTCTAACCTTGTCAGACTCAGTCTTCTAGCCTTGTCAGGCCTATTCTCGCTTCGTCACCTTGACTAGTTTCTATTGAGTCTAGCGTCAGCTGAGAAACACACATATGTAGTCAGCTTCTTTTCTGTAGCTATCTTTCTTTCTTAGCATTTATCTTCTAGTTAAATGACATCTCTATCTGACTCGCTCTAGACAGATTTCTAACACTTCTTCTCGTTGTTCAGCACTTTCTTCATTCACTTCTTTCATCATTCTTTTAGACAAACACGTCTGACATATTACATCACATCTGTATCAAGTCTAGCGCAGTCTCAAGCCATTATTTATAGAAGAGCTTGCACTCTTTCTCTTCTGTATTTTTAATGTCTTGTTATAACTATCTTTAAAGAGCAATACATACATATCAGTCTCGAGTCTCTTTGATTAAATGATCTAGGCACGATCTCAACAGAATAAAGCTTATGAAATTCAACTAAAACTTCTTTCAAGTCTTTGAATTCTTCTTTATCAACATAGTATCATTCGTTGTTTTGATCTAGTTCTGTTCATTTGATCTTGTATTGTATTCAATCTCGATAGCGTCTAGAGTTCAAAATGTCATCTATCTTTCAATAATCATTGTTTTCGATTGTCAATGATCTAGAAGATTTCAAATGCTGTTCTGATAATGAGTCTTGAAAACAAGAACATAATAGCTTTGAGCTGAACATTGAATGCAACTGCTTCATGCTTATCAATAAACGAAGATGATAGAAAATCTCAACTTTGACAGTGATTTGATAGAATTCTAGCTGTTTGTCTTTCAAATCTTTACATGATTTAGTTGTCTTTATGTTTCTAGAGAATAATCAAACTCAGTTATCTACTTCATAGATGACGTCTCGTTTATGTTTATTGATCTGAGCTTCGATGATCTGCTTCGTCTTTTTCAATTGCTGATGATTGAAAATAAGAAGCTCTTTCATTTGAATTGCAATATCATCTGCTTTTCTAGCTTCAAGACGTTCACAAGTTGTTTTGTAGTCAGTCATATTTGAATTGAAACTCATTCAAGAGTAAAAATTCTTATTAAAGTAGAACGAAGTCATTGAAATGATTGAGAAGATATTGAAATTCTCGCTGAATTTCATCATGAAAAGTCATTTCATTCAGTCGTTCTGCATGTAGTTACAGTAGATTCTTAATTCGCATTCAACATCTTGATTAACTCATTTCAATTGATCATCAATCTCAGAATGATAAACTGTTAATAGACTAGCTATGATTCTTAGTCACTTACAAAGACTTTGTCACATTGTTGATATGAATTGAGAGTCTCTGTTTGAAACAATAGAACTAGATAAATCATGAAGTCAATAAACATTTCATAGCATGATTCAAACCGTTTCTTCAACTGAGATGCTCTCATCTTTTCAATGACAGAAAACATAGTGACGTTTCTTGATGAGTCAACATATGATTGTGCAAATGACGTTATATTCTTCTGATAAAGATAGCTCAGTGATGAAGTTCATAACTATATCTTTTCAGCGTTTCTGTGAAATTGAAAGAGAATGAAGAAGTTCATTGATGTTATTTCTAGATGTCTTGCTTTGTTGATAGACATTACAGTTTCGAATGTAACGTTTAATTGTTGCTCAATGATCTGATCAATAATAGAAACGTTGAACTAAATCAGTAGTTCTTCGATTGTCAGAGTGAGAGATGAAAGACTGATTATGAATTTTCTTTAGCAATTTCATATGCATATTCTCAGAAACTCACAGTAGGTCTTTTCTGAACAGAACGTCGTCAATGATCTTACAATGCCTCAATTCAATGCTATGTAGCTTGAGCTTGTTTTCGCTTATAGCTTGTTTATACTTATTGCAAAGCTCATTCGTCTTGTTGACATCTTTTACTCGCTGATAAAGATCAACTTCAGATTCGACAGTTAGAATATTTACTCTATCGAGTGTCAGAATGATCTGATAGCGATCTTCAATATGCTGAGTTGATTCAAAGACGTTGATCAAAGACATTTTGATTAAAGCATTGACTTTAGTGTTCATTTTGCCTAATTGAAAAATGATCTGAAAGTTAAACTTGAATAGAATGTCTAGATAATTGACTTAACGTCAAGTTAACTGTTTGTTTTTCATGAAGATCTTTAAAGTCTGATGATCAATGAATATCTGAATGAGCAGCTTTGTGCATTCTAGCTCAAGTCTTCAATGTTCAAAACATTGAATAATGATTAGCAATTTCTTGTCATAGATGTGATAATTGCATTCAGCGAAGATCATGCTCTTGCTATAGAATGCTACTGAGTGAAAAACATCTTCATCATTATACTGAAATAGTATTTCATCTTTGACGTAGTCAGAAGCATCAATTTTCAGAATAGTCTGTTGTTTTGAATCGAAGTGTCGTAGAACTGAGATTGAGCTGACTTGTTTCTTTAGATCATTGAAAGCTTGAACACAGACTTCATTTCAAACAAAAAGCGTGTCTTTTCTAGTCAGCTGAGTGAATGATTTGACTAGCTTCAAGAAGTTCTTAATGAAACAACGATAGAAGTTAACAAATTTCACGAAGCTCTGTACTTCTTTTAGATTGATCAACGTGACTCAGTTGACTATGACTTTCACTTTGATGAAGTTCATACGAAGATCTTGTTCTGACACTATGACTTCTAAGAAGATCGTTTCTTCTACATTGAATTCGCACTTTCGAATGTTTACTTGTAGATCAGCTTCTCGTAAATAAGCTAATATCATCTTGACATGTTGTTTATGTTCTCGTTGAGTTTTGCTGTAGATAAGAATGTCATCTAGATAGACTTGACAGAAGTCATTTAGAAAATTTCATAGAACATCATTCATATACTGCTGAAATGAGGCAGAATCATTGATAAGATCAAAGAGTAGCACTTTTGATTTGTATGCTTCTAATGTGATAATGAAAGTCGTATAGTTCTCACTATTGAGATGCATTCGTAGTTTGTTGAAAGTCGAGATGATATTCAATCGAGTCAGATGCTTGCAATCAACTATTTTGTCAATCATCTCATTTATGAGCGATAGAGAATAGCGATTTCTTTTCGTAATAGCATTGAGCTTTCGATAGTCAACACAGAATTGTAAATCTTCATTTGCTTTTAGAATGAACAGAACGAGTGAGAAATACGAAGCTTTGCTAGAGATTATAAATTCTTTGAAAAGATTCTCGTTCAGATATTTCTTCACTTTCTGAAGCTTGTAGAAAGACATTTGATATGCTCAACATCAAGAAAGCGCAGCATCACTAGTAAGTTTTATCTTATGATCATAAGAGCGATGAGAAGATAGCTTGTCTGCTTGAACTCGATCAAAAACGTCTAGAAACTCTTGATATTCTGATGAGAGCTTGACTTTAATGTCTTCTAGATTCTGAGCTGTTTCATCAGTAGAAAACACGTTTAAAACATTTAGGTTGCATTGAGTATTATAAACAATTTTTCTATCAATATCTTCGATGAACATAGCAAAAATCTCAGTGTGATCTCATTTTAATTGATTCATCAATGTTTAAAAGAAAGCAACATCTATGTTTTGAATTGAGAAGAATTCTTTCAAAACGATAAAAGCTGAACGCTTTAAAATCTTGTGAGCAACTGAAGAGATCAAAGTTGATCGTGATCAACTTGAGTGTTTTGTAATTGAGAAAACTGAAAAAATCGAAATAGAAGTATCTAATTGATCAGAAAATACGATAGTATCATGATGCATATTCAATAATATTTCGTTTTTGTTCATTCAAAGTTTGCTCAATATAGCTTCATGATGATCAATATCAGCTATAAGCATTGATACAGTCAATTTCTTATGACTTTCAATGATCAGATTGAGTAGAATCTTATGAGTAATAACTTTCTTAAATAGCTTCTCATCATAATCTCATATTAACTTCTTTTTTATCAGCAATATTGATTGTATTTTGAGTTTCTTGCATACTTTATTAACTAGTTTGTCATGTATTAGCATGTAGATGACGAAATCACTGTTTATCAAAGATCAAAGACTAAAAGAATTGTTCTGAGTGATGAGAAAGACATTAATCAGAAATGGTTTTTCAAAGTAGTTTTCTTCTGATAAAACTTCGACTTGATTGCACAAAGATATGATCTCTACTTCTTTGATGACTTTGAAAGAGATAGCTAGTTTTTTGAATTTGAATCTGAGTCAGAGCTTAAACGATTGAATTCATTCTCATCATCTAATGCATTGACTCTAAAGAGTTGATCAAAGCACTCTTTAGAAATATGACTCAACTTGTGACAGATAAAACAGGTTTCAGCTTGTACGTTCAAGTCTTTGATGCTAGTCAAAGTCGCGTCATGCAATTTTAACTGATTCACTGATACAATGACTTCAATCTTTCTATAGAAGAGTCTCAAATGTTCATCAGCAAAGATGATCTGCTTTTTAACTTTGTTCAGAGATTTCTTTTTCTTGATGTCATTCATGACTCGTTGCTCATTATTCAAATGAATCAGATAATCATGAATTTCGTTCAGAGATTCTGACTGAATCAATTGACTACTTCAAGCTGCATGAAGATGATAGATTATCTTGTCTTGTAAATCAACTATCAACTGTTTTTCGTGATATTCTAGATAAAAGAACAGACGTTGAAACATTGAATAGAAATCACTAAATTTGCTCTTTTCTTGAATAAGATTAGCATATTTTCTTCGAAAGTTTGTCTCTTTGTCAAGATCATTGTATAGCTGAGCAAGTTCATTTAACAAATCATTGATCATTTTATAAAGATTCAATGAATCATGTTGATATCAAGCTAAAGTAGCTTTGACTGCGTTTTCATCAATTTTGAAGTGAATATAGATCAGTATGACTTTATCAGTATTGAAATAATCGACGTTGATCTCTAACTTGTCACGAATCTTTTCTTGTCAATTATCTCAGAAAGATTATGTTTCATCAGTAAATAGAGATGAATTTGAAAGCTTTTGAGATCGCTTGAATGAATTGAACATGATGAAAGAAGTAGAAGTATCTTCTTTAGTCAATTGCAGTCGATGTTGTAGTTTCATCATCTGATCTTGAAGCTTTTTAAGATTTAGATTCAATCATTCTTTTGCTTGATCAATTTCTTCGAAACAAGTCTTTCATATCTGTTCGCTGAGTATTTTATCAAATAACTCACAAGCTTCTACATCTAGATCTCGTTGAGTTCGAAGATTGTTTAGATCTTCTAGAAAAACTTCTGAGTGTTACGAACATGTCTGAATCAATCAGAGTTCAGATCTAACTCTAATCAATTTGATTAAAGCAAGTCATGACGCTATGTTTAGTTTGAATCTAGCGCATCTCTATTGAATTCTTCGAGTCATTCTCAGCACTTCTTCTCGTTGTTCAGCACTTTCTTCATTCACTTCTTTCATCATTCTTTTAGACAAACACGTCTGACATATTACATCACATCTGTATCAAGTCTAGCGCAGCCTCAAGCCATTATTTATAGAAGAGCTTGCACTCTTTCTCTTCTGTATTCTTAATGTCTTGTTATAGCTATCTTTAAAGAGCAATACATACATATCAGCCTCAAGTCTCTTTGGTTGAATGATCTAGGCACGATCTCAACATTACATTAAGAATCTCGTTTATCATATGATACAGATACTCATTACTCGTTCAATATACTCATTCAGGCAGATCAAGTCTAAAGAAATTCGTTTACCTGATGATCGATGCAATCGAAAGACAGAACAACACTAGAAAGTCTATAGAATTAACAGCGAGGCTGATTGAATTGCTAGACGACTTACAGCTCATTAAGTACGCATCGTTCATTTCGATTAATAGAATCAGCGATAAAGAACCTTCGTTGATTGCTAGAGAATCAAATCGATCAAGAGAATCAATCAACTCTCAAATCAAACAACAAAAATGACTTCATCTTCTATTGTCGAGCATCATTCTTCGCTCGATTTCTTTTCTTTTAAAACACTCGTTCAATTCAATCTCTTCTTCTTTCTTCATCATGTCTCGTCTCTTCAAAGAGCGTTTCGAAGCTTCATTCTTCATTGTCGAAGATAACGACTCATTCGCTGAAATCATAACATCTTCTATGACTATGAAAGCTTTGAAGAAACGATGCGAAGAGCTGAAAGCTAGGCTACAAGCTAGAGAGATTATCTCATCATCGTCAATCTACTCTGAGCGTTCTAGGTTTCAGAAAATACTCGATTCTTCGTTGTTCACTGATGAAAAGAACTCTATCTGAGAGAACTGATATGAAAAAGTTCAGAACAAGCTGAAAATCAACGTCGATCTCTTTTCAAGTAAATGAGTCAAGCTGAGCTACGTACATTTCAGATTATTCAATGATGCAGCTGAGATCACTCAGTCAAAACGCGAACGTGACTGTTTCAACTCATACAAGATCATCGATGAGCTTTTGAAAGAGCTAGCTCAGTTGTTCAATGACTCAGATAAAGAAGTCAACTTTCG
>JAABUW010004624.1_pt1 | contig 18560 bp, 13 predicted proteins | sample 5560081 | NCBI WGS metagenome assembly JAABUW01 (sample SAMN10711882, study PRJNA513363) | rock metagenome | isolation source: Antarctica rocks | place: Antarctica: Victoria Land, Knobhead sud | reverse complement strand
GCCTTTGCGACCAAAGATCTGAACTTCCTGCCCGCGAGGCAAAACCAGCAGGCCGGTTGTAAGAGCATAGTAGCCGACCGATCCCAGGCAGACAGCTGATGCGAGAAATATGGTTGGGAAGTACGTTCGCCAGAAGTGTGACTTCTGTGGGCTGGGTGTGATGGTGGTGGTTCCCGGAGCAAGGAGCGGTATCCGCGAAAACAGATCTCGTGCGATCATCGTCGTGACGTCGGCGAACCGCGCTGGCGCAGGTGGCTCCCAAGGAAGATCCATCCCTTTCTCGCGCCGCCGTGCAATAATTCCCTCCTCACTGCCACAACTCGCCAACCCCATGACAGCCTCAACATCCGTCTTCATCCCCAACCGCTCGTGCATCCCCTCCACCCACCTCACCAACCCGGGATACTTCTTCCTCAACACCCTTCCCAACCAATCCTGCGGCATCTTCGGCCACAACATCAAACTCAAATACCCATAAACCAGACAATCCACCGCTATCGGCTCTTCCGTCCCCAAGAACCACTCCTTCTCCCCAAGCATATCCCTCAGCACCTCGAAACAGTTATCCGCCAAGGCGTGCAATTTGAACAACGCTCCACCCCTCCCTTCCTTCCTCAACAGTCCTCTGACTGTGTCCCGTCGTCCAAGCAGTAGTGATGCACGTTTCTGCGTTTCAGCTTCGAACTTGTTCTCCTTGCCCACGCTCGTGTCGAAGCCCTGTGGCCGGTCCATGAGGTCCTCGTGCACGTCTTCGACGTCGATGCTTGATATGCCTAGATGTTCGGTTCGTTTGCGGGCTGCGGCACGGAGCTTGGGAGGGACGATGTAGTTTGCGTGCCAGGGGAGGATCTTTGTGAAGGCGGAGCGGGTGGTGGTATAGTTCTCGTAGGAAACATAGAGGGAGATGTCCAGGAGGGTTTGGGCGTGGGTGGAGAGGAAGGAGGAGAGGGCGACCGAATCGGCGCGTTGCGTGTCGTTTAGTCGAGTTTTCTTATTGGGTAGAGTGGTGATGTGGCGGGCGATGTTGTTGAAGCCGTGGATGTGCTTGTTATCGTTGGTGATGAGGTATGGTAGGCGGACGGATATGTCGTGGGCTGGTACAATGCTCCATCCGTCGAGCTGGGAGCGGAGGTAGGCAACGGCGGCGATGCATTCTGCGTCTATGCTTGGAAGGTCGAAGGCTGGGCCTAGAACGTACAACTTCATCACGAGACAAATCGCATTCACTGGTATAGCGAGTATTTCGTCTGTTCCCGTATTGAATACCAAACACATTTCCTTCCGTATATAGACACCGCGCGAGACAAGCTTTGAGGGCCGTGCCTCGAACGCTCTCCCGGTTACACCCGCATCACTATAACTTAACATCAGGCACCCGACCTGACGACAATATTGGGGAGCGTTCGATGTGGAGGCTTAACACCTCAACCTCGGAAAGATAACTGAACTCACTACGGCATACCTGGCGAACGGGATCCCAGCCTATGGAGATCCGATTGATGCAGCCACGTGGCCTCATCAATCTAGACGACAATACTTTGCAAGCAGTCGACGACTTGCTCCACGAATGCACGTTGAATGTGCGCACCGACCGCTGGCTCGGCCTGGTTGTTCTCCTCCGCCAGACCGAACGAAAGCATGCCCTCTAAGCAAGCGCGGGTGGCGCTGTAATACTTCGGTCCCGTCAACTCCTGGACGCGCTCGAGTACATCCATCTCGCCACTGAGTAGCCTCGCCCGCAACTTCTGGATAGCGGTCATGGTACTCTCGGGGCCGATGGCCGCTCCACTCTCCATCTTTGGCTTTCGAGAATCCTCAACAATGGCCGGCATCGGCTGCCAGAAGGCGAGCTCAATGAGAATGATTCCAAGACTGTACATGTCGTACGTTTTGCGGAACCCAAGACCTCGTCTGGAGCCTTGGTAATCGGGATGAATATACCACGCCCAGCTCTCGTCAGTGGCTGATGGTCCTGCGGTTGTCGGGTCGCCTTTCGACATTCTGGAATAGTCAAATCCACTGATGTATGCCTGTCGGTAATCCTTGGGTCCTCCGGCATGGAAAAACCAGACGTTGTCACTTCTGATACCTTTGTGCAACCAGTTTACCGCGTGCATGTACAGCAGCCACTGACTGAGCTGTTGCGCAATGTTCATGCGGGTTGCCAAGGAGATGCCTCTTGTCTTAAAAGACGTAAGCAGCGAAGTTGGCAGGCTACTGGCATTCTCCGGCGGCTCGAATACAAGGCCAAAACGTCGATTCTCTGGCTTGTCAATGAAGTAACCCAAGCACGGAGGTACGCAGAACTCGACAGGCTTCTTCTGGGCCAGGAGTAGGCTGACTAGGCGCTTGACGCGAACGACATCATCTTCGGAAGGAGTGCGTTTGATGGCGTCATCGACATCGTATCGCTTCCATTCTACCCATCTATTCTTCTCGTTCTTGGAAGTCCCCACGACACCAGAAGCTGCCACTTCTGACGGCGAAAGCTCGAGCTTGCCAGGTGTGCCAGGCTCATTAACTTCAATACTGAAAGCTATCGCAGCATTTAGGAAGGCGGTGAACCGAGCTTCAGCTGCGTCTGAAGATACAAGTGCCGAGTGTCTAGCAGGACGGCCGTCAACAAGCGTGCTACCGTCGAGACTCGGTGTCTGATTATACTGCGATTGCCACAACGCCCTCATTTGGGATACATCTGTTGTAAGTTGGAGCAGATGGAGCTTGAATTCATTAATGCCTCTGACGAGGATGGTCATCTGGTCATGTCCAAGCATCTCTTCGAGCGTGCGGACTCGTTGCTGGATCCTTGCTAGCTTTTTATTGAACTTCTTCCCGTCTTGGACTGCCCACTTGAAACGTTTGGGCTGCTTGCTGACGACAACGAGGCCGTCAGCGAGATATCTGAGTCGATTCAGACCACGAGGGTACTTGTTCTGGATAACAGTTTCTGTCTGACGTGCAAGAACACTTCCTAGCACAGAAGCCTCTTCGCGCCTGGATGGTGTTACAGTCTTGACAGCCATGCTTTTGCCGCTGTCATCTGCTTTTTGGTATTCACTACTGGAAGGCTCCGCGATGTCGGTCGCTTTTGCCTTTTCATTCTCCTTCGAAGACCCAGGTGCTGGCTTTGCGCTCCCGAGACTCGATTTCTGGCGGTTGCTATCGCTCAAGTATTCCCATTTCAGCTCATTCTGCCTCAGGTCCTTGAGTGCAGACTTCGACATTGCCAAGAAGCATACCTCACAAGAGCACGATATCACGAACACGCGACCCGTCAGATTTTACACGAAGAAATATGCTCCGGAACATGTAAAGCAAGACAAGCAACGGGGCCCGGAGTGGGATGTGCACTCGCTCGCCTGTGTATTCCTCGAGATGTCAACAGTCATAATGGGAGAGACCATGAGCACTCAACGCAAGCACCTCGTGTGCGGCGAGCAGCATATCGAGGGATGGAAACAGTATCAGGTTGATTACGACGAATCTCTGAACAACGGCCATATCGAGTCGTGGATCAGCCACCTGAAGACGGAATTTGCAGCTATGTCGCCGGAAACATCGGTGTACAAATGCTTTTCGTCGCCGGCTGCTCTAGCCAAGTACACCACGGTGGATAATGCGGTCGCTGCGTTCTTTGACAACATCATGATGATGTTCAGAGCGGATCTTGGGGCTCGTGGAGTGCTCGATGAGGCTTGGGAGTGCTTCAGCTGTTTCTGCCAGAACAATTGCGAGCACTGTTATGCACAGGTAAGTGTCCGACAGATGCTAGGGTCATCGGACAACCAGTGCTCACAATGACTTGCAGTCAGAACAGGGAGGACCTACGCTCATCCCTATACCCGAATCGAGAGGCACGTCGACGCATGGCGAGATGAGCCCGCCTGACGATGAACAGCTTGATTTGGCGGACGGTTACAAGGTTAGTCTTTGCGTTGTGAGAGTAGTGTCATCCGTTACTATGACACTGACGAGTCGAGGGATGCGCAGGCTATATCTGGCACCATCGAAGACCGAAGTGATCTCCATCATGTCAACTTGGGACCACCACCTTCAGGTGGGTCAGAGCATCCGTCTACGGTCATGCCGGTATTGGAAGACAGCACTGGGATACTGAACCACCCGGAAGCTTCCGGTCATGCTGAAGCCGTGGCGTCCACCTCTGGTCCGGATAGAGTGCTGCAGATTGCAACTGACACTGGAACCAACGAGGCAGTTGCGGCGCCAGATACGGTCCAACCAACCCTGCCCCTAGCAGATACACAGTTGCGAAAAGATCATGGTGTGACACCCGTCGCTGGTCCAGAGGTCATCGACCAAGGCACCGATGTCGATGCTCGTTCCTCAGTCCGAACATCCGACAGTCACCGAGCCTCTGTCTCCGCACGGCCAGCGATGATTCCGAACCCACATTCACCCATTTGGTACATTCGGACAACTGGAAACAATGGCACCTATGTGCTTGGCCAGCCCGGTCGACTTGAAGGGCTGTATCTTCTCAGATACGACTTACAAGGAAAGAGTGTCCGTCTGATGAAGAAATCTCGGGTCCAAAGTAAGTCACTTCATACATGTCGCTGCGCACGCTCATGGTCACTAACCTCTACCAGATCGTGATGCAATTGTATTCTATCTGCCACGGACCAAGAACCCAACGATTCGCCTGCCGGATCGTGTCCGAGAGATCGAAAGTGGAACTGGGTTTACGATTACGCCCTGGAAGAATTTGCGTGTTAGATACAACATGCTGCGCGCTGTTGGTGTGATTAAGCAGATGGTTGTTTATGGTCCTTTCAGCGATGCCGAGCTAGCTATGTATAGACAATGAACAATGTAATCTCGTTGACGCGACACTGCCAGCTAAACGGTCCTACTTTGCTGCGATCTTCCCACGTCATCTGCATGCATCTTACCCAAATGATTGATCAAGTGGTCTCTCTCTAGTTTCTCCGAGCAGAAAGGACACGCTATGCGAAGGGAGACATATAGCTCCCACCTCATGGTCTGCGCACGATTCCGTCGATAATGCACCAACTCTAGAGCCCAAGTCTCCAAACGCTGCTCCAGTCTCGGCATACATGCACGTGCGTTCTGGCGTACGTTGGCAGCGAAGTAGAGGTCCTTCGATGGCCGTGCCACTTCGTCGAGCCAGCAGATCCGCTCGTAACGAAACTTGTGCTTGCGGGCGTTGCGCTCTAGGATGCTTCGCGTGGGATACTCGTTGTAGCGCATACTCAGCTTGCCGTTCCTCTCGCTGCCAGAACACGATACCCCGGTCCCGATGCTGAGGAAGCATTGAAAATTGCCATCCTGGCGGCCATTGATCTGCTCCAGCTCGTTGTATGTCTCGAGCGCAGGATCAATGTCTAGAACATCGGCATCCCGAAAGGTCCCAAGATCACCAACTTCTACGCTGTTGAAACACCCGGGGTACGCCAGGGATGCACGACAGGTATCAATTATGGGGGCTTCCCAGGTCTGCGTCTCGGCGTTCAGTACGGAGTGGCCAGTCACACGGTATGAGCGAAACAAGTAGGGTTCGTTGCCACTCGAAGCCTTGTGCGTGGTGAAAACCATCCTGCTTTGGTCAGACAACCTACAGTATGAGTTGAGGGAGGGTACACTTACGTTCGACAACCATACGTATCGCCCTCTAAAATATTCCCTCGATTCGTCCGTCGCTGTTCTCGCCCTGTAGAGAACATCATCGATCTTAGAAACGGGATCCGCGCTGACCTAGAAACGTCCTCCTCGAGGGCTCTCTGGAGATTCCTTGTAAGCAGCCTTGAGTTCTTGCGCCGCTTCTGAGACGCGAGCCCGTCAAAGATCTTCTCTGCGTGGTTGATGGCCTCCGCAACCGTGAGTCGCTTAACACCAAGCATAACCGCAATCATTCCACCAGTACTAGCGCCAGTAATGTAATCAAAATAATGGCAAGGACGATAGGACCTTGGTGGTGACTGCCACACCTCCTTCCTTCGATCGCTGGTCTCACTCAACAAAGTAGTCTCCACCCTCCACAGCGGCGAGGAAGCACTCGAAGATGCTGGTGGATACAGTTGCTTCTCTATTTGCTCCACCTTGTTCATCAGCGCCTCCAATACGTATAACGAAAACAGTCCTTGAGATCCATTGCCATCCAGTGTCAGCACCCGCTTGGGCTGCCAGAGGTTGGTCGACTCTGAGTTGAAGTTGGCATTTGCCTTAAAACCATCTTGCGAGTGACTACGGTCACCGGCGGCCAGCACTCTGTGCACGTTGATCGATTTGTCGTTCATATACCTAGCACTGGTCTGTGACCACGAAGTTGTCTGCTGTCGACGAAGATGATGTGTCGAGTTTGTTATGTTGGTTCGTTGTGTTGATCGTTATGTTAGGTCCGAACAGAGAGTGTCGTCGTCGTCGCTAGATAAGATCTGATGCAGCTGCAAGGCTGGAACGCCCGGCGTGATCGGTCTGCTAATGACATATAGGCTCAGCATGAAGTAGATGATACATGGCTACCTGACCCACCCAGTGTGCCACCATATGCGATGCAGGCTTTGGAGCCTTCGAGACACACACTTTTCCCGATAAGAAGCGAAGAAGCGAAGGCTGCGGTACGCCGTGGGAGCCAATCATGGCATCGAGAGCGATGCAGCAATGTCGCAAGCGGCAAAACGTGGCAGAGTCTCAGCAGCGCCGCAGTTTTTGATGGGAGGACAAAGAAAATTGCATATGAGGGATATTAGGTCGCAGCCGAAGATGGTATACAATTTGAGCCACGATCGGGCTTTGACCCATTCAAAAGTTGCCTTCGTCGCAAAGGCTGCCTTCCTTTCCAACGACACGTCGGCATTTATGCGGTCGCGGAAAGAAAAGAAGCCATGCGGGGGCGCAGTCACATGCGAGTAGATCGTCGTGCATCCACCCCCTGCAGGTCGATGAGCATGCTGCAAGCTGCAGGTCGACCACGCCACCGGATCCGGTGCAGTCTCAATTTGGCATAGCTCAAGCCATAGTCCTTGGTTACGCCTTAGACTTGTTTCAATGATGCATACTTAGCCCGGGCAGTATGAAGGCGTCGACAGTTATCTCGACAAGCACTATCCTTTCTGGACAGCCTGTAGCAGCGCCCTCGATAGTGACGATACTGTACAGCCCGCTCCTACGATGACCTCAGTCTGCACTCGGATGACTGCATGCGAGGCTGATTCGGATAACGTCGCTAGCAGATACGAAGGAGCGCAACCAAGCCAAACAACCAGGAGAAACACGTATCATGATGGCAAAGCAATGGACCAATCTGCGACACTGGTAGCACGAGATCTCGCCCTGCTGCAAACCTGGTTTCAGTCTGTTGTTCAGGGCGGCACAGAAAGTCTTCAACAGGCCGTCCTTGATAGCACACCCGGATTCGGTTCCGCATAAGCACGCGGTGTACCTGGACCTCTCGAAGGATGTTGGCTGACAGTAGTTCAGCATGACACCTTGCCGCCAGAGGTACTCATCCGGTGACCTGCACAGCACCACGAAGCGCGTACCTGCCTGATCTGGTTGGCTTCGCCGGGTAACGTGTGGCGGCGAAACTTGACTGCTTGAAGGCCGAAGTCAGACCTTGGTTGACCCACGGTCCGCCAGTACCGAAAGTGGAAAGCTCAAGCTGCCGGGAAGCTGCATAGCGATCTGTCGACTCCCGAGGCATCTTTGCATGAGCAGCCTTACAGGCGTCGGCAGCCCGAGCTTCCGCGACCTGCAAGGCTGGCGATAGCGATTGACGCTCGGGGTGATCTTTTCTCTCGAATCCTCGGCGTTACTGTAAAGCGTAAGCAGATCTTCGGGTTGCCATTGGAACATTCCATCGAAGCTGATCAGGTCATCCACTGTTGACTGCGAGCCTTAATTGCGTGAACATACCAAGAATGCCCTTCGTCAAGAAGAGCTACCATTGGCCATTCCAAACCCGACGCTACGATAATTGCAGACCGCTCAAAGCAAACCCAGTACGAACATGCAAGCACGTCGCATGTACAGCAAAGCGCCCCAAAACTCTTCGCCCGTCTGCGCCCATAGTTGCACCGAACATAGCCTGACACGAAACCCCACTCAAACCCAGAAGACAGGGCTGCCTCTGAGATCATCTGAAGGCGGCCTTGATAGGATGTTCAGACTCTGCCCTCTCACTTACCGGTTGGGTTCGCAAAACGTCGGAACCCTCACGATAGCCCTATGGCGAGCGCCGAGTTCGTTGGACAACACTCTTGGAGACGGTATGGCTTAGCCTCGACCAAACATCCAGATGCCAGGCTCTGCCCTCCTGATATCCACGACCGCATATGAGTGGCTCCATTGCAGGTCGACGACCTCCGCCCAGGACTCGGGAGCGCTGAGTATGGTGCAGGTAGTCCACGGAAGCAGGCCGCCGACACCTCGTACCGCCCTCACCCGATATCGGCCTCACTAGACCATCCTCAGTAGCATGGCCGATGGCATCGTCAATCGCACCATCGGCCCGTTGCTGGCCAGAAGCCTTGCATAAAAGCTTTGCCAACCGCATCGCCACGCTGGCGCGACTGACCCCGACGCTTACCGAGTGCGATCTCCAGCTCGATGTGCACCTTCCCAAACTCGCATCGTCCTCCACCACGGAAACACACTCTAGCCCTCGCCCTCCTCCAGCTTCGGGGCTGGTATCCCTCGATTTCAAGCCGGCGAGGTTTCGCCGTATGTAGGATGGATCACGTGCCAATATCGAGCCCCATCGTGGCCGCCATGTGGATATCCCCCAGGAGTCAACGTATCCGCGTATCCGCTTCCACTTCCACTTCCACGCTATCGATTGGTCAGGACCCGACCATGTAAGGAGGTGTTCGAAGCCCGAGTTTCACCCAGGTACAGTACAGAACGAGCAGGGGCCGTATTCTTCTAGTAGACTCGCGCTGCAACAAGAAGAGGCGTGGACGGGTCCTCGGAATGGCCTCGAGCGACTCAGCCATGCCAACGGTAAGCAAACCCGCAGCTCGGTAGCGCCTGATCCAGAATCAGTGCCTCAAACATCTTCCTTTCGAAAACGCCTTCGCTATACCGAATTTATCTAAAAACACAAGATCAGCAAATACTATACACAACCCCTTCGTCCACCCCCATCACCTCCCTACAAAACCAACCTCCCCGGCTCCCTCTCAAGCGCCATCTTCAACCTCTCCAAGTACCTCCTCCCCCTCTCCTCCTCCCCACCCCGCGCCAGCACCGAAAACACATTATCCCCGGCACTCACGCCCAAAGCCGCCGCCACTTCCCTCCTCCCAACCCCAACCTGACTCCTTACACCCTTCTTCGTAAGCAGATCGATGATATCAGCTTTCTTGGCCTTGCGCGCGGGCATGGGGGGCATTGTGTCGATGCCAGTAATTTGAGGGGAGAAATTCCCCCGCGAGAGTTTCGGGCTGGAGATTTTGTCCAGCCCAAGGACCGAGTCGAACAACTCGTCCGCGGTAGGCGATACGCGTTTCCGCGCAGGTAGGGATTCGTTGGCGAGTTCAGACGCTCTCGCGATGAAAGTTGAAAGGGGGAGGAAGATGCCCAAAGTATCGTTCACCCGTTTCTGCGTCGCAATAACCGCGCTCAAACTAATCGGCACAGCAATCTCCGTCTCTACCGGCACCTGCATCTCCGGCGCCGCTGCAGCAGCTTGTGCAGGTTGTGTCGGTTTCGCAGCCATAGTATGCCTAGTATCCAAATGCTCCAACTTCGTTATCCGGTCTGAGAGCGCGGAAGGGTAATCTTTGCTTATCTGCCCAAAGTACGCTAGCACATCTCCCTTCAGCAACCGCCCATTCGGTCCGGTGGTAGGGATTTTGGCAGTGTCGGAGGCGCTGACGCCGTGTTCGTGGAGGAGTTGCTGGACGGCTGGGAAGAGGGGGAAGGTGTAGTTGCGCTTCTTTGCGCTGCTGGAGGCTGTGCTTGAGGGCGGGGACTCGGCGTAGGGTTTTGTCATGTGACTGGGTTCTGAGACGCCGGTGCTGATTTCACTGCTGCCGCCTGTAGATTCTGCTTCCTTCTCGGGCACGGGGGAGGAGGTCTTGCGGTCTGAGGCTGGCTTCTTCTCTTCTTTGGGAGGGCTGGGTGGTGCACTGCTTGCCGCTTCGCTAGTGGCTTCTGATGGCATCTCCATACTACTGAGATCGTCTCCCTCCTCTGCCATGACCGCTATCCGCGCCCCGACTTTCACGCCCTTTGCACCATCCTGCTGGGTGATCTTGAAGAGCTTCCCATCGTCTTGCGCCTCGACATCCATAGTAGCTTTGTCCGTCTCGATCTCGAGGATGACATCGCCCGCTGTGTACGAGTCGCCTTCCTTGACTCGCCAGGCGGCGATGTTGCCTTCGGTCATGGTGGGGGAGAGGGCGGGCATGGTGTAGTTCTGTGCTGCGCGTTGGCGGGAGGAGATATGGAGGCCTGGGGGAGGTGTTAGTATGGTCTTGGGAATGGTCAATGGTTGGGATGGAGTGTACGTCTGCGGGCGCTGTGTCGGGGCGCATATCTGGTTGCTAGGCGCGCTGAGAGCTTTGCGGTGTTAACTACGGTCGCCATGTCGGTGAAAGAGGGTATGTAGAAATGCAATGGCAGCTCGACGAGGTGTGAGTGGTTGATGGGAGCTTGTGGTGAGTTGCTACGGCGGTCCGAATATACGTTTACACCCCCGAGATGCCGCTTTCAAGATATGAGCTATACATAGGGACATCGAATAACTACAACGACAACGTCTACCTCCAAGAGGACTATTGGAACTGCCATCAGCCAGAATGGCTATACCATTGGATCTCCTCCTCCGCCTCCCACCCGCACTCCGGAGCTCGATCATAACCACCTCGCCATCCCAATCGTCCACCATCCTCCAGTGGCTCCCCCGTCGACCCTTCAGCAACACCCCCTCCCGCCTCGTCCGCCAGACAAAACCACCCTCCAAACCAACACACACCCCCCGACCCAAGCTCACCACCGGCAAACCACCTCCCAACGCACCACCGCCAACCTCCCGTCCACCACCAACAAACCTCCCCCCTCGTCCCCCAGTCTTCGCACCCAAACCCCCCATCCGCGCCGAGATCTTCAGCCAGCTCTCCAAAACCCCCACCCTCCTGCTCTACCGCGCCCCTTCCCACACCTCCCTCCAACTCTCCTCCTTCCTCCTCGGCACCGCCGCAATCTTCGCCACCTACCAACAAACCCTCCTCGCGCGCGCCGACCCGGGAGACATCGAAACCGGGCGCCTGGAGCTGAAAGTCCCCTGGTATTTACGCTCGATCTGGCTGTTCGTGGGACTGTGTTACGCGCTAGCGTCTGCGAGGGCGTATATGGCGCCGCTTAAAATGATACGGCGGATTAGTCTAACCACGCAGCCGAGCGCAGGGACGCTGGAGACGATGGGAGGGCCTACGGCAGGAAGGAATGTATGGTTGCGATTCGAGATGCGCCACCCCGTCCCCTTCGCGCGGAGGGCGGGCGTGGTAATAGAGGCGCCGTTGAAGGGCGTGACGTTGGATTCGGAGGTGCAGAGTCACGACCTCAGCTACAACACCATCCCCGTGAACGAGGCCGGGGCGTGGACGGCAGCGTACGCCGAGAAACCGATCGCAAATCCGAAGGCGACTGTGGATGCGGACAGCAAGGAGGCGATAGCGAACGAGCAAGCGCCCGTTGTTGCAGAGGTGAAGGCGGAGCCGGAGAAGGACGCGGACGTGAAGACGACTCGATCCCTCTGGGAAACAACCAAACAAGACATCCGCCGCATCTTCTACCGCGACGGGATGGCCTACGTCCGCATACCCGGAAAAGGAAACTGGAAACTAGATCTCTCGGGCTGCGAGATGCTAGACCACGGCAGGCCGCTGGAGGAAGCGATGAAAGTGGAGCCAAGACTCCATGGCGAGCAGAGCTGGGTGGGACATTTGAAGACGTGGCTGGGACGATGATGCTGCACTGCTGGTACTCGTTCGTGAATCCATCGCGGCTGTCTTATCCCTGAAAGCGAGGCTAGCATAGCGTAGCGTGCTGTTGCACATATCGTACACTTACACTCCCAACCCCCCAACCCTTCAACCGCAAGCACCAAATCATACCTCAATCTCTCTCTCTCTTTCGAAAATGTCTTGCTCACCGAGAACGGAGTCCTACTCCCCCCCCTCATCCTCCCCCTCCATGCCCAAATCCCCAACCTGACTCTCCTGACTCGGCCCCATAACCCGCTGCACAGCCTCCACGTCCCGCACAGTCTCGTTAAAAGCATCAATAACAGTCCGCAACACGCCGTTTCGATTCCAGTTCCCCCTTCCTTGCCACACCATCTCCATCATGCCCGCGTTCACTTGCTCGAGTTGCTCGACTGATAAGCCCGAGGAGCGGACGACGAGTTCCTTGTGGAAGCTGAGGAGGGCTGCTTCGTCGAGGATGATGGTCTTGGCTGGGGCGAGGGAGGTGGTGGTGGTGGTAGCCGGAACAGGGCCAGGGGCGGGGTTATTGAGGAGGGCGTTGATGGAGGATTGCTTTTGCGCTGCAGTTTCGCTTAGGCCGGAGTTGGAGGCGGGACCGAGGCCGAGACCGACACCGACACCTTGGGATTGGGGCGGAGGCATCTGCTGTGAAGATTGACTCTGCGAGTGCTGGCTCGAGAAGTTCTGCTCTTGCGTATCCGGCAACTGGCTCCCACCCCTCGCCTCCGCAAGCTGTGAGAAACGCGGATGGTCGTCTGGGCGGGCACCATTTGAGAGCTGCGTGTTGACTGAGTACGGTCCACTAGACCGAGACTTGTCGCTTGTCTTCTGACCGGATGTGGTCGTAGATGCGCTGTTCCGGTACTGGTCGATTTGCGACCCTTGCAAGACTCGCGTGTGCGCGCTGCGTTGCGTGAGCTCGCCTTGAGTATTGACCTGCTCAGGGGAGGCGGCGGAGCGCTGGTACAGCTGGCTATTCTGCTCGTGAAGGTCGGGGCTATCCAGCATGTCCGAGTCTTCGTGAGGCCGGGAAGGAACAGTCGAGCCGTTGGTCTGATGCGAAGGATGGCTGCCGTTGGTCGTGCTCCAAGGATTCGACATCGGGTGGAGACGACTTGGCGTGACTGGATGGAGCGGCGGTCGCACACCCGGAATCTGCTGCCCGAGCACGACAGGTCCAGAGTCCTCCGTCGTAGTCTTCGACACCTGCTGCGGAGGCACGTTCGGTACGACTGTAGGCACTTCCTCGCCCCTGCGCTCCGCCTCTCTGATCTTCGCACCAAGCTTCCTCTCACGCTCAAGTTCACGCTCATAAACCACTGCGCACTCGGCGACCAACGCAGGGTGTTGCGATTCCAACATCATCATGTCGACCTCGACGTTTGCGAGCATCTCGTTCGCCTTCAGCGTCCGGTCCTGATCTCCAGAAGTCCTCGCATCCTTAGCCAAGCGCTTGATGTCCGCAAGGAAGTCCTTCGGTCGCTTGTAGTAGCCATTTGACAACCGCTTCTCAATCGTCACGGTCTCGAGATTGTAGTAGAACCGGTTCGAAACAACTTCTCGCAGCCCAGTAATGCCTTTCTCATCTCGGTCAAGTTCGTAGGGGCGGAAGACTTGCTGTTGCTGCATCTGCTCTTCATTCAAGTTCGTCGTCAGTACCTGCGGATTCTGCTCGTCGTACAAGTAGGCGATGTCTCTCTCTTCAATGATCGGATTCCGGAACTTCTTGTGCCTGAGCTTGATCTGGTCCATCACGTTCTGAATCTGAAGCTTGAGCAGGTTCAAAGTTTGACGGTCCTTCTTCTTCTGCGCCTTTTGCTCAGCTTTAGTCGGCTCCAGTACCGGCGTTTCGACAGCAACAGCCACTGGTAGCACATCGAGCTTCCTGCGCTTTCTGTTCTCCTGTGATGGGAACTCCGAAGGCGCCTTGCGAATGAACTCGATGACGGCGTTGAAGTACTCCTCTCGGGCAGGTTGATCTGGTCGCGTCAAGTCGTACTGATTCCTCAACGAGTAGCCGAAGAGGTCGCGAAGCATGTTGGCTTCGATCTTGTCGTATTGTGCTTTTGTCCTCTTGTCTTCGCCGTCGATTGGCTTCTCCATGACTCCAAGCAGCAAGATAGGCTCAGTTGGCGGAATGCTTCGCAGCAGACCTGTAAACGTGCGGATCGCAGACTCGCCCAAGGTCCGGTACCAGATGTCGACGTTCGGGATGTAGATCACACCAGGCTTGTGGCGCTTGACCTCCTCGAACTGTTGCACGATGGCTGCCTCTGGAGACTGCGGAATGGTTAGCTCCGCCACAGGTCATCAGACAATATGTGTCACTTACCCTCGTCGAGTCCTTCATCAACGTCGCCATATCAAAGTTCTGCACATGCAGACCCTCAAGCTTGCTCAATAGCGCAGCACCAAGATACTGCTGACCCATTCCCGGCGCGCCTCTGATCAACAACCTCGGCCTGAAGACACGGGAGGACTCAAACTGCCGTAGCATGTTCTCGCGCTCGAACCCAGTATCATCGTCCCGATCGTCGTACATCGCCTCCTCCAGAGCAGTTGCTTTGCGCTTCCTCGGGATCGCATTGTCGACCAGGGCCGCGACATCTTGCAAAGGCTTGCGCAGCAGTGGCTCAATGTCTTTCTTCAGAGCTGAAGCACCCGAAGCTGCCGAGCGCTCCGAAGAAGGCACGATCTTGTTGACGGAGATCATGAAGTCCTTGGCCAGAACCTTGATCTTTGTCGGGTCGATCTGCAACTTCTGATCGCTTGAGTAGATCTGAGGATATGTGCCTTGCACAGCGTTCAAAGCGGCCTCAGTGCATAGTGCTCGGAGATCAGCACCACCATACCCGCGCGTGAGTTCAGAAAGCTGATCCTTGAACTCAGGCTTCAGCTCTGGCTCCCAGCCTTTGGTATGAATATCGATAATCGCGCGGCGACCCTTGACATCCGGAAGCGGGAAGTAGAACTCTCGGTCGAAGCGTCCTGGCCGGCGTAGCGCAGGGTCGACAGAATCAGGGCGATTAGTAGCTCCGATAACGATGACCTGCCCTCTGCCATCCATACCGTCCATCAATGCCAGAAGAGTGGCGACGATGGAGGCATGAATCTGCTCCTGCTTACTAGACCGGACGGGCGCGAGTCCATCGATTTCATCGAAGAAGATGATGCTGGGCTGGTTCTTCCTGGCCTCCTCGAACAAGAGACGGAGTTGCTTTTCGGCCTCGCCAACCCATTTGCTGAGCGCATCTGCACCCTTGCGCATGTAGAAGGTGACTTTCTGGCCGTGGGAGCTCACACTGGAGGCGAGAGCTCGAGCAAGAAGCGTTTTACCAGTGCCAGGAGGACCGTGGAACAAAACACCACGAGGAGGAGTGACGTGGAAACGCTGGAACACCTCCGGGTACAGCAGTGGCAATGCCACCATCTCCTTGAGCTGGTTGATGTGGTCCTCAAGTCCACCGACGCCGTCGAAAGTAACGTTCGTGTCGACTCCAAGCGGATCTGCATCAGCCAACGCTTTCTTGTCTTTCACCTTGCCGAGTCCAGGTGGCCCGCCACCAGGTCCTTGTACAGGCTCGGAGTTTAGCGAGTTGAAAGGCCTTGGGAATGCAGAGGTCGGAGTCATACCCACAGCACCACCAACACCTTGGCCTCCCTTAAAGCCGCCGCCTTCATCGTCGCTGCTGTCGGAATCGACACCGGCAGTCGCTCCTTGGCCATCTGGCCCACCAAAGACAGGTGTTGGTCCGCCAGCACCTCCAAAAGGTCCAAAAGTAGAGAAGAGGCTGCGATATGTCCCGCCGCCACCAGTGCGCTTGCCACGTGAAGGCGTTGCTGCAGGCATAGCAGGTCCATCCTCTTCCTCCATCTGCGCCAAAAGTTCCGGTCGCAAGATACGATAGTCTGGCCTCGCGCCTCGACTGCGCAGGTTCGGTTCAAAAGCAATTTCAGTATTGCGAGCAGGCCGTCTCCTTTCGCGTCGATTGCGGCGGCGGTCTTCCTCGAGATCTGCAGCCTCATCTGCAATCTCCTCGGGATCAAGCTCATCGTTGTCCTCATCAGACTTCTGCCGCATCGACTGGCTACGTTGCGAAGCTGTCTTGCGAGTCAACCGACCAGATCGACGGCCAGACCGTCTGCTGCCAGCTGTGCTTTCGTCGTTGCTACTGCGGCCGGCACGCGGCGGCTTCAGTAGCGCGTCGGAGTCACTAACGTCCTCCTCAACGTCGGCATCGCCATCGCCTTCGGGCTCGAAGTCGCTGCTCGGCTCACCAGCTGCCTTTCTGGGCCGCATAGACCGTCGTGCTGGACCTGATGGCTGAGATGTTGGCGGTGTGGATGCCCTCTTGCGCTGCCTTAAGCTGCGGCCACCTCGCGCAATTGGCGCCTCGTCATCTTCGTCGTCCATAGACTCCTGGACAACCTGCTCCTCTTCTTCGTCCACCATCTCCATCCTGATTTCGTCCCCTTCGACTTCCTCCTCCTCATCACCCGGAGAAGTACGCTGCACCTCTGTCTCGGCAGCGCCCGCTCCTTGGAAGCGCTGTGGTGTGAGCTCTTCACCTTCAGCGAAGCCGGCCTCAGCATCTGTGCCTTCCTGCGACGCCTCCATGATAGCACTCGGCGGCTTCTTAAGACCTTTGCTGGCCCTCGTTGGTCGCAGCGGTTGTGGCTCTGGGGTCGCCGAGGGTCCTCGAGTCACCTGCTCATGCCTTCCAGAGTCCGTGAGCGCTACCAGTGGCTGGTCCTCACTGTGCGAGATGCGACTACTCCTACGCGTCACACTTGCACCTTGAGCTTGAGGCGTCGATCCACGCTTAGTCGTCGGCCTGCTGCTGCCCGTGCGTGTACTCCTGCGTCCAGCACCCTCCATGGCGAGACTCGGTATCTTGAGCTTTACGATGAGTGATTTCTTCTTGATCTCTGGCTGAGCTCGTCCACGGCGTCCAAGATTCAGTATCTGTTTCGGGCGGCGGTCGCTGTCGTCTGCTTCTATGTCGTCGTCGCTCGGCTCCTCATACTTCACCGGCTTCTTCGCAACCGAGCGCACACTTCTCCCAGTCCGTGGGTTCTTCTCCACCACTTGCTCCTCTTCACTCTGCTGTCCAAAAGACTCTTCCTCGCTGACGTCCTCGCTATCAGGCTCGATCTCGCCGTCGCTATCGTTATAAGTCTCGCGTCGACGCTTCACCGGCTTGCGTGTCGCACTCTTCGACTTGCGCGATTGAGCTCGAGGCTTCGACCGAGGGGGTGGTGAGGATTGAGCACCGTAGTCGAGGTCGTCGGAGTCGGACTTGTTGGGGTCAAAGATGTCGAACTTGCGCTTGCTTGCCATCCGTACAGCTCACGGCTCTCTCACGTGCCGTGAACGTCGCCTGCCTAATGCCAAGATCTGCCTTCACCGCTGCCTGATGATCCCGATATCTTCCCGCATGTATCCTGCGATGTTCCCGAGTGATTTACCAAGAATGTAGCATGAAGCGCCGGATTCAGTCACTTCGAGACGCGCCAAGACTTGAAGCAGCGGAGATGATGTGAACGCGTGATGCGGAAGCGAACCTCGAGCGAATTTGCTAGGAAGATGAAGAAGTGCGAGCAAGATGTTGCTTTGATGAATGTGCCACTCGTAGGCAGCAGGACGATGATCTGGGGGAGGATGCGAGAATGGCGGGCAGGGATCTCGAAAGCCGGGAACGCCTTTTGATAATGCCAAGTTTTGCCAAGCCCAAACGCGATCTTTGAATGCGCGCCTCGCTTTCCAACATCCAAACTGCTCTAGAGCATCACGACCAACACGTTGCTCTACCATCTCGAAAATAGCATATTCGAGATCGCCAAAGACAGAGGACTTGTTTCGTCACAATTTTCACCGACTCCCACCCAAGTTCTGATCAGTACTGCCGCCGGTAGGAATGGCATTCAGGTACCATTCATCGTGCCTGTCCTTCCACCCCAGCTGCCGTCGATCTCTCCACAAGCTTATTCCGATGTAAATCAACTTTATTTCGACGTCGTTGGTGTTGCAGACGAGATTAGCACGTGACCCGAACTTCTCCGCTTCAAAACTGCACTTTCACTTTCGATGGTTCTGAGAAACTCGATTAGATGTTCTCCGAGTTCGTAAAATCCACCAAACACCTCGAAACCACTTTCAAGACCTCTCGGTTCGTTCTTGAGTTCGAGAGTCAAGGTCAGAAGGGTTAACATCAACGTGCCTCCACAGGTATGCAACTAGGAGGTATTGCTCAAGTTGACACTCGCTGAGCTATTCGAGCGAGATGAGTGCTTCACATTTGTCGAGTTGCGTTATGTTCGGTAAAGGTGTTATTTCGAGTGAAAGCTGTAGTGAAGCCATGTGGGCGGATTTACCTTCCTAATTGGAAACCCCCGAGTCGCCGGCATTGGCTTTTTTGGCGGCCAGGGAATAACCTTAATTTTGAGAAGAAGGAGCTTCGAGGACACCAGCTTTCATAGGGCTTCGTGGGACCTTCACTGCTCTCACAATCCCCTGCACCTGTCACATCACTACGCATCTTCACTTCTCGCTGTCGCTACGTGATGTTGCGCGAATGACTACCTCCC
>JAABUW010004623.1_pt1 | contig 18560 bp, 28 predicted proteins | sample 5560081 | NCBI WGS metagenome assembly JAABUW01 (sample SAMN10711882, study PRJNA513363) | rock metagenome | isolation source: Antarctica rocks | place: Antarctica: Victoria Land, Knobhead sud | reverse complement strand
ATGCCTTCGAGCAGATCGAAGAGCCGGTTGCCGTCTGTGCAGCAGCCGCCCTTGCACCAGCCGACCAGCAGCTTGCGGTCCGAGAACCGCACCCAGCGGTAGCCGACGACAGTCCAGCGCCGCTTGCGCTGTCGCCCGCTGCGGTGGCCAATCAGAAAATCGGCCTCCGTGCGGTCGCTGCTGACCCTGATGATAGGGTGCAAGCGGGCGTCGCAGCATGACGCGTCAAAGGCCTGCCAGACGGCCTGTTCCTGCTGCTGACAAACACTCTCCGCCGCCTCAGTCTGGCTGCTGCCGCCACCGCCGCTGCGGCTGTTGCTCAGTGCGGTGCTGAACCAGCTGTCTTCATCATCTGAATCGCTGTCCAGCGGGATGTCGGGATCCGGCAGGTCTAGCTCCAGACCCTCCTGGGCTGCAGGAGGCTGCCGCCCGTCCTGCTGTGGCTGGAGCGCAGCTGCGCCAGCTGATGCCTGAAGCGCTGCTGCATCTGCCGCCGCTTGCCGCTCGCGCGCCAGCGCGTCAGCGTGTGCCGCCTGTCCGTGGGCTTCTGCGAAGCAGATCACCCGTTCTGGCGCTGGGAGATCCACAAACTCGCCCGTTGCAGGGTCCAGGACTTGGCAGCTGCCCGCAGCAGGAGCTTCTATGTGCCTGCGGCGTTTGCACTGCTTCCACCTCCACATGGCCTGCGATGCAGCAGCGTCGCTGTTTTAGAAACATTACGATGAGCCTGTGCCACGTTGATAGCCTGCAGCAAATCCAAAGACCAGCAAGACAGTAGCGGAACGTAGTGATGCGACATCCACGTTGAAGAGCTCTGCCCACCAGGATCAGACGATACCGCATTAGACGTATCGTACAGGGAGCGATGATATCCAGGAGAAGCTACTGCTGCGCGTGCAGCGCCCAGGCTGCCGGCTCGCCGCAGGTGTCCGCTGATAACGCACTGTCGACCCCTCCCTAGACAAACGGCGGATGCTCGGCGAGTGCAGGCTGCAGTGCCAGACAGCACGGCAGAAATCGTTCGCTAGGTCTCAAGGAAGGACTGTGAGGTGGTAGCGCATGAAACGAGCGCCCGTGCTGGCCGCACTTAGGCTTTTGGCGAACTCCCGGTCTGGGAGCAAGTGCTCACGGTCTGCTCCAGTGGCACTTCCCTTCACTGCCCGATAGGCCTGCCTTTGCCGGGGTTTAGGGCCTCTACATAAGTGACGGCCCTTAGAAACGATCGCATCGGTGAACTGTCCGTGGGTTAGCTAAATGCAGTCGCAGGCTCCGCTGCTGCGTCCCGTTCCCAGGATCGGCGGACCACCGGCCTGGTCAGCTAAGTGCGTCGCAGGCCAGCTGGAGTCCTGCGGCACAGAGAATCGGTCACCACACCGGTCAGTCAGCTCGGAGGAGTCAGACAGCTCCAGTCCCGTCGCGGGCAACATTCGCCAAAACATCGGTCAACTGCCCCGGGGGTTAGCTAAATTCAGAGAGGTGCTGGAGTCCCTGTTGGCCCGTCCACCCCCGCCGTCAACCGCTGAAACGTGATTAGTGTCACACTTTCTATTTACCGACGATTAGGCTCGGATACTTGCTCTCAAATTGATGAGGAGTTGGGCGAGTGCTGATAGGACGAAAGGCGAGAAGGCACTCGTCACTGAAGAGCTTGCAGCACGCTAACGATGTCTTCATCGTGGACGAAGTGTGTAGCAATGCAATTTCGGGTCACTCACACCAGGCCGCGACCGTGGAAAGTCCCCCGCATGATTGTGCACGTTTCGCCGCCGATGGTTCCGCCGGGTACCTGATCGCACTCAAGCGGAAGGCGAGCTGTACTGTATTGCAACCCGCTTACGACATCAGTGCCAGATCTTGACACTTGCTCAGCGGTTTTCATGCGCTCTTGAATGACTGGCAGCTGCAGATCCGCGTGATTGAACCGCAGCATTGAACGTATCTTTCAAATCACCGGTCGACGTTCGAGCTCCCGTCTGAAGGCTACAGTCCTGCTGGTCTCTATCGGCTGATGTGCAGTGCCTGCTGGTATCCGTTGGCCTAGACCATACAGGGAACAGGATGCACGGAAACGAGTGGAGGGGCATGTACGAGCCGCTGCACGCAGGTGACCTGAGTGCCGGCATCGCACACATGCTGGCCACAGCACCTCAAGGTCTGTGTATGATGAATGCCAAGTGCTGTATGCAGGCTCGCTACGCCAGCCATCGATGGTGTCCAGCGGCATTGGCCATACCATCGGGTTTCAGGCGCAGGAGCCGTGGCTGAAGGTGGATTCGCTGGGCAACGTGACGACGGTCCAGGTGGGTAGATTGAAACAAGCTCGCGCGATGTCACGTTGGAATGAAGTATCCATATCTGTTGATCAAGACGACGAGATTTCTGAGCTTCTGACGAGGGTGTGGCGTCAATCCGTCCGCGCAGGCGGACAGGCAGCGTTTGGTGAAGGAGCTCAACATACCTTTCAGAGACCTGAGGTGCGAGTCTGCAGATTGTGCTTGAGTGCACGAGGCGCAGCTTCTGGAGCCGGCTTGCCACGCATGTTCCTTATCATGCGTCCGATCAGCAAAGGTTTGAGCGCGTGATATTGCTGAACCACAGGATGCTGGATCCTTCCCTGCGGGTCCCCTACCCGCTGTCGCTGTTTGTGCGCGCCAAGGCCATCATCGTGAACTTCGAGAGCATCCGCATGATCATCACCCACAACAAGGTGAGTGCGCGAGCGGCCTTGAGCCCAGCAATTCGGCTCCGCCAGCAGCGGTGCTCTGTGCGAGCTGCAAATGCCACAGTTGTGGCAAGGCCCATGAAACATACATATGATCTCAGCGGCCGCCGCCGCCGCCTGCCATTGCAGGCGTTCGTGCTGAGCGTGCCGGTGCCGGGCCAGTCGCTGCTGGCCGGCAGCCCGGCAAAGCCGCAAGCGCCTTTCGTGAAGCACCTGGTGCGCCGCGTGCGCCCGCATGGCAACAACGACGGCCCTGAGCACGACAGGTGCGCCTTGGCGCACGACCGTCGTGAAGATAGTGCCTCCTTGCACTCCCCTGCAGTCACCAACAGACATCGCAAGCTGAGAAACCCCGCCGGGCAGGTTCCAAAGGTTGCTCCATCACAGCGCATTGATGCACCCAGAAAGCAGTTGCACACGTGGCGCCCCTTGAATGCGCAGCATGGTGCGGCAGCCGCACTTCGACACGGACCTGCCGTACGAGCTGCGGTGCCTGGAGGCGGCGCTGGACGGCGCGCTGTCCGTCATGGACATTGAGACCACCAAGCTGGAGGCCGACGCAACACCCCTCATCCGCCGCGCCTCTCAGAAGGTGCGCCTGCAGCGCACGCATGCAGAGAACGGTCAAGGCGGACACTCAGCAGCAGACATCATGGCCTTCCATTGGCCTTCTACCGGAGGCCAACTCTGCTGGAGGCAGCAATGTCCGTAATTGGCAGATGGCAGATTGATCCATTTGCAGACGACAGTGAATTTTGCAGATGAACAGTGTGTGATGGATCAATCTGCCATCAACAGGTGATGCGGGCGGAGCTGGAGCTGCTGTTGGACGTGCGCCTCTGGCCTCCTGCTAGCGAGCACACACTGTCCATCACACACTGTCCATCACACGCTGTTCATCATCAGCAACGCCGATGTGTACTATTGCAGGTGACGAGGGCGGAGCTGGAGCTGCTGCGAGACCTGCGCTCCTCGCTGTCCAAGCTCACCAACCGCGTCGGCAAGCTCAAGTCGGTGGGCGCCGCGTTCTGCCTCCCCGCATTTGAAAGCTGTGTCGTCATGCTGATGCGTCACGCTGACGAATGTTCCCTGCCAGAGCTGAGGCATCGCCCTGCAAATTGAAGCACAGTTGCGGCATGCTCCGCTGTCCGCTGAGAAGAACCGTCTGAATGTCGGCACATTGGCCAGATGCTGCGGGCAGCGACGGTGACCTGATACCTCGTTTCGTTTTATGCGCGCAGGAGCTGGAAACCGTGCTGGGAAATGAGGGCGAAATGGAGATGATGACGCTGGGCTCACTTTGGGCTGACGAGCAGGCGGCGGCGCAGCTGCAGGGCCCAGAGCAGCAGCCGCCGCCGCCGCCGCAGCAGCAGCAGCAGCAGCAGCAGCAGCAGCGCGGGAGCCGGGATGGCGGCGCAACGCAGCCTGCAGATATCCGCGGCAAATGCCGATCGTCGCTTGACATGGCACACGCGGCACACGCGGACGAAGCGTCTGACCGCGAGAACGGAGCCGCAGACGAGTCGGGGGACGAAGCGGACGGCGACGAGGCAGAACGGGTGCCACCTCTTTTTGTCTGATATTTTGAGCTACTTCTCCTATACTTGGGCGCATGGAAGTCTGTTGCTTCGAAGTCCCCATGTACTGAGATCCAGATTACAAATTTGTCTATCTTTGTGCACTCTGCTGAAGGCGCAGATGCCGTCCTGAAAAGACTGTGTCATGTGCGTAGTTAAACCATGAGAACTGCTCTATGACATGATGTCTATGCGCCTCAGCAGGGCGCGCCGCGGAGGAAAGTGTCGGCGCGGGACTCGTGGCGGCACAGCGTCCGCCAGGTCACGCTAGCGCTGCAAACCATGAAGAGGTGAGCGTTGAGTGTTTGTGCGGAGCAATGTCGGCCCTGCATGGACGCACTGTCCTCCTGGATCCTGAACTGGCTTGCCTGCACCACAGCAAGTTGCCTTTGCTGCACCCTGCCTGTGTATCGCTTGCTAAGAGGAAGCGAAATGACTGAAAGTGCAGTAAGATGCGCCACCCATTGATGGTAAGCCACACTGGCATTGCCGCGATCTGTGCTGCGTCCTGAACTTGAGTTGCCCGGTACTGCAGCCTGAAGGTTGGCACGCTGCAGTCGGACAAGTCAACGTGGACCTGCGCCAACTTGCTGGACAGCAACCTGATGCACGTGCGCAAACAGATCTCAGTGTCGCCTCCCTATCACGATACCTCTTCTTTGCGACCCACAGTCTGCCACTGAGGGTGGTGCTGCTGAGAGTTCACACGCACAAGACCTGTTCACTGCAGAAGCATGGAGAGTGCTCCCTGACCATGTTGTCTGACATGCCAAGCGGCGGGATTGAGGCACGGTGATGTGTCAATGTGTCAATGTGTCATTGTGCTGTTGAAACGATGTTCCGTTTTGCACAATGTCATTGTGCGCCCGCAGTGCGACCACATGGTGCAGCGGCTGGAGGTGCTGCGGGAGCGCCTCACCTCCACGGAGAAGTTCATAGATGCCGAACTGGACCACAGGCGAGTCCTGCTTGCTGAATCGGCGCCTGCAGTGCCAGTGCAAGCCAGCACCGGTGAACCTGCCATTCACTGCTGCCGCCTCCCCTTGGGATCAACTGGCTGAGCGTGTGCTGCGGGTGCCTGTGCATGAGGCTGAGGAAAGCTTTGTGTTTGTGGCCTTGCAGGAGGAACGAGCTGGTGTCTCTTGACATCTTTGTGACAGCCGTAATGTCAATGTTCGGTTTCGTCTCCATGGTCGCCGGCATCGGTGGGGAATTTTGAGCGTGTTTGGATCAGATCCCCGCTACGCACTCCTTCAAGCGCCCTGAACGTTTTGCTGCAATTGTCGCTGATGTTCGTGCCTGCCGACTGGCTTACTCTTTCCTGCTTCAACACCGCAGGTGGTATGAACTTAACTAACGGTTTCGAGAGCAGTCACGTGCGCCGCTGCAGCCTTCTTTAAAGCGTTGCTGGTTGCACGCGCATTGCATTCATCATGCAACGCATCACGCATTTGCGTGAAGCAAGACATCATGCAGTGCATTCGCGTGAAGATGTCGAAAGTTAACTGACAGGCTACTATGTGTCGTGCAGGTTGCATTCCTGATCGTCACGTACGGCAGCTTGGTGGTCGCGGCGCTGCTGTTTGCCGGCATCATGTACTTTGCCTGGGTCAAGAACCTGTTGCTAATCCCGGAGAAGCAGCACGAGCAATGATCGGCGATTGGAATACCGAGATGGATTACCGAGATGGTTTCATGAGACGCACACTATCAGCAATTGCAGGCTGCTGACCGCACAGTCCGCAAACATTTGTTCATCAAAACCTGACCAATCAAGCAAAATGTTGTGCCGTGACGCCTGACACAAGCAAGCCGAATGCTTTGAACTGATTTGAACTGATGCTGTGGCCCGGAAACCAATGAAATACAGACGGACGAGAAAGAAATGCTGCATGTGGGTGCTACCACATGCCTAGCGGGCGGTAGGGTCGCGGAGCTGCCGGCCGGCTGCCAGGCTGCGCTGTGGCTCTGCCACTGCTGCTGCGGCGGCGGCGGCGGCGCGCGCACATCCGGAGCCAGTAGCGATGTCGGCATGTCCCAATCGGCCATCGGAGTCTGTATGGCCGGAGCATCCCAGCTGGCGCGCGGATGCAACGCGCGGGCCTCCGCCCAGGCAGTTGCTGTCGACTCTGGCTCTGCTCCGCCAGGCAGCCGCCCACCAGACTGCCTGCCGCCGGGCGGCCACAGGGCGGGTGGTCGCGTGGCAGGCGGCTGCTGCTGCTGCTGCTGCTGCTATTGCCTGCCCGGCTGCCAGGCGGGCCTGGCAGGCTGGCGCCGCCCGCGCCCACTGGGACCCCCTCTCCACCGCTGCGCCGGACGCGGCGCACGCGCAGACTGCCGCAAGCCATAGCCGGGCTCGAAATCCGAGTCCAACAGGCTTGCGGGAACGGTGGGGGCAGCGCCGCTAAACCCTACATCGGTGTCTGCGGCGCCATCGGCCAGCAGCAGCGACGCCAGCAGGTTGGCGTCCGCTGTGGTGCGGGCAACGTAGCGCGCCGTGAATCCCTCTGCAGCCTTTGGCCCCACGAAGGAGCGCTGGAAGCTGCAGGGGCAGCATGATAAGCTTTTCAGTGTCAGCCAGACGATTCCAAATGAAGGGTGCCTGATTCATGCTGCAGCAGGCCGCTTTAGTAGATGCCTTCGTGTGATGCAAACTGCGCTTCCGGGAGGTCCCTCACCTGTCGATGACAAGGGCGGCTGCATAGCCGTTCAGCGTGGGGTGATCTGTTCGGGCAAAGGCGCGCTGGCGACACTCTGCCATGCTGGTGGCCAGCCGCAGCGTCATGGACAAGTAGCCGTCGCGGCCGCCGCACACCTCATCCGCGATCTGCAGCCAGTGCGCCCGCTGCTGCACGTCGAAGTTGCACCTGCAATAGCAGGCTCTGCAACACGTCACAGTTGAAGCTTCTGCACACATCCGGAGCAACATGCTTCGTCATAACCGGTTGCATGCACCATTCATGCACCAGGTGCTGAGCACCCTCAAACCACTCCAGTCTGGGTGCTGAGCACCCTCAAACCACTCCAGTCTGGGTGCTGAGCACCCTCAAACCACTCCAGTCTGGGTGCTGAGCACCACGGCATGCCCGTCCATATGCAGGCGGGGAGCCTCTCACGCAAGCGACCTAGCATGATGCCCTGCACCTGTCGATGACGACGCTGCGGCCCGCCAGCAGGTGGCGCCGCGCCGCACGCTCGCACGCTCGCCGATCGCCGAGCACGTCCTGGCACACCACCGCCCAGCCACCTTCCGCCTGCAGGCGCGCCGCCAGCGTGGACTTTCCGGAGCCCGGAATGCCGACGAGCACCAGCAGCCGCGGTGGGTTGGGCGCTGCCGCTGTGCTGAGCTCGCCAAACGCGCGACTGAGCGCAGCCAGGCTTGCGGAATCGGGAGTCTGCTGCCCGTTCTGCCGCAGCTGCGTGTCCACCTGCGATGAGTGGTGTGTGCTTTTGAGAAGATGGTGGTGCCTTGATATGTTGCAGCAAGGGTGCGTGTGACCTCATGCAATGCCTGCACATGCGGTGCCATGCAGGAACTGATGCAGCCTGGGCACCTCGGATACGATATCATGGCTGGCATTGGCATCCGTCATATCCGAAGCTGCTGATAGCTCCTACACTTGCTCCTTCTGGCGCCCACGTGTTCGGCGCCATGATCATGCACGGCAAATTGATCGGCGAGGGAGGGACTACAAAGAAACGCCAGCGAATGATCAGTGGTCGAAGCCTTTAGGCAATGAAGGTTTGTAATCGACAATGCGCGCGCAAGTCTTTCTGCTCGAGGCAAAAGCCGAGTCGGAGCAAGGCAACGGTGTCGGAGGACGGCTGCAAATTCTGGCGAGGAAAGTTCCCTAATCACTCGCCCGATTCGCTTGCTCCGCGCAGCGCAAGCGATCCAGGTTGTTTCAGCTTCGGTCATCTGCTGTTATTTCTCAACCTGCGCGCAGCTTGGCGGCCTGGGTTTTGCATATCAGCTCAGTGCGCACTCTTCGCGTGGAACCCATCGTCCGGCATCCGAAGGGGTGAACGGTGCGTCTGGACTCCTGCAATGCCATCAGACCTTGTCCGAAGACTTTAAAATCTGTACCGCCGCAAAAGAACGGACCTGCGGCCTTGGGACGCCATGCCGTCGTCCCTTGTCTGGATTTCGTACTTCTGTCACAGGCAGACGCGAGAGGCGCTGCACGCAGCATTGCAAGGACAGCCTCGCTCGCGTGACAATTCACCCTGGTGTCAAAGAGCCTTTGCACGCATGATGAGGTACCTGCCGGGCTGATCGTGCACGCCAGGCCTCGCAAACTGCCGGAACCCCGAACCTGTCCAGTTGTCCTTTCCAGCGACAGCCGGCAGGGCTTCAGCGTGTCCAAGTGATTCATTCAAAGCGCATGCGAATGGGGAGGTGCTCGGACCGGAAGTCCGGCGAGCGCAGCTCGGGAGAGGGTGACAGACAAGCCACTCCACGTCATGCATATCCTCCGCCTTGCTGCATGGCCAGGCTAATATATTTCAGACAGGAATCGGTTTCGCCTTTATCTTCAGGCAGAGTTGGCTTCTCAGGCGGAGACACCCTCGCTGTCACATAGGTGGGGTGGCCGCGGCACCCAGCGGCGCACCTGCCAGCTGGGGGAGGTATCTGTGTCTCGTGCGACCTGCCTGAGGCGGTTCAGCACACGCCTTGGCAATGGCGGCGAGGGCGGAAGCGGAGGCCGCCCACCGCTGGGCGCGCTACGGCGAGGACGTTGGGCCTGACGAGGATGTGATGCCGGACGCTGATGAGGAGAGCGCTGACGAGGACGATGCTCATGTGCGTCCTGCTGCATGCACCTTTGCCAAGCCTCCAGGACAGAGATACAGTGTGCAGCAAGGTCATGCCGTTTGTGTGACGCACCGGCGTGCAATGCTTTCTCAGGGCGGCGTCACAGCAGCAGTGCCCGCCGAGGGACCTTGCGCCGCAATGCAGGGCTGGCAAATGCTCCAGTCTTGAACACTCCACCCTTGACCTGGCGAACCACATCTTTGAGGCTCATCATACAGCTGCCTCCGCGCCAGCACGCGGGGGGCAACCTGGGCTGGATTCCCGGCGACGTGCGGCGGGCGGGCCCCGACCGTCGGCTGCCGCTGCACAACTTCCTGCGCCTGATGGCGGGCGCGCGCATGGCGGATCGCCCCATGCCCGCCGGCACCAACGATGACCTGGTCGCCCACCTGCGCAAGACCGGCGCCATCAAGCAGTGCGCTTCTGCCTCCACACTGATGGGGCAGAACGTTACTGCTGACTTCTGATGCCCACAGCAGTGGTCTGGCTGTTGGGTCCCGCGAGGCCACCGGCACAAGCGCCCAATGTCATTCCTGCTGCGACCCCCAGCCCGACACTATCAGCCACAGCCACCCATTTTGTTTCAGCCAGAAGATGGGTTCTTCCTGCATCAGCGTAACATGCGATCCTCATGGTTCATGGCTGTCACATGGCTGAGGACCATCAACGGCGTTTGAACGCCAAATGATTCATGTCTCCTGCAGTGAGGACGTGGCCAAAGCGCTGCGGCTGTGCGCGCGGGACCTGTTTGTACCGCGGGAGCACCAGGCGGAGGCGCTGGTGGACATCCCCATCCGCCTCGGGGTTTTAAACTTCAACATCTCGGCGCCCCACATGCATGCCACCTGCCTGGAGGCGCTGCGCCTGCAGCCTGGCCACCGGTGCGGTGCCTGTCCTGGCTCTTTTACTGATGACATCTGTTCAGTCAATATGTTGCAAGTCTTAACAGCAAATGTGTCTGGCTGGCACTCACTACCAGCAAAGTGCTGACCAATCGCTGGGCGACCTTGACTTGGAGCACACTTGTTCCCGAAGCTGCAGCCTGTTCATGTGCACAAGGACACTCGGAGCAAAAGTTGCAGCCTGTCACTGTGCGCAAAGACACTCTTCGCAGACATGCCTCTCGAAAATCCGGCCTTGTGTGGCGCAGATTCCTGGACGTGGGCAGCGGCTGCGGCGTGCTGACCGCGGCGGCGGCGCTGCTGGTGGGCCGGTCCGGCGCCTCCGTGGGCATCGACACCAAGCGCTGCGCCGCGGAGCTGGGCGCCGCAAACGTGGCCCGCCTGACGACCGAGTGCCAGGAGTACGCCGACACCGCCGCGGCGGCGGCCTTCCACGTGCACAACGTGTTCATCCCCACCGCCAAGCACAAGGTGCGCTTTCTGTCAATTGCAGTCAGGTGCGAAAAACACGTGCTGCCAGAGTTGGCCTCACCTGCACGATATCTCAAGAGCACGGCAAGTGCTCCTGCAGCAAGCGGCAAGCTCCCACGAAACCTGCACCCTGATCGGCGCTTCTGTGGTTTGGCGACGCGCGCCGCAGCAGCAGTTCCGCTGATGACAGAGCTCATGCATTGGGGGTTTTCCTGGACGATCCATCGCCACGTGACTCCTTTATGAGACTCAAGTTGGCGTTGACATGCTATCGTGCTACATGATGCAGGGGCAGTACGACCGGGTCCATGTGGGAGCGGCCTGCCCACCCGGCCGCCTCGCCGCCCTCACTGCCCTGCTGGGCCCCAAGGCACGTTCATGCTCGTGCCATGACCGCGCTTGTCATGATACCTTGGGGTGTCTCGAGGCTGCAACGTGCCATGCTGACGCTGGCGTGCGCCTCGGGCTGATCAAGACGTGCTGCTTTTTTGAGTCAGAAAGGCAAGACTCTTTGACGGCCTTGCACCGCTAGGTGGACAGCTTCCGAGACAGCACTACGAGCTGCAACGAAGTTGTATGTACACCTGTTCGACGATCTGGCTGTCAACGGCACCTTGACTGCCATATCTTGCAGGGCGGCATGATCGTGACGCCCTGCGGCTCGGACCTGCGGTTGATCAGCATGGGGCCGGACGGCGCCGTCTCTCAAAAGGTCCTCAGCCAAGTCCGCTACTCCGATCTGGAGGTGTGCACGTAGTCCCTTGAGTACAAGTCGAACGAATCCGTTAGGCAGAGTGACTCTGTGAGGTAATGCCGCCCTGATCTCGATGGCAGCGCGGATGAGTTGACGCACTGCCGTGCAGAGGCCCTTTCGGCAGCACCATACACAATTGGCGCCAGGCAAGCACACAACCCTGAGCCCAATCTGAGCACAAGGTCGTGTCTCGGATGTGCGGCAAGTGTGCGCACAAGGGCAACCAGGTCTGAAGCTTACAGTACGCTCAGGTGCAGCCAAGACGCTGATACGAGAGCTTCCATTTTGACAGCTGCCGAAGGACGCAATGGCTGTGGATAGCCACGCACCGCGCACCAATACCGCCATCGGGACTGGTGATCAAGTTTTTATGTCCTGATGCAGTTTTATACATCCGATGTTCCCCTCTTTCGGCAGGTGCCGACAGATGCGGAGGTGGTGGCGGCGGTGGTCGAGGACGGCCGTGCGCAGCGCATGACGCCGCCGTCGACGCCGTCGACTTTCGCCACCGACTGTGCCGCCATCTTCGGCCCGGCGGGCTCGCCGCTCGCGACGCGCGGCCAACGCGCGTCCAGCGACAACTCCGACTGCAGCGTCGGCACGCCCATGGGAGGCGGCGGCCGCTGCAGCATCGGCCGCTGCAGCATGGGGTGCGCTGTGATCCAGCACCTGTTGTTCCACCTCTGCGTATGAAGACTGCCTATTGTTCTGGGGAGAATTCAGCAGACTTGGGGGTCTGCCCAAGTCTGAGCAACTCGTCTCAGAACAACCAGGCAGGAACAGGCCAATCAACTCGATAGAAATCAAACTTACGAGGCCAACTCGGACCGGGAGCCTGCTGCATCTCGTTATTGCTGGCTTGCACGGTTCAACTGCCACAGCACCTGCAAACGCACCCCAGGGGCCGCAAGACCTCGTAGACTGCTGCGGTTTCAGCAGCGGCATGCGACTTTCGGGACTCAGAAAGCTGCGTGACCTCGGCGCAGGAGCATGGGGGAGCGGGAGGACGAGGCCGAAATGCTGTCGCCGGCGTGGGTGCCCTCCTCTGTCAAGCGCCTGGGCAAGCTGCTCACCTCCTGCAGCGGCCCCTCCAAATCGCGTGCGCTACCTTGCCCCCTTCTGTCTCTGCAAGTAATTGAGCATGACGAGGACCCATCTGCCGCATCCCGCACATTGGGCGCGACGTCATAATTGTAACACGAGCAAATGCTGGTACATGCGCTTTGCGTGATAGAAGGTGCAGCAAAGAGAAGCTCCACATCATCAGGTCCGTTGGAACGCTTTGCCGAAGCGGATTGCTTACACTTGAAGTGGTCTTGTGCGCAGCGGAGACGCATGTGGGCAGCAAAGGGGAATTTCCAGGTGAAGTTCCAGGTTATTCGCTTCGTCCTCGGGTTGGATCTCTGACTTGTGAAAGTTTTGTCTGCGCAGCGGAGGCGCGGGTGGGCAGCCTGGGCACAGCCTCCTCGCTGTCCAGCACCTGTGGCATGATCCTGGACGACAGCCCCGAAGCCGGCCGCGGCCAGGTGCTCTCCGTGGACCGCTATTGTATCATTGCGCGCTGCAACAAGGCCTCACTGACTTGCGCCAGTGTCATCACTGCTGCTGATTAGCATGCTCCTGGCATTCATGGGTGCACTTGCAGGCAGACCCTGCACGAGCACCCCGAACTCTGATATGTCTTCTATAGCTGCGAGAGACTTGGAAGCACTTTTTCCAGAGGAACAGTCCCACATAAGGAGACACAGGCCGCCTGCTGCCATGATCCAGTGCAACCAAGCCAGCTTTGGCGGCCAACAGGGTGGCTTCGATTGCCACCAGGCTGGCAGGCGGAAGTCGGCCTTGGTCGCCTCGAGTGTGTGCCACAGATGGCTTGCTTGTGTAGTATCTTAATGAGGGGATTCTTCCATCGAGTTCCACTGTGGGCACAGAGTTGCGCGACTGTCCTGCAGGGGGAGCCCGTCGCGGAGCTGGAGCCTGCGATGCTGGGGCCGGCGGACGCCTCGCTCCTCGGCAATGGCTGGGAGCTGCCCGTCCACTGGTGCGCCTTTCACTTGGCGGCCGGTGTACGGCTCTGCTTCTGCATCAGCACGTGCTGCCACAGCTTCGTGGACTTCTATGGGCTTGGGCAGCAACCCGAGTTGGGGTGCTGTGCACTGAAGAGAAGTAGCAATGGGTAAATCTCAGCCATCGGACAGCCCCATTCTTTGGCAACGGCTGGGAGCTGCCCATCCACTGGTGCGCCTTTAGCTTGGCAGGCGGTTTGCGATTGCGCTGCTGCCGCTGCAGCAGCAAGCACAGCTCTGGGTTGTGCAACATATGCAATGAGCTGTGTAATCTGCAATCTACCAGGCAATCTTCAGTCAGGAGACGAGGACCAGCGCCAGATGCAGCATACATATGACGCTGGCATATTCCCAGTCAGAAGATTGCCAAATAATTGCACGACAGCAGAACCTGATCTATTGAGCACTCATGCTGCAGTGGCAGCGTGAGCCTGGCGAGCTTGCGGCTGCGGGCTCCGCTGTGAAAACCTCAGTGCACCAACCTCGGACGCCACACTTCTCATGCGAAACAACAACCAAGAACCCATACGCAGAAGCGTCTTTCGACAACCTTTCTTTGAGCGACTCTGATCAACTATCGATTGATTATCTCTGCCAACCACTGTGCAGGGCGGTGCTGCGGGAGCGGTGCGACCACGGGCGCGCGCGCAGCTGCAGCGGGATGCGCGATGCGGGGGAGCCGCACATCCGCGCGCCCGACTCGGCGCCACGAGACGCCGCCGCCGCCTTCGTCGACTACCTCTACTGTGACCGCCTGGCCGTGGATCCCTCCAATCCGCAGGCACGGCCTGACACCGGACTGCTCAAACTTTGGGGGAAGGTGTCAATTGCCTTCGGATCATGTAAGGGCACCTCTTCTGCTGCTCTGACCACGCTGTTGGGGTGGTCAGGCCGCTGCAAAGAGGGTGGCAGGCGAGCCAGCGTCTGAAGCGTTGAAAGGACTCAACAGGTATGCACTCGGGATGCACGAGACTTGGGACACAGTAAATGTCGTATTTCGTTTGGCGAAAACTTTGGTGTATTCCCATATGCAGGGGCTGGTGGACGTGCTGCACTTGGCCATTTACTTCGGGGCGCCGCGGCTGATTGCGCTCACGGAGGTGGCCCTCGCCGCCACGCTGCAGGCGCCGCCGTCGCCCGACTTTGGTGAGCACCTGCCCACCCGCCACACGACATGCAGCTTTTCACAGACCAGATCTCAGGCCCGGCCAGCTGAGACAGCACGAGCCCGGACCAGCAACCACCGAGCTATCGACAGCTGTGTTACCAACGATGGAATTTAGATCGTGCAGATCCGGTGGAGGCGTCGCCCCGGCGCTGCTGGCGCTGGCGGACCTCGACATGTAGATCTGTATACTTTGCAAACCTGCGCGCCCATTAGCTAACTAGAACACATCGTAGAACCACTTGTCGACGCATGTACCTCCCTGAAAATGTACCCCGAGGAGGCGGCGCCGGCGCTGCTGGCGCTGGCGGACGACAACCAGACGACTGGATCAACAGCAGCTATGCCATCACAACATGCCGTCATGGATTGTGTTGAAACCATGCAGATCCGGTGGAGGCGGCGCCGGCGCTGCTGGCGCTCGCGGATGACAATGGACTGCCGGCGCTGGCCGCCGCCGCCGCCGACTTCTGCGTCCACGCCCACGCCCAGGTGCCTGCGCTCGCTCTGCTGCTCTGCTCTTTTGCAAGCAGCTGAACAGGACGTCTGGGTGAGGGCATTCAAAGGCTGCACTGCACGGCTCGTGTGAAGACGGCATGCTCGAGGCCAGAAAAAGATGAAAACCACGAAAGAATGCCGGGCGTGAACATGTGTTTAGCTGCTCCAGCTTTGCTTGCACGACGACCCACCTCGAAGATGCACAAAGGGCGTGCTGAAGCATGGCTGCTAGCCTGTGGTGGACTGACACCGCATTGTGGCATTCGTGTGACTGCTGCCGGCTACCACCCATGCCTCGTCTGTCGCTTGCTGCACTCGTTGACACAGGCCCGAGCTTGCAGATTGCACGCTGCAAGTGACAGGAAGGTGTGCCAGGGGCTGATGACAGTATCATGCACATGCAGGTTGCGGCCACGGCGAGCTACGCGGCGCTGACGAAACGGCAGGCGGACCTCATCACGGCGGAGGCGTGCGCCGCGGTGGCCCACTTCCAGGCCGCCCTCCAGGTCTGCTGTTTCACCACCTGCAACACAGCGACTGCCGCCCTGGTTGTCCAGCCATCCGTGTGATGGCATGTCTTCTCCAGATACGTGCAGCCTGGACCTGCTGCGGCACGCAGTGCTGCCGTTCTGCCTGGCCAGAGATGCCTCAGCTACTGCACCTGCCATGCGCCCGCAGGGCTTGGATCCTGACGCTTGGAACATGCGTTGGCTGTGTATTCATTTCATTCGTCGCATGATTGCCGAGCTTCCAACTGGCTTCCAACTGTTATTGTGTGAGCCGTGCGCAGGATGTGGCGCGCCAGGAGCTGCTGCCCGAACCCGACAACTACTTCTGACTTCCACACACGAGTTGGATGCGTGGACCAGATGGCCTGCACGGCAGCGGTAAAGATGACCAAGGCTTTTTGACGCGGCGGGCCGCGCCTGAGTGCCCCGCGGGGGCGACTCCACAGCAACCAAGGCAGTTCTCAGGCAAGGAACGCAGTGTTTTTCATTTGGTATTCAAAGCAAACCCCCTCACAAGACACAAATGTATGTGCCGCACGAAGATTGCCTTCTGGCGTGCGGCCGGCCGCGCGGCAGGAACAATCTTCGTTAGGCCGCCATGGGGTGCCTAATTATCTGTATGTGTCATCTCTGGGTGCGGTCCGATGTTGTACGCACATCTCGAGACGCGCGCCCTGCCTTAAGCCCGGCAAGGGAGCACAGCGGGCCTGTAGCGAGCCCAGCCGCTCAACACGAATAAGCAAAGATTTTGTATGGGCCCCGCCACGGCTTGTGTCGTGCTGCTTGGGGCGGTCTGTATTTGTTTGTCTGGTGGGTCGCCATGTGTACACTCGTGCAAGATCGTGTCGTCGATTGACTGGTGCATTTCACAAGTTTTCTCATGTGGTGATCTTGGTAAAGTGGACGACTTTACCGTCTGACATTCACAGCTCCACCTGCCTTGTCTCCTACAGAGAGGACTCCTTTGATGAAATTTGCAAACGAATCCACGTGGCGTCTCAATCACATCCGCCATGGCAGCATTTATAAAGGTCGAAGCTCACGATGGCGATCCGAAACCTCCTAATGAGCACCGCCATGGTGCTGATCCTGCTATCTGGACCTCATTGTTGGAACTTTCCTGACGACGCCGCCGCAACCTCTGGCGACTGTTGACATCGCGCCTAGCGTCCCCAATACCGGCGCAGCGCATTCCAGCCCTGGGCTGCAGCGCTGTGGCCCCTCTGACGCAGCGACCCAGCCAGCAATGGCCGCCACCGACCCCGCCGCAGCCGGCTGGCACAGGTGAGCTCAGTAGATGTCAGCACACCAGCACAGGCCGAAGTCACGTCGCCGCCGCCGCCAGCTGGCACAGGCGCAGCTCAGTGTCGTCAGCAGCGCTCAAGCACATGCCGAAGCATTGCCGCCGCCGCCGGCTGGCGCAGGCCGAAGTAATGTCGCCGCCGCTGGCTAGCACAGGCGCAGCTCGGTGGATGTCAGCAATCCAGCAGCACAGGCCGCCATGGACGTCCCTGTCGCCGCCAGCTAGCACAGGCGCAGGGTTCCAAAACCCTATAAAACCCCAGCTAGCACAGGCGCAGCTCGGCCATGGCCTCGCGGCGGTCGGGGGACCACCAGACGCAGGCGCGCCCGCTGCCGGCAGTGTTGGGCAGCACACAGTCCAGGCCAAACACGCGCTCCAGGGGCGCCGGCCGCATGCCCGCGGACGCCGCCCACAGGCTGCGCAGGCTGGCTCTGTCGCCGTCGGCCTGCGTGCAGCCATGTTCAGCCCTTCAAGATGGCGGAGTGAGGATGATGGCGCCGGGACGATGTGGGCAGCCCCGAGAGTGACATCGCCTGGGAATGCTGCGATCCCATGGCAGGGCGACTTTGGCTGCAGCGGGCGAGGAAAGGCATCACCGGCGCAACAAGGCTCCAGATCTTGCAACCCGAGCCTATTCCGTGAATGCGCGCACCGGAGAGTAGCCGCCGGGCACGTGCAGAGAGAAGCGCAGGTCGGCGCGCGCCCGCACCGGCCCCACCAGCTGCTGCGCAATCGACAGATTGGCGGCGTGCCAGATGTTGCGCCCTTCCAGCGCAAAGGCCCGGTGCGCCTGCAGCCCGTCGCCGCCGCCACTGCTGTCCGCCAGGCCGCCGGCTGCAGCAGGGAACCAGACATTCTGCAGTGCTCTGAAGCTGCCGCACAGCTTTCGGTTTTGTCGTGCGCGCATCGACAGGATCATGCTGTCGGGCTTACGGCGTCAGTTGCTGCTGTCATCAAGAAAGCTGCGGACTGCACAGCCGTAGTCACCACTGCCAGTCGTGTGCTGGTCCAAGATGTGTGTGCAGGAGGCGCACCGGTGTGCTGGGAGGTCATGCCGGCGTCCAGGCGGGCGGAGACGGAGGTGAAGTCCAGAAAGGGACGCGTGAAGCGGCCCAGCTGCGCCGACACCCCCGCGCTCGAAAAGATGCGCAGCGTCGTCTCCCGCAGGTACGGGTTCCACGCGTCCCTGCAATTCAAGACAAATCAGTTATGGTCAACCATAACCAATGTCCTCGTGCGGACCAGGAAGATATGGAGCACAGGTGTGGACCACACGAGTCTGGATGCCCAACTGCAGCTGTGCATGTTGAAGGGCAGTGGTGCAGAAAATGCCGACGACTCTGCAAAGCAGGTGCAGAACACACAAGCAGGGCATGGGCTTGCCTGACGCGGGCTGCGAGGGAGGCGTCGCCGTCCGCGTCTGCCGACAGGCCATCATCCGATGGCGAAGCGTCCGAGGCAGCGCTGTGCAGCCTGCCGAATGTCGGCAGCGGCATGCGCGCCAGGCAGCCGACGGCGCCGTTGGCCTGCGGAATGCATGACGACTCGTTGAAATGAAGTTTCTAGAGAACTTCATTTGGTGCAACCAGAATGGTGCGGACGCCTTTGTCTATAGCTTGTTGCCACCCACATCTGCAGCCGGCAACACAACCCCTCCCCTTCCCACCCTACCGCTACGAACTGATCTGACCCATAACTAGAGGCTGACAGCCGGTCGGAAAGCTTTGCCCATAGTCCTTTCTTCCGGCAATGTACAGGCACCCCCCAGTAATCTGCG
>JAABUW010004620.1_pt1 | contig 18562 bp, 4 predicted proteins | sample 5560081 | NCBI WGS metagenome assembly JAABUW01 (sample SAMN10711882, study PRJNA513363) | rock metagenome | isolation source: Antarctica rocks | place: Antarctica: Victoria Land, Knobhead sud | reverse complement strand
GATCTTAGAGATATCAGAGAGAATTGATATTTGTTAGAAGAGATCTATAGACGTCTTTAGACAATACAAGCAATTATTTAATACAAGAAATTGCAGCTTAGATATAGCTTGTAACAATAAATAAAAATTTATCTTAAATTAAACACAATTTATAAAAAAGTTGTGTCTTTAAAATCTATATAGTAAATAAGATTTTTTATATTTAGTATATTTAGTGTGTTCAATATCTAAGCATGCTAAGTATTTTGAGCAATATTTAGTATATTTAGTTGTCAAAACTACTAAGCATACTAATTTTGTATATATTTGTGTTTTGTACTACGAAATTCTCTGAACTTCTTATACTAATTTAGCTTTAGACAAAATTGTAACACTATTTTTTTTCTTAGATGCTTTTGTCTCGAAAACAAACTTTTTTTTTATTATATCTAAGATTGTTTTCAACTTAGAACATTGTTATAATGCGATTGTTAAAAGAGAACGTCTAAATTGTTGTATTAAAATGCGTGTTTGTCAATCTTGTTTGTCGCAAGACATAAAATATCTTGTTATTTGTAAATTCTTTTGCTATATCGAATATAAACAATTCAATCGAAAGTGCAATCTAACTTCTTTAGACAAAAAGATAGATAAAGCTCTAAATATTATAGAGAAACTAAATAATAAAATTCTAAATATAGAAGCGAAAACTATTTGTCTTTGTAAACAAAGAAAGCACTAATTGTGTTGTTTGAAAAAAATAAATAATATAAAGACTCGAAACATTCTCGAACTAAAAACAAACAAACAAAAAAAAAAAAAAAAAACACAACAATTATTTGCTGCTCTTTTGTTTAGTTTTGCTCTATTTTCTATATCTCCAAATTCGTTTAATAATTTTTTGCGCAAATTTTTCTCTCTTGAAGATACTGTAAAGATATTTGTCGCGAGCTTTAATAAAACTTCTAAATAAAAATATTACAACTATCAAGATTGTTAATAGATTTCTACGTGTTCTCGAAAATAGAATATTTTTTCTATTTGACTAGATAGTTTTGATCTTGTTGTTCTAGAATTTGTTTTACTTTATATCTGTTTTTTTTTTGAACTTTGTAATAAAATGTTTTCTATATAAATATATTGAAGTCGATTGATTCCAACAATAATATATAAAATACTAAAAATATTTTGACGTTCTTAAGTAAGTCGAGTTCGTAATTGACTAATTTCTTAATTGTTTTAATAAAAAATAGTTCGATCTTAATATAATTCAATTTTCTCTTTTTAGATTTCTTTATTTTTAGATTCTTTATTAGAAAATATATCTTATCTCTTTTCTTTAGTTGAGATACTATTTTTTTTTCTTGTTTTGATATGTTGCAGATTTGTTCTGCATATTAACAATATTATTATATATCTTTTTTAATGTTTTTACTCTTTTTAGAACTAACTAAACTGCTAGATATTCTTGTTGTTTTTCAAAAAGATTAGATTCTTGTCTATAGTTTGCAAAATATAACGTAATCTTTGTTGTGTTAGATATCTTTGTATTTAACGTCAGTTGTATTATAGATAAGAGTAATACTTAGTTGCTATAAATATTGTTAATATAGTACTTTAGATATTGCTCAAGACTTTGGTTTGTTTATTTTGTTTAATTATTTGTAATCGAATAATAGATAATCGATATACAAAATCTTGTATCTAATATTGAAATCAATATCTTTTAGTAATTAGACATAAAGAGCTTGTCTCTATTACTAATTAGTCTTTTAAATATACTATAATATCTGATCAATCGATCGAGTACAATATATTTTAGTTGTTCTATATTAAATGTCTCTCTAAATGCAATAATATGCGAGTACTTAGTAAATTTGTCAACTATTACTAGTATCGAATTATATTGTTTCTCAATTGCTAAATCTATCGATTTAGACAACTTAATAATAAAGTTTATTGTAACTTTATTTTATAGCGCTTCACATAACTTCTTGTTATACTAAACAAATTCTATAAAAACTTGTATATTCTTAACATTAATTAATATTGATTATTTTTTTATTATTTCGAGTTTCTTTAAATCTATTCGAATTTTGTGTTGTTCTACAATAAATTCTAGAAAATCGATTTCTTCTCGATAAAATTTATATTTTTCTAATTTAAAATGTAAGTCTCTCTTGTTTAGACATTCTAATATTTGGAACATATACTATATATGTTGCTTTAGTGTTTCTAAGTATATTATAATGTTGTTTAAATAAGCTATAACAAATATATCCAAATATTGTTGTAATATATTGTTAATTACTTTCTAACATATTGCTGGGACATTCGTAAGCTCGAACAATATAATTAGATATTTGTAGAGTTTATATTGTGTACAAAAAGCTGTTTTTTATTTCTTTTTTGCTTTTATTCAAATTTGATTGTACGTTTCTTGTAGATTCAATTTAATAAAATATTTTGCTTCGAATAATCGATTTTGAAGTTCGCTAATATTTGATAATAAATAACAATTCTTAATTGTTATATTATTAAGCTTTCGATAATTAATATATAAGCGAAGTTTGTCGTTTTTCTTAAATATAAAGAGAATCGAATACTTTGCTTGTAATTGGAATTTTTTAATAATTTTTTTTTTCGTTTTTTGTCAGATATTTGCAAAGAGTTAACAATTCTTTTTTCAATAGAGTATAAATAGATTCAAATGTAGATTGCTTGTCTAATTTAAGTTTAATTTTGTAATTTTACAATTAATATTTAGATAAAACTTTTGTTGTTTTCTTTTTCTAAAATAGATATTTCTATTTGTTGTATATTCGTAGTATGTATTTTAGCAATTTTTTCGCTTTACTAGATATTTCAAGATTTTTAGAAGATTTGCTATTTTCTTTATTTATTTTAACTTTATAATTCTGTTAACTCTTGTTGATGTTTGTCGAGTTGAACTAATTGTAGTTGTTTTTATATAAAAATGCAAATTTGTATTTTGCAATCGAATTTCGACTTTGTCTCTTATCTACTATCGAACGCTATCGATACGTAGATTGAATAGAACTTGCGTAATTATATTGTTTAAATCGAAATTTACAAATACTTTAATCGACTTCTAAATTGTACTGCTTCAATCAAAATATTTTCAAAACAATATTGTAAATAATTATTTTTACTATATTAAAAATTAACTTCTTATAGTGTTGTTAAATAGCTATCGATAGTAATTTCGTTTTCTTGTCCACTCTTTTATTTCTGTCAAATAATAGATTTTTATCTACAACTATTAGATTGTAGATGTTAGACTTTTCTTAAATAGAATATTTTTTTTTATCTACTAAAGCTCTAATTATAAAATTATCTATTGCATCAAAATCGACTATTGCGATCAATCGATAACTATTAATCTTAATTGATGTAATAAAATATTGTGCGTATGCTATTAAGTTTAGTTGCTACTATTGAGCTAGCATATTGCATTTCTTTGATATACTTTTTATTAAAAAATTTGAACTTTTCTCTTTTTTTGTGTTGCGACTTCTGCTTTAAGCGTTTGTTTGCGTTAAGTTTCTTTTTATTATTGTTTAAAGATAGATAACTTTCTAGAAAACTATCTAGATTCTTTTTTGTTCTTTATATAAGTTTAGTAGAAGTTGTTGTAGTATTTAGTTCAACTAAATATTGTATATTTTTTTGTCTATTCTATTCTTTCTTTCGATAAACTAATATTGTTTAGTTGTTGTTCGATTTTGTTAAAAATATCTTGTTCTGTAGTAACGTTGCTTTTTAGCGCTTTCTTGTATTTATTTACAATTTGACTAATTTGTTTCTTCTTTAATAAGCTAGTTAAAGTATCAAAATACTTCGTAATATTGTTTAGATATTTGTAAAAGTTCTTTTAGTTATACTTGTTGTCTAAGTCTGTTACTAAATAAAGATATAGTATGCTTAATTGTTTCGCTCTTATAACTTTCTTGAGTATTTTGTTGATTTTCTATATAGATACAAATGTTTTGTCTAATAATATTCTATCTAGAATTTTCTACAATTGATTTGAATTCTCTATTAGATAGTAGTTGTTGTTTAATTCAATTTTTAAGATATTCGTCTCTATATCGATTTGCTCTCTAATGTTGTTTTAACTATTAAGTATTTCTCTTAATATAGCGTTGATTTGTTGTAGAATTATCAAGTTCTTTGAACAATAATCTCTTGCGAAGTAGCCCGATTTGCCATATAAATAGCACGTTTTCGAATTCTTGTTATCTTGCTTTTCTCTTTGATTTTTCTTTTTACGTTACTAAATAGAGTCCAATTCCATTGATGCAAATCTACAGTAGTCTAGATTGCTATACTTCTTAAAGTAGTTTTTTTTAGCGTAATTTCCAATTATCGACTCAAAAGAGATTTCTGCTCTTTTATAGAGTTAATTGTATCTTTTTTTTATACTTTGCTTATATAGTTTGTTGTCTATACTAATTGTTATTTCAATCAAGATCTAGATGCTATCAATCTTTGCACTAATGCGCATAAGTTTATTCTTAACACTGTTCTTTAAGTCTCGCTTGAATATTGCTATTAGTACAATATTATTTCAATTTGCAAAATTGATATATTTCTAGAATCTAGCGACGTAGTTTGTTGCTAAGATTTTTTGCTACAAATGTTAAATAATTTGTTTTGCTATTTTTTTCTTGTTGAATATTTCAAATACTTGTCTCAATTCTTTCTTAAAGATACTAAAATTGATAAAGATTCTCGAGAGATCTAAATTGTTGTTGAAATATTTTTTTAGATTTAATTTCAATCAATACTGTACTCTTTCTCTAAGAAAGATAGAAATTAACAAAGTTTTTTTGTTAACTAAAACAGAATAAAACATAAAGTAAATCTCAATTTGCATAATTCAATTCTTAAGTTCAATCCGATCTCTTATGTACTTGTCTGAAACATTAATTTTGATTTTTGATAATATTTTTTTTTTGCTTTTGCTACTATTGTTGTCGACTTCTATTAAAATAAAAGCAAACTATTTGCTTTTTGCTATAGAGCTAGAGTTGTTGCTCGAAATAGAGACACGTTGTTCTAATACAAATATTTTGAAAAATATTCAAAGTATTACACTGCTACTTTCTAAGAGATCTTAAAGATATTAGAGAGAATTGATATTTGTTAAAAAAGATTTGTAGATATCTTTAGACAATACAAGCAATTATTTGATACAAAAAATTGCAATTTAGATATAGCTTGTAACAATAAATAAAAACTTATCTTAAGTTAAATACAATTTATAAGAGAGTTATATTTTTGAAATCTATATAATAAATAAGATTCTCTATATTTAGTATATTTAGTGTATTTAGTATCTAAGCATGCTAAGTATTTTGAGCAATATTTAGTATATTTAGTTGTCAAAACTACTAAGTATATTGATTTTGTACATATTTGTGTTCTGTACTACGAAGTTCTCTGAACTTCTTATACTGATCTAGCTCTAGATAGAGTTGTAACATTATAATTAACTTGCACTACTATATTTTCTCGCAATTTTCTATCTTCTATTTTATAAACTAAATTAAATATATTAGCAATATATAATATATTAAATATATTATTCGAATATATTATTAATTTGTTTAATTCGAACTATTAGAGTTTTAGAGCAAAATATATTGTGAAATTAAGAATTTTTAATATTAAATAAAAGAATTAACAATATAGAATGCAAGAATTGACAAGTTTTGCAATTAAATATTTAATAGATAATATAATAGAATAATACGCAACAAATATATATATTTATATTCGATTTTAATAGTTAAAAAGTATATATTATACAATAATTAATATAATAAATATAATAATTTTTAATTGTAATAATATTAAATAAAATTAATATTTAGACTCTAATTCTAATATTAAATATATAAATTTATTTTATAATTGCAACAATTTTTTTGTTTAAATACTATATATTAATTAATATATTTAATACTATCTATTATTTTAATCTATATAATTGATATACAAATTTGTTTTATATTATCTATATATATTATTATTAAAACTAATTAAAAAAATAGACTTTTTAAGATCGAATTTCTTTTTACTTAGAAATTCGAATATTATTAAGTAGCTAATATTATATTATTAAGTAAAAGACTTATTTTATATTATTTATATATATTATCTTTAAAACTAATTTAAAGTGCAAAATATCTATTTTATTTACTTTTTCGCAAACTATTGTTAATAAAAATTGTATTACAATATAAATAAAAAATAAAAAACTACTTTATAAAAAACAAAATATAAATTGTATAATATTTTACAAGTATTTAATTAAGTTGTAAATAATAATTGTTTTTAAGAAAGTTTTAAATAAATCTAAATTAATATAGAAGAAAATATTAAAAATATAATAGCTAATAAAAAAATAGAAAAAAAAACTATATAATAATATATTTAAGTAATATATATATATTTAAAGAATTAATTATATTATAGCGCAATACTTTAAAATCAAATTAATAAAAAAGATTAAAAACAAAAAGATTACAAAATAGACTAAAGTTAATACAATTGCTATATAAATAATTTTAGAGAGTAAATATATAGATACAATACAATCTTTTAATATTTAAGTATATATAAAGTTTAATATAAATAAAATAACTAATTTACGTATTAGTCTAATTCTAATTAGTTTAAATTAAGCAAAAATATAATTAAAAATATAATATTAATTATCGAAATAATTTAATAGTATATTTTATATTATAAAGAATTTAATAAGTTAAAAAAAGCGCATAATTTAAATACAACTAATAAATTTAAAAAATTTAAAAATACTTTTGCAAACAATAAAAACGCTATAGATTGCAAAATATCTAATTTTTTAAAATTAACAAATAACAATTCTAAAAACTTAATTAAGATTAATAATAATAAAGTAAAAATAAAATAAAAGAAGACAAAAAATAATACAAAAATAATAAATAACAAATATAGAAATACAAAGTATAAAAACAATAATAATAATAATAAGAGCAAAAATAATAATAATAATATTAAGAATAAAATTAATTACAAAATTGTAGAGAACTTAAACTATTTAATAGTATTAATAATATTGGCAATTCCGAGATCTCTACTTAGAAAGTGCCTGTTGCAAAAACTGCTAATTTGATTATTAGCTAGTCTAGAATCTATTTAGCAGCAAAAGTCTTAGCGCTTGCTTATTAGAGATTTAATTTTGATATTTAAGATGCGCACAAACTCTCGCAATGCTTCGCTTACATTTCTATTTGTTACTTGTTTATATTATAGTAATTTGTATAGCAAAATCGAACAATTTGGGAGATTTCTACGCGCGAGTTATGCGTCGACAAGAATATCTCTATTGCGTAATTGTGTTGTGCGCATAGTAGTTATAAATTGCGTCTATAGATTGCGTCTATAGACAAATTGCGTCTATTATAAAACTAAGCAACGTGCAAGATCAGATCTTAACAAAGCGCGTGTCAATTACGCGTCTACGAATTTTGCTAATTGTAGTCTAATCTTGCGCTTAGTTATATAAAGCGAGCATATCGATATATTAGCTAATTTGACTATTAGTTACCAATAGTACTATTAACAAGAGTTCCGGAATTGTCGATAAAGTTTAAATATATTATCTAAATATATTATTATATATTTGTTAATAAAATATAGAATTAAAATTTATTAAGAGACTATAATAGTTGTAATCTATTTATTATATAAATATTAAATAGTTTATATATATTACTTTACTATATTATTATAGAATATTTAGATAAAAGAATAATAAAATTTAAAATCTAATTTATATTTATTAAATTTGCTACTAAATAACTTTATCTCTTAGCAATTTAAATCGATTTTCGAATCGATTTTCGATTTTAACTCTAGAAATCGATTTGACTCGACTTGATTTTCGATTTTAACTTTAGAAATTAATTTGTCAAGACTTTCGAATTAAATTAACTCGAATTGTTAAGATTTAAGTTAATTAATTAACTCAAACTTGATTAATCGACTCGACGCAATTAGTTTAGTAATATTAAAAAGAGAAATTTCTTTAATAGATATAAAAGTTATTAAGGTTATTTTAAAACTATTAAGAATATATATTTATAATATATTAAATTTTAATTTTGTATTAAGAATATATCTCTAATATATTTTATTAAATATTATATAATTTAAGCTTGTAATTAAGAATTTTAAGCTTAAATATAAAAGCGCTTCTTATATTAGTTAGCAATTTAGTATATTAACTTGTTAGAAACTTGACAACTTTACTCTAAGAACTAAGACAAAAGAGAAAAATATCTAATAGCACGCTAACTTATCTAGGCTAAAGCTAAGCGAGCTAAGATATAGATAGACTATGTAGATATCTAGTTGCGCGTATAAGTTAATTCTCTATTAATCTTTAAGATCTAGAATATATTGCTCTATTTTGGACGTTTCCAGCCCAAAGCACTTTATCTCAAGATAATTCAAAGTAAGACCCCATCGTATCTTATACATGCCTACCCCACTATCTACGCTCGGGTTGCTAACAATGTGTAGAAGATGTGCGAGCGAAACTCTTATTACTACGCACAGTGTAACCACTTCTCCGCCTACGATTATTCCAGATGCAGAGCAGCTTTTGCACGTCCTGATCGGAAACCGTGTGTGCCTGCGAGTGGGTCAGTCCGAGATCTGCCGCGGGCTCTTGATGTGCGAGATCAAAACCTGCCTGGATTGTGTCCAGCTTGCACCGAACGATTTAAACATAGTCACCCCACTAGACGCCGGAGCTACCTTCCTGCGGAGCCAATTGCTTTGGTATGGTATTGGGCTATCCAAGGGAGCTCTACTTCCACTTGTTAGTCCCAATTTCCTTCTTCTTGTCACTAGCATTGGAGAGGCTCGACTCTTGAGTTATCATCGAGGTATTAGGTTATACTAATTCAATAGAACTATAGATAGATTTATTATCCGTTTCTAAACCCTTACAAGAGGCATCACAGGAGTTTGCAGATGTTCCGTGAAACGATGTCTCCTGAAACCACCTCAACGCGGGGACCAGAGAACCTTTGGAGAGCGCAGTGACGGCAGGAGGACAGATTGATAACGATGTATTGGAAGGTTTGGTTTTCATTGTGGGAAGCAGGAATCTCAATCATAATAGAAGTGAAACGCAAAGTAATTAGTAAGAAACGACCAGCGAGGATCCAGAAAGGATGTTGGGCTGTATCGTTGAGGAGGAAAGGGTTTCGAGCCTTACGCCCAAACCTTTAGTATCTCCGCGGTCATGGTAGAGGCATGTGGAGCAGGGAGGCTAAGAAAATTCCCTGGCTGTTTCGAAGGCGCAGTCAAAATTGAAACACGCCTGTTTCTTGCATTATTTAAAAGAAAAGCATTTCTTAACCCGAATCACTATCTCAACAAACGCCGCTCCTGTTATAGAGGGTGATTAGCGCCGCTATATCACCCGTACCGGGTGAGGCGAGGGTAAGCCGCAGCTAAAGGGACCTATCCGAGCTCCACAGCCTTCGGTCGGACTTGCTCAGGACTGTAGGGCACGTTTTTGGCCTCTTACTATAAAGGAGGAGCCACCCCTCCCTCTACGTTATCTAGTCAGTATCGAAATAAAGGCACATAAGTTTAGGATTGCTTTTTCCAAAGCTAATGCGCTGAGAGCACTGATGGTTAGGAGATGTGATGAAAATGTTTGTAGATAAGGCGCCAAATAAATACAAGAAGCCACCAGTCGTTCCCTTCACCAATTACGCATGCTCTGGCCCCATCGGACGCTGGTTTTTTTCTCCACCAAACCCACCTTCAGCAATTACCATAGCCTCAAGGCTGGCCTTCTGTTTGTCAGTCGCATCTTGGAAATGCACAACTACCTCGTCTCCAAAGCGTCCGTTGATCTCTTCTAGGGACAAGCCTTTGGTCTGGGGAAGATTTCTTGTCAGCTTTGCTTTCGCTCTTCGTATTCTGCATGCTCAACTCACCTCCGGCAACCAGAAGTAGATAATTACGATGTTGACAAACGTCAGGCATACAAAAATCAAATAGTACTTCCACTGGATATTGGCAAGAGCCGTAGGACCAGCTTCGACGTACACCAAAGTCGACAGGAAGGTTCCAACGATGGACCAGGCCATACCTTGGGATCGGATGTGGGTGGGGAAGATCTCGCTGCAGTAGACATAAGAAACAACGTCAATTCCGCCCCCGTAGAATGAGATAAAGCAGAACGTGAAGAAGACACCGAGGGAGTTCCCAGCTTTGTCGCTCGTGCCGGCAAATCGAGCCACCATTGCGGTTTCCAAAGCAAGCGAGACCATGCATCCAGACAAGCCAATAACTATGGCAGGTATCAGCTCAACCACTCCGAACTATATACAAATCATAAAGAGCATACTAAGAAGAGTTACACGGCCAGCTTTGTCCATGACAAAGGCCCCGAGGAAGTTAGAAATTGCAGCAACCGAAAAAATCTAAATCTAATCTAAATCTATACTATTTTTAGTATTTTTAATATTCTTAATAATTTAATTTAATTTCTAATATTAAAAGTATTAGATTAAATTAATTTCTAAAGTTAAAATTAAATTTTAACTTAATAATTAATCTATAAAAAAATTCTTCGATTATATTAAATATAAAAGTATTATTAAAAATTTAATTTATTTATAAAGAGAATTTACAAAATAATTATATATTTAGAAAATCTACTTTAAATATAATTTTTTTTTTTTTATTTTTTTTTTTTTTTATAAATATTATTGCAATAATAAGTAAAGAAAATAATAAATTATTCTAATAGTAGCTTGCAATAGTATTAGATTTAAAACTATTTAAGATATTTAACTAATTAATAGAGTCGACTAAGTTATTCTTGCTATTAATCTAATACTATTAACTATAATTCTATTTGTTAATTTCTATTTAATAGATACTTCTAATTCTTAATATAATTAATATAATTTTATATATAGTTAATAGTATATTATTGTTGTTGCTACTTTCTAATCTACAAATATAGAAATTAAGATTTATTATATATATTTTGTTTTATAAAGTTGTTAAACTAAGCAATTTTGTTGTTTTTTAATTAATTAGATTTGTTGTTATATACTTATATATCTATTAATTACTATAGAAATCTTAAATCTTATTTATAACAATTAATATTAACTTATTATCTATAGAAAATATAGTTACTTTATTGCTATTAATTCTATTAAGTATTATTTTAACTATTTATATAAAATTAAAGATAATAGATTGTATACAATATTAATAAAAATAAACTTATTAAATATATAAGATTCTTAATAAGTTGTTTAGTTTTCTATTAATATTTTAGTTATTTTCTATCTAATTATTAACTCGAAATTTCGATATAATATATTTGTATATAAGTTAAATTAATCTTTTATAAACAAAAGTAAACAAATAATTAAGAAATATCTTAGCAAAAAGTATATTATTAACTATATAAAGAATAAAGTTAAATTCTTTATTGTTATTAATATTAAAATTATTTATATATAGTTTTCTTCTTCTTATTCTTACTATAAAGTCTTTGCAATTTAGAAGATATTTAAAGTTTTTATAGCAACTCTCTTTCTTATTTATTTTACAATATCGAACTATTTCTCGAATATAAATATCTTTTTCGATACAAATTATTTCTTGTTTGTAGAAATATTTTTCTATATTAATTTTGTTAATTTGAGAATATAATATTAATTTAGCAAACAATAATAACTTAAGTCTTATATATAATTTCTTTTTAACAATAAACAATATATTTAGTAAATATTATTCTAAATTAAATTTACAAATATTTGCAATTAAATATAAGAACTTAAAATAAAAAAGAAGAATATTTAAGATCTAATATATATAGTATATTTAAGTAAGAAAAATATCGAGATTATTCTCTTTTTAGAGTATATTATTAATATATAGATAGAAAAGTCGAAATATCTAATTATAAAAGATCTAATTAAGTAGACTATTGCTTTTAGTCTTAATATTTTGTATATTAATACTATCTAAAAAAGTATTTTTGTTGCTATTAATTAAATAATTAATTGTATTCTTAATTTGTTCGAGAAAAATTATATATAAATTTAAATTTTTGCAAGTATTTAAAATATAAGTATTATAAGTTAATATATAATACAATAAAGTAATCTAATTTTGTTTTTTCTAAAGTTAATAAAAAGTAACAAAAATTGTTAGATACTAATTATTTGTTATTTTCGATAGCTTTCTTTTATTAAATAATATATAAAGCAAATTTAAACTCTAAAAAACTTGTTACTAGCAATTAATATTAAGTAGTTTAATCTAAAGAATTGCTTGCAAGAGTTTATTGTTAAAAAAGATAAAAATTTAAAGAAAAATATTAAATTTCTAATTAAATATACAAAAAAGTTTATAAATAAAATTAATTACTTGTTCTTTATTTTAATTTACTTTAACTAATATATATTTGTTTTTATTAATTTTATAATTAAATTTGTAACTTTATATATTGTTAATAAAAAAAATATATAAATTTAAATCTTATATTTTTTGTTTTTTCTAAGTAAATAGATTTACTATATATAGTTCTAATTTTTAAAATATTGTTTATAAAATTATAAAAGTCTTATTAGTAATTAAAATTACAAATTAATATAAAACAAATATTTTGCAAACAATATATTCTATTTCTAATTTTAAAATTTAGTTAATAGCAATTATTCTATTAAATAACTAGTAGTAACTCGATATTTTATTTAATAACTATTGTTAACAAAAATTATATATAGATTATTATTACAATATATAGCTAAATCTAAAAATCTAATATTAGAAACTTTGTTTTTTTCTTAAGTTAATTAGTTAGATTTGCAAAAAATTGCTACTATTAAATCTATATAAAATATCGAATTTTGCTATTAATAATCTAATAGACAACTCGATTAATCTATATTTAAGAAATTGTTTTTTTAATAACTTTTATAACAAGTTGTATACAATTTAAGACTAATTATTTAATTATATATAAACAAATTTTAGTCTAATAGATTAATTTTTTTAAATTTATAACAATATTAAGTTGTTATATAAATCTATTATTAATTAATATTTGCTAATTAATTAAAAATTTCTATATCTAATTAGTATATTAATTTACTAAATTTTTAATTTATTTTTTTGTTGTAAAAAACTAATAAGTACTACTTAATATAATTAGAAGTTTTTATACAATTTATATTCTTTATATAAGCTAATAATTCTTATTACAAGTTATTATAAATTCGAGTAACAAATAAATATTTATTTAATTATATATTTTTTCTTTTTAGTTGTAGATTATCTACTTGTTTGCTATCTAATTTATATATATATATTTTTTTTTTTTTTTTAGTTCTATATATAATTAATATTTAATTTAAACTTTCTATTTTAAAATTAAGATTATATATAATTAATTAATTAATTAAATATTTAGTATAAACAATAGAGTATATTAATACTTTTTACTATTATAATAATTTGTAACTACTATTATATTATTATTATTATAAATTATTGTTTTCTATATAGAAAGATCTTAAAATTATATAATATATAATAGAATTTTAAGCAACAATTATTATATATTAACAATTTTTTCAACTTAAAACTTAATATTTTTTTTAACAAAAATAAGTGTTACGCTGCTATCTAGACAACTAGAGTATTAGGATAGATTGAAATTGTTAAAGAGATTTGTAGATGTCTTCAGACAATACAAGCAATTATTTGATAACAAGAGTTTGCAGCTTGTATCTATAATAGAGAGTAACTTGATAGATAAGTTGAATATAATTTATAAAAGAGTTGTATTCTAAGCAATCTATATACTATAAAATTGTTTCTGCTCTTCTGGCTCTTCTGATAGAGCTATAGAGCAATATTATCTTTGTTTTTTTAAAAAAGCAGAAAAAGCAATCTCTTCTTGCTTTTTTAATAGAGCTAATAGAGCATATACGAATATTTGTGCTTGATTTTATTTTTCTACATATTCTATATATTGCTAGACTCGTAATACTATTTCTCTTTTCTCTATATTTTTGTTCCGAAAGCAAATTTCGCACAATATCGAAAAACAAATCTTTTTTCTATAATTGTCGTCTTATTTAACTAACAGAACTCGACATTTCTATTGATAGAATACGTTTTTGCTGTTGTTGCAATTGTCTAAGTAAGTTGTATCGAATTCAAGAAGATTCTAATAAATGCATAAAATATATAAAGAAGAATTGTTTTTGTAATTTGATCTCTCTAAATATTGCGCGTTAATATTGTCTCGAAGCGCAACAAAAAGCGCTTAAGCAACAACTTTGTAATATTGTAATAAAATGTTGTAAAATATAGACAAAAGAAAATTGCTTGCTGTTGCAATTAAAATATATAGAAAATAAGCAACAAACAATAGTAAATAGAGAACTTCAAAATTTAAAAAAACTTGCTTTATTAGTTAAAAAATTAATATTCGAATTGTTTTTTGAGTCTTTAATCGATATTGTTTTAGAACAGATTGTCTTTCCCAATATTATAGAAAAATAATCGTTTATTTTGTTAATCTCTTTTAATAGAATTGCTACAAATAGTGTTAATAGTGTTTCAAATTCTCAATAGATTTTTAAGTGTTTTTAGAGATAGAATATTTCTTTTATTTGACAAAATATTTTTGATTTTTTTGTTGTAGAATTTTTTCGATTTTAAACTATTCTTTCTTTTGTTAATAGAAATAAAAGATATTCTATAAAAATGTAGTTAAATCTACTGATTTCAACAATAATATATAAAATACTAAAAATACTTTGACGTTCTTAAGTAAATCGAGCTTGTAGTTAATTGATTTCTTAGTCTTTTTAACAAGAAACAATTTAACTTTAATATAATTCAATTTCTTGTTTAACTTTTTTGTTCTAAGATTTTTTGTAAAAAGATATATCTTATCTTTCTTTTTTAGCTAAAATATTATTTTTTATTTTTTATTTTAATACTTAATCGATTTTTTCTGTATCTTAAAGATATTGTTGTATATCTTTTTTAATATTGCTACTTTTTCGATAATTGATTGCGCTAACAGATATATGCGTTTTTCTTCGAAAAGATTTAATTTCTTGTTATAGTTAACAAAAAATAGAGTTATTTTAGTAATATTCGAAATCTTAGTATTGAGTGTCAATTGTATTATAGATAGAAATAATATTCAATTGTTGTAAATATTGTTAATATAGTATTTTAAATATTGTTTAAGACTTTGATTTGTTTTTTTGTCTAACTATTTGTAATCGAATAATAGACAATAGATATTCGAAGTCTTGTATCTAATATTAAAAGAAGCATTTTTTAATAATTAGACGTAAAAAACTTGTCTTTGTTACTAGTTAGTCTCTTAAATATATTGTAATACTATATAAATTAATTCAATATAATATATTTTAGTTGTTTTGCAATAAACTTTTCTTTGCATACAATAATATATAAATATTTAATAAGTTTATCAATTATTATTAGTATCGAATTATATTTGTCTTCAGTTGCTAAATCTATTAACTTAGACAATTTAATAATAAAATCTATTGTAATTTTATTCTATAGCAATTTAGATAGTTTTTAATATTAAATTTTGCTATAGCTTGCGTACGTATTATATTTGTTTTGCTAATAGCTAAGATATTGTTTAATATATATCTTGACAGCTTGTTTTATTTGTAAAAACTAACAATACTAATATAAAAACTAAAGAGTTTTAGTTATTTTCGAATGCTCTTGCAATAGTTTGTTATAATACTTTTTTATATATTTGTCGATTTTATCGATAAATATCTGAAATTTTTCTTTCTTTATTAAAAACTTTTCTGTATTATCTTAAAGTATTTGTAGTATAGTATTTAGCTTGTGCTTGTTTGCTAATAGTAATTTGTTCTTATTAATCTTAAATATATTGTAATTGAACAATTTTTTTGTTTCTATATAATTATTTCTTTTGTTAAGTGCGTCTACTTTGCTATTATTTTTGTTCGAAATATATTATATTTTGAATTTGTATTGTTTAAGTCTTTCTAACTATTGCATTTGTTTTTTGTTTAGTTGCTTAATAATAGTAAAGTGCACAAAATTTTTATAATCTATAAAAATCGTAAATTCTAATAATTCTTCTATATATACTCTCTATAATTTCAAGAAAACTACTATAGCAAGTAGTTTTTTATTGTAGATATTATAGTTTTGTTTAGCTAACAAGAGTTTTCTCGAGAAATATATTATTAAATATTATATATTTTTATATCTTTAGTTAAAACATATATTGATAGCTAAATCTAATATATCAATTTTAATTCTATTTAACAATCGTAGATTGTATATTTTTAGTACTAATTTTTTTAAATATTCTAGCTTAAGATTTTGAAATAATTTCTCTTTTGTAAATCTTTATAACTATAGTATATTCTTCTTTGTAAAATTTGTTAATAATATTGTGTTTGCTAAGTAATTTTTAATAAACTTCTTATTGTAGTTTATAAAATCTAGAAAAAATTGTATTTTTTTAATACTTGTTAATAATTTCTATTTTTTGATTGTTTGTAGCTTCTCGAAATCTATATATATTTTGTATTATTTAACAACAAATTCGAGAAAATCAATTTTCTCTTAATAGAATTTGTATTTCTTTAATTTAAAATATAAGTTTCTTATATTTAGATATTCCAATACTTTAAAAATATAGCTAATATACTCTTTCAAAATTTTTGAATAAATTATAATATTGTTCAAATAAACTATAACAAATTGATTCAAATATTGTTGTAGTATATTATTGATTATTTTTTAATATGTTGTTAAAGCGTTTGTAAGTTCGAATAGTATTATTGTATATTTGTATAATTTATATTGTATATAGAAAGCTATCTTTTATTCTTTCTTTGTTTTTATTCTAATTTGATTGTACGTTTCTTGTAAATTCAATTTAATAAAATATTTTGCTTCGAATAGTTAATTTTGAAGTTTGTTAATATTAAATAGTAGATATCAATTCTTAACTATAATATTGTTTAGCTTTCGATAATCGATATATAGATAAAGAGTTTTATTTTTTTTTAATACAAAAAAAATTAAATATTCTGTCTATAATTGAAATTTTTTAATAATTTTTTTTTTGTTTTTTGTCAAATATTCGCGAAATACTTCGAGCTTCTTCTCGAATAAAATATATATAAATTCAAATATAAATTGTTTGTTTAATTCAAGTTTGATTTTGTAATTTTACAATTAATATTTAGAAAGAATTTTTGTTGTTTTCTCTTCTTAAAATAGATACTTTTAATTGTTATATATTTGTAATATATACTTTAGCAATTTCTTTACTATATTAGATAGTTCAAGATTTTTAGAAAATTTGTAATTTTCTTTATTTATTTTGATTTTGTAATTTGACTAATTTCTACTAGTATCTATTGAGTCGAACTCTGTTAAATTGTTTTTTTGCAAAAATACAAGTTTGCTATTTGCAATCGATTTTCGACTTATTCTTTTATCTACTATCGAACGCTATTAATATATAGATTAAATATAAATTACGTAGTTATATTGCGCAAATCTAAGTACTTGTATATTTTAATTAATTTCTAAATTGTATTACTTTAATTAAGATATTTCTAGAACAATATTGTAAATAATTATTTTTACTATATTAAAAATTAGTTTCTTGTAATATTGTTAAATAGCTATCGATAGTAATTTTGTTTCTTTATCTACTTTTTTATTTTTGTCAAATAATAGATTTCTATTTACAACTATTAGATTATATATATTAGATTTCTTTCGAGTAGAGTACTTTTCTCTTTTAATAAAAATTCTAGTTATAAAATTATTTGTTATATTAGAATCGATTATTGCAATAAATCGACAACTATTAATTTTAATTAATATAATAAAATATTGTATATATATTGTTAAGTTTAGTTGCTATTGTTAAACTAATATATTGTATTTCTTTAATATATTTTTTATTAAAAAATTTGAACTTTTTTTGTTTTGTTGTTGCAACTTCTGTTTCGAGCGTCTATTTGCGTTAAACTTTCTTTCTATATTAAATTAATAATTTTGATTTTCTAGAAAATTAATTAACTTCTTCTTTGTCTTCTAGATAAATTTAGTATAAATTGTTATAGTATTTTGTTCAACTAAGTATTGTATATTTCTTTGCTTTCTCTATCTTCTCTTAAGATAGACTTATATTGCTTAGTTATTGTTTAATTTTATCGAAAATTTCTTTTTCGATAGTAATGTCGCTTTCTAGCGCTTTCTTGTATTTATTTATAGTTTAATTTATCTTTTTGTTTCTTAATAAACTAGCTAAAACATCAAAATAATCTGTAATATTGTCTAGATATTTGTAATTTTTTTTTAGCTATATTTATTGTCTAAGTTTGTAGCTAAATAAGAATATAATATTCTTAATTGTTTTGCTCTTATAGTTTTATTAAATATTTAATTA
>JAABUW010004617.1_pt1 | contig 18577 bp, 24 predicted proteins | sample 5560081 | NCBI WGS metagenome assembly JAABUW01 (sample SAMN10711882, study PRJNA513363) | rock metagenome | isolation source: Antarctica rocks | place: Antarctica: Victoria Land, Knobhead sud | reverse complement strand
TCTCAATCCACGCAGAGGAAAACCACGTCGTCAAGTGCTTGCGTGCCAGCCGTGCCCAACCCCATCATGGCTGCCAATGCAGAAAAGTCTACTGCTCGTTTCGCTCTCGATGGACGAACTTGTCCAAGCTGTAGCGTTCGGATCTGCTGCGATATGTCTTCCATTCCGTCAATACCGTGACAGGACGTAGAGTTTTATCCGAGGCGCTGAGACGCCATGCATATATGCACATCAGTCGATAAGAACGGACAAGCATATGGAGGCGTGGTCTCATCAGCTCACAGGTAAGCGACCATGCGACATGCTGCTACAACGACTAAGTAACCTTCCCCGAAGACGTTGGCCAGTCACGCCAAAATGCTGTGCGGCAATTTAGCGTGCGGCAATTTAGTTTTACAATCACCATCACGCTCTCGGCAGGCAGTTGATATTTGTGTACGTCTGGCGGGATCAGTATCCACATGAAACTCTGCGCCAATGCCATGAGCGACGAAAGCGGTTCCAGGTAGCGAGTTCGACCTCTCATGCAAGACATCAGCCCAATAATGCACTGCCCGGCACATGCAGCCTCGACGTCGCACAGAAGGTCAGCATGCGGCCACTGTTGCACATCTGAGTGCATTCATTAAACTAGACATTTTATTAGAGAGTTCTAGGTACAAATGCCGCCGAGTCAGTTTAAAAGACATAAATCCCACATCGAGGCGTTACGATGCTCAGTTGTTCTTCCTGCAGGTGTCTCGGACAGAATCTACATCTTGACAGGGTACAAGAGGCGGGCAGTCGACGAGCTCCGTGTTCGCCATACCATCGTACCGATTCTGATGCATGACGCGTCAATTGGCGCGATTGGACGTCAAAGTGTCGCCGAATAGTATTTTCATAGCGTGCAGGATGTGGAGAGGCGAAGGCTAGTACTTCCTTGTTTAAAGGAAAATGCAAGTGCGGCACTTTTGCAGCTGTCCCATCCATCTCTTTAATGTGAAAATTCCAACACAATGAACCTCACTGAAGGAAACTGTAGTAATATGGCTGGACCCAACGCCATTGTATTGAGCAACGAAGCAGACGTGATCCTACTAATCCGCAGCCATTCGACACAAGACGACATGTCTTTTTGCGTTTCTACAGGGATGCTGAAGCCCGCTTCGAAGGTCTTTCGTGTTCTCTTGGACGGCGACTTTGCTGAAGGAAAAATGTCGGATAACGCTCCATGCCCACGGATTATCCTCGAAGAAGACGATGCCGATGCTATGGCAGTCATCCTCCGCATCCTCCATCATGACCACCAGTCTTTGCCGAAGGCGTTGGATCTTAGACGCATCTCTAGTCTTGCCATACATTGCGACAAGTTCGACTGCGCTGGGATCTTGAGACCATAGCTGTTAGACTAGCTCGCTCGCACGCCGCCCATTGGTGATAGACCTACCAACGTCGGCTTACTGATATTGACGACTTACTTCCTTCGCGCGTCGCGACAATTTTCGGCAGCAACATCTCAAGCGTGCAAGGTTCTGAATCCAGCGTTCCGGCGGCACTGGGTTTCAGACGATACAGTCCAGCGATTGCCGGAAAATATCATGGGTAAGATGGGACTTGTCTAATAGCGATGGTCGTCGCCGCTAATCCGTACTAGAAGGACTACACTCTCGTATATCGGCAACGTTGCGGAGCATATGCGTTATTGTGCAAGACGGGGACGCCCAACTGAGACTCCATGGAGCAGTGCACGAGATGCCATTTAGAGGCTGCGATGGATGCGGAAGAACTCACCCACCCGATGCAAAACGATGCCATCCCTGTGGGAATAGAGGACTGCAAGATGTTCGGTGCACCAAGAGTCTGCGAATATCGGAGTATTTTGCAGCTCTACGACAGGCTGGACTGTGGCCTTCAGTCCCGCCGTTTGAGACCTTGTCTCCTTCAGAGATCAACTTTCGGATGAGATGTGCACGAGACAATCTCAAACACAACTGTGCAGCTAAGCTGAACTGTCCGCTCAAGCTGCAGCTGGAGCAGCTGGTTCGAGAGATTGATTCCTGCTGTGATGGTTGTGAAATATTGACTCTGGAAAGTGTTATAGGAGAGGAAGGAGGACTGATTCTCGGCAAAGAGTTGGATTCAGAATAAGAGAGCCAAGAACGACCTGTGATCCGCGACACGAAGAGTCCTATTTAGGAGGCATCTTCTTCCGACGGGCGGATTTTGACACCATTTGTGTCTGCCCAAATCTACTTCACGCTGGAGTCAAAAGCTCCCGTACTCTTTGTAGAGAGCGGTTGTAGCTAGCATAGGTAATCCATCGCATTGCCTTGCTATACGTTCCTCTTGATGGGCTTCAATACATTGAGTATTCGATATTCCTTGGAAAGGGACATTTATACACGACGTATGTGCGAACCTCGCGGTCCTTTCTGAAGAAAAGCTCCGTGCACGATGGCCGTCTTTAGGGACGTAGGGTGGTCAAAAGCATCGATTGGATTGGGCAGCTCGAGTACGGCATATGTTTCTAAGAGCCGCAGACTTGCAGACTCGACGCGCGCGCGATACGTGCCATCCTCTGGCCCGGACGCCATGCCCGATATGCTCGAGGCCAGGGTCCCCTACACAGCAAAACCAGATGAACTTAATATTTGACCTTGATATTTGACCATCATAGCATCAAATCCACCACCCTACAACAACCTTCTCTGCATTTTGCTACCAACAGCGCCCCGCTCGCTAGGCTTAAAAAGCCCTGGTACCACGTCAATAGCATTGCCGTCCCAAAGACGCGGACATGTGCTTGATGGGTAGTCCAGACAGTACCGGTTGAAGACGTAGTGGCGGCAAAGCCTGCAGAAGCTATCTGATATAGCAGCATCCTCCTGACTGAGGCCGTAGTGAGCGAAGTAGCGGTCGAAGAGATCGGCGAAGGTCAGCGCGCCAACTTCCGACACGGCAGTGTGGTCTTGGTTGAGGCGCCGCTGGTGCATCAGAATTGTGCAGTGCGTGATCACCCGATCATCCGATCGTACGTACCGACGCAGCCTTCGATAGTCTTGTTTAGCATGCGTTCCCTGCAAATCTCTGCGGGTGACAGCTGCGAGAGAACTATCAGTAGCAGCGCCGGTGGCAACTCGAAGGTGCTTTGGCGCTGGGAGATGAGGTATCTTCATAGAGACTAGAAGACGTATCTGGCAGTCCAGCCGATGAACGCTCGGAAAGCTCCAAGCGTGAAACCCTTCGAGTGATCCTTTTCCGCTGAGGTCAGTCGAGCAGTGGCTGCTGAGGGTTTGACAGCCGCGGGTGGTTGGCGCGGCGATAGGAGCAAGCCCAGTAAGTGGGGTGATTGATGATGGTCTAAACGTTGAGCGAAACCGCAAGGAGACTGTCGATGGGTCCGTGAAGGCGTTTGCAAGTATCTGATGGCGTGAAAGAGAGAGTCATCGCTGGTATGGCTATTGAAGCGCAATGCTGCATAACAAGCCCCGAGCTGTGCTTGGAAACACGCCTCGACCGGCAATAGGCACGAGTCTCGCGCTCCCCTTGCGCCAGCTCTTCTGGCGCAACGAAGATCAGCGGTACGGTATTTCCTGCCCCCGGGAGGTGGCTAGCTATCGACCATGTTGGCGAGCATTATGATGGTATTTCCAGTCCTATGCTGATCGTAGGAGTGTACGAGCTGTTCTCTCGCTTGTGCATCAATGCCACGCCCATGCCACAGCGCTCTTGAAGATACGAACGCATTCCTCTCAGTCTCAAATTGTCACTGCCACGGGCCGATGGGTGACTCTATCGCTCCGAGCGACATCTTCGTCTTCCTCGGAAACCCTCGCCAGAAACTGTTTGAGAGCATCAGGTCGAATCGTATGACTCACGATCATAGATTGGCCGGAGAGCGAGGGGATAGTGATAGCAATCTTCACCCTCTTAGGAGTCGGCGCAACTGTGGTCCTGCTGCCTACATGCTTGCGGCCACGTTCGAGAGCCGCTGACTCGTCTTGCCGATCGTCGCTCGGTTCAGGGTGCGGTGGTGCAGCGGATACCTCGCTCTCTCGAACAAATATGCCATTGCTGTTGCCAGACTGTGCATCATGCTCCTTGTCTTCTGCTTCAGTAAGATGCCATGCTGCGTAGTCGCCCTTAATTCGGCTGAATAGAGCCTCGTCTATTCTTGACACCTCATTTGCCGCTTTCTTCGCACCCCGACTCCCCATGTGTCCAACAGCGTGAACGCAGCGGCGCTTTGTCCATACATGGTCCACGTTGTTTATTGCGTTGTCTAACTCATCGGACCCGCGTTTGAGTCAACTCGGCTGCATTGTCCGCCAACGATTTGATGTCGAATTCTGGCAGCGTGTGGACCTCGTGGACAAACAACAACTCCGCCTGGAGTCTGTTCCGCACGGTTTCGTACAATCCATGGACGACGGTACGGATGTCGTCCATACCAAATCGGATCTTGTTGACCAAAACATTCTTTGTCGCTGGCGACATCACTATCGTCCTCCCCCTCCTCGTCACCGTCGTTGCTACCATCTTCGTGGGAGCTCCTGTGATCACCGCTGTTGGCGGACTGGTCGCCGCCTACACATGTTTGCCTTGTGCTCTGCTCCGGCCTCGTGGCCTTCCCCGCCAGCGCTGCGAGGCTATTAGGAAATAGCTCACCCTGCCATCCATTCCATAGAAATGTGAGCATCTGTGTCCAATGGGAAAGATGTGTCTCCAATGTATCCTGCCCTATTCCACGGCGAAACGATTTGTTCTTTCGTTCAGGATCGGCAGCATACCAAAAACTGCTAATGCGACCGGCCTGCGGATCTGTCAAACGCTGTTCTGGACCATGTTGGCACCATTTCCATGTTTCACGGAGTATTTTTATGCTGATGTCACGAAGGTCTTTGAGTGCGGCCGAGTCTTCCGTATCAGAGTGTTTGTAAGAGTCTGCCATCTCATCCTTGTGGAGCCCTGCAACGTACCGGCTTATTCCAAGCTGTTTGATCCACAACTCCTGCCCAGCGCCTTCAGCTTTAGGGTCCGGGTTAACGTTCGCAGCGGCTTCAGCGATGGCATCGGATTCCTTTTTTTGTGCCTGCATGCGGCTCAGGAATTCATCGGCCTGCCGACTGGGGTCGCATCTGTCAACAGTGGCATGCTCTAAATTCGGCCACTCTTCGACTGCTCGTCCAGAGTTTGACAGAGCTCGTGCTCGTACTGTAGGTGTTGTTGAGCTCACTCGGAAATATTGTATGTCTCCAGTCATCGCAAAAAGTGTTTGTAGTTCGCAAAGCTCCCATGACGGCTGAATGCTGCCATGGCTGTCGCGTTGCGCCTAATATAGCTTGGCGACATGACGGTTTCGTAAGACCTTACTCGTGGTCAGTTCCTTACCAGAACAGAGCTGACAGTTCCAACCTGCGTGGATGGTGAGGTGCGGAATGGGACGGACGGGTTGCTCTTCCGCTGGCGGATGGGCGTTACGCAGGGCATCGCGTGACTTCAAGGGCAATCCAACGAGTGTTCTTACAGCTCCTTTGAGAACGCCACCTTTGCAGAAGTGACCTTTGCCGCGCAAGTGTCTTTTTTATGGCATCTGCGTTGGGGTGAACACCTGCACCATGTACTCCACATACCAAAAGTTGTAAGTTTGAGTCGTAGTATATTCCCTGTATGCCAGACATTGCTCGCTTCGTCCGCTTGCATTCCAAGTATTTGCGACCCTCACGCTTGCATCGCCATTCATTCCCGTGTGTGTTTGGCGATAGTTCTCGTGTACTCCCTCCCTTGAACTGCGCGTCAGAAACGCGTCGTAAGGTTGCGAACCCTAACGCTAACGTGTGGTGGGGAGAAGCTGAAATGCGTCGCATGTATCTCGCCATCTCTGCAGCCATGCTCGGTTCTAGCTCGAACTCTAGCACGGTCGGTAAGGTTGCCGTGAGCAGTATTGTCGGGCAGTGCAAACCTCGCACCGCTCGCACACCTGCGAGTCTCGGCCTCCAATCGCTCGCGGTGAACGTCAAGTGACACTCGTCCACGAAAGTCCTCTTGAACGATCCGTGCGTAGCTAAAGGATCCACTGAACGGGACGAAGTCGGCGCTGACGAAGACCAATGCGGCCGGATTCACTTCACCCGGACGGAACTCTATACAATCGATGCCGGACTGTCTCGCTGTTGCTATCAAGTTGTTGATAAGTGCACGGTACGGAACCACGACGATCGTGACGCCCGGATCGTCCAAGCACGTGGGTGCCATAAATAGCAGACTCTTGCCTCCTCCAGTCGGTAGCACTACTACCAACGGCATTTTGTGCTCCCCAACAACGATCGTGTACAGTGCCTCTTTCTGCTCGTTCGACTTGAATGAGAAATCTTCACACCGTAGTACCGTCCGTACCGCCTTCCCGATTCTGTGTTCGATCGCCTCTGCTCTATTGCTGTCGGTTGATCGCGCTTGACTCGACTGTCCAAACCACCAAGCACTGTCGGCGTGATCTAACATCGGAGTCACCGGCGCCCGTCGAGCCACTGCGGGATGCCAGTTGTGAATGCCATTGTTCTCTCGTACAATCGCTATCCTCCGTTCGCTATGCACTTGTTCTTGCTCCACGTACGTACTGTTGCTCCTCTCCTCCCGGGTTCTCTTCTGCCCTTTGTCTTTGCAGCTGTCCAGCCCTAAAAACTCATGCCACTTCTCGCTGAGAGATCGAAATATGTCCACTGTGCGGCTACTGAGATGCTTGATGATGTCCACGGACACTCCGTAACGATTCGTGCCAATCTCACCACCTCTGCCGGCTGACATCTCGAGTGCATCGTCTGTCTCGTTCTCCGGCTCCTCGATGTCCGCCATTTCCTCTGCATAACCATGTGCGAACTGTTCGCCGACCACTCTCGCCGATGCTGATAGCCGCATGTCGGTAGTCGTGTGTTGTGAGTCGAACACCTAGTCGTTTCTCGGTCTCGCGAGCGATGATTCTTGTCAATCGGTCACTTTCCCCCGGACCTTGTTCGTTTGCCCAGATGTAATCGCTCCATCCGGCGCCCTTCGCTTGAACCGAGAGATACTCTTGAAACGGCTGTACATATGCCAGATATACCGCGAGTAGCTGTCCGACCTTCCACGGTAGAAATCGTGGGATAACCTTCGGTTTGTCGTACTGCGACTGCGACATGGGGAGATCCACCATCAACTTCGTCTTTGACGCCGAGTAATTCACCATCATCCTCAAACTCCGTAGCACCTTGTCCTTGCTTCCACTGAAGTGCACGTCTTTCGATTGGAGCTGCTTGAAAACCGCAAGTAGTGGAGACGTGGACCGTGGCTTGGCGACCGCGTGCATCTTGCACCATCGCTCTTCATCTTAAACCGCCGAACACAATGACTGCTGAGTCTCCTCGCGACAACATCATCAGGGTTTCTGCAAGGAAACGGAAGCGGAAGAGGTACCCGGATGACAGTGAAGTGCGTTATCCTCTCTGCTTCTTGCCGATCTTGCTGCGGACTAATCTTGGTGAACAGAGCGCTGATGAGTCCACTGCGAATCGTGCAGCGGAGTCACCTGCGGATGAGCCACCAAGGAAGCGAAAGCGCGGTCGACCTCGCAAGATAACAGAAGGTTGGTCTTTCATGAGTCGCCGTATAATGTCGTGCACATCATATGCTGACTGACCCAGCCGGAACTTCAAGCCTGCCTCTCTCTTCTGTTGACCACCAATCACCGCACTCGTCCACATCACCAGGACCCCCCACGGAAAAGAACTTCACCAAGAGCTCGGATACCCCTTGTCGTGCTTCGACATCCGCCATACCATCTGGCGGTCTCGGAGAGGAGCTCGGAGATTTGGGAGAGGATCACAGCGATACAGGGTCACAGGATCGATCAAGTGGTCGAGCTCAGGCTTCATTGTTGCTGCAACAGGTGTCACCTGGACGCGACGAGGATGAGGCTTCCACGGCATTCACGGTGAATACGTCGCAGACGCAGGACGCTGGAGTGAGCTATTATCGTGCAGCTACCGGTGAGGACGTCACGCAGGAACCTGGCACACTCGAGCCACTACACCAAGAGACATTCGAGGAGACCTTTCAGCTTGGTAGACGACTTCAGTCGTATTACGCCCGTTGCGCCTCCCAGACGAAAGCCAAGGCAGATATGGTGAATCGTTCAAGAGTGCTAGTCAAGGAGGAACGCAAGCAGGAAGCTCTGCGGAAGCGAACGACTCGTCAAGATGAGAAGGTAGCCTCACTCCGATCTACGCTCCAAGAAGAGGAGAAGGCCATGGAGAAGCGAGCTGCCGACATCGAGCGTGAGGGAATCGAGTTGTTGAGAAGAAATTGAGCGAGATAGCTGTCATCGAATCCGAGGGCGCATAGTGTACTTGATGTTCTCCCGCCTAAGAAGCCAGTGTCTACATGGCCATGTCTGGGTAGCTCAAGACAGTGAGCTCGCCACGGCTACGGAATAAGTGCTAGGAAGTCACGGCCCTTTACGCCAGAAGCAGTATCGCGGCCACGATCATCCGAGTGTGAGCCAGTACCGCGTTACAGTCGGCAGGTGGTTATAGGCGAGCCTGCGGCATAATGTTATGTTGATGAGCAGCTGTAGAATGCCTGTATATCGCTGTTCGTGGTAGGGCTTGCGAGCGTCGTGCGAAGGTCGAGCATTCACTGATTGAAATGTAGGATGGTTTTGCTGCACAGGCATTTGTTGTGCTGGCTGCGCTGTAGCAGCTGCAGACGAGAAAATGCATTGCAAAACGACCAGATATCAGGGTCTTCGTGGCAAGAAGCGCATATTATGGAAGGGGTGATTCCATCCTCTTCGGCGGCCGCGACATGACACAATCAGCGATCCATTCTATCCCTGGATGACCCCAGCTCGGCCAAACACTTAATTCGATGGGCAGGATCAAGTTTGGAAGAAGTAAGGATAGACCTGTCGAAGTTCCCTCTTGGATTCGTTTGGACAGCCAGCACCGCCATTGGCCCATACCGCACACGATGGATATAGCCTGGCAAATTGGAGGACGACCTCCTCTTATCTCATATTTGCTACTCGGCAGGACTCGACTGGGACTGCGTTGCTGCACATCTTCCATCGCGTACTATATACGACATCGAAAAGCGCCTCAATGAGCTATGCGCTCTTATGACGGCAGTCTCCGAACTCGGGAAGAGGAATGTGTTGGAATACCGGCCCTCCTTAGTCGTGTTGAGGGTCGTAGCATAAGTGATCCTCGGCGGCAAGTCGTCGACTATCCTCCGTTCTAGTCCTCGAGGGTCTTCTAGCACATATGGTAGATCAAGTAGTCATCCTTCCCTTCGCAAGGTCTACCTTAAGATCTCGACCCAACAGCTAGCCCACTACTCCATCTCCTCAAAGAGCTCCGCCTTTGCGCTCCGGCTTCGACCTCTCCCCGGACTCAATTACCTCCGCACCTTTGCCCTCCATTCCCGTTAGCGTTCCACTCCTCCTCCGCCTCCCTACCACCCTGTCATGCGAATTCAATCGAGGTTCAGGCCTTTCACGATTCCACACACGTATATAACACAGCTCTTCGAAATTGTAGTCGGCAGCCGATTCTACAATAAATTTTGTGGACTCCCAGAGCCGTTGCTAATGTCTTTACAAAGTTAATAAATGGGAGTTCGGTACCTGCAGATAGGTTTCCGCGGAGAAACCTCCTGCGCCGTCGTGTATAAGTCGTCCCCTTGCCGGATCGGCCCGAAGCCGTCTGCCACCTTGAGCCGTAGGGAAGACCTAAGCGCCCTTCTCAATACTCGGGTCGTCGCAAGAGATCATAGAGTCTTCTGCGTGCTATGCTCAAACACCATGGCTGCCGCGATCACTAGCTCAACTGAACCCAAACTTGGGCAAAGGAGCAAACTCGTCAAGTGTAGGACACCGTTCTTGGAGATTGTAAAGAAAGTCCCCGGACAAATGGTTGGACAGGTTGCGTTCACTACTAATGGTGAACGTCCCCAGTACGAAGCAAGTGAAGAACAAACACAACGTGAAAAAGAAGAAGGAGAAGAAGAAGGAAAGGAGGAAGTGCAGGAGGGATACGGAGAAGCAGAAGAGGAAATTAGATCTGCACTCGCGAGAATGTATACGGCGCAGCCAAGTAGAGCACTCGATCGTTACTTTACAACACTAAAAGATGGATCTAGGGAATGGAATGAGGAGACACTCAAAACGGGTATCTGTGCTTTCGCAGCTATCGCTGGATGTCAAAGAGCAGAGTACTTTGAAACTCCATGGTCAGGGCTTCACTATCCCACTGAAATCAAAGAGCTGTGGCGTCGAACATACCCACTCATGCCTTGTGCAGTGATGGACCAGAACTCCGGCTGGGTTTGCCCAGCGACCTGGTCTCATACCTTCGAGAATGCTACGTGCACACTTACATACTGCGGCTCTACGCCGTTGAGCCAAGGGCTCAACGAACTGGCAACCGGACCAACCTCCTTGGATTGTGGCATGTTTTGCCAAGTGCTTATTTGGATGGGCTTGCGATACATGACAGGAGATGACATTTTTGATCGAGCGTTCGCCAGAAGGCAGTTCAAAATTGTACAGTCCTGGGAAAAGCCAGGCCCAGAGGGGAATCCGCTCTACCCGCTCTACGACCGATGGTCCGATTCTGGCACACGCATTCATACCCGAACAGTCTACAACCATCCATCTTATCTTCAGAAGCACCCTGGAGGGTCGGCTCGGTTACAGAACACAACTCAGGTGGATGATGAGTATCTCACATTTCACCCTACCTCGACTTGCAAATCGCTCTCATTTGATGGAGTTCAGCAAAAGCTCGTCGAGGCATACAATACAGCCAGAGATTTCGCGGACAAGGAGGCCATGGCACTGTGGAAGCGTTATCCAAATTATATCCATCCAGCGCTCGCTCCCAATTGCTGGGGGGAGATGCTTATAAAGTCGTTCGAAAGTGCAGACAACATTATTGATGTTGACAGATTGAGGCGCGAATAGCGTGCCGGTATCTGCTTAACATTCAATTTTCAGCGTCTGAAAAGCTGCCTCGAACGGGTATCGTCAAGCCAGACAGCAGTGGACATCCTGAGAGAAGCAGAGAAGGCACATGCAAAGAGACTTAGGGAAGACGCGAAGCGCGTGCTTATACCACTCTGCAACGATACACTTACACGTCTCGAAGAGGTGGACACTTCATTGAAGAGCTCGGAGACCTGGTTCAATAATGAGGAAGGGGATGGAGAAGAACAGGCGAGAAAAAACAAGGGACGAGTGAAGCAGGCGATAGACGATATTTGGGGGGGGCTCGCTATCGATCTGCGGAGGGCGCGTGAGCAGTATGCTCCGCGACAGGCAACACAACTCGAAGCGTTAAGACAAGTCAATACCACCTTAGCACACTTTGACAGTGCTTCGAATGCTCTGCAGACTGGCGAAGAGATTGGGGATGAGGAGAGCGCCGAGGTACACTGAGCTATATCTCTCTACTCGACCTCGTCCATGGCTTCTTATATGGGAAAGACGCAGGCAGATAAGCAGCATCCAGTTGATATCAGTGGAAGTGAGCCTGTGTTATATGAACGCCCTAGCGATTTTGAAAGCTCGCAGGACTGTCTAGAACTACAACGCGTTTCCTTCGTTGACAGTCATCATTCGAGGGTGTATTAGAGCATCGCTGTGGTATGCACGGGGATCCTTCACCGGCGCTGCCAACGGTTTCGAGCCTCAGATGTCTGACTTACTGACGAGGCAGTTAGCGCTGGCTAGCCAGACCAGGATTGGGACCTTACAGGCCTCGACTGGGACGGCTGCTACGAACTGCGGCGACTCCGACCACGGGAAGAAACAACTCGGACTCGTCTGGACAGCCAGCACCGCCATCGGCCCATACCGCACACGACGGATTCGAAGGGACGACATCCATGGGATTTGAGAGCTCTTCGTCCTTGCCGTCCGCGGGCACATGGGACTGGAGGTGGAGCGACCATAAGTGGCCGCTTGAGGGTGCTCCAGGCGATAGATGTGTAAGTTGCTCTGGTTGCAGCGGTAACAATGCCGATTGTTATGATCAGCTGAGGGACTATATCACCTCTGCGAGCAGATCGACGTATCTACCACAACCTCCTAAAGTTCGAGCAACTGGGTAGGAGGGACTTCTGGAACGGATCGCACGAACAATGTTTCTGAAGGGCATCGAGCTCCGAACTCCCCAGGACGTTAATGATCGGCCGCGGTTACTTCTTTGTCCAGAGGCGTCAGTTTGGCAAGACGCTACCTTGCCTGGAGACTCGTATCGAAAGTACGAGAGTGCCATCGTACGCTTTGTTACGAGGGAAATTAGAAAAGCGTGGTCGAAACCACAAAAGTGGTGCCCTCGAAGAGACCATCGGCCACAACCAAGTGCCAAGACGAATCAAAATGGTACCGACGCGCCACAGCCTTCGAAGGTCGTGACGAATGGGACCGAAACACTTGGCGCAGAAAATATGCTTGTACCGGTAGGACAGAAGGCGCTGGTCGCACCGATGTGGTAACAGAGGCGACGGAAGATAAGCTTCGTGAGGATTTGAAGCAAGTTCATGCAGGCCCTGGCAAGCCGCAATGAGTGCTTGAAAGACCTAAATTATATAATGCTCCTCCGTAGGGCGTAACAGCCGCACGCGTTAAGATTGGCGGTCATGAAATACTCCTTACATACGGTACCTACGAAGACCTCTCCGCTCCGCTTGCCATCGTGCCGCTCATTATGGCGTTTCTTCAGTGTCGGCATGCGCCAACGATTTCCGGAAGCAAATGCCTGCTTGGTGTTCTGCAGCAAACTTTCGTGAACGGAAAGACCTTGTTTAACCCCGGACCACGAACTTAGGAACTAGATGGCCGTGGACGTGGTTCGCACTGAAGACGTCAGGCAGCATATCCTTCATCTTAAATTCCTCAACTCCAACCACTGTTTCGCAGGGCATTCGAGCAGCAAAGACTGGGCACCTGGTAGCTCGTAGATGGAATACAGTCTAGCGTTCTCAGCAGAAACAGCTTCAAATCTCGTTGCTTGTTGGTTGTTCGCGAACTTCAGTCTGTTATTCTCCCCGGTTAGGCATTCACCTGCTCCTGCGCCGCAACTCTAGCGTTCCTGGCAGCCTCGGCACTCTCGTCACAGACCTTGTACCAAGCATCAAGCTCATTGCTTTGGCGCTCAGAAAGTCTGCAGACTGCTTGATCAGTTAGCGCAAGAGCAGGTCGTTCGGGTTGCCGGGCTGTCGCCGTGTATCCGCGGGACTCAGTCCAGCCGCCGGGGTGCCGTGCTCAGTTATGCTGTTGCGCAGGGCTAAGGTACCGTGGTCTTGACCGGTTTGTGGGCTGATGGTACACCATTAGCTTGATTCGGAACGACAGGCCTGTCTATTGAGATCGGGCTCTAGTAGCTTGTGTTGGCCTTCGCGCAGGTGAACCAGCAGTAAATTCTCGTCACCTGTGGCGAACTTGGGATGAACCTTAGTTACGTCCGTCCGAGCAGCCTTGGGAAGTGTGATGGAAGAGCGCACTTCCACTCGCGTCACATAGTCGTGCTGGTCCCGAGAGCCACAGGTATAGACGATCATTTCTAGACGCCAGACTGAAGTTGCGGATTATAATTACCAAGCACGCAAGGATTGAACATGCGGCGCGTACTATACATGCCTACGTTTTGAGCGTGAACACCCGCTCGATAAATCACGCGACGTAGTTGACTCGGACGTCGAATATGTCACGTGCACGACATGCGTTCATACTCAGCACGTCGGAGCACAGAAAGATTGAAAGTCGATGGATCTGACCGCGTTAAAGTGTCACAGGCGGGCTTCGTGCAGAAAGTTGTGAGGAAGCCGGATACGAATGCAAGTCAAGCAGACTTTATAGCTGCTAATTTCAAGCAACGGATAGCCTCGCACTTGTACCGAGCTAACGCCATCGGCAACATCAAAGTGACACGACTATACAAAACAGGTGACCTGTGACTTGCATATAGCACATGCGGTCGATTACATGTTGTACATATACACCCTTGGAGGCTTGACGTTGCAACCAACCTCGTTTTCATCACATAATGGTCGTTCCAGAGTCCGCCTGTAATCTACGTCGCATGTGCTTCTGCTAATAATCGGCGATCGTAAGATGCAGACAGCGATAGAGTCAAAATATTACGTCTCTCGACTAACACAGAGCTGTAACGCGCTTTGGACCGCGAGCAGGATATGGTGCGTAGTGTAGTGGTCTGGGCCCTCGATACTGGTTCGTCCCGTCTTACGACTTTCTGAATTAAGCAGTATAGAACCGAGGAATGTGGACCGCACCTTATATATTCGATAGTAGAGGGAGTTGATATGGAGTGGCTCGTTGTTTGCGATAATGGCTGCGCTAGTGTGGACGACAGCGTATACGACGTCAAGGCGACCGCCTTTGTCGGCGTCGACTGCATCGAACTCGAGAAGGGTACTGCTTGCATCGTATGCGGGGTGTCGGATGGACACTCAGGCAGGGTGCAGCACAGGGTCGGGCGTGCAGGTGGATCGAATGGTTGGCGGAGAACGAGCGACATCAAGGAAGGAATCCCAAGGTCGCATGATTGAAAGAAGTGGCGAAGTCTCGGAGTAGATCGTTGAGGTCAGGACAAAAGGGTACACGCACACGTGCAGACGCTTGCGTCAAGCCCACACTCTCACCATTACGCTACACCTCGATCGTGTAACGTTGATTACTGCGTACATCACGCTTGAACTTCGCTCGTTAGACCACTGAAAGTACGATCGTTACTAGTTCATTTGTCAAAATTAGAGATTAAACAAGGTAAAGTATCGTTAAGCCCTCGAGGATATACACGTCCCTTTAAGTAATACGCTTGTACTAACTTAACTATTTAAGTCTTAAGATTATATTTTACTATACTAAAGCCCTAATCGAGGCTATTATAGCTAGTTAACTCTATACTTATTAAAATAAGTTATAAATAATACGCGAATTCACGCATTTTAGACACTTCTAACTTCGTAGTAGTCTATAGTAGTCGGGTATCCCGAGGAATTTTACGCCCTCTTTTCAGGATACTCGAGAGCCGGGAGTTACGGGATAGGATACGAGAATTTATACCCCTTCCTATCGCTTTGCGAGGCCTAATAGATAGCGACTTGCGTAAACAATTTGTCGCCGCAGACATAATATGTTAGGCTCACGTTAGAGAGCGACTGCCGTAGGACGCCAATTTCACCGTCTAGTATGCAGATCATTTTGCGTTAGAGAACACCTGCGGACATAGAGCGTGACACGTGCATCCTTAGCTTGGAAGCCACATCTTCAGCCGTTGGTCGCCAGTGCGCGCCCCAAGCGAGCATAGTCTTGACTATATCAACCAAATCTCGAAGACTCTCAATATCACCTTCCGGCATAGGTAGCGGAGATGAACCCTTTGTGAACGAATCGAGCGATGCGACCAGATTCCTTAGAGACTCCTGCGTGACACCCTGGTCAACAGAAATCGGTTTGGACTGCCATGGTGGAGTAGCCATCTGTAGCAGCCACAGTGTGATCATTAGGCCTAGCGACCAGACATCTGCCGAGGACGAGAATGGCGCTGTAGTTTGCTTCCGCTTGAGAGCCATAATCTCTGGAGCAAGACAGGGAATCGTACCGACGTTGTGGTCATTGCTTTTGGGATCTCCGATACCGCAGCCAAGATCGAGAACCACCCCGTTCGGCCCCATCCCAAGGTTGTTCGCCGAAATGTCACGGTGAAGACCAGGGAGAAGGTGGATAGCATTCAGGCCAGAAGCCCAGTCGGCGGAGAATCGACGAATGTCGGCGACGGTGTAGTATCGTTTACGGTCGGTCAAGAGTGTGCTCAGGCAGTAGGTAGTAGCCGGCTCGATGATAAGCGTGATGTCAAGCTGAGTCGAGTTTGACATGCCACGCGTAGCTTCTGCAACACTGAAGCCATTGGCGAAGTGGACGACGTGGTCCTCCTCCTCGGTACGTTAGCATGAACATAACTTCAAGGACGTGAAGTGCAACCTTACATCGCGAAAGCGGGAGAGCATCTTGATTTCGCGCATCAGACACTCGTAGCGAGGACTATGAGTGCGAGCCAGCACCCGTTTCGCGGCGACTGGCGGTCCACCATACCTGCGAAGACCAAAGCTCACCGAACCCTGGGAGCCGCCAAATACAGTACGCATAACGAAGAACTTGTCCTGTATTAGTTGAGAATCAGTAGTAGGCGTTGGCGTGAGCGTAGCTGGATATTCCAAAGGTCGCTGACCGCGCTCTTGACGCTGCGTATTGATCTGATCGAGGTGTTCGGTCTGGTTGAGATCAGTGAACTCCAGCTGGTAGAGAAAGACTCCGATCAGGACACTACCATTAGCATTGATCATGCACCCATTCATCTTCACGGGCAGGGCGTTGTCCAGGAAGATCTCTAAACCTTCGCTCTGGCCCTTGGCGCGTACCATGAGCGTTGCGAAGTGTGAGTCCTGGAAGAATTCACCATGTGCTGGATGCACACCCGTATCCTCCTCCGCTCTCGCTGGGGCGCTCAGCAGGAGGTCAGCCTTGTCGGGATCGCTTCCAAACACCCAGGCCGAACGACGGCGTGGCGATTGGTGCATGCTAAGCCCAAAGTAGCCCACATACCGGCCACCATCATCTTTCTCGGCAACAGCAAACTGGTCGTGGTGTAGAGCACCTTCGCTCCTAATGTACCGGATGGCGTGGTGAAAGTTGACACGTGCCGGCAGATTGCGCGGCCGGAGACGCGCAAAGAAGCCACGGTTGCCGTCCGGGTCGTAATCCCACGTAAAAGGGTCCTCGTCAGTCGAGCTACCGTCCATCGTGGAAGTAGCTGAGTCCAGAGATTGGTCATGAGCTGCGACGAAGTGTGTATGCGCCTCAGCCCTGGAGACGACCGGAGCGATTTCGTTCCACTTGAGAGTTTGTCAGCTCCCTTCCCACCCAGGCACTCAGCAACAGCCGATCACCTCAGACCTGTTTCGCGTCTTTGCCCTGGATTTTGCGCGGGTGTTCTACGCGATCTTTATGCTTGAGCGACAGTTTGGGTGAACAAGTGGTGGCCGGTCAACGAAGGGGTGGGGAGATATGACGTATAAAAGGGGCTGTGGCCAAATGGGGCCTGAGGCAGAAGCTTGGCGGGGCTGTTGCTGCCTTTCAACTTCTCAACCTACACACCTGACTCCAATTAGACGCAGAACACGAATGATTCCGCACTTCTCAAATCCTGGCTTCCTTCGCTCGCACCGTATCCCTTCATACAGCGCCGACGATGGAGGAGCCGTTTTCACCATCCGCCGCCCCCTGCTGCCTGTGCGGGCATCCTGACGTAGGACATTGCCTCCCTGCGCGACCACCATCATGTCCGCCGGCGTACCTAATCGACATACGATATGGCGACTTCCGCGAAGCGTACGAGCACAAGCTCTTCATCAAGCTTAGCGAAGGCATTTACGAGCAGTTACGTACGCTGTCGCAGAAACAGCAGCAGCAAGAGCAGAGCAAAGGACAGCACCTAGAGGCCAAGCGCCGAGAGCCGGAATCGAAGGATAACGAGCCGCTCGAGTCGTCTCGTGGACCACGCAAACGGTCCCGAGGACACGAGGAGGATGACGAGTTTGAGAGCGGGCGCAGCGCAAAACGTGTCAAGAGCGTGCTTACGCAGGCACTGGGTGCGCGCCAACATGCTCCCAAAAGGGCGAGAAGACGGCTCAAAGAGATGGATGATCCGTGGCAAGCACTCCCAGTAGCAGAGTTGCCCGTTGAACATGCGGGGTCACCTCAGCCGCAACGCGCAAGTTCCTCACTCTATCTGCCTGCGCATGAGCCTGAGCCTGAGCATACGCATCCAGGCCGGCACCCGAACGAGCACGGCTATGAACCACTACACTCCACCACCCCGACAGACCCCGATACCCCTCAGCTGGACGTGTTACCATTACCTCACCAGTCCTACGACCACACTACCTGCTTACAGCAACACATATCGCATCCCATCTCACCGCCCGAAACTCCACCGATCCAGTCGAAAGATGCATGTGGAAAAGAGGATATATATGGAGGCTGGGTCGGAAGGGTGAAGTACAGGGAATTGATATCTTGGGATCCGGTTTAAAGTGATGTCTTCAGACGAGGAGAGGTAGCTTGGAGTGAGGAGCCACGTGCTGCAGCCTGTCTAGTTTCTGCCTGCAGCTCTGCCTACAGCTCTGCCTCTGCCGGTGCCTGGGCCTGTGCCTCCTCTGCTTGTGCCTCTACCCCTGCCCCTGTCTCTGTCTCTGCCGCTGCCTTTGCACGAGCTTCTGCTGCTTCACGATTTGCTTTTGAAAGCTCATTGTACGCGTTTATATAAAATTCCCACATTGCCTTCACTCTCTCCCGTATAGGCTTGTCTTTCATCGACTGAGGTTCGACCCCTTCAGGGCCCACACGGCAGAGCATACCTAAAAGTGTATCGATTGGACAGCCGGGCTTAACGCTCGGACATCTACTTCGCGAACTCGATTTCTAGACTCTAGAAAGGCGGCGGGGCAGACTAGCCGAGAGAATTCTTGCATTGCAGCG
>JAABUW010004615.1_pt1 | contig 18585 bp, 16 predicted proteins | sample 5560081 | NCBI WGS metagenome assembly JAABUW01 (sample SAMN10711882, study PRJNA513363) | rock metagenome | isolation source: Antarctica rocks | place: Antarctica: Victoria Land, Knobhead sud | reverse complement strand
AGGCGAAGTGGCGACCCCCGTATCGTTCTTCCCAAAGGCCACTCTGTAATTGCCGATATGGATCGACTCAATGCTCTACCGCCAGAGATACTCGATGAAATCGCCAAATACCTAGACCATACGACGCTCAAGAACCTGCGCTTGGTCTCTCCGGCCCTCCGCAAGGCCGCTGACACGAATGTTTTCCAGCACTTCTACATGGCGATGTTCGCTAAATGCCTGAGCAACCTTCGTGTCCTCTCGAGGTCACCTCTCGCCCACCACGTCAAGTCTTTCACGGTTTTTAGCGATGTACTTCCTGAGTGGAACCGTTCTGACAAGTTTTGCGAGAAGTGGCAAATAGCCATCGAACAGCGCACCCAGAGGGCAATGCATCGGTCTCCTCCAGGCCACAAGTTCACTGAGCAGCAATTGGGCCAAGCATGGCATGATTTCCATTGCCTTCGTGAAGAACAGCTCCGGTGGGGTTGGGGAGACATAACAGTCCGGTTTAGAGAGTACTTTTTCATGCTCCCAAACGTGACGGAGGCCAGAGTCATGTTTTCCGGCTTCCAGGGAAAACCCGGCCACCGATCAAGTAGTCTGGAAGAGGGTTCGTCAACAGATCTTGGTTGAGCCTCCTGATCCAGCGCTTCACACTGACTACAGCAATGGCCGCCTCAACCTGTCGGGCATAGCGTGCCTTTGTCTCTTGGAAGCTATAGGTTATCGTGCCTCGCTCGGCCGCAACACGCAGGTGGCTAAGTTGGAAATCCAAGGGCTGCACACAACTGCGCTTTGCTCTCTCGGATCTGGCTGGGTCCCACATGTTCAGCAACGCTGGGCAGCAAGATACCCAGTCCTCGTAGAGGCTTTCAGTCATCTCACGGATCTCACCCTCAGCGTCACCGATGGCAGCATCCAGTTCACATCAGACGGCGAGCTCGTATCCCACGGTGACGGGGAGGCGGCGGAAGAAACGCTGCAACTGCTACGCAGTGCGAAATCGTTGAAGAAGCTCGTGCTTGCATACAACAACGGATCAATAGCAGGCTCGCAGTCATATCTACGCGCTCTCTTCGAAGATCCTCCTCACTGGCCTTTGCTGGAGCGCCTGGACTTGAACTTATCGGGAGAGAGGGTGCCGCACGACCTGCTCCTGGAGTTTCTCAGCTCGATGGCGTCTACGCTTTCTGCTCTCGCGCTGCGGAAAATCCTGGTCGGAGATGCTGGAGAGCTCATCAAGCAAATACCGAAGGTTTTGAAGTTGCGAGATGTCTGTCTAGGGCGCATCTGGCACTATTGCGCCGAGCACGACGACTTCCATGATCTTTTCGTGCGCGGTACCGATTACCGGGCACCATACGAACAGTCTGTGAGGGCGTATCTACTTGCTGAGACTCTTGATCTCCCCGAATTGCGACTCTGCCCGACGATGGGACGTGGGGACGCACCTCCGCCGCAGGGGTCCTGAGGGTGGTGTATTCGACCCGCCAGGCTGGCGAGAGCGAACAGCCCGGAGACGCTCGGAGAGCGGAATAGCAGTTGGAGCGCCCAGATTGTGACCGGTCTGCAGGCTCGTACCGAGATGATCCCCGTACGTACGGAGTGACCACGAGGCCTCATCTCCCCTCTCAGAACTTGAAGACGATCTCAGTCGCGCCTGGGAATTGCGCATAGCAAAGCCAGTCCCTCATTATTGCATCGACGGCACACCCAGACATTCTGCTGCATCAGCCACGTTATCTCGCATAGAGCCTGTCTTTGCGACCCATCGATATAGTCGCACAGAAAGGCAGCCCGAATCATCGTCTCCTGTCCACCATCGTCTCGAGACACCGTCATGTTCCTAACAGTACAGGAAAGGTCAGGACTTGTTGATACTATGAACCTGAAGTGGATCGCTTGGATCGTTCTGGTCTGGCTCGATCATATACGCTCCGGCATCTAGCTTCGTGTCTGTAGTCATCGCAGGCGAGATAAGTCGCAGCACCGGCGACTTTTCGAAGTCCCGCGTGTTGAGCCACTTGAGAATCGTGCGGGTGAGAGCCTTGAGGGCCTGCACAACCAAATCTGCTCGAACATAAAGGCGAAGGAGATGGAATGGAGGAGGTAGACGTGTATGTAAAGAACCTCAGGCACTAGATCGCGCCAAGCCACGCTAAGGCGCATGGACTCGAGAAATTTGAAAGACATCTTGAATTTGCGTCCTCCAATCTCTTCACCACAACATCCCAAATACTTGCATCTCCTCACCATGTCGCAGAACGCGTGCCTTAGCAGCCGTCGTGGTCGCACTGGTGGGCGCGCTGATGGGCACACCGACAAGATCACTGATGCGGGATGAAGGAAGACGCGCCATCCAGCTACATGTCTTCACATGAGTGTACGTACGCAACCCCAACCATGCACAATTGTCGCAAAGATGCCTTTACAAGAACAATCCAAATCCTATACACCGTGCAGGACCTCACATATTTAGAATTACTCTGAGCACAGCAAACCGCCGCGATTCACAGGCTTGCTCCGAAAGGTCTTCAAAACTGACACACCAAGCAGGACCTTCTATTCGCACCGCATCTGCTATCTCAGGAGCCCCTCGCTCCGGCTATGAGGATGGCGGTCTAGCTCTCGGGCCTGCCACGGCTTTCTCACACAAAGGTACGCTTCGCTCTCCTCTTCCTCTCACCCTCCCCCTACACATGTGATGACACAACGACACATGGCATTCCTCAATCGGAAATTACTATGTCGACACCGTCAAGATTAGTTTCAGCCTTGTCTGATGTGATTTGGACACCTACTTCTGTCTGCGTCTTGTCCTTCGATCTAAGCTAATAGACCGACCAGGTAAATCACCTCCCTCCACCGCACGAGCATCTTATGATGAGCTCTGAAACGCCACGGGCGGGCAGACTGTGCACTCCGAGCCCCGCATCCATCAACACAGGGCCGTACAAACCCTGCGGGTGTCGGTGGCGAAGAGCTGCTTGTTGAGAAAGCGTCGACTGACTGTTTGCTCTTGCACCACTGACTTCGGATTTGAATTACTTCGTACTGTTGGCTGACTCGTTGCACAGGTAAGACAAATGATGGCATGCTGCCTGAAACCTGGACTCTTTGCAATGATGAACAACATTCACACTGTTTGAACTGCCTTCGGGTGGTTGTGAACGCATAAACACTGAAAATTCTGATTTAATGAGGTATGTGACGGCCTACTGCTAGGACTATTCATATGCTGACTTACTTGCAGTCTGATTGCAGAACACTCATCACCATATCATACAGATGAAGCTTTATCAGACCAGAGACTGACCTACCTTTGTCTTTGCAGTGCGAAGCCGAGCTTTTCGTGGTCACACCTTGGGATTACGGTATGTTCATCGCACTCACCTGTCCTTCCCTACCTGCCCAACATGATGCATAAATTAAGCAGACAGCTGCGATTTCATTGAAGACACAAATACACCAAGATCTCTGATCCCCGAACCTGCCCGCCATCACTTCCGCATGTCTGACCAGAAGAAGATGTACTGACTGCGCATCAGATCGTCTGCCACACGACTATACACGAAGACCAGTAAGTCTCGTCAACCCTCCTCTCCACGTCACCTGATGAACAAACAATATTTCGCTGTGTTCTTGCTGAGCGCGACTTTGACGAAACAACCCAATCACCTTGGAGAGCTGAACAACATTCCATACACATTCATACAACTATTACGCTGCTACGTACAGGTCGCTGACGCTTCACCGAACAGCCGACCCATTGCACTGGCCACACCAACGCCGAGATCACGCTCCAGGCCTGCGACAGCCATTCCATGGTGAAGAAACAGACCAGGCAGATGTTGCTTGGCTGATGCGGGGTGGGCTCACACTTCTGTGCTTCATGCATAGACATCATTGAGGATCGGAGCAATGGATCGCAACACCTACGTTGTACTTCTACTGTCCGTAGATGAATGAAAGCCGTTTGAACACAACGTCTTGTTGCTCTGCATCTCACATCGGACGTGAAGTCGCGCAAAGGGTGGCACGCGAGCATGCTTTAGCGTTATGCGGGGCCCCGGCACTAAAAGGGCATCGCGCCAAAGTTATCATGACAACGATTGGACGCGGATCGTGTGATCACCGCCGGCGAGGCCAGGACGAGGAGGGACAACGTGACCACCTCGAACCACCCCGCGCGACAGCTCAGGTGTCTTCTTCGACTCGCAAGCTCTCTCTTTTCCCTCTCTCCCACACCCACCACCAACCTCGTGCCTGACTACTGCACCTCACTTGTCTCCAGCACTCTCACGCTTGATAAGCTTGCTTCACTGCTCCGTCACTCACGACATCATGGCCGCTGAAGTCCAAGACAGCAACCTCCAGAAGGTCGACTCCGCCATCTCCGACGAGCCCGGCTCTCCTTCGGACGTGAAGAAGACGACCCATCGTAGAACGAGCAGTACTGTCAGCAGTGCCGCCAACATCGCTGACCTCGGTGACTGGGCCAACATCCCACTTAGTATGAAGCTCGTGCTGACGCGTCGACCACAGAGAAGGAAGGCGTGGAGCTCCGGATCGCTCCCGAGACACAGAAGCTCAACTGGTAAGTCGTGCCTTCCTCACTTCATCGTAGCATACATCCCATCGTCTAGACTGAGAAGCTCACTCGTGGAACAGGAAGCTAAACCAGTCACCGGCTACCATCGATGACAAGGAAGCTCTGAAGAAGCCTCTCTGCACCCCCATGGTCAGGAAGGTCGACTTGGCCTTCCCACTCGGCCTCGAGGTCACTGCCCGAAACCTCAAGGGCGTTACGGTCAAGGATGCGCTAGATGCCATCTACAAGCAGTACAAGAAGAAGGTACGCACACATCCCACGTCATATTCCGTTTCACCACATGCACATATGACTGACATGACTCCTCTACAGCAAGATGACGAGCTAGAAGAACCCTACCTCGCCGGCTTCGAGTGGGACAAGGAGGCCAACTACCAGAAGTTCATCGTGCACCAGAAGAAGACGGGCGAAGCGCCATCGGGCGGCAGCAAGAAGAAGAAGAACAAGGGCGGCAATGACGAGGAATAGTCGCGCCCCACTCAGCTCTGAGACATTGCCACGACGCTGTCGGCGCTCTCTTCCCTTCTTCCTACGACATCGGACGTTATGGCTGCAGTCATCACCGCTTTATGCTTCGGCGAGTCGCATCCGAGTAGGTGTTGATAGACCATAGCTTTGTCGAATGAGACTACTTCTATCTTGATCCTGCGCCTTTTGTTATACTCGTGTGACAATCCGGCATCTACCTTTACATTGAACACCACCTCAGTGAATAGACGAAGCCGAAGCTGAGCAGCAGTCTGGTCACGATCGTGTTTGTTTGCTAATGGTATCAAAGTACAAGGCTGCAGTGAGCTAATGCCGCTTCGCTGGAACGCTGCAGTCGCCTTTCTATAAATGCTGATCCGCACCGAACAGCCATCATGCTGGAATCGAAGAACGCTCCAACGCTGAATCGAAACATATGCACAAAGGCACGACCTTCTGGTAATTGTCAAACTGCTGCGCTGTAGGAGTGAGGATGATGAGGGTCAAGGCACCGTGGCACCGCCAGACATAACCATATCTAAACATCGGCTCGTTTTAGACAATGGCCTGCTCGACCTTAGTAGGCTCGTCCGGCGTCGGAGGCGCAACGCTGATGCCAGTGTGGTCGGTGTTAGCAGGCGAGGGAGACTTGACTTCCAGCACAGAGCTCCTCATCGAGGACGGCGCAGACTTCGCCGAGCTGCCACTAGATGTCGCGTCCATGTAATGAGCCTCCCGGTGACCAGTCGACACGCCTCTTGTAAAGTTGGGCGCTTCTCTTGGCTTCTCCGCAAGCCAGTGATAGCTCGTGGTGATCAGCCGCGCTTTGTCCGCCTCGACGAAGGCTTTGCCGTCAAGTGCGAATCGATTCAGCAACGTCTTGAAGTGAGCTGGCAGAATACCGGCCCGGACTAGGCCGAGCACACCATGTCTCGCCACTCGAAAGTAGCCATCAGCGCGCTCGATGAGTGGAGATTGCAGGCCATCAATGCTGGCGTTGCTGTGCGACAGGACTTTGAAGCCAGCCGATTCAATGTCTGCTGCCATGCTTTCTGGTGTTGGTGTACCGACCGCGCCGATCAATGGCTTGATCCTGCGCATCAGATCCTGGTGATGTGCGTCATCGTCGTCAAAAGCATCGAGTTTCACCCAATCCAGCAGCGACAATCGAGCACCCGGCTTCAGCAGGCGGTAGAGCTCCCTGCACATCTCAGGGATATTTTTGCAGAGGCTGAATGCCTGGATGTTGTAGAAGCCGTCGAATTCACCATCGGGAAGTGGCAATGGCAGATCATTGAAGTCCATGCGAATGAAGTCGTTCTGAAAGTTCATATGCTTGTTGTACGCTTTTGCGCTCGCGATCTGGTCGTGGTCAATGTTGATGCCAGTCACGCGCGCTCCAGTCAACCTTGTCATATGTGCCGCCACCCGCCCACGTCCGCAACCAAGATCGAGCAAACGCGGATTTGGCGGAAGGTGGAGCTCTCGCGCTACGCTCTCCTCGTATAGGTTCTGGTTCGCGATGATGTTGGCGTGGAGATGCATAACAGGTGGGATGTACCTAAAGTGATGGGTAGAAAGGTTAGCAAGTGTCTCGGATCTATAGGTGAGCGGTCGGAGGTCTCGGAGCGACGCATAATGCTTGATGCTGTCTCGGAGAATCCTTCTACTTTGACCTACATCTTCTCGAGCTCACCGATGGCGCACATGTGGTTGAGAACTGAATAGTAATCACGCAAGCAGTCGCCGACCTTCTTCTGATAGTCCAAACCTAGAGTCTCCGTCATTGCTTTCTCGTCTTTCCAATCGAGGCTGTAGATGACATATGAGTTCATGAAGTTATCGACCTGTTCGGGAGTGAGATCGCGCAGAATCCGAAACGATTTCATGGCTGTCTTCCATCGCCGGAGTGATCCTGGTGTGTGTGCTTTATCGCTTTTGCTCGGTTCGTGTGAGGTTGCAAGGTGGCCATATTCCGGTGGAGAAGATGTTCGGAGTCCGTTGCTGGTCGCCATATCTTGAACGATGCTGGAGTGACTGTCTGGAGCCAGACTTTCGGAAGGAAATAGCGGGTTGCCCTTTCACTACGAAGAAGGCAATGGACCTGGTGAATGAAATGAGGAAGGGGAATAAATCTTTTACCGTAGTGAAGAGTAGTCAGCTCGTAAGATATGTCAATGCGTCAGGCGACGCACTCCGACCTCGTTCGATGTATGCCGTCACCGCCGCATTGTCCAGGCACCTGTGTGACGATCAGGTCCGTCGGCAGCAAACCCGAGAACCCATGACAAACCAGAGTATCACGTGTGCCACGAAAAGGTCCACTGACAGCGGATAGAGACGATCGGGGAAGGCAGTTGCACCCTTCGGGTTCCTGGCGGAGATTAGCTCACACGTTGCACAAGCCGGCACAGTCGGTATGGTGCAGACAGGCCCTGTATGATTAAATAAGCATTGATTGTAAATGCTTGGCAGAATATAAGGTTTCGGAAGCCGCCTTTTGAACGGTATGCTCACAGGGCGTGAAAATGCCAGCAATCTCACAGATTTGGTTCGTGCAAGTCTTCTCTCTCGAGGTCACACGCACTCTTCGAACAAGAGGCCACCAGAGCGGATGTTGGGCGGAGCTTTGTCCGGGGTCATATGAGTGGGGCTGCAGGGCTGAACAGGAGGGGCCACCAATACCGGAGTTCCGATGACTGCCGGGGCTGCAATAACTGCGAGCAGTAAGTATCGAACCACTCTTCGGGACTTTCCGCCGCACGCCTTGTTCGTGCATGCGCGACGTGGTGTTGCCTCGTTTGTTCACGCTTGATGTGCGCTCCTTCGTCGTTGTAAATCGGAGACGTGGGCAAGTCTGGCCTTCTTACAGCCAATGACAATAGCTACCTGCTGGTCAAACAGGCCTCCACCGTAGATGGTCGTTTCCGTGTAAGGAATGGATACGAGACACGGCACGCCTGCGTCAAAGATATCGTCTCAGAAGATCGTCCCACGCTCGCAAAGCCGTTTCGCCTCGTTCATGAAAAGATCAAGCATTGCGATCCAGGTGCGATCAGAGAGGGAGATGCTCTCAGCACGGTTCCAGCATCGAGCACTTTTGGGTGGTCTTCAGCGTTGGCCCAATATTGTAGCCGTGAACATGAGATCACACGTGTGAAATTGCCATTTGTGAGTTGGTCATGTGATCTGCGGAAACGGCTAGTGAAATCTTGGCGGCCTTTCCCACTCGACACATCGAATTTGCTCGGTATCGTGAACTTTTCGCAGCGACGACACTCCTTCCAACACAACCCTCGACAATCTACCAAAATGGTACGAATATTACCACGAACGCATGGCGGATGTATGGCGAGCTAACACGCCCACACAGGCGTCGACCGGCAAAGTCAAGGCCGCACAGCTCTGGGGCAAGAACAAGGACGACCTCAAGAAGCAACTCGATGACCTGAAGACCGAGCTCGTGCAACTGCGCACTCAGAAGATTGCTGGTGGTGCCTCGTCAAAGTTGACAAGAATGTACGCAACATGAAAAGAAAGAGGGTGGAAAGGCCCATTCGACGTGGAGAAGTATGGCAGAACACATGCTCACATATATGATAGCCACGATGTCCGCAAGTCGATCGCCCGCGTCCTCACCGTCATCAACACCACACAGCGCCAACAGCTCCGCATCTTCTACAAGGGCAAGAAGTACATCCCGCTCGACCTCCGCCCCAAGCAGACGCGCGCGATGAGGAGGCGGTTGACGAAGGAGGAGTCGAGCCGGGTGTCAGAGAAGCAGAAGAAGAGGTCAAGACATTTCCCACAGAGGAACTATGCCGTGAAGGTGAGTTGATGATTTGGACATGATATCTCAAACAAGCACTAACATACAGCAGGCGGAGTAAAAGCTGCATTTCTGGTGCTCGGTTGTGCTTGAGCGTTTCATCACCGGCGAAAGCAGCGGATGGGATCGCATTCGGTGGGCACTAGTAGCTTAGACAGTGCTGAATGCATACTGGCAACCATCAGTCTCACACCAATCCATTAGAGCCGTCCCGCACCTGCTTCGGCTTCCATGCAAATCGATCTTTGTGCTTCGCGGACCTGGCGGCGACGAAGCTGTTTCGACAAAACGGACAAACATCCACCATCGCTTTAATGCCGTCCCACGTTCCTTCCCGCCGAAGGTAGTTCTCCAGGAAGTCCAGCAACGAGCCCTTCCACTTGCTTGCCACATACTTCAGCCAGCAGCCACAGAAGCTCCTCCCGCTGCCGGGTGGATTATTGACCACACTCGCCGAAAAATCGCTGGTTGTGATGGCTTTGCCTCCGGTGACGGTGAATTGCACCTTGGCGCCAAAGTAGGCCAGTCCGTACGCCCGCGTGACAGTGATCGATGTCAACTTCTTCACTGATCGCCCTGCCCTTTCTCGAAACGCCTTCAGGTGCTGTGGTCTCAATGCATACTCCATGAAGTGAAATGTGTTCTCCTCGTAGTAGATCTCCCTCAGTTCGTCGTAAGTCGTGCGACATGCCAACATGAGACCCGGCGGGCGTGGGTATGAACGCAGTAAGCTTTCGTCCGCCTTTGGCTGGCTGGTGAGTTGGATGGGTGTTTCGCGCACCGCGACGAGGCGATAGATCCGATTTTTGATTTCGCCTGGGAGCTTGAGGAAGGGCGAAACCTCCTCTTCGTTGGGTTCGGCCATTGTTCGTGGTGTTGTACAATTAGTGTTTTGTTTGTGAGGTGAGAGCATGGATAAAGATTGGATGTTGACGCGTGATGTTCTTGCACTTTTATTTAAGGTTGTTTGCTCCTGCCTAGATTGGTTGCCTGAACTTTGCGTGGGGGCAGGAACCACTCTGTATCATTCTCCACTGCTGGGATCACTCGCTCAGTATCCCTTCTTCCTCGCCCTTAAAGCGTTCAGAGTGTTGGCCTTCAGAGTCGCGACTCGCCTCGAAAACGCATCGTCTCCAACTGCTTGCAGGCTTGTGCCTGGTCAGCACTCCCACGGACGACTCGCTTGTTGTTATTGATGGATAGGAGGACTTTCCGGTACTGTATCATGTTAGCGGAGATATTGATAGAGGCTGGAGAAAGCGGTACCGTGTAGTGATCCTGCTCTTTCTCGCCAAACGAAAGGCTTGCCATGCTGTGGGTCTATCTCGGGCGACAACGTGGCAGTCAGTTGCTCGACCCTAGTATTACTCTGACTAACATGGTAGTGGGGATCTGGAAACTGCGACGGGGATCTATCACCCAGTACTGCTCTCCTCTTGGCCATGCTGAGGTCTTTCGAGAACGGATCTGCCACCGAAGAGCTCAACGAGACACTACTTCTTTCAGGATGATGCTTCCCAGGCAAAATTGATCCTGCCGCGCAGTGTACGATCTTTGCTCGGCTCTTCTCCTGCTCTTGACAGTGTTCGATCATCGTGCAGCTTTCTTCGGTACAATGATGCTCGGAGCGTACTGCCGCCCGAGGCTCGAACGCAATAATAGAGATCAGTGGAAAAAGCACAGCGTGAATACTGTTGCCGGAGGCTCGAGCGCGGTGATAGGTATCGGTGGAAAAACAGCGTGGAGTTTCTGTTCTCTCGCGTGATTAGATGGTGTAAGAGTGCGGTATCATACCATCGATTAGTGGGTATATACTGTAAACGAGAAGACGCTACTAGAGAATGATATCCTAACTTTTGAACAAACTGCTCGTACCCTACGGTACAGAAAAGCAGCTCCTCTGTACATAAGACCTAGCTCATTGCCACCGTTGCTCTGGTCTCCCGGTGTGATCGTGGTGAAGCTTTGCGTTACATCTCGCGACATTGGTGGCTAGCGACATGTCCTGAGGGTCCAACGAATGGCGATACTCAGGTACGGACAGCTGCGGTCCCGAAAGTCCAATCCGGCTTGCAAACATAGCCAAGCCAACGCATGCATGCCCAAGGGATCAGCGACCATGGCTCGCCTGTGTGGCTTCTTGTTTCCGAAGAGCAAGCATCTCCCGACCTTCAGCTCCTTGGAATAGTGTATTGCACCGTGTTCGTTAGTGGCTTGATGATGAGGCCTCAAACTGTGTGTCTCGTTAGTGCTACGCGAATGGATGGGTCATCCAGTGTTAAAAGCCATTCCACGACCTTCGCGAATGTGACACCATCTGTGCAGCGACTGATGAGCGGCACGATGTCCCGCAACAGCGTGTTGATTCAGCTAAGAGTTTCAATCATGTATGCCACGTCTTCAACATCAACGAATCGGTGAGTGTGTCCAGTGGCTGGCAACAAGGAGTCCTCGCATCAGAAGTCGAGGCCACGCTGGTCCTGTTGGCAAAGATACCTGGCTCATCTGGCAGAGTTAGCGCAAGGGAAGCAGGCTGTCACACCTGGTCGACAACACTCTAACGAGTATGTGCGTCGCAGATCCATGGAGTCCGTGGAAGAACGTTCACGGGAAATTGGCCCGGCAGATGGATGGCTCGTATCGTCACACGCTGGACCAAGATCAACAGCGCCCGAACGGCGATCGGAACATAGCCTGAGTATGTTCAATCAGAGCTGAAACTACCTTCTCGGATGTGTCATGTGCAGTCTGTAACAGGGTAGCAATACCAAGGATGCCTCTGTTGTACTGTACTCCAAACGAGTTCGAGGACTCCATCATGGGTTCGAGGCAAGTACGTGGCAGTATTGTGGTACCCGTTAGCCGATTAACAACCGTATCTCCATATCAAAGCTTCCAGTGATCGTGCACATCATCACACCGACAGTCGTGACTGCTTCGCCCGATGACCGGGAGACAACTTACCCCAGTAGTAGTGGTTGATAGCGAGCTGCTCCAGATTAGAGTCTCCAGCTGAGCGGGACAGCCAGATGATTGAGTTGATGTTGGAATGGTTCGTTCATTTGGTGTAGTGGAGGCCCGTGGGCCGGTCACCCGAACAAGGCAACCAGGTCCATACGGTAAGGCGGTCTAAGATTAGTATTTTGAGTGCTGACGGAGCTGTGGTAAATTTGGGGGGCCAGCCACGCGTGTGTCATGCTTGGTGGATCTCCTGCAGCTTATGGATCTGCCACGCCGATGACTTGGCTTCGGAAACAAGCTCAGCAAAAGAAGCTTGTTCGGCCTTGTAAAGCTCGTGAATATGTCCACATGTCCTGCAGATCCAACATGCCATGCGGATAGTGCGGGTTCTACGGACGAAGAATCGTGCACACTTTAAGTCTTTGGGTGCGTGCGCACTTGAGCCGTGTCTGCTGGCGCGTTCGCAGCACTACTGCCGTTCGGCGAATGAGCGACTGGGTGCTTCTGTGTAATCTCTGGAGTAAGATGGATGGGACATCGAACGTTTGCTGGTGGCTGCCGTACTGAAGGTCGCAGACCATACGTAGCTCCACAGTGACCAGTTAGTAGATCTTCGTACATTGGAAAGTCCTGTGTACCTAGAGCAGTAGCGGTGAACCGTAGTGCCTGTCCATTTTCCCAAGCTTGCGTGCCGATGAAAGCTCAGAATTCGGGAATAAGGCTAAGATGGCATTGTATGGGACTTCTGGTTGACTGACTCCTAAGTTCGGCTCCGAACTGTCCATTGACCTGTTGAAGATGGGTTGCTCACCTACGTCGTACCGATCCTTGGACTTGCCATCGATAGACAGGACCGTCATCGATCAGCGTAGAGTGGTGTCTCCTTCGCTGAACGTCCACGTGAAAGAGCGATCCCCCAGGTTCGGGTCTGAATAGTGAATTGTCCCCAATCCATCTTTACTCTGATAGGCAAGCAGTCTGTGGTCCTGTCGCCGCTTGCGATGAAGCCTCCAGTTCATGGAGCTGGTTCAATATGTGCAGTTACTCTACAACATTTCTCCAAGACTCCAACGGGCAGCGGGCTGTTGTCGGGTCCGGCGTGTCGGCATCTACTCGGTTGCGCCGCCGATTGGTTGAAGCCTAAAAGAGTAGCTGGAAGTAGGACCCAAGCGAAAATGGCTCCACTCGTGGTATTTCGAGTATCTCGAGGCCGATTACCTGTTCTGGACAGACCGGTGGTCCCTGCGCCGCTCGTAGCAACGATCTGCAAAGCGTAGCAATGTGTTATAGCGGAAATGTGGTCCTTTAACTGCGGAAGAATGAAGGTGCCTACAGCCTGCGGCGTGACCTGCAGGTTGCTTGACGGGTACGCCGATCACATCGCGTCGAGATCATGCAACCAGCTGCAGAGCTAGTCTTTACAGCTCGAGGTTGAGTACTGCTTTGTACGCTTGGCGTAGCACGAGCAGTGTTTTCGACGGTTGGAAGCGCAAGAACAGCAAGCCGGGCCCGCTCGACCAACTGAGCATTGTTGGTGGAGTGGAAAAGATGTGACGCCGGTATCCTGTCGTGCCAGAGCACATCGGCACCCGAACAATTCTGATGATGGCATGAGCCATTGTGGAGGCAGGGATGAGATCTGTACTGGCTTGTCTCTCTCTCCAGAGAATCTCCAACCTTTGTCCAAATTGATTCAGCAAGGCTGATATACTCTTCTCGGAGACTTTCTCCAGCGGGTTCACGAGAAGCACGACCCATATCTTCGAAACGGCGGCTTTGGCATGGGTATAAGTCGTAATTTGAATAAGTTGCTGACAGGCATAATTTAACCAGCCTGCCACGTTGTTGCTTGGTCGAACAAGGTTCTGACGGCGGTTAAGGCTGGCTCCCACCACCTCGATGGTCCCACGATCGCGTGGCGTAGCTGGGTCCATGCCGGTTCCTGCTCTCCTGACAGTTGCCCAAGCGAGGCAATCCGTGGCCAAGTGTAAAGACTCCTCTGGCACCGTAGATGAGCTGATACAGGTCGGAAGAGCAGTAATCGGACTGTGATTCCAGGATGCAGCAGTAAGTCAATGGCTCAAGGCGCCACATTCCCTGCAGTGTACGCGTCCTGCTGGCTCTCCAGTGTCTCCACCGCATCGAAGGCCCGAAGGTAGCGATAAGCATTGTACTCCCAATGTACGGACAGAGTCGTCTGATTACAGTGCTGTAGTCTTGCCAACGAGTTGCCATATCAAATTGTGCCACGACTAAAATTGTCGTTGACCAGTCGACGATCTGGGGAAGGCACTCGGCTTGGTATTTTTGGGTGCTGACCAAGGTCTCCCGAATTAATTCCATTCCACACACGGGCATCTCGAAGGTCTTGGTAGCGTGGTAGGGCTGAGGCCCGCCGGGGGCGTGCTTCCATCTCTGGCGAAGGTGGTGTTTGCACGTTCATGACTCTCGACCTCGGCTTTTGCTACGTGAGTACTTTCCAGACGCGGCACTGGGAAGTCAACCGCGTGCTAGGTGCTAGAGCGGAAAATCCCAGGTGGGACCACCACCAAGACCCTCTCTTGGTCCGGGAAACGGATGCGATACGTGCTCGCCATCGTTTCGAGGCCACCAGCACTAACTGCTTCGAGGCAATCTGGAAACGAGTTTTGCTGAGTGGTCGTCTCTGTTGGTTTCTAATTGTGCTGGAGGCGTCGCGATTCAATCGTGATTGAACATGATGAATCAACCGTGGCCTATTTGGAAGGTGCCTGGGAGTGTGCCGCATGCCGCAAAACATCCAACGCGAAACATACTGGACTCGACAGGGTGCCTGTCCTGCCCTCGCGGATGTTGCGGACCCGCGGTCTCCTTCGCGGAGAGCCTTCGTGCGGCTTGCCATACCGTGCATGCAAACTCCGGCCCGTCCGCTGGACATTGCGCTGCTGCGCCATGACGTTGGTTGGCTGGCCGCCGGGTCGAGCACACCGACAGATAGACTTGGTGTCTAAAAGTGTCGTGTTTTGTCATCTAAGCCGGTTGACCAGGGTTGCATTGCCAAACGCTCAATCTGGTATCTAAGTAACGATTGCGCGGGGCGTGGTCTTTAGCGAACGCAAACACCGTAACGGACCCTGGACAAGGCTGTTCGGCCGTTAGCTACCCTAATGCGAGCTTGCTCTTCAGGACTCGCTCTTCAAGGGGCCGGTTCGTGCAGGGATTGCTTGCTGGAAGCCTATTTGAAGCAGGTAAACTAATGGGACATCTCGTGAGCCATATATCACAACGCAGCCTGCCCTTCCTTCAACATTGCCGATCTATCACTACTCTCCTCAAGCTTTCTTTCATACCTCTGTCGATCTTCCGGTTGTTTGTTGACGACATGTACGACCGACCAGATTTGCAACGGGCAGCGTCCTATAGCTACCCACAATATTCAACTCAGACATCGCCGAAGCACTATCCAGCCGCGCATAGCACAAGCAGTGCTTTCAGTGCCAGCGCAAACCCCAATGAGGATTGGACTAAGATCTCGGACCTCGCAGAGCGAAGGAGGATACAGAACCGGATCGCACAGAGGAACTATCGTGCGTGAACAACGCTCCGCAGCATCCGAGCTCATCTTGCTAACACTGTGCTCAGGCAAGAAGCTGAAGAAGCGGTTGGAGGATCTGGAGAGACGAGCTGGATCTAGCTCTGCATCTCCTGAACAGAGACACGAGGAGCTGGCTCAAACAGAGACTTCGGATCCGTCAGAGCAGTCCCCGCAGGCAGGAGGCCGGCGGCAGCGATCAAGTAGCAGTCAAATCCGCCGAGACCGCACCCCAGAAGTACTTCATCAACAGTACGTTCTGCCCTCCGACGACCGGGGCATGTTCTCTCAACAATATACCCGTCAGATGTCGACCTCGCCTCCACCATTCTCGTACAGCACTCTCGCCGCCACCGACAGCACCAGCTACTCAACGTATCCTCCGGCCGGCTCGTATTGCATGCCTGGCAATAGCATGGACATGCCAGTCTTCACGCACTACCTACCTCCGATACAAAACTACCAGCACATTGTTCCCAGCATGACAAGTCCACCGGTCAAGCAGGAGTATTACAACGACGACGAGATCAACCCCTTCAGTATGAGCTACGCTTCGATGGCTGGTGAGGCCAACTCATATCAGGACGCGGTAGCTGCATATGTGAGTACGATGCCTAGACCGCAACCTCCAACATATCATCGGAGTCAAAGTTACCCGCAATGGCCAACGAACGCCGGCTGATGGGACGCGAACAGACACCACCTTTGTCCGATTCATTCGATCATTCGCAAGCTGGCTCGCCGCCAGACTCGTACTTCCCATACACACCGCCATCCTCACGGACACCACCCATGCAGCTTTACGACAGCATATGAATCAGATGATTGGACAGTCCACCGAGATGAATGGGGCTGCAAACCCGGAACAGCTGGGGCGGTTACGCTACTTCGCGGCCACTTCGTCGACAAATTTGACCGACTTTTACGAGCGATGGCGTTATGGTCTTGGGTAGCACGGAATTCCGGCTCCGACTTTCGCCCCAATTTACGAGGTTACAGCATGTTGGGTGTGTGCGTGGCAGTCTCTCACAACTTCGAGCGATGAAACGGCTTCTGGAAAGGATCTGGGGCCGAGTTCGCAAGGCCGGTTGTTCGCCCGCGCAGCAAGACTGCCCAACCAAGGCTAGGCTGGCCGACTAGCTTCAAGGCCTCCAAGCTTCCTCGTGGTCGCATCCGATACGACGGATCGTACAACAGCACTACCTTATGTCCGCACAACGGTGACGGATTGATTAGTTGCAGAGCGATTTGCAAATGTCGCATAGTCTCACAGATATGAACGACAATCAAAGACAATCACTGATCGCTTGATGATCATCTTTCCACCATGCGGGTAAAGCGGCCGCGCCCTCCTTACCTTATCGGGCAGACCGTGCGGCAGAAGTTCAATGCGGAGGGCTCGTTCAGCCCTACTTGAGTCGCGAGCGGATCCTTGCGGCTGCACAAGCTGTGGAATCCTCTCAGGTTGGGCGTGGTCAGCAAAACAAATGCGAAGGCCCTCACGAGCTCTTTTGACAGCTTCGGTCAATGGAAGCTTTCGCGATCTAGCGAGCGTTCGCAAGACTAGCTAGTAGGAGGTGGTTCGATGCGCCGGAACTGCACAGCCTGTTGGTGCTCCGTACATATTGGCGAACCTCGCGACTATCGCATGATTGTACGAATACACAATATATCTCCGCTTTCGCAACTGTCGCTGCCGGCCCACAACGGTGTTCCGCAAGTCCCTCGTGCGGCCTGGGATCTACAATGTGAAGTAGAGGAGACGAAACTCTAATTGCTAGCGGCTGCCAATTGTCGTTGTGGCTGCCGAGCTGCGAGCTGCGTCCTGTTCGTTCTGGCATCCACTCTGGACATTCCTCGATTGGCAGGTGATGTTGGGCCTGATAGACGAGCGCGAAATACAGCCCCAATAATTCATCCGGCTATGGATCGGTACTCCGCTAATAAGAAGGAGAAGAAGTGTTGCAAATTGGCCCTCTTTGGAGGAAGCGAGTGAGTAGTAATTAGGCTCCGCCATTTGAGAGGATTTGTGCCGCCAACAGCGTTGACCCTTTCATCTAGGAACTGGTCTTCTGAAGACTGGACCGATAGCGACGACCGAGTGAGAGGAGGAAAGTCGCAAGTACGTCTGTCTGCACAGCTCGCAAGGCTACCGTCTGCGTTTCAGGAGCCTGATAGTTGCGCCTAGTCATATCTCGAGATCGAGGACGATACCGCTCGCTTCCACGGCACTCTTGACATCAAGACTCTAGGCGGTGCTGGTTTCGCCAGCCAACGCACCACCGGAGATGACCGCGAATGGGATTTGTCAGACTATGCCGGCATCCAGCTCGATATAGCCAAAGGCGACAGTAAGTGTCCAAGCTGCTGTACACTCGAGGTGTAAAGCAAGTCTGACCTCATTGCCAGAGAAGCGATATACGTTCATCCTCAAAGACGAACTGCTACCACCAGACGAGAAAACCGGCCGGGAGCAATCGACCATTTCGTGGGAGTGCGACTTCGAGCTATCACCGCAGGATAAGCCTGGCGATGTTTGTGACAAGTCTGTCTTCATCCCGTGGGATAGCTTGAACCCAACATACAGGTAGCTCTTACTGCAAAAGCACACATCCACTGATCCCGATCACTGATCTATGACGGGTGTTGTGCAGGGGCAAGCTGAAGAAGGATGCAGACCCTCTGGATCTCAAGAAGATCAAGCGGATGAGCATTATGATGAGGAGGTACGCATGAATCCATCTCAGGCCGAGACGTTCTTGGATTCTGCTAACAGCGCCCGCAGCTTCTTCGGCACCCAAGAAGGCAAGTTCTCGCTCAAGATCAAGAATATCACCGTAATCGAAAAGGCACCGAAGTCATCCGAGTCGAAGCTTCCACTGGTGTACGATCCTCATCGCCTCGAAGCTGGAACTGTGTCGTCTGCAAACACTGCAGAGCGGTACTACTCGCTGTCAGTCAATTCGCGATTAGTCTCGGTACGTATGATTACAAAATACTCCGATCGCGAAACTCGACAGAGCGTTACTGATCACAGCACACAGGGCAGAGTCTTGATCCACAAGAAGGGAGCGGCCATCATGGCTCTAGCTTTCGTCGCGCTTCTGCTGCTGGCTGTGTTTCAATGATCTTGGATACTGTACGACGTATTAGCGCCGTTTT
>JAABUW010004613.1_pt1 | contig 18589 bp, 36 predicted proteins | sample 5560081 | NCBI WGS metagenome assembly JAABUW01 (sample SAMN10711882, study PRJNA513363) | rock metagenome | isolation source: Antarctica rocks | place: Antarctica: Victoria Land, Knobhead sud | reverse complement strand
CGCAAGCTCAACAAGTGTTTCCAGTGCACTCTCTCCAAGCAGAAATGCTCGATCGACCGTGCGCTGAACAAAGACGAGTTTGATGAGCAGCTGCTCAGTCCCCGCTTCGATTTCACTATGGACATGTCCAGCGAGGACGAGAACATGGCGATCGACCAGCGAGCGGACGCCTCGGACTCTTCACTCGATCACGCTTCAATCGTTTGCAACACTACTGCGATTGTTGCGCTCGACAAGGCTATCCTCTCCCTGCAGAGTACCTTGACGCGAACCGATCATGAGGAACGATAGTCGATTCAGCTCATCCCGTCTTCTCGATGTCTTCCCTCGGGTTCGTGTTGCTCACCATTCTTAGCATAGTCATCGAATGCATCTTGCATCCTGTCTCACCCGTACGCCAAGCAAGGCTCCAAGCAATCTAATGATAGTAGCAAGACGAGCACTTGCACCCCGTCCCATGAAACACCGACAAAGGGTCATACGGCGCGGCACGGCGTCGCTCCTCGTCGAGATCGGGGAGGAACCGCGGCCCGCTGCGGCACATGGGTAGGGCTCCCCCAGTTGGCGTAGCGAGACGAAGAGCCCATGGTGGAGGCTGGTATATGGCTGATCCAGAGCGATGCGGACCGGGGGCTGCTGATCCCGCTCGGAACATCGGCAGGTTCACTCTGAGTGGCGATCCGGATTGGGCGGCCCATGGTGGAGCTCCGTACACTGACGGATCGGGGTGAGGGGGCGCAGCTGGGGTTCGCACAGCCTGTCGCTTCTTGGTAAGCGCGAGAACGATCTCACGAGGATCTGCACTCACCGCGGGCCTCACAGTACTGGCGGTACGCCCGGAACTGTCCGTCGTGGTGGCATAGAGACTTTGCCAATCGTCAGACTGTTCTCTCGGAGTATAACCCTTCTGGGCCGGCTTCCGTTTGGATTCACCCGAGATATGCTGACTGGACCGCGACCGAAAACCACCCGTCCCAGATATTGACGTCCCCGAGTAGGTATTTCGCATACCGCCTCGTCCAGATCGCCCAATCCGATTTGTGAAGGGTTCGCATCGTACCCTTCTCGTTCTTGAGGTGTGGGGACGGAGGGAAATGCGACTTGGCGTTGGAAAAAATAGCTCGGCCTGTTCCCCATGGCGACATTGTGGATGTGGGGGGCGAGGCCGTTGTGGAGGCATCGGGACGAGGGCGATCGCCTTCTCGGTTCAGCATAAGCCACCCGATAGGAGGAGAGACGTGCGCCTGCAGCGTGGAGGGCATCTTGGCCGAGTCGGTATTGGAGCGCCTTGATCGTCCAGGCCTTACCGCACTCCCCGCTGTTGATCTATCAGCTTTTGACTGGGAAGACGGAGCGAGCGCTGACAATTTCCTTCCCAAAATGACCTCCGACACCATCCGCGGCAACGTCCTCAAACCCGCACTTTCTAAACCCGCACTTTCTAGCTCCGACAGTCTATCCGTCAGGCGAAATACTGATTCCTGGCCCCTGCGTCAGTCATGCCAGGATCGAGGAATCGAGACCGACTTGGAAGTCGCTTAGTCGATCGGGAGTTTGCGCCACCCGCCATTTGCAGGGGTGCTTCGACTCGACATTGCAGTGACATGGTCGGCCGTACTGCTCGTCGGGCACGGGAGTACTAGGATGATCAGTTTCTGTCCTGGTTCACTTGGAAGGAGAGAAGGCAATCAGAGAGGAGAAGGGGAAGATGGTTCGCGTCGCCACCAGGACGGGGAAGTGGGAAAGGGACTTACAGCGGGATGCAGAATAGCTTTTTGAATGTCATAGTCAGGTCGAGCAGTCAAGCGAGTCACTACCTCAAAATTTGGCAGAACGATGAGCGTGTTTTGTCCGTCGAAGACGGGGATTTGGCCACCCAGGATTCCATTATCATCCTCTTGAGGCTCTTGAGTTCCCCTTCCGTCAACCCATTGAAGGGTCCACCCGTCGAATATCGGCGGTCTGGTTACGAACCCAACCTGAATCATCCCTTATCGTCCTGGATGTCTCGCCTAGCATTTCACGATGGATTGTCGGATGTCTCAGTAAACCGGCGACTCCTCCGAGATGAGAACCTATTCATCGCCCTGATCCACCCTGTTCCTGTCTCGTAACGTCGCCTGGAAGTCTTGTGATCTCGACTGGGTGACATCACGTGAGAAGTCCGAATCTCCAACTGAGTCGACCGAAAATAGGGGATGAGAGCATGCATAAGTGTCCAACCGAGGGGAGGACTTTCGCCACTCGCTCTCACACCACTGCCGATATACTGCCTTCATCAATCGAAGCTTCATCCTTGCTCCTCCCGCTCCGTCATCATGGGCTCGTTCAGCAAATCCGAAAAGAAACCCGCCGAGCTCACCAAACCCCCTCCGTCGAGCGAAGCCTCCAGCAAAGCTCCCTCCGCCGCTCCTTCCCGCGCTCCATCGGCCCATCCCAGCCAAGCGGCATCCATCGCTCAAAGGCGCGTCACCCCCGTCCCCCGTGCCACTCCCTCCCTCGCGCCATCCGACTCCACGTCCAACACCTCGCGCCACTCAAAATCCCCTTCCAATCGCCAACTCTCCCTCGCGATGGCAGCACCCCGTCCGAGGGCCGTCGCAGCCCGGGCCGACATCGTTGAAGGCGGGTCCTCGACTTGAGATGGTGAGTTTGTCAAACCAGACGCGAGTCATATTCTCGTCTTGCATCTTCCGTCTCGTTTTGGGAATAATGAACCTGACGCTGATGAGAGTGACTAGAGGGAACCTGGGAGCTCCAGCGGTCGAGATGGACGTCGACTCAGCAGATGACGAAGGCTGGTACCAGGAACCAGGAAGACGAGGCAGCATAGCGCACATCCAACTCGGGATTACGCTCAGATTCCGGGGTCAACGATCGAGTGGGGAATTGGCGGGAAATGGTGAAAGTGATTGTCAGGGTGTGTGTAACGGGGATGCGAGATGTTTTGTTTGAAAGAGTTGGTTTGATGCGCCTGCTTGTTGGCCAACTGTCAATGTCATGCAATGTCGATCATAGACCGCATTCAAAAATAATCAGTAAGATCCGATGAAACTGGACTCATGTCATTGATCATACTACCTTTCATACTTGCTCGTCCTCCTAGTACTTCTTCTCCTTCTCTTTGTCCACTCAGAGCCACGTGCCACCAGTGTACGCCCTTGCGCCAATAATGCCCGCGGCTCCAAGGCCGAGGCCGCCAACAAGCCTAGCCCAGCCTTCACCACCACCACCGCCGAATCCGGCCAATGCCTTCGACGCAAGCGAGTGCTGTCCGACCGCAATGCCGATTAGGTCATAAGCGATGCAGGCGCCGAAGAGGAGTGGGCTCGTGAGAGCCGTAAGAGGCGCGGCGATGGAGGTGGCGACCTTGACGATGGTGTTTGGGGCCATGCTGGTGAAATATGCCGCGGTGAGGTTGTGGAACACATCGAGGATGCCACTGAGGCCACGTTAGCTCGGAATAGAGGAGCGAAGGTGGGACACGTGCATGCCGGCAAAAGTGATGTTGACGAGGTTGGTGAGCTGGGACTGATAGGTGCTAGGAGACGGGTTGCGCAAAGCGAAGACGTAGTAAGTCTGGGTGAGGGTATTGATGAGCACCGGAACGAGCGAGCCTTTGAGGTTGTCGTTGTTCTGTGCATCTATCAGAACCAAACCAGAATTGGGTATGCTATCGGACTACGTACCCAGAACAGCATCCAGATACCGATACTCGCATTGCCGAGGGAGAACCATGGTGCGTATCGTAGGGTACCCTTCTCGACCTGAGAGTCGGGGCGCCAGAGCTCACGAATGTAGAGCAGCTGTAGGATCTGCTGACTGGAGAAGAAAGCACCGATGAAGAATGGGTGAGGCGAGAAGGCGCATGGGTTACGATCGTGTATATCCTTCATGTTCGGCGTCGAGAGCATGCCGTACATTTGGCATGCAAAGTTGCCCCTGCGAACCGTGAGATGGGGTTCAGTCGCTATGAGAGGGGGACGGACTCACAAAAAGCAGGCAGGCGCGAGGAAGCGGGCGGTGGAGAGTGAGACGCCCATGTTGACAAGAGGTGCTTTGGGTTGATCTTCTTCGTACTCTGTGCTGACAGGTGTGGGCAGGAGAGGATCTGATGTTTGGCCAAGCTGGGGCATAATGATGAAGAACGGCAGGAGCTTTTGAGAGATCTGGTCTGATGTACCTCTGCTGGAATGTTATGTTCCGCTGCGTCAGGTGGTTGAAAACCGATGACCGAGGACGCGCGGAGGCGGCAGTAGCCCAAGATCGAGGTGGCATAAGGATCGGATTTTCTGAGGCCGGGTGAAAGACGTCATACCTTGTACCTGACAAAGGATCTCTTCGGGCACTGTTTCGTTGCGATCAGCGAAAGACATTCAACATATGTCAACCTGTTTATGCCGCTCAGATTTGATATACGGGATAAAGAATTCCATGGTTAGACTTTCTTGGGTTGCTCAAAGCTTCGCATTTCGCGTTCACAAAGGGCATGGGGCTCACAAAAGATGATGAAACGGCCGAATGCCACGTATAGATTTGCACCCTGACCACGGGAATTCTCTCGATTCCTTATCAGCGTCCCTTGCCTGCTCCCTTGAGCGGATGTATCGTAAACTGCCTGATCCGACACGAGCCATCAGCTTAATCAGTCGCACTTCCCATCCCATCACCAATAAGCCGAATCTCAACCCCGCGCAGTCCCGATCTCCTGTCTCGCAGGCCTTCATGGGCGACAATATCGTCAAGTCAGTATTGAACCTGGATCTTTGTCCGTCCAAAGGCTGATGTAGGCTCACCCAGCTTCTATGCTGGTCAGCCACCTCTGAATCGGCTCTGCTTCCACCGCAACTCCGCAGAGAAGCTAAATAGGCATCTCGAATCCGATGAGGCGCGATTCGTCCTTTTCAAGCTAGTCGGTCCTCACGTTCTCCTAATGAAAGCTTATGGGTGGTTTAGGGAGTTCAAACCGCTGATGAAGAAGGGCGAGACGGGAAGAACACTCTTCCTGGGTCGCAAGGACCTCGAGGGGAAGATTGGAAGTAGCTTTTCCGGCCCGTAAGTCCTGCTCATCCATTAGGATGTATCCTTTAAGCAGTAACAGATCTCCTGAAGACGCCGAGTCCAAAGACCGATCGCGATTATTCGAAGCCGCTAGATTACCATACTCCTCCCCCGCCCTCGTCTTCTTGGGGGTGGACGATCGACCTGACGCCTCTCGATCATCGCAGCCCGCGGCCGAAGATCCAAAAACTCCGAAAGGAGTACCCTACTTCGCTCTCGACGCTGGTAAGGAGCAGTGGGACGTCGACGGCGGGGAGTGGGGAGATGCTCGGGCGAGCGCGAGTGCTATGTCGGGGTGGGAAGCGGGGATATTCGCTCAGTCCCGAGCGTTGTTGGACTGGAACATGCGGAATAGAGTGCCTCTCGCTCCGGGCAGCAGGACAAACCTGACTGAAATTCGCAGTTCTGTCCGGCATGTGGGAATCCGACGTACTCGCTCTGGGGAGGTTGGAAGCGGGGTTGCACGACAGCCATCAACCCGATAGAAGGCAAGGAACCTTGTCCGTCGACGAAAGGGCTGCAAAATTTCGCATACCCTCGGACAGATCCAGTCCGTAATCATCGAATTCATCTACATAAATGCTGACGGACCAGGTGATCATCATGGGTATCTTGAATGACGCGGGGGATCACATACTGCTAGGCCGACAGAAGCCCTGGCCAAAGGGTGTGTACAATTCAGTCTATCTGGGTCGACATTGACCTCGATTCAGGGATGTACTCCTGCTTAGCCGGTTTTGTGGAGCCGGGAGAGACTTTTGAGGATGCCGTCCGGCGAGAGGTGATGGAGGAAGCGGGTCTTGAGGTCGGGCCTGTACGATAGTACGTTCCCCTTCGGATCGTAGACAGCACTTAACTCGGTGGTGCAGCTCGTCGAGTCAGCCATGGCCGTATCCCGCAAACCTCATGGTCGGATGTTTCGGCCGTGCGAAAGATGGGCAGACGATCCGCCTCGATTTGGATAACGAGCTTGAAGGTGCGGCCACCCCGTTTCATTCCCATTGTCGCGCTGACAGAAGAACAGATGCACAATGGTTCTCGCGGGATCACATCAGGAAGATAATGGGCTCTCCATCCGGCAGCACATACAGCAAAGCAGAACTCAAGGGTCTCGAGGACAAGGCCAAGTCCGACCAGGAGACCGCCAATGCCCTTGCACCGACCGAGCGGAAGGAGGGTGAAAGTCAGGATGGGTCGAAGGTGGAGGGGCTGACGAGGGTGCCGCCCATGACTGCCATTGCTGGCAATTTGATACGGCTTTGGGCGAGTGGAGGTTTAGATCTCGTTAGTAAGCTATGATGTCGGAGTTGGCCGGATTCGCATTTCTCCGTGTCTCCCCGAGTTTTGCGGGGAGATCTCGCGTTGTCCATTGACTTTTCGTCTTTCCCAAAGCGTAGCCAAGAGGACTTTTCGAGATGGGTATCCCTAACGAGAAGGACTCTCTGCCGTCGTCAACGCAGAAGGCGCCAGGTCGAAACGAGAAACGACGACCAGCGAAGCTTATCAGCTCTCTCCTCCTGACATACTTCATCCTCCGCTACTGCCTCCTCCCCATCTGGATCCCCTCCCTCCGAATCATCCACATAACCCACCACCACCACCACGAGCGTAGATCAGCATGTGCACAAGCCGAGCCCATCCACCCTCAATCGTTCGATGTGAATGCTTTGATCGAGGGCAAGAAGGGGGAATGTGTGGAGTGGTTGAGTGGGGCGGTGAAGGTGCGCACGGAGATATTCGATGTTATGGGTGAGGTTGGGGAGGATTCGAGGTGGGAGGCTTTCTACCCTTTCGCCGACTGTGAGTGGACGGAGAGAATCTGCTATTAGGATGAGACTGATCATGGGGGTTAGATCTCGAGAAGGTGTTCCCTCTTGTGTGAGTTCCCCCGAGTATGGCTGGGACGTGCGCTGATAGGGATGTAAAGGCACGAACATTTGGACAGGACCCGAGTGATGACCCACGCCCTCGTGTTCGAGTGGTTAGGCTCAGATCCGTCTCTCCAGCCGATCCTCCTCACCGGACACCAGGGTACGCATACTTGCCAATTTCCTCTCTGCTCAACGCTGAGGGCTTCCATAGACGTCGTACCCGTCCTCAACGCTACGAGGGATCTGTGGACCCATGACCCCTACGGCGGAGAATACGACCCATCGACCGACCTCATTTGGGGCCGAGGGGCAAGCGATGACAAGTCAGGTACAATCGGCGCCCTGTAGGTCTCCCTCGTTCACCTCCTCTCCCTAAATGGGATACTGACGGGTCACAGGTCTGCGATTGAGCTCCTCCTAGCGTCCGGCAAGTTCACGCCCACACGCACTGTCATCCTCGCGCTAGGTTTCGACGAGGAGACCGGCGGAAAGGTTGTTCGTCTCTCCCTTACGAGATTCCAGACTGAAGCTGAAGTTGGCGGTGATAGGGCGCGTACAGCCTCGGCCAGTGGATTGAGGCGAAGTATGGGCGTGACTCGATTGCGATGCTCGTCGACGAGGGCTCGGGGTTGCAGGAGGTCTGGGGTCAGGTGCGTATATCGCCGTAGCGGTGTCAAGGGCTAAGGGTCCTCAGCTGTACGCTATGCCTGCTGTTGGGGAGAAGGGGTACCTCGATGTCGAGGTTACCGTGGAGACGCTGGGAGGTCACAGCTCCGTCCCTCGTCTGTCCCTCACAACTTGTCACCTTCCCTTCGCTGACCATGGGTCTTCATCCCAGCCCCGCACACCGGGATCGGCCTGCTCTCACTGCTCATCGCCGAGCTTGAGCGCAACCCGCATACCCCATACCTCAACCCAAACTCTCCTCTGGTCAACCAACTATCCTGCGCCGCCGAATCTTCGCCGGACATGCCGTCCAGCCTGAAAAGGGCGATCCACAAGGTCGAAGACTCGCTCGCGCTCAAGGGCGGGAAGGTCGACAAGAAGGCTCTGAAACAGGTGCAGGATTGGTGGGTCGAGGGAAGCTATAAGGACGGGACGTTGGCCGAGTATCAGGGGAAGGCGATGGTCTCGACTACGCAAGCGGTGGATATCATCTACGGTGGCCTCAAAATCAATGCACTCGTAAATCGAGTCATGCGGGTGTCAATGGTATATAGCTGACAGGAGTAGCCCGAAACGGTGACGTCTGTGGTGAATCACCGGATCAGTATCGCCTCGTCCGTCATTGAGCTTCAGGAGCATCTCATCAAGATCCTCTCACCCGTGGCGGCCAAGATGAACCTCTCGATGACCGCTTTCGGCAAGGATGTCCAGCTCCATGGCTGCCCGGCGCACATGACCGAGGCGAAGGCGGGCAGGGTTGTCCTTGCCGAGGCGTTTGACTCATCGTAAGAGGATCCTGCTGTTTTATATTAGATTTGGTTGACGAGATCAGCTTGAACCCCGCGGCGGTATCCCCGCACACCATCGAGAGTGCTGCATGGAGACTGCTTTCCGGGACGACAAAAGCCGTCTACTCCACCCGACCAGAAGCGAAGACCGACGCCATCGAAGCGAAGAAGATGATCCAGATGGCGCCGACCATCGACACCGGCGTCCGTCCCTCCCTGTCTCTGTTCCAGTAAAGCTGACGCGGCTAGAATACCGACACGAAACGCTACTGGAACCTCACACGTAACATCTATCGATTCGCCTATCTGCCCGATGAGATTGGGATGAATGTTCACACGGTGGATGAGCATATCGTATGTTGCGCAAGATAGCCCTGAAGAGGATGATGATGTTGTTGTTTGACTTAGCGCGCAGGGGACTTTGTGGAACTGGTGAGGTGGGTGATGAACTTTATTGTGAATGCGGATGAGAGTCGGGAGATCTGAGCGGATACGGAGGGTGTAGCTGGCAATCAAGGGATGGTGCAATACAAGGGGACGCTTTCTTGTGGAAGTGTAGAAGGTTAGACGGAGGGCGAAGATCTAGGATGAAATCTGTCCCGGATGAAAGCGACTGAATCGGAGTAGCAGTAGTTCGAGATAGTTGCGATGTGAGGTGTGGTAGTGGCGCGAAGACTGCATGAAATGTCCATCAATGACCTCCTCAAACCGGCAAAACAGTCGCGGTGACAATCGGTTCGGGTCTGGGATTCTCTCGATCAGCTTTCACGTCCGATGCGCCCGACAACAAGCATCGCTGTCTGGCGGTGCAAGACGTGAACCCACCTCAGCGCGAAGACCACCTTCTTCCGCACCACTCCGATGACCTCATAATGCCTCGTCCTCTCCCTCTCCCCTTCCTTCTTCACCTTCTTCCTCCTGACCAGTCCTTCCACCTTGAGCTTTTTCCGCTCTCCTTCGTCATCTTCGTCATCATCCTCGTCGTCCCATGATCGCTTGAACCCGACATCGTCGTTATCCCGTTCCCGAGCGGGACTAGCCATGTCGAGTTCCGATGAGTAGTCGCGTACTGCTGACGGCGGGTAGATCGGGCTGGACGAGTTCGGTGAGCGACGATGATTGGGCCTGATGGGGAGTAACGCGGGAGTCGGAGCGAAGAGAGGTGATTCGTCTTCTTCGTCCTCGTCGTCCTTGTTCCGAGCTCGATTCTTGGCTGGTGTATTGTCTTCTCGCTCGTCCTCGTCTTCTTCACCGGATTCTTCTTCTTCGGCGTCCCCTTCTACTGCCTCCCCACCAAGCTCTTGCCCAGGTACGCCGACAACACGGCGGATGACGGCGTATGGTCGTACCAGAGAAGCGATCTTGCCATGAAGCAAGTGATGTTCGCCCAGATGAAGCGTCGGTTTATCCTGGAACGAGCATCAGGGTTACCCACCGTCGCTTCGTGTCAGGCATATCGACTGCACAAGCATGATGAGTCCGGCCGACTCACGGGTCGATCCAACCCGAGCACACCTACCACCCCAGCCGCTTTCTCCCCCTCATAGCTAAGCTCACCTTGGAGCTCGAGTATGACCAGCTCGCCTCCTAGCTGTACCAAGGGGGATGATGATGGCCCGGCTATTGGTTGAGCAACGAAATGATGAGGATGCAGCGGGAGATGGATGCGCATTGTTGGAGTTCGGTTGTCGTCTTCACGAAGATGGAGAAGATTGCAAAGTTTCATCGCTTGACGAACCGCTCGACGTTTCACGCGCGGTGGAGGTGGAGGTGGAGGTGGGGCGTTCCCTCGATTGATTCTGCAGTATAAGGACGCATACATCCTCGCTCAATGGATCTCCGCGGAATCGGTCGACGCTCTCAATAACTGGAGATGCTTCCACCGGCGAAGAGATTTTCCTGTGAAACACAGCGTGGTCTTCTCGGGGTCAGATGAAGTGTTTGATAAGGTCGTTCGAAAGCCATAAGCCCCCATTCGCCCGCCTTGGAGGAGTGGTAAATGGGCCTGGTTACGTCAGGAACGGGCGATAGTGACTGCGATGGAGCGGTCGAGCTCGAGGAGGCACATGCTACTTGGACCGGGAAGTCGGGACGTGTGGACACATTGAAAGAGGCTGAATGGATTGCTGCAACGGGAGCGAAGTGTCGAACGACGATGGAAGGCAGACTTGGGGCGAGCGAGGATAACATTGGGCTTGGGAAACGCAGCGATGCTTATCGAAAATTGGGCGACGGCTGGACTGGTGGGGGATGTCCTCATATGGGATCGAAGGGTAGCATGGCCAAGCTCAAAACTAGTGAGCGAGGTGGGACTGCCATGACGGTAGACCGACTCTCAGCCTTGCTCCTGCACCGACAAAGCCGTACCATCCTGAGACCGTACCCAGTATCTCGTTCGAACCAGATGCGCTGCCGACAATCAATACGAGCGATCGGCATACCCAGCTCATAATAAATAGCTGTCCTCCTTGTTATCCCGGCCGGCCCCGTCTCATTCGGCCCCGCCGGTCTTCTTAGCCCACCTGTCGATGCGCGAATAGCACTGCCTCTTTCATGGCTCGATCCGATTTCGAACTCGACGCATACCTCAGCTTTCCTCCGACGGCCTCGCAGACTTTCTCGAGGGGAGCTTTTCCACGGGTGACACATGAGCACCAGCCACGCCGGAGGAAGATGGAGGATTGCATAGCGTTTGATCTAGACGGCCTCGGAGTACCCTACAAGTCTATGTTTTTTTCGAACAAGAATGAACGGGTAGCGAAGGAGTGAGAGACGTCCCCTGAGCCGTGAGACCGTAGTCGGCAATACTTGAACACCCGAGGAGGGCTCGCCGAGATCGCGGTGTGCCCGGAAGTCCCCGTCAAATTAAAATACCAACTAGTCTACGCGTGATCACTCGAAAAGATTCGCAACCCGCTATCTCGCAACACTTTCGTCCGAGACTTCAATCTGCTGGTAGGCCATTATGAATCCTACTCGGCGCTCAATTCCACCTCCAGCCAATCATGTCGTCGCGATTCCCACCCATGCCCTTGTCTGAACTGGATCCCGAGCAGCGCCGAGCCTACGATGAAGCGATGCCAATGCTGAAAAGCCGGGTACGGCCCGAACGGTCCCAAATTCCAATGGAAGAACGACGACGTCGCGCTCATCGGACCTTTCTGACCACTACTACTCCACACACCGAACCTCGTGTGCCGTTCAATCCCCTCAACGCGGAGTTGTCCAAGTTACCCGGCTTCCGGACGAGTGCTCGCGAGGTCGTCATCCTGGTCCCCGCTCAATTTTACGAGTCGCCATACGTGTCTATGCGCATCAGAGTCCGGGGAGGAAGAGTGGGTTGACCGAGGGACAGATCAAGGACATCTCGAATGGGGTCAAGCCGAATGGGAAGGACTCCCTCGCTGCAGCGGGGGAGGTGGCCTTTGATGCGGCGACCGAGGCGGTGGGTAACAAGGGTAGTTTATCGGACGAGACATTCAGGAGAGCGGAGGAGTTGTTTGGGAAGGAGGGGACGGCGTCGTTGACTCATTTCACCGGGATTTATGCCTATATTTGCGTCTTGGTGAACGTGTCGGAGGTGCCGGCGCCGACCGAGTAGTGAGAGGACACGGTAATCTCCCTGTCTATGCCACCAAGTATGAAGTGTCAACAGCCCGACTTGTTTTTGCTTTTCCCAGACTTTTGATACAAAGACACGAGACGCCGACTCCAATGGTCCCCTCAAGTTTCTCCGATAAAGATCCGTTCAGTCTCCACGTGACGATGGTCTTTTTTGACACGATTGTCGCGTCAACCAACCGACTTTCGAGGTGCTCAGCTCAATCTCCACCATGTCCGGCTCACCCTATCCACCGCTACATACAGAGTCAAAGTTCATCGTCCTCTCTGACTGGGTGTGTCATTCTGCCTTCGCTGTACTGCCTACGGAAAACAGCTCGGTCTGAAAGGTTAGCTAATTCCTTTGTCAGGATGGGACCATCACGGATAAAGATTCGAATGACTACATGACAGACAACATGGGTGGAGGGTACCAGTTCCGGTAAGCGATCTCCCACTCGCTTTCCTGATGTTCCCGCGTTGGAATTTCAAGCGCTAACGAACGTAGACGAGACCTCAACATCGAGGTCTTGAACCAACGTATCTCCTTCAAAGACTCCTTCTCCGACATGCTCGGGACCGTCTCCGCACAGCACTCCTTCGAGGAATGTAAGACCACCTTGCAAAAGAGTGAGGACCGTCCCCTCCGACTCCGTTCCATCGCTTATACCGTTCAGATATCGGATTAGATCCAGGCTTCAAGGAGTTTTACGAGTGGTGTAAAGCCAAGAACGTCCCCGTCATTATCGTCTCCAGGTGTGTCTACCTTCTCCCAAGGGCCCTCCTCAAGCTCAAGTGGAGTTCGACAGCGGTATGGCCCCCATCATCCGAGCAGTCCTATCTACCCTCCTTTCCCCGGCCGAAGCAGAGAAGATCGACATCATCGCCAACGACGTAAAGTTCCTCGACCCGGAACAGAAGGGCGAACAGTGGGAGATCGTCTATCGGCACCCTGACTCGGGGTATGGACACGATAAGAGTAAAGCGATATTGCCGTATAGGGATTTACCGAGCAAGCCGACATTGTTCTTCTGCGGCGACGGCGTGTCAGGTGGGTCATCAGATGACTCGGAGGGAGAGGATGGAACTGATGGGGGGCACAGATATGTCCGCGGCGAGACATGCGGATCTGTTATTTACGAAGATCATGGCGGAGGGCGAATCGGATCTCATGGCATATTGCAAGCGAGAAGCCATCCCTCACGTCCCCTTCAAAGACTTGTGAGTACGGCACCAAATGCTAGCTTTTGCTAATGCTGTTTTGCCCAGCACGCAGGTCCTGCGGAGAGTCAAAGAGGTCGTCGCAGGCAAGAGCGTCGAAGCTGTGCTCAAAGAAGAGGGCAACTAGCCACGTTACGGACACGACGGACAGTAGTATATCTCACATGCATAGATGATGGATTCGTGCGAGACAGCCGCGATATCCGCGTGCATCCCGCTCACGATTCGCTCCAGAGTGCACAGAAAGGGCCCGCTCAACTGGGTCTTCCGCTGACCGTGAAGAGCAGCTGCTTCCCCTTCCCTTTCTTCTTGCCCGCTGGCCGATCGTCCTCCACCTCCGGCGCAGCATCCGCAACCCGCATCGTCTCTACACCATTCGCAACCGATCCCCATCCGCTGACCGGTGGAGGTGCAGTAACCGCTTGTCCCGTAATTCTCTTTATTGATTCTTCCCTTGCGTTAGGCTTGTTGAACAGTGCCTGCCGTTCCGCGGCAGTCATCTTGCCACCATTGGTCGGAAGACTGGGGAAAGCATTTTGGCTCGGCGGGACTTTAGTTGGTGCAGGGACGGGAAAGTTGACAGAGCGAATGATCGGACCGGTGAGTGCGGGCGGGGACTTGGAGTTGGTTCCAGCACCGCCTGACGACCATGCGGTGGAATGAGGTGTGGCATTCCGCGAAAGTCCTCCAGGTTGAGCGCCGAGATTCGGAAAAGCGGATGTGGAAGAAGAGCTTCCTGAGCCAGGAACATGACGACCATGCGCTCCTACGGTGGGTTGGGAATTGGCCGGGCGATTGGCGGGATGCGACGCGGCAGCCGCTTCGACACGATCCCATACGACCCTGGATGAACCGCCACGACCCGTTTGTGTAACTCGTTTGGCATTCAGAATCTTGCCGGAAGTGATGCCTGCCCAGTCAGATCCATGGCCAGTTGGAACGTTGAGCGCGGGGAATTGTTCGCGTTGCTAGTTTACGTCAGCAATAGTCCATACACACAGACAGCCGCTCACTTCCACCCGGAACCCGTTCAGAGCTTCCAACACCGACGCCTGCTTCTCCTTCTCTCCCTCTCCGTGAAAGAGACCCGCAACTTCGCGGACCACCCCCATCGTCGCGTCCGTATCTCGGTCGAGCACATTGTAAACGGTATCGATCATATCCTTTGCGCGACTCTCGTGATTCTGGAATTGCCGGAAGGCTGAACGGAAGGATAAGAGCTTGACGCTGGAGTCACCAACGAGCATAGAGACACGAGAGAGGATCTCAGCATGTTGGCTAGGGAAATATAAACGCTGTTCCAGGAATTCCAACTTACTCTGCGGTAGCTTCGTCCACATCCTCCCTTGGTGTGTTGTACCCGCTTCCCGAGATCTCGACATGGGCAGGAGCCGCTGCGGCTTCCACTTCCTCCCTATTACTTCCGGTAAGGCTCGTCACGAACGCCCTTTTCCGCAGACTCTCTTCCTGCCGATCCGCCTGGATCTGCCGTCGCTGCTGCGCCGCTTGTGCCGGTACCATGGGAAGGGGCTGCGCGATCTGTTGCTGATGTGGCGGAGCTTCACGACCTCTCGAGAGACCGCCTTGATTGTTTGGTATGGTGGTCTGTGCCAGAGTATAGCCACGTCCGGAATGAGAGGATCGAGAGGGTCCGTTGCGGCGAGAGGAGTCGTTTTGTGAATTGAAACCGATAGGCAGTAGTCGAGCATGAGCTCGGTCACGAGCGCTCATTTGTTCTCCGTGCTACAGAATATCAACCAAGGTGTGGATCATGAATATCTGACAGACCTCGGAGACCATGTGTGCACGGAGATCCATCTCGCTTGGGAATACCTGAAACTTCTTCTCAAGGCAGACAGGCTGCATGCATGGATAGTGGTCCGAGCTGCGTGCTTCGTCACCGATCATACCTTTCCACGGATTAGCTTTACGCACTTGAAGTGCGCCTCGAGTTTCGGATAGTTTTGGAAGCTATGCCCCCGCTTAGCTCACGCCAGCGTGCTGCGAGAACACGCACTACACGTCCTTCTCGCCGAGCTGTCGGCAGACGAAGCATTCCTCGTGCTTTGTCCGCATGTGACTGAAAAGCTCGTCCGGGCCAAAGAACGCTTCATGGCAAAACTACTGTATCTTTAGCGGAGCTCGGACAGTCGTTCTGCGAAGCTTACCTCGCACATGGGATGCGGCGCGTCCCATCCCTTGACCAGCTCGATCTCTCTATCACCTCTCGGTCTCGGGGGTCTCTGTCCCCGCTGCACCCGTGACGGATCGTGCAGTGCCAGCAAGTGAAGCGGGTAGAGGACCTGCTCGTGTGCGAAGCGCGAAAGCTGACGCCGGCAAAGGGAGCAGAGAACCAGGCCATGAATGGAAAGAGTATGCCTCTCGAGAGAGTCCCAGCTAGAAGCCATGTGCGGACAATTGGTGTACGGGCAGTTGAAGCGGAGGAGCAAGAGAGTCACTTCCATCTGTCAAAGATTGATCAGTCCCTCGTTCTATGATCATCCCATGCGGATGAGAGAGAGAGAGGGAGAAGAGAGGGAAGAAGCTGACCATATCCTCATCTTCAAATACCACTCCCAGCTTCTCATCGTTGAACGGGAACTGCCCTAAGTCTAGCAGTCCGGGCAATGTCAAACCCTTATCCCGTCTCTCGCCTTTCTCCAGCTTGTCCGCGTTCGCCAATGCTGCAGCGATCCGATTGGGAGGGGAGGGTGTGATGTGATGTTCGGTCGGAAGGGGATTTGAAGGAGATCGTGAAAAGAGGAGGGAGGGTAGGGAGGTCTTGCAGAATGTACAAGAGAAATTCCTGATCCTCGTCAACCGAGGTCGCATGGCATTGAAGAGGGACCATACTTGTAGAAGATGCGCAAGCGAATGGCGCAAACACTGCATACACGTCGTCAGCAAGCATGCTTCGCTCCTTGTGAGCTCACCTGAACTGGAGGTGGAGACATCCCCACTTACTGGCAAGTCCGATGTCCGCACACCCCGACGCTCCAGAACGTGATAGGTTCCGCACAGATGAAGCATTGTGCATTCTCATCTATTTCCGTTGGTTCAGGGGCAGCCTCGAGATCCCCCAATCGCTCCTCGCTCGTCTCGGTAGGCACCGTTTGTGCGGCATGGGAAGGAGAGGGAGGGGTGATAGTAGGTGCGGGCTTCTTGGGTGAGGTTTGATTGGGTTTCGAGTTGGAAAAGGTAAGGTCGGTCTCGAAGGCTTCACGTCTCGAAATGAATTTACGGCTAGAGTGCGTGGCCATGGTCAGATATGTCGAAAGACCTCGCGTTCGAGATCGGACAGCCAAGATGGTTCTGAGGAAGACGGGAGCGACCGAGCTGGGACCTCAATCAAAGTGAAAGGCCGACGGGACCAAATCCTGGGTGGAAAGATAGGTAGGCATGCGCGCAGGCGTGCAATCACTTCACGATTACGCACACCTAAAAATGCTGAGGGGAAAACGCCTTGTTAGGCACGACGTCTTCCGTCCAAGGAATTGCTAAACCTTGTCCTGTGGCCCAGCGGCCGGGAAACAAGTAAAAAGTTGACAGCCTGTCGGCTTGGTGCTTTTGCGTCTCGACAGACCGTCAATATGCCTCCCCTAAGCCATATTCGGAAGCCACTTTCCTGTTCCACTCTCTCACTAGAGGAGTACACTATCACGTGGGCATGGGACGAGCGATTCAGCCCCGATCCGCGATATCTCACCGAAGATTCTCTCTCACTACGAGCTGCGTCGTCACTCGGGATCATCGAACTCCCCGGAAGCGCCGAGAGGACCTGCGAGGCCGATGACAATTTCTGGCGAATGACGCGAAAGTTCTAGGACCACGGTCGTGCAATCCTCATCCGGACCTACCGACAGAAAGAGACAGTCTTCACGCATTGTCGATCGTTTTACGCTCATCGCAGCCATATCGAAAATGGGACGATCGTCCGATTCGAGAAGGTTCGGGAGGAGTGGACCGATGTCTCGGGTATTCATGTGCTGGCGAACATCCTCTCCGCGGTCTATCGAGTCTTGGGCGAGCCTGCAACTTGGACCGAGCCGGGCAGGGATATGACACTGCCGGATGCTGCGTGGGACATCCTGCACGACTGGGTATCCTTTGCGAAGGAGGACTCGCAGGCGAGTGAGCGGTACCTGGAGAACGCAGGGGCCCACTCCGTTGTTCCGGCTTGTCATCAAAGGAAGACTGAGGACGGCCTGATAGGAGGTATCCGGAGAGTGTTGTTCCATCCAAAACTACTCGTATCCTTGTGTGGTCAGGAGAGCGCCAGGCGAGCCTTCTACGATGAAACTCTACCAACTGCCGGACGAGATACTCACATACATCGCCGGACACCTAGACCGTAAATCCGCCAGCAGTCTTGCCATCACCTGTCGAATTCTCCAACAGCCTGCCGAATCCAGTGTCTGGCGGACAGTCACGTTGACACGCCGCGATCTCTCGTCCGCTTGCTATTACCGGTACCGGCAAGCCGATCGCAGGTCCTCTTTGCAGGACATTAGAGACCTGCTCGCCCGCTTGAATGGACGAGCCAGCCTGATCCGACATCTCGAGCTCGAGCTGGCTGACGAGATTCCATGCGACTTGATCGAACTGCTGAATCGCGTCTGCGGAGGACTGGAAGGGCTCTCGCTTCGTCTTCCACGAACTCCGACGATGAAGACACCTACCATCGGTTTCGTGTCGATTTGCCAGATTTTCAATTCGCTCAAAGCTCCCTTCGCTGCGTTGCGGACCTGTACCGTCGAGATGCACAACGAAGGCCAGCACATTTTGATCTCCCTTCTTCACGCTGCCCCAAGACTACGCAGTCTTTGCATGCGAGATCACCATTTGGATCGAGCGGCAGATCGGAGCACTCCACAAGTCGCCCATGCCGAGGCACTTCCTCACCTCCCGCACCTATCCGAGCTCCTCATCGAGCAACCTCATGATGGTCATGAATCCTTCTTGGCAGCTCTCGTCAAGCAAGCTTCAAATATCATTGAGTTCACCATCTACGACCCCTTTATTCGATGGACGCCTTCCCAGGGCGAATCTCTCTTCATGAATCTCTCTCGCCTAACGCACCTTACCAATCTCGACATCACCTCCGCCTGTTTGGGAGCTGTGTGCGAGTCGTCCGGGTTTCAGTCAGTCGAGGAGCTTTCGGTGTTATGGGAGGCCGCTGTAGTCAACGACCAGAATGCTGAGGTACATCTTCCCTGCTTACACCGAGCCTTCCAAGCTGACGATCGGTTTGACCAGGATCTTTTGATCCCGCCACTCCCCTCACTTCGAGTACTCCAGCTAGAGATCGCCATTCCCACCTTACAAATCGCCATGCGGATACAAGGCGCCCAGAGTACCCGTATTGGCGCTTACCTCTCCGCC
>JAABUW010004610.1_pt1 | contig 18597 bp, 22 predicted proteins | sample 5560081 | NCBI WGS metagenome assembly JAABUW01 (sample SAMN10711882, study PRJNA513363) | rock metagenome | isolation source: Antarctica rocks | place: Antarctica: Victoria Land, Knobhead sud | reverse complement strand
CCTTTCACGAAAAGCTCTGCTGTTTGCTCCTGGGAAGCTCCGAGCACGTCGCTGAGCTCGAGCAAGTCAGATCCGGTCAAGTTATCCATCCCTATGAAATCCCAAAGTTGGCACCATCTCTCACAGCCACTGACGGTGATCTGGCATTCATCTCGTGACGCTTCTGAACTTCCAAAAGCGTGCAGCAATGCCTTAGCGATGTCACGCCTGTGATATCCTCCATCGATGATTAAGATAAATGCCATGGACTCTTTCGTAAGAGGCAGTCGCTACCTCTATCCTGGCTTTATCAATTCCCAAAGCTGACATCATCTCTCACAGCTACTGGCGGTGATCTGACATTCATCTTGTGACGCTTCTGAGCTTTCAAAAGCGTGCAGCAATACCTTAGTGATGTCACGCCTGTGATATCCTCCATCGATGATTAAGATAAATGCCATGGACTCTTCCGTAAGAGGCAGTCGCTATCCCTACTCTGGCTTTATCAAATCCCAAAGCTGGCACCATCTCTCACAGCTACTGGCGATGATCTGACATTCATCTTGTGACGCTTCCGAGCTTCCAAAAGCGTGCAACAATACCTTAGCGATGTCACGCCTGTGATATCCCTCATCGATGATTATGATAAATGCCATGGACTCTTCCGTAAGAGGCAGTCGCTACCTCTATCCTGGCTTTATCAATTCCCAAAGCTGACATCATCTCTCACAGCTACTGGCGGTGATCTGGCATTCATCTCGTGAAGCTTCCGAGCTTCCGAGCTTCCAAAAGCGTGCAGCACTACCTTGGCAATATTACGCTTCTGCTATCCTCCATCGAAATTCCAGGATAGAGTCTTCCGGATCTCCGGATCTCACTTTTGTCTTCTGGGTAGAGCTAGCGTCTCCAGACCTATGCCAGCTTGTATTTCTTTGCGGGAACGGGGGTTCTGGTGTTGGACAAATGCCTTGCAGATGCAGATACAGCTGATCATAACCTAAATCTCCTCCAGATCCGTGGGCGAGCACGCGGGCCTTGGCTTCTTCCAATCCTCTCTCCATGTCGAGGTATTCGTCTTCCAAACCTCAGAGTACGAACACAGGCCGCAGACCAAGTGCCAGCTTCTGCTCCCGAGCTTCCGTCAAGGTATCCGTCAAACGTAGAAGCAGCATCGTCCTTCCTTCCTTGTGCTGATAGTCGCTCCCACTCTTGGGGTGTAGGCCATTCCTCTTCAACCCAAAAGAAGCTCTTGTCGCCAGCTCACCTAGACCAACGCCATGGACAGCATCATCAGGTATCTCACTCTCTGCATAGCCAACCTGTCACATCTCAATACATAGACAAGCTCCTGGTAACTGCCATCATTCCTGGTAAACGACAGCCCAAAATCACGTGTTCGCTTAAGTAGGGTTTTGCGAATACGAAAGTGAGGTTAAAAGTGAGGTGTGTTCGAAACCGCATTTTGTTATGTTTTGTTTTTTGGTCGTGAATTTTGGTTTTTGGCGTGTGTTGGCCCAATTTAAGGTTTTTTTGGGGATTTTTTGATTGGTCAAAAATTACAAGGGGGAAAAGTGAGGTTTTGATTTTCTCTAGCTATCGAAGGGGGAAATGGAATTATGAGGGGATAACGGGAATGGTGACTCAAGCGTATGTGAGCATCAGCTCCAAGAAGGTAAAAGAGTCACATGGAGGATTTTGAGCGTGGTATTTAGGATATACTGAGTATGAGTTGTAGGTCCCTAGACTCCAAGACATACATAGACAATGGATATCGTTAAAACCCTCTCAAAAACCCTAAGCCAGGCACATCTATCAATAACCGCAATACACGTGAAGAAAACCCGCTCGTTCTATATAGCAAAAGACCGGTATCTATATAACAGATCAAACTATGTAGGTAGGTAGGTAGTCCTGAAAAGGAAAAGTATTTGGGAAAGGTGGAGGTTGTGTGCTTGCATGTCCTGAAGAGGGAACAAGTATGTAGAAGAGATGGAAAAGTTGGGGCGGGAAAGTTACGGTTCTTGTAGACGAGCCAGGGGGGTTTTTTCGGTGGTGAAGGCGGCTGTTATCAGCGGGGGGGGGGGCAGTTGATACGAAGAGGGAAGAAGTAATGAATGAGGTTTTCACCACGGCAGGCGTAGATAAGACATGCACGTATGTAGTGAATTCCAAGTCGGCAGAGGTGGAATGTATGGTGAAGAAATGGAGGCCAAGTGAGGTGAGGTTTCTCACACGATTTCTGATCTGGCACGCTCATCACAGACTTACAGGATAATCGAAAGTCTCAATCCTCTCGGGATACGTTAGTTTCCCTTGCGTCCTGACCTCATCCATGACCTCCATAATCACCACACTCTCCTCCCACCCCATCACCTCGCTTTCCAGCTTCCCATCTCTCAGAGCCCTCGCACAAGCATCCGCCTCCCAGAACATACCGTGTCCTGGAATCTTCTCGTCGTGTTCTTCCACCTTCCCATCCCGGAAAATGACACGCCAGTGCGTGGGTCTGTAAGCAGGTCCATCGACTTGAAGCTCGCCCTTGGTGCCTTGGATGCGGATAGCGGGTCCAGCCGTGCCTTTGCCGTCGGGGTCAGTCGCGACGCGCAGGTTTGTCAGAGCGATACCCATAGCCGGTTTTGGGTTGTGAGGGGCGCTGGGGAATGTGAGGAGGATGGAGGTTGATTCATCGGCGCCTGTTTGATCGTAATGGATCATTTGGGAGGCGACGGTCGGGGGTTTACGCTGCTGCGGTGGAAGAGTGTGGTAAAGAGTCTGGAAGACCCAGGTTAGGGAGTAGATGCCGACTGTAAGAAGTGGGCGTTAGATCACACTTCTTGTGACTGGTTTTTGGGAAAAAGGGGTAGACTTACGGTCAAGGAGAGCGCCACCGGCAAGATCTTTATTGACCATACGGTGCTTCGTGCCCCATTCTCTTTCGACATCCTCGCCGAAACTAAGATCTGCAATGACTCGATGTACAGAACCCAACTTGCCGGACTCAATTATTTCCCGGACTTTCATACTTAGTGGGAAGAACCTCGTCCAAACCGCCTCCATCATAAATAGCTTCTTCTCCTTCGCCATCTCAACGAGCTTTTTCGCTTGCGTCGCATTTGTTGTAAACGCCTTCTCGCACAGCACGTTCTTGCCCGCTAATAGGCAGAGCATAGTGTTCTGGTAATGGTGAGAATGAGGAGTGGCTACGTAAATAATATCTACATCCTTGTCTTTCACAAGCTCTTCATATGATCCGTATGCCTTGGCTGAGGGGGAACATTTGCATTCTTGAAGAAATTTCTTGGCGCGGTCTGCGGAAGATGAGGAGGCAGCAGCTACGACAGTGTGCTTGATGTCGGAGACGTCTCGGGTGGATGGATTGATCATGAGGTCTTTGGTGAACTCTGCACAGAAAGGAGAAAAGTAAGATTCTATCTGATCCAGGCCATGACCAGATGGTGTGGGCAAAGAAGTAACTTACTCTCCGCGATTCCTCCGGTGGCTGCGAGGCGATCAGTAATGTTTGCATCCAATTGAGCAAGCCCCCATTAAGGGATATCTTGAGAGGCATTCTCGGTCAACTCGAGAGAAAGTATTTATGTTCTCACCTAATATACCCCAACGAACTGAGTGGGGTGAAGACATGGTGACAGCGTTAGAGATAGAGCAATAGAACACTAGATACTATAGTAATGATAATTGTGAGAGAGCGGTAGAGCTGGGTCTTCAATAATGAACGAAATAAATAGAAGCTTTCACAATCAAAGTATGAAAGAAAATGGCCGGGCATGTGGGGTAGTGGTGTCCGACAAACCGCGACGATGATGGACCGAAGAACGGCAAGACGTCATGGCCTTCGGTTATACTCCAGTACCCAGCCGGGTCGATTAGCCCTAAGTGTAGAGAGCACGGGAGCTGATGGAAAATTGACACTGGTGTAAAACCAGCTTCATTGTCGGCGGTAGCTCTCTTCTAGAGCCCAAAATCCCAAAGATGCCAAAACGAGAAGTTAGGCATTCGCTTTGTGATTACTTGTGCCCCCTCTGGCTCCGGGTAATGCGTCCTATGGTACATGGAACTCCTGGCGCGCAGGCACACCCAAGCGCTAAATTTCAACACCCTTTCTATACCAAATCGCATCATCTCTTCTTCTCACTGTCCTTGCCCTTCTCTTTCCCGCTCTTCTCGTCTTCTTTGCTCTCCTTCGCGTCACCGTTCGCAACGCCATTCGTCTTCTTTCCATCCTTATCTTCCTTACCCTCTTCCTTCTTTGCGTCCTTCTCTTCCTGTTGCTGCCGGTTCTGTATCTTGTTCTCGATGAGATCATGGAAGGCTGTTATTGCTCGTATAAGACTACTCAAGTATATGGCCATAAGCTGATCGTTGGTCTTGATACTCATCGCTCTTGCTAATTCAGTATTATCGCTTTGTGTCTGACTCTCGGAGCCATTGATCTGAGGTGTGGCGGTAGGATTTGATAAATTGGGGAGAAGGTTGAATACATCTTGAAGATTGCCAAGGATGGCGTGGTTGACTGGAAGCTCACCGGAGAGGACTTTTTGCAAATATTGGCCAATGTCTCGTAAGCGGAGATGAAGGCCTTGTAATGATTGGAGTTGAGCGGTTATACGGGTGGAGAGAGTGCCAACTGCGACATCTCGGATATCTCGTAGGAGATGTTCGACCCCTATCTCTTCGGCTTCTTCGGCTTCGATGATTGAGGGGGTGTGTACGAATGTCTTGGTTGTGGTTGTGCCGTCCTAGAGCGTGTATTAGCCTGGCGTTTATGGAATAGGATGGGTCTAATTACATCTTTGATCTCTTCAACCGCGAAATATGCGTCCGTAGGTACGCCAACTTCTTTAGGTTGGACGTCTATGATGACCAGAAGCGGATTCGGGGTATATCTCTTGAAGAGCTCATTGATCTCCAAGTCGGACGCTCGCAATTTCGGCCCAGAGTGGTACCACCCTATCAGCTTTTCCCTAGCGTTGACCTTCTTGAACATGTCGTTCATCGACTCCACATAGTTGTGATCCAGGAACCATACTGAAGGGTCTTTGTCGTCTTCCTCGAAAGGCACTGGAAGGCTACCGTTAGTGATTCCCACCGAAGCAGGGTTATCGATCCAATCTAACCTGCGAAGCTGTTTGACACTCTTACGTTCTTGCCATCGTTCTGTCCCAGCAGAACCCCGACGACTCGTTTTCGTAGACCTTTGCCTGACCGGCCAAAGTGATCTGCCGCAGAGAGGAGAACGAGAGGCGCAACAGAAACGTTTCGGGTGACAAGGGAAAGAGTTTCCGCTGTAGTAGCAGGCATTACGGCGGACTATATGGGTTTGGAGGCGAGATCGGATAACTGTTATAATTTCAAGAGCTCATCAGAGCTTAGAGATGGAAAGTAGGTAGGTGAAGCTCTATATCGACTAGGCTTAATTAGGTCTAGTGCATCTTAAGCTCGAGCAACAACTCCCTCGAGATTTATCGAGAAGTTGAGTCTGCTAGCATCCCACGCTTCGCTTTCTCCCCTCTTCAAATGACATGGCCATCGACGTTGGAGAATTGAACGACCAAGTCAAACTACATGCCAGTGACCGTACTTCTGGGGCTTCTTGCTGACTGCCGCAAACATTGCATGACTTTGAGCTTACCAACCAGAAACATCTAGGAAACTCCATGCAAGATTATGCATGCTTATTCAAAGGTGCTACAGAGTTCAGTCGAAGCTATGTAAGAGGTGATCATGTATTGGCCCTCATGTCCAACTAACGTCCAAGCGCATGCGAGTTCTGGACTGCTGACCGAGAACTGCTCGTTTTGCTTGTACGAAATATAAGGGAAGTACATATACGTACAAGCCTCCGTCCCTTGTCTATCTCTTAACTTGTGGGTGTCTTATGTACTTGTCACTCTCATCGCTTAAATCCCAAGAATCCATTATTCTCCTGTTGTAAGCTCGATTGCGGTACTACTATCTATATCATTATATCCTCGCCTTTGCCTTTGTTCTTATACCTTTACCTTCGAGTCATGCTTTCGTCCCAATTTAAAGAACGAGCCCGCCGCTGGGCCAAGAACCTCGAATGTCCCGTTGATGAGAATGCCGAGTATCAAAATACGTTCTGGTGCAATCGTGATCTAATTCCCATACCCTATGACCGGCGAACGTGGACCTGGCAAGGTTTCGCCGGGTACTGGATTATCACCGGCATCAATACTACCGCATGGACTTCGGGTTCCAGCCTATTAGCCTTAGGCCTGTCGGTAGGCCAAGCGATGGGAGTAATTGTCGGAGTCGCTCTAATAACCGGCATACTTGCTGTTGCAGCTGGATGGATGGGAAGTCACAAATACATTGGATTTACCGTGCTATCGAGGAGCTCGTGGGGGATGAGAGGAGGGTTTTGGCCGGTATTGAACCGCATTATAACGGCTAGCATTTGGTTGGGTATCCAAGCGTACTGGGGAGGTCAATCTGTGAAAATTATCCCAGGGGCTTTGATTGGGCCTAGATTTGTGGGCATGAGGAATACTCTGCCTTTGGGAGCGCATGTCGATACTTCTTCGCTTGTCAGCTTTTTCGTGTTCCTGGCGATCTTCGCCCCAACGTTGATGGTATCCCCCGAGAGGTTGCAGATCCCGTTCAGAGTTACTTTCATCATGATTACCAGCACCATGATCGGCATGCTAATCTGGGCGCTTTGTGCCGCTCACGGTGCGGGGCCTCTCATTCATACTGGATCTTCTCAGTCCGGAAGTCGATTGAGCTGGAACATCGTCTACGGTCTTCAAGCCATCCTTGGAAGCTACGGTAGTGGCTGTCTAGGCCAATCAGACTGGACTCGCTACGCCTGCAGCCCCAACGCCGCCCTCTTCGGCCAAGCCGTCGCAGCCCCCCTGACCATCTGCCTTACCGCCCTCTGCGGCCTCCTGATCACCTCCGCAACCGCAACCCTCTACGGCGAAATTTTATGGAACCCGCTGGTCCTGCTTCTCGCCATTCAAGAGCGGCCCATGTCCGCTGCTGCAAGAGCGGGCACATTCTTCGCCGGTCTCGGGTTTCTTACCAGCCAATTGGCGCTTTGCATCGTCCTTAATTGCGTCTCCGGCGGCATGGATATCGCTGCCCTATGCCCCAGATACATCAACATCCGGCGGGGGAGTTGCTTGTTGGCCATCCTCGCCGTAGCCACCTGCCCATGGAATTTTGTAACTCAAGCCACAACCTTCATCACTGTCCTCTCCGGCTGGTCCGTATTTCTTAGCCCCATGACCGGCATCCTCATCAGCGATTACTTCCTCGTCCGCTATCAAGACATCCGCATCCAACACCTCTACATCGGCGACAGCGATTCCGAGTATTGGTACTGGAGAGGCTTCAACTGGCGGGCGTTTGCTGCGTGGGTGATGGGCATTTGGCCGCTTCTTCCTGGCTTTGTGCGGCAGATCCGCGGCACATCCAATGGCAGCGGCTGGGATCATTTGTACGATCTTTCGTATTTTTTCGGGTTTCTTATGGCGCTTTTGGTTCACTGGGGGTTGTCGGTTGTGGTGCCGGATGGTACACAGCGGGGCATAGCTGTGAGGGAAAAGGGAAGCATGGAAGACGCTTTCTAGTACAGTTCGTCTGAAGCCCTACACGGAATTCTTATCAGCGTATTTTCCTACTATACTTATCTCCTCCTGACTCGATGATCCATGGCTTTACAACATCTGCCGCCCCGAGTCCTTACCCTCGTGTTTCTACCTCAAAAACGCTACTCTGTCGCATCACTTTATCTCACTCCCACACAAGATACCCAGCCATCACACCTCAATCCAATCCAACCCCCTTCAGAACCGAAGCCCCTATTAGCAAAATCTATCCCTCAATCGCCACATCCACCATACCCTCTTCCCACCCGACAAATTCACACCCCACCCACACACTATTCCAGTCCCCAGCTTCCCCCCCCCCCCCTCTTAAATCAACCCCACATCCCATCCGCCTGAACAAAAGGCACGAAAACAGTTTCCGTCAACGCAAGCGCCACCGTGAATTTTTCTTGTCTGCATCTAAATCCGCGCTTAATTTGCAAAGCAAGCAACTTTACGTCCTTGACCCCTACTATGTACTATTATTACCTGCGTCTCGTTCTTGGTTTTTTTTTTGTTAACGCGATAGAATTGGGTGGGAGAGGTTCGAGGAGATGATGTGGATTTGGTGGTTGAAAGAGATGAGGTGGGGGTTTTATAGAAATCCCAATATAATCTCTCCCATCATCTACATATCTCCTCAGCCCTCCTTTATCCCCAACCACAACCTCCATCTCCTCCTCCCCCTCCCCCTCCACCCTCTCCAACTTCTAACCTCCAACCCTTACAAAACCTTCCTTCCCCCAGCCCAAACCCCACCCCCTTCATTGCCTTTTATCTCTATTCGGACATCTTATCCTCCGCTCACTCATTCACTCACTCACTCGCCTTACTATTAAATTGCATGATTAGAAACAGAGATTACTATAAGATTTGCATAGTTAAGCGGGTAGTTCCGCAGGTATGTTTGTATCCTGGCTGGGAAGAGAGGTAGCGAAGTAAAGTAATACGTCTTTGTGGATGGTGAAGGGGTTGGATGCGCTGGCAGTTGCTGTGGTGGGGTTCTTTTGGGGGGAAGGGTTCGTGGAGGTTGGGTGGGTAGTGGCATGCTTGGAATTTTGGATTGGGGAGTTTGGAGGAGATTTTTCAGAGGTGGTGTTTGGTGGATGATTTTTTCAGGGGTCGAGTGAGTAGATTGGCTTATGTGAGTGTGTGTAGGTACGAAGAATACAGAAGTCCGGTCCTCTACAGTTGTGGACTGCCTTGTCTAAAAGGTCTTACACGCATCGTTGAATGGTCGATTAAGGCATGCACTGATTTGAATAGATTGAATTGATACTCCGAAACTGGCATGCATAAACTAGAACGCCAGATGCAACAGATGAGTACACTTTCTAGGAACGGAAAAAAAAAACAAAAACAGAAATGACACCTTAGGGGGGGCTCTTGGCTTCAAGGCGGATAGGATGAGAAATAAATTCCTGTAAGCCAGCATGCAACGTGATGAATAACCAAAATAGAAAGGACGTATCGCTCAAATGTGAGCGATACTACGGGATGAGTAGTGCAGCATGCCTCAATCACAAGCTCATGGAGTGGCCCTCTGGACTTTTGAACGTATAACGTTGGTATCCGTGCCCTATCTCACATGTCAGCCTCCGTTCAAGTTGATATGCAGAGCGTCATTAACTACTAACCCCGGCTTTCCTCTTTCCAAGCACACTATCCGGCGTACTCGTCCTCAACGGCGTACTTCCCCCATCTTTCTGTACCTCCGCATGACAACTAGCATGGTACACCCTCGCTCCTATCTTAACAGCATCCATCCATACAAAGTCCTGCGCTTCATCGTTCCACGACATGACAAATTTCTCTTGGCAAATTGGACAAGGTAAGTTAGCGAGGGCGGCATCAGCTGGGACGGGAATATATTTGTTTTGAGGATCTTCTTTCGCAGCCTTGGCGGCTGCTTGGGCTTGTGAAGATTCTGAACCATTGGGGGTGGTAGAAATATCTTCTTCATTGGCTTCTCTGTTCTTGATCCATTCCTGTGGCCAGTGGTAAGATTCTGTTCTCAGGATGGTGGACAATCCAAATACTTACAAGCTCATCCACATACCAGCTTCGGCTTTGTCCTCGCTTGACAGAGTCGGCTATACGCTGATTCGTTCGGAAATGCCAATCTAAATGTCGAGCTTTCTTTGTCCTCCCGTCCTCAGTGGCAAGGAAACGTCTACCGCAAGTCGAACATTGATTAGGCCGCGCTTCATACATTCTCGAGATCAGATGTGGCCGTGGTCTGCATCATGTCAGCAAATGCATAAATACCGTTGGTAAAGCAAACCTACATCTTTAGAGAGGCTGTGGTAAGCTGAACATCGTTCTGAATTTCTGAGACAGCCGGCCGCAAAAGGATAGAGGGAGGTGTTGATGGCGTGTGTAAGAAAGGCGGAGGTGGGTATCCATGAGATAACTGAGAAGAAATAGAGCCGTTTACTTGGGATGGCTGACGAGGTAACATGCCTGCTGCTCGGAGAGATTCAATTAGAGAGCTTCCACCCGTAGCTGGCACTGGAGTAGGTGGGGTATATGGTTGCGCTGGAGGAATTTGAGGCTGCGGTAAAGGCGCCTGCGAATAAGCTGGTGTCGATGGTTGCTGGGCTTTGGTAGCTTTTGCGAGTATATCCGCCAAAGCATTTGATGATAGTAGAGCTTGGAGATCGGGTGTTGGTTGTGGAGTCTGTTGAGGAGGTGGAGGAGCGAGGTAAGGCGTAGGAGCCAGAGGAACAGGTGTGAGTACAGGCGCTACCACTGGGGCTCTTGGGAGAGAAAGCTGAGCGACTTGGTTTCGGATCTGCTGCATCTCCATAGGAGACACTACGGTTGTTCTGAGTATAGTCTGGAGATCGAGTAAAGCTTTCAAGCGCGCTTGTGTTGAAGTGTCAAACGGTGCGGAAGCGAATTCGCGCTTAGTTATAACAATCAAATCTTCTATGTCTTGATGTAGCGGATCCAAATTCTGAATAGGCGGTGTATTTTGGTGGTAGGCTGGTGGCTGTTGGGGATGTATAGGTGGCTGTTGATACGGTTGCTGCAGAGGCTGTTGGAACTGCGGTGGTACTGTATGCTGAGGAGGCTGTTGGTTGTACTGGGGATATGGTGCCCGTGGCTTTTCCTAATCATCAGTTACTGTCCTTAGCCCAGGGTCAGATCACCGTACCTGGACATAACTATTCTGTCCGTTTTGCTGAGGATATCTCGAAGCGAAGGAGGACGCAGGTGGGTAGCCCACAGTACTTCCAACCGGAGGAGGAGCAGGAGAGTTGGGCCATCGGACAGGAGGCGCAGTAGCAGGACTAGGCACAGGTCGTGCTCGGCTTAGCAATGCCTGCTGGTTTCTTGTTTCTTGTTGCTGTTTCGCCAAGTCCATCGTTTTCAACTTGATGAGAGCATTCTCTATTGGTCTAGTAGTGTCCTGGGGAAACACAGGCCTTGGGTCCTGCGACCCGGGTACTGGTTCCTTCCAAGTCTTGAGCATCTCGTTCAGTTTGTTGCGTACCTGGGTATTGACCTGGCTATATGCATGCATGAAGGTCTGATAGAGGTTACGCCCCAGAAAGAGCGTATATGGGGTGCCGACATTCTTGACTACAGAATCAAGAACATAGAGTGCTGGGAGTTTACGATCTGGGGAAGCCTGAGACACGATTAGCAAATCTTCCCGAATTGCTCACAGCTGTCTCAGAACGGGTTTTCCTCGACCGAGCGATGACAGTGCTTCGGTCCCTCGTTCCAATACTTACATTGCGAATGTGGTTCTCCAAGACTCGCGATATCTGCATAGCATGCTCTGTGTTCTCTTTCGCTATGACTGTTAGATTGCTGATCTCGTATCTTGAATTCAAAGTGAGATCTTCAAGGGAGTTCTTATAATCTTCAGCGACCTCGTCTGAAAGAAGTCCGACAGACATGATGGGTTCTGATATTAATAGGAATTTTAGGCTGCGAGATTAGGTATCTGTATAGGTAGAAACAGTGGATAGAGTTTAAGGCCGCTTCAGTCAGATGACAGTAACACTGATGGTAGCCCTTCGCAACAATTGCTATTGATGTATGCTTCTTTGCCAGAAAGGGAAAACCGGGCTGTCTCAATAGGATGTTCCTGCAAAACAGATGCAGAGAATTGTTTGAATCACTGCTAGCTAGTCTTCAATATGGAGCATGCATGGCTGATATGAGCAAGTGCTGGCTCAACACCGCAATGTTTTCCTCCAACCAAAACTGCCTTCCTAACCAAGAGCTTCTAGAATAGTGTTGTAGCCCAGACCAACAAACCTCCACTAACAAGCGACTGGATGGGTGATCAGCAGGTCGAAGGGCGCAGACCAGGTTCTCACAGCTGATTATGATCGCTGATAAGGTAGCAAAGACGGATAGAAGTAGGCGGTGGATGGTTGACGGAGGGGTGGAAGTTAACGCTGGGAGAGAAGTGAGTGCGAGCAAAGAAGCTGGTGGCAGGGGAATGGATATTCCATTATTAGCGCAAAAGGCCGCGGACGCTTAGCGTGTCGTGCACTAGCGCTGATGAGTCAAACACAACGTCATTCATCACCAAACTACCAAGGTGAATCCCATATCTTTCTTTCATTGAGAGTAAACCTCTACTCTTGAGCTTGCATATTGGCTTCTCAACTCGCCGACCACCATCACTATTAAGAATCATGAGACTAACAACGGTATCCGTCTTACTCGCCGCCGTGGCTGTTGGTGTTAGTGGGCTTGCGCCTCAAAGACAGGTTCTGGTCACTTATCCCAAAGATACGCCGGAGTCTACTATCGACAGTGCAAAAGAATCCATCAGAGCTGCTGTAGGTACTATGCGCAACACTGAAAGATCATCGTTAACACGGCTTTGAAGGGTGGGCAAATTACAGCAGAGTTCAGTGAGTCCAGACCTACTCACAAAGTATCTTATCAGATTTGCTAACACATACTCGTAATAGATCTCATCAAGTATTATCCCTGATCAGAGGGAACAGTAATATGCAATACTAATCATTGGAGAAGGGGTTTCGCGGCCAAGGCGTCGACCCAGGCTCTGGCAGCTATCCATACATTATCAATGAAATACGTCCCAACAGTTGAAGACGACAATATCGTCAGCACCCAAAAGGAGTGAGAAAGACAGACAGACAGCTAGCCAGCTAGCCAGTTTAGGGTCGAGAGAGCTTGCCTTATTGTTGTTGTTGGATAGACAGAATATATTGTTGCCGGCGTTGCCGGATTACGTGGTGTAACAACATGGAATGGATGCGTTAATGATCGCAATGATGGGACGGCACCGAAAGGCCCATGACAGGAAAACAGTATACCTACCTAGGTCCCGAGCTATCATGTTCACGCAGGGACGCGTCACAGGTGTCGCAACGGGCCGAAGCCAGCATGCAGCGTGGGGGACGTTTATTGTCTGGGTCTGAACATTTATGTAGAGTATGTAGATGCCTGCTAAGGCGTTGAATTATTCTCCTATCTGAAATTTAGGATCATAGCTTTGATATATCAAGGCTGGAGCACGCGCTTGAGTTGACATACTCGCATGCCTTAGCGCTACCACACCCAAATTCTTAGCATACCCAAAATCTGTTGTAATGCTCTCTGTTCTATTATGCTAGTACAAAGTACTGAACGCTGCTGAAAGAAAAGGAGTGTACAATCCCAATCGCGGAAGAAAGGTGTCTTTGTCGAGTCCGCACTAGCGTCCGCCTTGACCTTGGAGAACAAGGGGGGTTGACGAGGACAAAGATCGCTGTCACCAAAGAACGCGTCTCAATATACTTATTCATCCCCCATGCAACAACTGCGTCGCCAAAATGCTCTTAAGCTTGCCGTCTGATCTACTATACCGTGCTTCTAGACGCAGACCGTTCTGTTCCTATTATACCAAGAATGGATCACGAACTGACAATTGAAGCGGTTGAAGACGTGCTACTAGCATGGGTAAGTCGCATATGTCTGGAATGGCGTGAACTCATATAGCTAATATTAAGCCTTTTAGATCAACACGTTTCCTCTCGAAGAAAAGGCCACTACCCTAAGGGAATTGAATGATGGGTCCACAATCTGGGCGGCACTGCGTACGTATTTCGATACCGAGGACACAATATGGAAATAGACATGCTGATCAAGATATTACAGGCGAATTGGACCCAGAGTATTTTACTGGTGCCCCTTCAGAAAACCCAGAGAATCCGGAAGAGTGGTCATTGCGGGAGCAGACATGTAAGTGGGCAATGACGAGTGGGTCGAGCTATGGTAAGGCTAACATTCCAACAGTAGAGCACATATCTGATTCCCTGTTCTCCTACATTACAACGCATAGCGGCCAATGTAATCCCCCGAAATGCGACATACCAGATCTCAGAAGAGTTGCGCAAGACGGCAACATCCAAGAGATGGTCAAGGTGAGTGGAGTGGGATCTTCCCAGTATTGCATATGCTGACTACATTGTACAGTTCATGAAGCTCGTTTTCCTGGGGGTAGCCGTCTGCCCTTTGGGTCCAAGGAAAGATGAGTGCCAGCGGAGGATGGCCACTCTGGAGGAATCAACAATGCTTGGGCTAGGAAGCATAATGGCAGACGTTCCACGTTGGGCCATGCCAGCAGATAAATCAGGAACGGAAAGTCCTCAACCACAAGAAGAACATCAAGATGACGTACCTAAACCTCCGGCAACAGCGATGGACTCAGACTTGTTCTATGAAGCACAGGCTGCCGAACTCAGAGCCGAGAATAGTAAGCTAAGACACGATATTAACGGTCTACGGAAAGTGCATCAGGAAGACCAGAACAAATACTCGCGATTGCAGGATAACTACGTATGTACATCTCGAGCGCTGGTAAAGAAAATGCTGATATAGTGTTCCAGGAATTCCTTAAAGAAGAGCTTGCCAAAACGCAAGATAACCTTCAAACGAGTATCTCCGCATCTAAAAAAGATATAAACCCGATTACGAAGCTTCTACAGGCAAAGATCCAAGAGAAGGACGAGATTATCAGCGATAAAGACCACGAAACATTCGCATTAAAGGAAAAGGTGCAGAAGAACGGTCGAGATCTTAAGGCAGAGCGAGCCAAAGTTCAAGAATTCAAAGACGAGCTGGATGTGATGAGAAGCGAGCGAGATAGTTTTGCCAAGAAAGCTAACACGTTGGAAAAATACAGACAGAAGATACAATCGGCCCAGCAGGACACTGACCAATTGCGCAAGGAAATAGGTCAGTTGCGCAAGGAGAATGATGCTGCAAGCGACGCCCTGAAGCACCACTCCGATACCATCGATGAAATGCGAAAGGAGAACACCAAATTGCAATTGGAAAACGATGAATACCGACCTGCTTTGTCCAGGAGCGAACAGCACAATCATGATCTACAAAAGGCCAAAAAGCGACTTGAATTCGATAATACTGAACTTGCTCAACGACTTCATGCAAGCGAGCAACGGGAACAAGCGCTACAGCGAGAGCTCGGAGAAGATCGACGCGGGTTTGTGGCCGATCAACCTCCAAATACCACTGCAGAACAGACTCTCTTGACAGAACTTGGGACCACTGAAGAACTCCGGTTAGCTAGTATGCTCTTGACATGGACGCGACTAATAAGTCTAAGCAGGAGGGACAAATTAGCCATAGTTGAAGCCGAACACCGAGAGACGCAATCGATCCGGGATGCCCATGTCAGCGCTCTGCAGTCGATGCTCGATGACGCCAACGAACGACAAAAGACTCGGAACGAAAAATATCTCGAGACCTATCAGGAGAAACTTCAACTCGAGGCGTCCTTGAACCAAATCCAGCAAGGGGCATCTACGGAATGGTCTAAGTCTACTAGTCCAGAGTTCAGAAATGTCACTCACACATCTAACAGCACCGAAAGTTTCCAGAAGAGAACCGCACAGCTCGAAGCCGAAAAGAAGAAACGGGCAGAAATTGAGGGGCAATTGCGCGAAGCCATCAGACAGCTCGATACATCTCAGAATGATCGTATGTCACTTGAGGATCTCTTCTGGATGGTCGTTGAGCAACACACTAATCATCTCTCAGTCGCGCTTGTGGACGTGGACAAACTCAAAATGCTGGAAGAGGTAAAGAAGCACAATTCTGCAGCACTGACCCAACTCCAGAAGCAGCACAAGATCCTTCAAGGCGATTACAGAGAGATGGAAAGCGACCTCGACGATCACAAAGTCATGCTCCAAAATTCAACAGACGCCAGAGCGTCCAAGCAAGGCACCGCCTCATCCGAACAAGAACTGCAAAACATTCTCGAAATCGTCAGGGCCGCCACAGCCGAACGGCCTGCCAACTCGGCTGGCCAAGAAGCCATCGTCCAGAGATTCGAATCGTTGACAGACATAATTACAAGGGACAGGGAAGGCGTCGCTAAAGCCAGAGAGGTAAACAAAGTCATTTTGCCCGAAGCCGACTACGAGTTTAGCTCTTTGCGAAACCCCACTGCAGCACAACCTTCTCCACGTACATCTTCAAACCGTCCATCTTCCACAAACCGTCTATTTTCATCCATCCGTCCGTCTTCTTCAAACCGCCCACCTTCTACAAGCCGTCCGTCTTCTGCAAATCGTCCGCCGTCTTCACACGCTTCATCATGGGTTGGCAGGTTCAAAGCCAAGGACAACGCTAACTCAAATAAAACCTGATAGCAAATCGAAGAACGAGACGCGCGCATCGGAGACCTTGAAGCCCAACTTCAAAAACAAGCCAACGCAGAACCCCCGCCGTGTGAAAAGACGCCCGTCGACGCAAACCAACAATCCTATATCGCAAACCTCGAGCGCGAAACCAAACTAATGGCGTCCGCGTACCACACTCTAGCCAGCCGACTTCAAATGACAAACGTGGTGATGCTGCGGAGGAACGATATGGACACCAGTTGGTTGAACAAGCAGCGCCGGTTGGTGGAGCAGACGATGCCTGGTAAGTCTGTATAAAGTAGATGGGGCAGGAAGGGCTGGACCCTTTGGTACATTATTAATTCTGAAATACCCCTCTGTGGGTAAAGGATGGTGGAGACGAGAGCATAGCGATGGGAGTTTGGGTTTTCGGATTTAGGTTTTGGATGGTTATACCCCTACTTGAAGTTGTGATTTTGTCTCTTTTGTCATCTGTATATCTCAGGTTCTTGGATTAGCTAGTATAAAGTAGTAATTATTTTACTTACATACCTTACGTACATACTCCAACCTCACTCTCACCCCCTTCAGCTATGGGAACCTATATTTCGCAATATACTCCATCTTCACACTCTGCGTCTATTACCTTCAAGTATTTCTTCACAGTCACGTCCGTACATTACCTCACACCACACTCCTCGACTATATTTGATATATTGTTTTCCTTTGCAATTCTGGTTTTAACTTCTCAAATATCCTAGGTTTAGTAATAACAATAATCGGCCTATTCCCCTTCCTTCTTCTTCTCCACCCTCGCTCCCTCTCATCCCCTTCCCTCCCTTCACCATTCTCCCCGTCTCCCCTCATCATCTCACTAAACACCCTGATCCCTCTCAAACTATTTTAGAACAGACAGATATCTCGCATGCTTGTAGGAAAAGGGGAGGGGGGAAAAGATGGGAGATTATTAGGGGGCCGGGGAAGGGTGCGTTAGAGGGGGTTGGTGGGCTGGAGGGGTGAAAAAGCTTGTGAGATTAGCTAGAGTTACCCAATTTCTCAAAGTAAAGGAGAAAGTAGTGGCTTTGGAGCAAAGCTTTTCGACATGTTGATCAAAGTGCATGTTAGAGGTTTCGAGCACTGTGATGATTAGAGTGGAGAGGCCTTGCGCAAAGTATGATATTTAAACATAATGTATTACCCTCGATGACTCAATAGCAGGGGGACTGGACTTGATGAGACTCAAGGGCTCGGATACTTGAAGGAACGCACTCGACAAGACGGCAATAGCCAAGGAGTTCGTTATCATCTAGCAACAGTCCGGTACGCAAACCATCGCTATCTCCCCACGCCCAGTATTAAAGCGGCAAGGCTTAGCCTTCTCTGGGTCCTCTTATCTGCCGCCCCTTGTCTGTCTGTGATTCCTCCTTGTTTCCAGAAAAGCATACACGCATGTGAACAGGGGAAAAGCCGACTACACTAGCCTAAACGCCCAGACATCGTTCCAAGCATGCACGGTCGTAGGTTGAGTGAAGGTCTAAGCGGTGGCGGAGCCGAAGGTGTTTTCGCCAGAATATCTTTTCAGAAGTCAGTATGGCTTGGGTTGATTTCGTGGAAGAGGTTAATCAAAGGTGGGAAGGGACGCACGTGATGTAAAGAAACCCGTCTTCGTCTTTGTGTTCTTCGTAAATACTGCTCATCAGCGCCGCCGTAGGCGGTAGTACCTCATCGACGAAGATGAAAATCGCCTTCTCTGGGCTGAGCTTGATGCGCTTGCGGATGACATAGACGAACTGGCCGACGGTAAGGTCGGCGGGGACTAGGTACTTCTTCTTGTCGATGGTGGCGATGTCGGATTTCTCGACTTTTTCGCAGATTACCTTGAGCGAGCGGGTTAGGATTTTGATTTCGTTGGAAGAGGAACTGTGAGATGATGGAGAGGAAGCTTACTGGGATACGATCTGCGTACTTCTGGCGGATGCGTTCAGCTTCGGCTTTGCGCTTCTCGAAGGGGTGCTCGTCCTTGAACTTGGAGCGCATATTGGCTGATGGCTTTGTTGGTACAGGTAGGGTTTTGTGTAATTAATGGAAGCGTGGATGGATTAAGAGATAACAGTAGATGGTTGAGGTGAGGTAGGTACGAGTAAGGTAGGTAAGTGGTAGGAAGAGCGGTAGGATTTAGGCCCCCGCGAATGAGTAACTCTCTGCGGGCGGCTAGCTTAATCTGGATGTGGGATGACCTGAGAGTGTCGAGACACGGTGAAGGCTGTGGTCCTGATGGCAGTCACAAGTAAGTGTCACTCATGGACTCGACTTGCCTTTACTGGTGATAATGATTGGTTCTTTGTCTTCAACCCTGA
>JAABUW010004609.1_pt1 | contig 18598 bp, 23 predicted proteins | sample 5560081 | NCBI WGS metagenome assembly JAABUW01 (sample SAMN10711882, study PRJNA513363) | rock metagenome | isolation source: Antarctica rocks | place: Antarctica: Victoria Land, Knobhead sud | reverse complement strand
AATGGAAATGAAATGTCATCTTAAAAGGTTTTGTTTGCAGCAATGGCTGAGGAATGCCGAATAACCCGAGTGCTTTGAGCCACTCTCTTCCTAAATCTGTCGTCCAAGAATGAGATGCTCTCCAGTGTACACTGTCAGAAGCTAATCTGTCCACCGACAGAACGACGATATCCAACATGCATTTGCCACGCTGAAAGCCCAATAACCCAAGAACGGATGGCCTGACTGAAGGTCGATGGCATAATTGGACCACGCCGCCGATATCCCAACCCTCTACCCTGATTCTCCACCGACTAGTCCCTTACTAGATCTATCTGGGTACCTTGGACATTTCACCAGAACACTGATTCTTTTTTTTTTGGTTTTTTTGGGAAAATACCCGCTTGGCCCCAATGCAGTAAGTTAGCATGCCACCCACAGACAGACAGTCAGCGCCCCGGGTCGAAGATTCTGGGTGGAGTGGAGTAGGCGGATGGAATGGGGATGGGGATGGGGATGGAGTGGAGTGGAGTGGAGTGGAGTGGAGTGGAGTGCTGGGAGCGTGGGATGGTGGGGTTTTCACGAGTGGGGAGTTGGTGGGGTTGTTTGTGAGTGAGGAGGGTTTGCTGGGGGAGTGAGGGGGGGGAAGGGAAAAGGGAAGGAAGGGGAGGGGATCTTAGGGTTTGAGTAGTAGAAATCCAAGGGATGGAGGTAGATGAAATCACACAACATTCCCCCCCGGTAATATCCAAACTCCCCCCTTCCCACATCAATAGATTAAGATCCCTGCCAAAGTGAGACTTTTCGTTGTTTTTGTATAGATACTGTTGGGATGAGGTTGGGGGGGTGAGGGTGGGGGGTTGAGGGTGAGGGTTGGAGATGAGGGTGAGGGTGAGTTTGGAAGAGGGTTGAAGATGAGGGTAGGTGGATGGATGAGTGTGGAAGAGGGTGGATGGATGGATGGATGGATGGATGGATGAGGGTAAGGGGGGTTGGGTGGGTGGGTTTGGACATTAATTAGAGAACATGGGTACTCGATGTGAATATTGTTGTGTTCTACAGTATCATATGGTGAGATTGAGATTGCTGACTTCGTTTTGTCTCGCTGCTACGTACAGTGCTCTTTTTTTTTGGATTTTGTAGCGTTTGGGTCGGAATACATAGTTGAAGTGGTTGAGAGGGTTGAGAGATTTGAGAAGATGTGAAGATGTTATGAGATGTAAGAGACGTGAAGATGTAAAAAAGAAGGTTGGAGAGATCCGGTGTTCATGCTGAGTTTGAAGAAGATGCTTGCCTTTAGATACGCGTCTGGAAAAAAAATACATTTTTTCCAGCCAAGAACTCCTCGTTCATTCTCAGCCAATATGTGACGAGATCGAGATTTTACTCTGATTCGTCATCACCCACTGGTTGTTTTTGTTTCTTCACTCTTTCTCTCATACATAGGTACTTTGTTCGCTTTTTTGGTGTCGATTTTGAGAGTGGACGATTTGGATGTCTCAAAGCTAGCTGGAGATTGGGGTAAGGCCTAAAATCTCCCGATTCAACTTATCTCCAAGAGTTGAATCAGCTGCTTCTTCAGGCAAGTGCGCCTCGCTAACAGCTTCGCCCAGACCTTCCTGATGCACCATACGGAGAACGCAGTCGTCTAGATGCTCGTAAAACTTCTGTGCATTACTGAATCTGAACGAGCACATCGAGCATTTATTAGTAGCACCGTAAGGGTTTTCTAGCACCTTCTTAGCCGAGACATTGGGTAGACTCCTCTTATGAGCGTCCAAGGATCCTTGCGCTACTCCATGCACGGAGGTCAGATGACGTTTGAAGACATCGGCGCGGTTAAAAAAATTTTCGGTGGCCGAGCCGGATCCTGGACAAAATCCACATACCATGGCTCCGAAATGGATCAAGGTGTGTCGATTCTTATCATACCTACGTGCAAACCCCTTTTGGTGATAACGACAGCTCACCACTGGGCATTTCTCAGGCCGATCTAAGATGCGGAAAACATATCAGCTTGAGAATCACCAAAGGGTGAGACAGTGCAGTTACCGTCATTCAGATCTAAAGGATGATCACAGTCTTCATTTGTGGTTTCCGAAACTTCCCCTGAATCATCTTCTATCTCGCGTGGCAGTGCCATTAGTGCAATCTCCTCCATATGTTGTCCCACATGCTTTATAAAGCCCCTGCGTGATTTTCCGGTAATTTTGTTGCAAAGAAAGCACTTCTCATGCTCTACGGGCTTTTCTTTTCGTTTATATGCTGTCGCAATAGCAATTTGAAGCTTTGGACCGGAGAACACAATACCGTGTGAATTCTGCACATGCTGTGCCCAGTTTTCTGGGCGCGGGAATTCGATATGGCATTGCGGACAAACCCAAGTCTTTTCTATGCGGTGTTCAGTGAATTCATGATCGGCCCATAGGCTGCGGTTCTTGAATTGCACTAGCTCGTCCTTACACCGGGAAAATGTGCAAATATATGGTCGAAGGTCTGCGAATACATGCATCCTGTAAGATTTCAGCTTGAAGAGCCTTTCGTTGGGCGCCGGTAGAGACATACTTCCACTCTTGGCGGTTCTTAATGTTATGGATGATACAATACCCGCAATGAATACACTGGAATGGGTCACCTAGGCCAACTTCTGCAGGCATCTGGGGTACCCGTGCAGCTGTAGGATCACCACTAGCATTACTGGAAACAAAGGAACTATGAGAAACTGCTGAGCTCGTGCCAAGTCCGGAGTCGTGGAAAACTGAAGGTCCTAGATATGAAGGCATCAGATCTTTCTCGGTCAAAGGATCCAATCCGTGCTCGGTATTGTTCATCATTGCATCCATTATTCTACGAATAGTCACATGTCTCTGCCAGTTAGCTTCTCCGAGGCGCTCGATCAACCTGTTATCAGCTTCGTTGTACTTGTCACGTACGAGAGAGATATATACATGAGCAGGTTCAGAGACACGAAATGGACTTTCCGCAGCTTGTACTTCTCTTAGCCGTCTTTTTCCGGCAAGCGCGAGGTTAAGCTCTAAGGTAGGGACCAAGTCCATAAGACATAGGGTCCGGAATGCGAGATCTTTGAGGAGATTAGAACCTCGCTCATCAGGGCCGTCTCCGTCTTCCGTATCGCATTCCGAACCAGTGTCTTCGCAGTCGTCGATTACTTCTTGACCATCATTGGATGTGATGATTCTGGATTGCTCGATGAGAGAGATCAGATCTTGCACGTCTTGATGATGGGCCTCTTGGTGTGTGACTGGAAGGAACTGCAATACTCCTGCTTAAGGCTCCGCTTAGTGTCCAAGACTAAGGTTCTCAACACTTTGAATTCTGAAGGTTCGGATGCTTGAAAAAGGATAATAGAAATCATATTATGTTATTTACCGCGTATTAGTGTCTCTCCAATGCCCCGGAGAAGATCCAAGACGTTGTTTCTAATTTCATCCGACTGCTCTAATGCTCTGTCCAGGTCTCCGTCTGGGAAGCTCTCACCCCAAAGGTATAATCGTCCAAGTTCCTCCTTCACATTGGCCGCTTGGGTCGCCTCTTTTTGGAAGATGGAAACGCGACAAGTGTAATGCGAAACGAGTTTGAAGATTCGGAGGCATGCTGTGTGTAAGCGGGCGGCGAAGCCGTAATCCTCCGTGCCTGTGATTGCAGCCTCGCCAAGCGTAGATGATTTGAAGTTGTCATCAATCCATTGGTTTGTGTAGGAAGCAGTGCCGCCTACTGCGACTTTTCCGCTCATCATTCACTAGTTCTTAAGTACGATATTCTTATTGCATGATATAGATGAGTGGGAAGCGGATGCATTGCGCAAAAACCAGAGTGCTGCCTTGTGTACGAGTACTTAGCCTTGCATGTCAACAGCCTATCATAAGCCATATCCTATTGTGTGAGGCTGCGAGTTACTACCTAGGCAAAAGTGCTTTTCAACCATTCCTATAAACCGTATCCTTTGCTCGTCTGCAGATTGTCGCCTGATGGACATCTGTGCATTTACCAAGGTCCCATAGAAGTGTCATGACTACTGTCGCTGCAATATCTACCGTTCTAGCGGTCCTTCCATTAATAATATCCGCTGCGGAGCATTATGAAGATTGCTTTCGCCCTTTCGTACGCTATCGAAAATTTGATACAGAAGTGGATCGGTTTCAGCAGCAATTGAAAATACAGAGAGCTATCTTTCGCAACCAATGCCGCCTCCTTCTCGAAAATGTTACCGAGCCCAATGTGGCCGCCAGAATGCTCGATGGGCGCGCCCATCCATCATGGACCAACCCCGAGCTAGACAATGAGCTTGCTACGCTGCTCGGGGGTTCGCGAGAAGCTTGTTGTATCATTGTCAGATCAATTGATGAAAAGCTTCGTGACATAGGGAAAGAAAGTCAAGATCTGGGTGCTATTGTCGATGCGAGCAATGCAGTGAGCAAAAATTTCTTTCGAGACTTAGTCCCTAATTAAGCGATCTGTAATCATAGGCATCACAGACGGAGAAAAACAAGGCCTGGCGACGCGGTGTAGGGAAGAAGCTACGGTTCTGTTTCTCCAAATCTAGGCTTGACCAGTTTATGGCAGATTTGAAGTCACTCAACGATGATTTCCGAACGTTATCAAGCCAGACTAGTGCATTATTACCTTGCCGGACAAGATCATCCCCAGAAAATGCTAGGCAACACCACCGCGAAATTGAAAAGTATCTGGTTGTTGAAAAGGCATCCCGGAAAGTGTATGAGGCACTAGGAAAAGCCTGCACAAAGCATTCCGAGCATTTAGCTCATCTTTGTATCGAAGTAGAACATGAGACCCAGGACGACCGGCCGGCTGCGCAGGTAAAATTTAGCCTGGCATTCACAAACTTGACATTGAAGGGCTTCTCAACTCAAGTCGATCCCGTATGGTTCATGATTGATACGATAATAGGCGACACAATAGCGGATATTCCGACTGAGCCAATCGCTGGGATCATGGACCTTGCTCAATCTCTGAAAAGAGAATTAGAGTTACCAAATGAAAACCGTCCGAAGAAACCCAAGAAAAGTGTCAGGTTTGCACCCACAGCACCGGTGTCATCCACTGTCCCCGCTGTAGCTGTCTCTACCGCCTTGATCTCAAGTCCCCGGTTGCGAAGAGACTTTTGTGACTATCTACGCAGCAGCTTCCGCGAGCCTATGCAATCTAATATATGTATGGGAGTGCTTGAGCACACAGACAGCTGTAGACACCTTGTCTATCCTTCACCGAGTCAACCAAGAAGCGGCAGTGCTACTTCGCTCGAACAATTTATCTCGTCAGTCTCACAACAGGGGCCTGCTGGCAGCCTCCCACAGTACGAGAGATTACACCTAGCAAAATCATTAGCAACTGCTGTTCTCCAGTATCATGCTACCCCGTGGCTAAAGGTTTCTTGGCGGAGTCAGGACATATTCTTTTTTGGGCTTGAGGGTAATACTATACTGCAATCAAGACCAAGTCTAAAGGCTCCCCACCTACACGTAAACATCAAGGGGCCAAACCAAGCGCTATCTCAGGCTTCCACCAATCCGACTCGGTCGGTCGCACGAAACCCTCTACTTTTCAACCTGGGTGTTATGTTACTGGAGGTAGCCTACTGCGCGACTCTGCGAAGCTTAGAGCAACCATGTGACCTTGAAAATGGCGAAAGGAGTTCACTGACCGAGATCTTCGCCGCCAGAAGACTTGCCAACTCATTGGGAAGAGAGATGGGCGGTACGTACAGCAAGATCGTGAAGCAGCTTCTAGAGTGTGACTTTGGATGCGGCGATAATCTGAACGATCCTAAGCTACAAGCTGGGTTCCACAGAGATGTTGTGTGTGCGTTGGATAAACTTGAGCAAGGGTTTCGCGAGCTACAACTTGGCTGTACAGACGAGTAATATTCGGGATTTGCCTATTTACACTCACCAGCTGCCGCCATCCATCTAATGGTAACATGTCAGTCAAAATTCCTGTCTCAAAACGAGGGGCCGAAGAAGAAAAATCGATGGTTGACCTTCGCCGTCCAGGGCTATAAAGATATAGATTCCTCGGTACGCCAGGCCGTCAAATTCAGCCGCTATCGACTCTCCAGACTCTGGTCCTCGTCTTTGATTCTGTTTACTACGCTCTCTACTCCCGCACACTATATGCTTTGTTTCGAGTACAACTCGGTCATGTACACTACTGATGAACCATTGGAGCGTGGCCATCGCGAGATACGAATACTGTCAGCCATTTTGAAATGCTGGAACCGTCCGAGATCCAACGCTTGGTTTCTTGGAAATTGCAACCGCAAGTCTGGTTGCTTCACTTAATGGCTTTGGTAACTGCTTTCATATGTCTCGATTATGTTCAGCTAGATTGATCGGCATTTTCCCATGATGGTGACGACATGGATGGGATAACGACCAAGGAGTAACAATGAAGAGGCTGTGTGGTCTTTAACAAACATGTTTCCCAAGCACCATCTTGATACACATAAGGACTTCGATCCGATCAAAGCAAAAACCAAAATACTCGTCCCCCCTTCAAGCAGTTCAGCATTTCCGCCACCAGCCAACCTAACAAAAAACTGTCCTATCCCACAATGACCTATCACAGTATATGAGGATTCACACGACCCATGGTCGGAATCACATCACATCGACCAACCCTAGAGAACAAGGAGCTCACAGATGACACAAGTACATTTGCTTGATGTGGCTTTTTTTGACCCTAAGCCTATTAAGCTAGTACGCAGCATGCCTATGGCTACAATGTCTCGCAAAAAGGATTCCGGGAACTGGAATGACGAGATGATCCAGCTTACTGCGATTGATTCGCTTTTGATACCTGTCTCCTATAGTTTTTTCTACATGACGAGTTCTACATAGGAAACCGGAATGTTACTGTAGTAGCTGCCTTGTTTTTCTTATGATCTTTTCTGGCTCGTTCCCCGTATGGCCTTTCACTAAAACCACCTAAACTTCCAGTTGTTGCGCTTCGAACTGGAGATTTCCTATTCTCAACCCTTTCATTGAAAGTTAAGGTAGAAAAATTCTGGATGGAAAGCTTTAAAGGAAGAAACTTCGAGAGGGTAGGAAGATGGAAGATAGCAACAATGCGGCACCTTTTTGCTGAAAGAAAAGATAAAGTGGAAGTATTCCAATTGGAACTTTCTAGACGATACAAACCCAAAAGAACAAGAAACAGAGAAATACCATCAATGCAAATCCCTAACCAGCGCACCCATCCACGCAGTTCCTTCCGTCTATATGTCCACGCACCCTTCCTCTCCCCTTATCCATCCTTTCCAAACCACGAGCCCAGGCATCCAACCCACCCAAACCTTCAACAGAAAACCCCGACGGAAACATGCTCCAACCCCTATCACTCAACCAAACAAAAGAAAAAGATGCAGCGCCTGCAGCATACCGCAATCCCTTTCTGAGGACCATAAAGACCATCTACCGATCATAATACCTTAGAATACATATAAGTAGCACCTCCTCCCTCATAGACGGCTACTATATCATCACCCCTATATACCACAACAACAAATATATACTCACTACAACCATCAATGGAACAATTATTCCCAGAGCACGGAGACAACCACCTAGCAGGCCCAAAAACCGCCTGAAAGATCAATCAAGCAATACATGTCTGAATGCCGCTGCCTCTGCCGGATGCCTAAGCATGTACCGGACAATATTATATAAGCTTGTAGCCCAAACTTCAAAACCCGCAACTAGATCCAGGCATGTGAAGGGCGTGCTATAGGGGTACTGGTGCTGTGGCCTGATGTGGTTGATTGTTGTCGAGGATTTAGGAATCCGAGAGTGGTCAGGGCATAGCGTGTCCGAGCGACCAGGGAGATCTTTTCGGAAGACCGATGGAGTGGAGGAAAGCATTCATGCACTCAGTGTTGATACTGCTCTAGGAGGAACGACTGGCTTTTCTTGGTCGGAAGATGCGAGTGAAGCCTTTCCTCCGAATATATCCTCCTTCACCAATCTTTCGCCATTTTCACCACCGTATGCAAGGTCCATCAATTCACCACACCATTCAAGTCCCACACGGTCAAGCCTCCTTCACGCCGACTTCCACCAACAGGTGTGAAAATAGCCAAACCCAGAAGAGAATGTGGGGGGAATACGTGGTGGATTTTTGGGGGTTGGGGTGTTCATTGGGGGGTATATATATTTCGGCTATGGTGGGTGGAAATGTCTTTCCTACATACTTGGATTAAGGCCTTTGATCTGAAGCTATTCTGGCAGAAGACTCTTGAGGTCGTGAAACGGGCTGCGAGACCCTCGATCCAACAATTGCAGCTTGGCTGAGGAAGTTTGGGGAGGTATTAATAATAGTGCTGCCTGGTCGGTCAGGTTTACTCGGACGGCTTTGAGATCCGGGATCTAACAACTACAGCTTGCTTAGAGAAGGTTGCAGAAGTTTTAGGGCCAGGACTTTTAAAACGGACGAGATACTATTCCAGCAAAGATTTGCGCTTCACCTAAATCCAGTTCCTTGCCTGTATATTTCCCGAAGCGCTCATAGGCTCGTGGGTCAGATAATAGCCATTCTTGTCGGAGGTTCTTATCTCGCCCGAAAGACTTGATCCAAGATCATTCATTGATGCTTAATTTCATCTTCCAACCAGGCCGTAATATCTGCTGAGAAAAAAAGGACTTATGAAAACTTTTATTTTAGCTGAACCTTCTCTTAAAAAGACTCAAGTGATTTGAATTTTCTGATCAGCTCGGACGTTCTTTTGATGAACAGGAGTCTAAACATCAGCAGAAACAACTCGCGCTTAGCAAAGGACTCCTGACACTCTTGAGATCAGCTCATTTGCTTACTGCGTGGTTATCAAAGACTGCATAAAATTCTACTGCACATGTTTAAAAGAGGGCTATAATACTGTACTTGGAGAATTTGACTTGGTTCACCGATCCCCAGAAACAGCGATTATTGAAGAGAAGTCAATCATATACTGCTTCTTCGAATACCTTTGATCTTTTTGTTTGTGATTATACCGGGACGTTCTTCAAGTTTCCCAGAGAATTCTTGGTATTCTAGTTCTCATTATATTTTCCAACACTTACATGATAACGGACAGTGCTAAAAATTCTACTGCTGTAACTTGTGACGAGATCCAACCGGTGTTGATATTTTAGTCCAGACAGTGAAGCTCTTCTATTAAGAAAGTTCTCAACACCTTAAAACAGGGTCTTTGGTGTTACAGAGGATAGAATCCTAACATCTACTTAACTTATCTTGGATCCTTCATACAACGGTGGGACAGACATTCAGAAAATTCAGAAGTTTGAGCTGACGGCCAACCAAGCGTAAATTCCATCAAGAGAGACCCTCGAAGATGTGGTCTAGAGGTTTTAGAGGAACCTCAAGAGGAGGCGGTGGTGGGGGTGATGCTCCCCAGCGTCCAGGTATGGGTTGATGATTCGTTGTCTGAAGAGTAGTTTCACTGACGAATAAAAGGCAAGGGGGAGGAGAACAAGGAGGAAGAAGAAGGAGATGAAGAGGAAGTTGGAAAAGGAGAGGGAGAGACGGAACAAGATGAGGTCTCTGACTGGGAGATGACTCCTGAGGAGAGAAGAAGTGATTTATCCATATCCTGTTAGTATGTTAATGTGAATACTAAGAAGACCAAGCATTGAGGGAAACGGGCATTAGACCAGGTACAGTTTCGACAGCTATAATATTGTAATAATGAAGACCTAACAATGGAGAAGCTCGAAACCCTGATAATCCTCCTCGGCGCCAGTACGTTCTGCCATTGTCACAGCACATCTTAAAGGGGTAACACACTAATCCTTAGTGTAGGAGACCCACTACAGCGGAACTAGCTACATTAGCTAACAATGCCACCTTCAACTTCAATATGCGGACCGAAGAGATGGAAGCCGACACCTTGCTAGGTGATGTCCGAAGAGCCCTGCACGACGGAGTAGATGAGGATGGCACCGACCATGAACTCCGGCAGGTGATGGCAGATAGCTACTTCTCGTTGTCGGAGGCCGCTCGGCCCACTGAGAGTGCCATTGTCAACGGCGCTGTTCAGTGGATGGGCCTTACCGGCCGGATGGACCCTCGTCAGGCTATATATGCGCTGGCTCAGGCAGATTGGGACTACCGACTTGCGACACAGCGAACTTTTGAAGAGGAGGAGACCCTAGCTCCACCTCGAGAGGTGGCGCCCAGGGACAACAAAGAGCCCGATGTTGGCAGTGGGACAGATAGTGGCTCTGAATTGAGCACGGCTCCGGAGGTACGGTTATGTGTGACAGAAGTTGATTTGGATGTACGCTTAATTTTACTGGTATAACAGGAGTCAGAGGAGGGGCCGGATCCGCTGGAGCTGATGCGTCGTCTGAACCCTCAGGTCAACAAGGATTCTGCCAAGAAGGGCCATCGTGATGATTCAAAGCTGACCATCACACTGAGGAACCCTGGTAATAAAGCGGACTCCGTATATAAATACCCTTTAATGGTACACGGAACCATAGACTTCTCGAGTGCAGCCCGGATTCGAGCTGTGAATAGGTGGAGAAGCCAGGTTTTCCGGTTTGTACCTGGTCTGAATTGAGTTCGTCCTATGCATGATGGCTGACAATGATATAGCCGCAATCTCGGGGTTGCCCGCCCTCCACGATTAAGGTTCCACGATCTGGAGAAGCGTTTCCTCTTCGACGCCCACATCGACTTCGAGAGGCAAAGAAGGGCCGCCGGGCAGGAGGCGAACTGGTCAAAGATGAACTGGGACCGAATCACACGGGACTTCAACGCCAGATTTGAAGGGCAGATCCTACCCGGCAATACTGATGTTCGGCCTTACCGAACCAGAGACTCGTTGCGCACCGAACGGAGCCGTATCAAAGAAATAACGGATCACACGGGGATCACGCCAAGGGACCAGAAGCAGGCCCCTGAAGAGTCCAGCGAAGATGAGGAAGAACCGCAACCTCGTCCGAAATATCCTCGTCGCGGGGATCCGGCTCCAGGGAAGCCTCCAATGTGGAGCCCGGATGACGACGATGAGTCTGACTTCGAAGGTGGTGAGCTTGGCGCGGGGCGGACTGGGATAGCTGCTTAATTTTTCGAGCACATCATGAGCGGAAGGAGCCATTGAGGGGATTAGATTTAGAATAAGCAACAGAAGAAGCGCGAGAAGTAGCAATGGATTGGAGAACAATTGAAACGTGCAGCTGTTCGGCTTCCACATGTTGTCATACTGTGCTCAAATTTCAAATCCATCCGTTTATCAAATTGCCATTTGGCTTTTCTTTACCCCTCCCCCACTTTATACTCTTTGCAATTGCAATAAGGCTATTATTAGAACGCTGGTTCAAGCGTGTCGACATAGCTGTAATGATGAAGGATAAAGGAGTGAATCTTAAGCTAGTATAAGCAGCACAAGAGTGGCTAAGGGTACTGGCTAAGGGTTTTTGACAATGTCGACTAATTCAACTGTTCCAATGAATGCGAAGAAAATCGGCGAATTATATACGGCCTTGTCGAATCAATCTACTACGAAACGTACAAAATTATCGAACATTTCAGATATACCAAATGATCGCTGACGGTATTTTTCAGCAGTGTATGTACGAGTACATGATCGTCTGCTCCGCGGCGAGCGAAATCTGATTCGAGTATGAAGGAAGCCAGACAGGGTGTACACGTAAGGGCAAACGTTTTATGGGGACAATCTGGGGTATTAAATGTAGTATTCAGGGCGGCTAAATCCTGCTCCCGAGCGCAAGTTGATTGACACGCCATCGGCTCAAGTACAAGCTTGTGTCTAGGGCGATCAAAGACATCAATCAAAGAGCCGAGCTCCTATGTGCATGGTTCGTTGTTACTTGATCCTGCAGTGACCGTCTAAATCGTGGGATGGAAGTAGAGAGATTGGACATTGTAATGCCATGACTAGAGCTATCCGTCTTGGTAGCAACTCATTGACTTCACCGTAGAATTGCCTTGGTTCACCACCAGGTCGATGAAGGATCTTGCGAATAATTTTGTTTTCTGTTCACCCACACACCATACTTTCTTTCGGCATCTCCGCCCTAGGCAATCCATTTGCTTCATCTAACTTCTCTCTTTCTGACTGTCCACTCTGTCGCGCTAAAAGATTCTTACAAGCTAAGTCTTCCTCTTGCTTCTTCCTTTCTTTCTTGCTCAATTGCAAGCTCCCCTTCGCTAGTGCTTCCTTCGGTAATGGTCTTACATACGGCTGACAAATCCACCAAGGTCTCTTGCATGCATTGACAGTCGCCACTGAGCTCTCGTCTTTGCCCTCCGTATCTTCTTGCACTCCGTTGGGTATCTCTGGTAACGTAAAGTTTTCGTAATTGCTTGGGTTCGCTTCATAATCCATGAGACCATCCTTTACTGCTCGTTCGGTCATACGTAGAACACCCTCAAAGGCAGAAATTTCGCCCCCACGAATATGAGCCAGCGCATCCCGGACATCTGTATGTTTCGATACTAGAGGACGTAGGAGGCTGAAGAGGTGGGCCTGCATAGCTAGTAGATTTAGTGATGTTGGCTTGGTGTTCTTGTCGCGCTTCTGCCTTTTTGCAGGAGGTTGATCATGCGCATCAGCGCTCTCATCTTCGGCGATAGCCTGTTCATTATCCTCGTATGGAGTATCAGTTGGTAAGAAAAGCGGTTTTCGCGCTGGCGGGGTTTCGTCTAGCACATACTGGTACAGAATGTCCATGTACCGTCTGAAAACCGCGTCCACTCGGTAACCTCCTACCTGGTTTCTGCCCCTCCAGTATTCCCGACCTTCGCGACCCACCTCAGGGGCCTTTGCAAAAATGGTCGGGTCGTGCAGATTGCCTTCGGCACTCATTACACCGTCCGCCCCCGTCTCCTCCAAACATTTGTCAATATCTCCATGCTGTAAGATGTTTCCATTCGCAAAGATGACTGTGTCTGGTGGTAGGCTTTCTCTCAAATATCGCAGTACAGACCAATCCGCTAGACCTGTCTTATGCCCTTTCTGATCCCTTTGCCGTCCATGAACGGTAATGACACTAGCACCAGCTGAGAGTATGACTTTTGCATATTCTAAGGTCTTCTCTTTTGTGTCTAGTATACGGATCTTGGCTGTGACGGGCACATCGAGATTCTCATGAAGCTTGTTTATTATCCTATAGATAAGATCCCAGTCATCCTGCAGGAAAGCTCCATAACGTCCCCTCCTGGCAATACCTTGAGGACAGCCAAGATTTAAATCGACAGCATCACAGAAAGGCTGAACGTATCGTGCCGCTTCAAGAAGTTGATCGGGATCGTTTGCGCAGAACTGTACAAATAACGGTCGATCTATCAATGGGTTGCCGTCAAGATAGATATCAGAAGACGAGAGAGTGGCGGGATCTGGTAGTGAGGTTAAACCGGACCTGATAGGCTGGAAATTATGATCGCGGAATTTGGGGGTCTCGGAAAACAAGCGCGCATGAATCATTGGAGTATATGCTAAAAGATCTTTCGAGGATCCCGGATTCATGTAGGATCTTGTGAGCATACGCCATGCCTAAAACAAATATTTAGCAGGAGTCATAATGTCAAGATCATCAGGAAAGCGTACGAACTCCGACTGGTCTACCATGGGGGCTAGGATCATCTTTGGACTGCCTATACTTTCATAGAAAGCCCGGCCTGTCAACTTTGCTCTTTTATTCGGCCGTGGGTCTGTTATTGTCGCCGAACCAATCTTTCCGTCGGATTGTGGCGACCCTGATGTGCTGCCCATATTGAAGAACGTACGTACCGCCGCTCGGCAGCAGCGTTGCGCAATGAGCGGGCGAACAAGCCTCGAGGGCCGCAAGAGAAAAGTATCCAGTGTTGGAAGGCTGCTTGGTTATATGGTGGGAGTAGTAATGAAACACCTTCGCTAGGTAAAGGTACTCAGGAGCTGACTCGATCCATCTGATAAAGGTGTCGGGATAAGGTTCGGCCCGAGTTTGGTTTGCGCCTGCTGATTGGTCAGGGATGGCTCCCACATGAAAAAGCTCAGTCATTGTCCACTGCAGAATGAGGTATCCTACATGTGTAATGTGAAAAGAGTTCGCGTTGCAGGCTACTCATATCGAGATCTTCAGAGACTACCAACAAAGTCCCAGCCCTCTAAACTAGGCAGTATAATTGAATTTCCCCTAGATATCCGCCTTCAGATTTACTACCACTGCCTTGTCCACCCCTACCCCATCCCAATCAGCGGCCTATGTCTTTCAAGACTCGCTCCAGCCCGCATCCTTTCGGTACGCAGAAGGAACATCCTTCGACTGAAACCTACAACGAAGCTGTGGAAACGATTTACAAATATAACACATTCCAACTTTCCTTATGGGATAACGCAATTGACACTATCGATTCGCCAACGGGAGGCTTTGAAATGTCTCGCATCAGGCACCTGGAACTGGTTGCTGGTGATTTTGGTTTCACAACCTACAGTAGGACTATTCCCTCAAAACACTTACACCGCAGGTACCTAATAATACAAATAAATGATGATCGAAACCCGTTATCCCAACTCTACCGTTCCGTCCTCCGTACCCTCCAAACCCTGACCATATCCTGCACGCAACCGCCCCGAGAAAAACCCCATGTCTACTGGCTCCATTTAATATTCCACATGTGGCTCACCGCGCTGCGAACCAGACTGAGTGAAATTGTATCTCAAATGCCCGATCTTCGTGTTTTAGAGTTTGATGACGGTGATATGACTGAGACTATTGCACTGTTGAAACGTGTTTTTTCGGAAGGATACAGGAAGACAAGGACCGAACCGTGTGATCAGTATTATCGGAGGGGTAAATATGATGATGCCGAGAGGTCGAGCTATAGGGATGAGGCGCTTGAGATGGTGAAGCGGTTATGATATTGGGATATAGAGCGGGTTGTTGTGCAATCGTGCAATCTTTTACCGTAATCTTCCCTTTTCGGTGGGTGTCATAGTCTCTACACAATGAGATCAGCGAACAACACACAGCGTTGCCGCTGGCTTCTTCGTCTTTGCCACCATGGTTTAAACAAATTTCATAATTACCACCAACCCCAAATAAAAGCTCCCCTTATCTATCCGCTGCTTACGATGTGCTGTTACACAGATATCCATACGAGCAACAGCAATGGCCTTGTACCTTGGGTTCTGAGGTCTAAGTTCGACACTCGCACGCTGGACATTCAAGTCACCTGTGTTGAGTCCCAAGCATCGGCGACCCTTCATTAAATCCGAGTCTATTGGGGTTATATCACCAAGGACCTAAGTAACTCTGCCAAGGAGCCTGATAGAGTTGCTCCCGGTAATTCGTTTCCCGCTCTTCTCATAAGGGATCTCTCGACCAGTCTCTAGGCTCCAGAGTAATTGTTCTTGTGGACATTACAAACGCGACCGTGTTTTAACAAATTCTTTGACGATTTTCTAGCTATAACGCTTGTTTTGCTTGAACTCAAAGGTATGTTGCACATCGTGGGGCTTTTCTCTATCACTTGTTGCCAACTATCTTGCGATAGTGATAACACGTTATAAGCTTCCCTTCACTCTAGAGTGACGAAATGGATTCATTGATGGTGAGTCAGATGCTTTCATGCTTCGTCAACACAGAAGCAGTACAACGCAGAGTGACAAGAAGACCTGGAGAACAAGCATACGATTGGTCATTGTTTTTCTCTTCAAGCGTTCTGCAAGTACAGGTACCGTCGAAGAGGATTCATGACCCAAACACATGTGTTCAGATGAAGGTCATTGTCAGAATGTTGTCAGTTCTCGACCCCTTCACTGTCATTTCCACAACACTGATTAACCGGGTCTTCAACATTTACCTGCAGAAACCTTTACAAATACATCTTCTTTCACCGAATTCGCTCCCAAGCACCGCATCATGCTCATCTTGAAGATACCCGGCCTGAAGGCGGCTCCAATATCACCGTTACCAGTAGGAGATATGGACCAACTCATCATCGAGTTCCGCAAACTCAAAGTAACTGCGACGCGAGTTTCGCGGTCACCAGCAGTAACGATAGATCATCTGCCAGCTGAGATACTTGCGAACATCTTCGAACATTTATCCAACGACGACATATACAATCTTCCGTATCGGATTTGCGCTAAAGGTTTGTTCGAGAAGGAAGGACGGCTTCGCTTCGCGCAACATCGTACTTGGATTGACAAAAAGAATCTGCAGCAGTTGACTCGAATATCTTATCACCCGACCATCCGGAACTTTGTCCAGGAACTCATAGTCGGCTATGAAATGCCCTGTTATATCAAGTTGAAACACTTTCTCCAGGAGCAGTGGATGGACAAACATTCGATACGGAGTCGCGCACCAAGAAATATAAAATTGAAAAATTTCCATACCTTGGCTGGAATCCCAGAAGATTCCTGTCCGTTTTGCGATGGATGGCCTTCGCTATCCGAGAAATGGATTGCTCACAAATCGGCGCTCAAATCTCTGCAAGAGCTGCAGAATAGTGGCAAGGATGTGAAAATACTAGAAGAAGCTCTTGGCCGCTTCGAGAGCTTTAACGCTATCACTATCGATAATTTTGATCGCCGTGATGAAGAGCGTCGAAAGTCTGGCTTGAGATACTTCAACGTCCCTGAGAGTTATCATCTCTCTCGTTGGCCCAGTTTCTCCAAACCTAGTTTCTCCAAACAGTCATGCAACACGGTACTCACAACCCTCATCAAGGTTCTCTCAAATACACATTCGAAGCCTAGCAGTTTTGAGATAATGGGAAATGCAGGAAGCCGGTGGCATTACGACGGGATGCATTCCGCAGCCTTGAACACTGCTTGTTTTGATTACCCGTTCCCGTCACTCACCATCTCTAATGCTTTCAGAAACATGAAGAGAATGCAGCTGCGTGGCTTATGGAGTATCAATAGATCGGCAGATGACCCCCAGCCTCGAAACTTAGATAGTCCGCTTCTGTCCAGCTCAGACAAAATAATGGTCTGTATGTTGAGATCAGCGGTTCAGCTCGAAGAACTCACTCTTTCCTTCAGTGGTCAATATACTTTCTCCCCTTATACATTCGGACTGCCGAACATTCCTCTAGGCAGATATCCGGGAACGAATCGATTTTGTCGACTGAAAACACTGCATCTAGCACATTTCAGGCTAGAACCACCACATATGGACTACTTCCTTAAAGCCACCGCAAAAACGCTAACGCATCTGACGCTTGAAGATATCCTTCTCAGCGGAGATTGGGGATCGGCGTTTGATAAGTTAAAGGGAATTTTTAACCTTCAGAGTCTTCGTCTCCAATCACTCAAAAAGATAACCACCCCTCAACGCCAAGGACAAGACGAATACGAAAGGTACGAAACGCCGTATCAAAAGGGAGGCGATGAGGAGGCATTGGCATGGCTATGCGGGAGGAGTGAGTCGAATCCCTTTCGGAAAACTTAACGCTCAAAGTTCGGTTGGGGGAAGAGTGCCCTTATATGACACATGCAAAGGATACTCCAGTAAGGGCTTTCAATTTGTCTGCGTATCCTGTGCTTTTTTTTCAATAAGCGACGATTTAATACTTCTTGCTCGACACACGGTACCGAAGAAGCAGAATCTTCTTTTGGGGGTGATTTTCCTTGGATGTGTATTACGCTATGGGCTAAAGCATGCCTAGAAGTCCTCTGGGAACATTAGCTCATCTGCAAAGGTCTTGTAGTTGCGTTTGTGTATGCACTTCCCACTCGCTAGACCTAGAATATGATCAGTAGGTATGAAGTGAAGCTTACGAAAATCAGTGCATCCCCATCGCGACATCCTACCCAAACGTGTAGACCTCGAGGCAGCGTGTCATTAGTTCAATTTTCACCCAAAAAAATCCCTTTTGCCTGAATGGACATGCATCGAGAGAAAACGATAAGCCATTTCGAAACTTACAGTACCATTCTCCCACATCCAACCTCTCCCTACGCTCATACATAGTCCCAAAACCACATCCATCTCTATTGAACAGACAACATGCCGCGAATGGACAGCACCATCGCACATCCTGATGTAAAAAACAACCAGAACACCACATCCATAAGAATAAACACTCCATACCGCATGGCCCTTTCGGACGCCAACCATGAATACATCTATAGGACTAAGGCTATGGTCGACAATGATACAAGATCACCAGTCATAACAGAGCTTTTCTCAAATCTCCCGAGTTCTGTGGACGATATGGCTAGTCAGAAAGCATAGAGCGGGAAGTATATCTCGTTGGTTCTAGGGATAATTGAGGGTGGTCAGAACGCGATCAGCGGTTTTTTGTGATTGGAATGGATTGACGCCATCTCCTGCTGATTTTGCAGCGAACGTTGCATCGGGTACAGTCTCTACGTCAAAACACTGTGGGCGTGGCAATGTAGCAACCAGCAGAAGTAACCGGTCACTCAAGCGATACTTGAGCTTTGATCTTCCAACTGGCCTTTGTGTAGGGAAATGTGTGCTCTGATGTGGGCATAGCGCCCTAGCGAGTGGTGCTTTGTGATTTCCTATGACCTTTTTGATATCTACATTCGCCATTCTATATCCACGCACCAGAATGCTAGCTTATTATTATATGCAGAGCACGAGGCACGCTTTCGAGCATT
>JAABUW010004606.1_pt1 | contig 18614 bp, 24 predicted proteins | sample 5560081 | NCBI WGS metagenome assembly JAABUW01 (sample SAMN10711882, study PRJNA513363) | rock metagenome | isolation source: Antarctica rocks | place: Antarctica: Victoria Land, Knobhead sud | reverse complement strand
CAGAGCTGGCAGTACGATTATAATCACCTGCGGCCGCATGAGGCCCTTAACTTCTTAACTCCCATCGAGTTTCGCCAAGCTGCCTGACCTCTACTTTTGACTGGCTCACTTTGAGGGGAAGCCTACAACTCTAGCTCTTGCAATACTTGTAGCAAGGCATTTTTAATATTAATTACAATAACGAAGAGTGCTCGTGTTGTAAACAGCTATTAAATCTCCGTCTAAATGGGGATTTTGAACTAGATAAAGTTTTTTGACCTGGTCAAAAGTCAGGTCATCTAAAATATGCTGAAACTTAACAGTCCAGTAGACTGGCGTAACGGCACCTTTATGAAAGTTTCCGTAAATACGGATATCATAGTTTGTCATTGGTAAACAACGGAAAGTTGGAGATAATTAAAATCAGGAAACTGGAAACCTAGTGTATAACTTCACCAAAGGCCTTAGTGGCAATATAAAAGAAAGCCCTAGCAAGTTAATGCTAGGGCTTTCTCATTTCAATCTAACCAGACTACCAGCTCGATTTCGTCACGCCAGGAATCTTACCAGCCAGCGCCATTTCGCGGAAGCGAACGCGGCTGATACCAAACTTGCGCATGTAGCCACGGGGGCGGCCATCAATCATGTCTCGGTTGTGCAGACGCACGGGCGACGCGTTGCGGGGCAGCTTGTCGAGGCCAGCATAGTCACCGGCAGCTTTCAGAGCCTTACGCTTCTCAGCATAGCGGGCTACCAGGGCAATGCGCTTGCGAGCCCGGGCTTTGATGGATTCTTTAGCCATTATTCAGCTTCCTTTTTAGCGTTAGCGAAGGGCATACCGAAGGCGCGGAGCAGTTCGTAGCTCTGCTCATCGTTTTCGGCAGTCGTCACGAAGGTGATATCCATACCGGAGATGCCTTTGATTTTATCAATCGAAATCTCGGGGAAGATAATCTGCTCCTTCACGCCGAGGGTATAGTTACCCCGGCCGTCGAAGCCCTTGTCGTTGATGCCTTTGAAGTCCCGCACGCGGGGTAGGGCCACCGTCAGCAGGCGGTCCAGGAATTCGTACATCCGCTCGCCGCGCAACGTTACGCGCGCACCAATGGGCATACCCTCGCGGAGCTTGAAGTTCGAGACCGAGCGCTTAGCGATGGTCGGAACAGCCTTCTGACCAGTGATGGTCGTCAGTTCCTCTACGCCGTTGTCAACCAATTTCTTGTCAGCAACAGCGGCACCGATGCCCCGGTTGATGCAGATTTTGGTGATGCGCGGTACCTGCATGATGCTCTTGAACTGGAATTTCTCCTGGAGCGCGGGTACTACTTCTTTCTGATATTTATCTTTCAGTCGAGCCATTATCGTAACGAATTAAGCGTTGGCCGAATCAACCTTCTTCACGTTCGACACGTGCATGGGGCTCTCGATTTTGGTGATGCCACCCTGGGGGTTCTTCGCACTCGGCTTGTTGTGCTTCGTTACCAGGTTAAGGCCTTCTACGATAACGCGCTGCGTAGAACGGTTCACCGATTTGATGGTGCCGGTTTTGCCGCGCTCGTCGCCGGCAATAACCTTCACGAGGTCGCCGGATTTCACGTGCAACTGCACGGCCGGGGCTTTTGCTTTGGTTGCCATTGGTTAGATTACTTCGGGGGCCAGCGATACGATTTTCATGAACTGCTTCTCGCGCAATTCGCGGGCTACTGGCCCGAAGATGCGCGTGCCGCGGGGCTCGTCGTTGTTGTTGAGCAGTACAGCAGCGTTGTCGTCGAAGCGGATGTAAGAACCGTCCTTACGACGGATTTCTTTCTTCACGCGCACGATAACAGCCTTGCTAACAGTGCCTTTCTTGGCATTGCCCGAAGGAATTGCCGACTTGATAGCGACTACGATTTTATCACCAACCGTAGCGTACTTCTTGCCCGTGCCACCCAGTACGCGGATGCAGAGCACTTCCTTGGCGCCGCTATTGTCGGCTACCGTGAGGCGGGATTCTTGCTGTATCATCGTTCAGGATTATTTAGCACGTTCAACAATTTCAACCAGGCGCCAGCGCTTGGTCTTGCTCAGGGGGCGGGTGCTCATGATACGCACCAAGTCACCTTCGCCGCACTCGTTTTTCTCGTCGTGGGCGTGGAACTTGGTGGTCTTACTCACGAACTTGCCGTAAATCGGGTGCTGGTGTTTCGCAACTACCGCAACCGTGATGGACTTATCCATCTTGCTACTGGTTACCTTACCCACAATCTCCTTACGCATGTTGCGGTCGGAAGCATTGTCGTGGGCCGGCAACAGGTTTTCTTGAGTCGGTTCCATTATTGAGCGGGGTTAGAAGCCTGCTCATTGTTCCGACGCGAAACTTCCGTTTGCAGGCGAGCAACAGTTTTGCGGTTGGCCTTCAGGCGGCCGGGGTTTTCGAGCGGGCTGATAGCGTGCGCGAAGCGCATCTGCTGACCGTTGGTTTGCTCGGTTTTAAGCTGAGTGCGCAGGTCGTCGACCGACAGGGCGCGGATTTCTTCGTTTTTCATCGGATTAAGCAGCGTTCTCTACGTAGTCACGGCGAACTACAAAGGAGGTACGAACCGGCAGCTTCTGAGCCGCCAGACGCAGCGACTCCTTCGCGGTTTCGAGGCTCACGCCATCCGATTCAAACATGATTTGGCCAGGCTTCACACAGGCTACCCAATACTCAGGCGAACCTTTACCCTTACCCATCCGCACTTCAGCAGGCTTCTTGGTAATTGGCTTATCTGGGAAAATGCGAATCCATACTTGCCCTTCGCGTTTCATGGCACGGGTCATGGCAATACGGGCAGCCTCAATCTGGCGAGCCGTAATCCAAGAGATTTCCAGTGACTTAAGCGCGAACGAACCGAAGTCTATGGAGCTGCCGCGGTAGGCCAAGCCTGTTACGCGACCCTTTTGCATCTTGCGATACTTGGTCCTTTTCGGTTGTAACATTTGAGTAAAAAAAGAAAACTTGAAAAATATTAGCGCTAAACCGTACCCTGAAAAGAATGATTCAGGATACGGCTTAGACTTTCAACTAGAGCTTAGCGACGAGGACCGCCACCTTGGCCGCCGCGGTTGCCACCGCCAGCGGGGCCTCCACCTTGACCACCACGGTTGCCACCGCCACCCTGGCCACCACGGTTGCCGCCACCGGCGGGACCATCACGACGCGGGCCACGGTCACCACCACGGTCGCCGTCACGACGCGGGCCGCGGTCATTGCGGTCACCATCACGGCGCGGGCCACGGTCGCCGCCACGGCCACCACGGTCATCGCCCTGGTTACCAGCGGGAACCTGGTTCGGCGAGAGGTCGGGCTTACCGAACACCTCACCGCGCATTACCCACACTTTGATACCAATTTTACCGTACACCGTCTGGGCTTCCGACAGGGCATAGTCGATGTCGGCGCGTAGCGTGTGCAGCGGGGTACGACCTTCTTTATACTGTTCTGAGCGGGCGATTTCCGCACCACCTAGACGGCCACCGCACTGAATCTTGATGCCTTCAGCCCCAGCGCGCATAGCAGCCTGGATAGACATCTTCATAGCACGACGGAACGAGATACGAGCGGCCAGCTGCTGGGCGATGCTCTCACCTACTAGGCGAGCGTCCAGCTCAGGGCGCTTAATCTCGAAGATATTAATTTGAACGTCCTTCTTGGTGATTTCCTTGAGTTCGTCCTTAATCTTATCAACTTCCTGGCCGCCTTTACCAATTACCACACCCGGACGAGCCGTGTTGATGGTGATGGTAATCCGCTTCAGGGTACGCTCGATAACAATGCGCGAGATACCACCCTTCTGGATACGGGCGTTGATGTACTTGCGGATTTTCTCGTCTTCAACGAGTTTGTCGGCAAAATCTTTGCCGCCGTACCAGTTTGAGTCCCAGCCTTTAATAACGCCGAGTCGGAAACCGACGGGATTTACTTTCTGTCCCATGATAGATTAAGCGTTGGCGGGGGTTTCAGTGGGGGTAGCAGCGAGACGAGTTAGGGCGTTAAGCTCTTTCTTCGACATCTGCGACTCACGCTGCGGACCAACCGTCAGCGTGATGTGGTTCGAACGCTTGCGGATGCGGTGACCACGGCCCTGGGGGGCGGGGCGCAGGCGCTTCAGTTGACGTCCTTCATCCACCGAAATCTCGGTTACGCAAAGGTTAGCGTCTTCGATGCGCTCCTCGGGGTTCTTCTGCTGCCAGTTGGCCAAGGCCGACAGGAGCAGCTTCTCAACGCGCTCAGCGCCCGAGTTAGCCTCGAAGCGGAGCAGACCGAGGGCCTGGGTTACGCGCTTACCGCGAACCAGATTGGCTACCAGGCGCATCTTGCGCGGCGAGGTAGGCACGTTACGGAGTTTGGCTACTGCTTCCATCTTAACGCTTGCCTTTATCTTTTTTGGCGACGTGACCACGAAAGTTACGCGTGGGCGCAAACTCGCCGAGCTTGTGGCCGACCATGTTTTCAGTTACATAGACCGGGATGAACTTGTTCCCGTTGTGGACTGCGAAGGTGTGGCCTACGAAGTCGGGCGAAATCATCGAGCGCCGCGACCAGGTTTTAACCACCGACTTCTTGCCAGCGCTTTCCAGCGCTTCTACCTTTTTCTCGAGCCGGAAGTCAATGTACGGCCCTTTTTTGAGTGAACGTGCCATATATTACTTCTTGCCTTTACGGCTGACAATCAGGTTTTCAGAGTACTTATTCTTGTTGCGGGTCTTCTGACCCTTAGCGAAGATACCGTTGCGGCTACGGGGGTGACCACCCGACGATTTACCTTCACCACCACCCATTGGGTGGTCAACAGGGTTCATGGCTACACCACGAACGCGGGGGCGACGACCAGCCCAACGGTTGCGACCGGCTTTACCCATCACAACGTTCATGTGGTCACCGTTCGATACCGTACCAACCGTGGCGGTGCAGGTAACGAGTACCATACGCATCTCGCCGGAAGGCAGCTTAAGAGTAGCGTAACGCTCTTCGCGGGCTACGAGCTGGGCATACGTGCCAGCCGAGCGAGCGATAGCGGCACCCTGACCGGGCTGCAACTCAATGTTATGCACGATAGTACCGAGGGGCATCTCGCGGAGCGGCAACGCATTGCCAACTTCGGGAGCTACGCCGGGGCCCGATACGATAACGGTATCTACATTCAGGCCAGCGGGGGCGATGATATAACGCTTCTCGCCGTCGGCGTAGTGCAGCAAGGCAATACGAGCGGTACGGTTAGGGTCGTACTCGATGGTCTTCACCGTGGCCGGAACACCGGCTTTGTCACGCTTGAAGTCCACGATACGATACTGGGTTTTGTGTCCACCGCCGATATAGCGGTTAGACATTTTACCCGAAGCGTTACGGCCACCGCTCTTTTTGAGCGAGGTCAGCAACGACTTCTCCGGCGTCGACGTCGTTAGCTCGTCGAAGGCCGGGGCCACGCGGAAGCGTTGGCCTGGCGTGGTTGGTCTGAGTTTTTTAAGTGCCATTACTAGCTAATTGGGCTTTTGCGGCGAAGGCAATTAGATATTGCCGTAGAAATCTATGATATCACCGTCCTTCAGGGTCACGACGGCTTTTTTGCCGTGGGCGCGACGACCCGAAACCTGGCCACCTTTAGTAGCCTTCGACTTGATTTTGCCAATCGTGCGCATCGTGTTGATGCCGGTCACGGTGACGCCATAAAGCTGCTCGATGTCTCTCTTAATCTGCACCTTGTTAGCCGTACGTTCCACTTCGAATACGTAGCGGCCGGTTTCGGTGAGGCTGGTAGCCTTTTCGGTGATAATGGGGCGTTTCAGCGTGCTCATTATTCGGCGGAGTTAGTAGTGTACAATTGCTCCAGCGAACGCAAGCCGTCCTCACTGATGAGTAGCGTGTCAGTGTTCAACAGGTCGTGGGTGTTGAGACCTACGGCAGTCGAAATCTTCACTTTCTGCACGTTGCGGGCGCTGAGAAGCAGGTTTTTGTCGGCAGCCTCACCAGCCACGTACAAGGTCTTGCGACCATTGTTGAGCTTCAGGCCATCCAAAACAGCCACGAAGTCTTTCGTGCGGGGAGCGCTGAAAGCCAGGTTTTCAACCAAAGCCACTTTGCCATCGCGAGCCAGCACCGAAAGGGCCGACAGACGCGCAACGCGCTTGGTTTTCTTGTTCAGCTTGAAGCTATAGTCACGCGGGCGCGGACCGAACATACGGCCACCACCTACGAACACACCCGACTTCATCGAACCAGCACGGGCACCACCGGTGCCTTTCTGCTTCTTCAATTTCTTGGTGGTGCGGGCGATTTCGGCGCGCTCCTTCGATTTGTGCGTACCCTGGCGCTGGTTGGCCAGGTACTGCTTCACGTCGAGGTACATGACGTGCTCGTTCGGCTCGTGGCCGAACACGGCGTCGGACAGCGTAACCTTGCGGCCGGTGTCTTCGCCTTTGCTATTGAATACGGACAGTTCCATCTCTAGTAAGCTTAGCAGGTTATTTCTCCAGAACCACGTAGCCATTCTTGGCACCGGGCACTGAGCCACTTACCAGAATCAGGTTCTTATCGGCCACGATGCGCATCACCTTCAGGTTCTGAATCTTGACGCGGTCGGTGCCCATGCGGCCACCCATGCGCATTCCTTTGAATACGCGCGAAGGCCATGAGCACGCACCGATAGAACCGGGGTGACGCAGACGGTTGTGCTGACCGTGGGTTTGACCACCCACGCCCTGGAAGTTGTAGCGTTTCACAACCCCCTGGAAGCCTTTACCTTTTGAGGTTCCAACTACGTCAACGAACTCACCTTCTTCGAACAGCGAAGTTTCCACTGTGCTGCCCAGAGCATAAGCTGCGATGTCTTCCGTGCGGAACTCAACGAGGCGTTTCTTGGGGGTAGTGCTGGCTTTGGCGAAGTGGCCAGCTAGAGCCTTAGTGGTACGTTTGGCTTTCTTCTCGCCGTAGCCGAGCTGGACGGCGTTGTAGCCGTCAGTTTCGACAGTTTTAACCTGCGTCACTACGCACGGACCCGCTTCGATGAGCGTGCAGGGAATGTTTTTCCCGTCCGGAGTGAAGAGGCTTGTCATACCGATTTTTTTACCGATGATGCCAGGCATTCTAGTGGATATTAAATGACACAAAAAGAAAAGGCCCGAGCGGCCTTTTCGCTAAGGGAGTGCAAAGGTAGGAATTTTTGCTTAGAAAAACCAAGCCGAGCAAGAAAATAATTTCTTCTCAGGCTGTTAGGTGTTCAGAGTACTTTAGAGACATTGAGCAAGTTGGGCTTGTGGCCTTGTCTATATAACCCAAGTTGCGGAGTATTGGTCGGGCAAAAAAAGTCTGTTCGGCAGGAACAGGCTAGGTTTGAAGTATTCGACCCCTTCAACTCCTGCCGACTATGCGCGAACAGACCGTTGCATTGTACTGTTTTCTGGACGATTTACTCACCCTGACCCGCCCTTGCTGGACCCGGCCCGCAGCCCCACGCCGCCGATTGAGCGACGCGCAGGTGCTGACCACGGCGCTGGTGGCGGCCCGCTTTTTCGGGGGCAATCTGGTGCTGGCCCAGCGCTACATGGAGCAGCATTGGGGGCAGAACCGACTGGATAAGAGTGGCTTCCGCCGCCAATTGCACGCGCTCACCGACACGTTGTGGGGGCTGTTTGCCACCTGCGGCCAGGTAATCAAGGAGTTACATACCGAGGCGCGCTACGTCATCGACTCGTTTCCGGTCGCCGTGTGCCACCACATCCGCATTCCGCGCTGCAAACTCTTGACTGGCAAAACCTATCGGGGCCGCTCGGCCAGCAAGCGCCAGTGGTTCTACGGCTTCAAAGTGCAGGTCATCACCACCAGCGACGGGCTGCCCGTCGAATTTTATATCCACGCCGGCAGCGAGGCTGATATCACGGGCTTGCGAGCGATGGCCGTGGACCTGCCCGCGGGCAGCGTGCTCTACACCGATTACGCCTACACCGATTACGCCCTGGAGGACCTCTTCGCCGAAGCCACCGGGGGCGGCAGCTCACGGCCCGCCAGGCCAACAGCAAGCGGCCGCACTCACCCGCCCAACGATTGCTGATTCAGTACTTTCGGAAAGGCATCGAAACGACTTTCAGCCAACTCACCGCCCGATTCCCGAAGCATATTCACGCCGTGACGGCCGCCGGTTTTGTGCTCAAGCTCGTCCTGTTCGTCTTTGTGCATACGCTCGACCAAGCTGGTCACTAGTTGTATAGTCCCAGGATGTAATGGAGGGCTTTTTACTACCGAACTTCGCCAGTACTTATGGGACAATTACTGCACGGCAGCGCCCGCACAACGCCGGCAGTACGACGCAACATCCAGCAAAGTAAGGAAAGCGCACAAAGCTTAGCTAAGCGTCACGGGGTCAATGTGAAGACGGTGACCAAGTGGCGCAACCGGAGCACGACTACCGACGCGCCGATGGGGCCAAAGCCTATTTCCACTGTGCTCACGGCCGAGCAAGAAGCTGGCGCGGTCGCTTTTCGCCAGCAGACCCAACTGCCACTCGATGACTGCCTCTACGCCTTGCCGGAAACCATCCCGCAGCTCTCGCGCTCAGCTCTGCACCGCCTGTTCCAACGCCACGGCATTAGTCGCCTGCCGGCCCCGGCCCCAGCGGAGAAGAAAAAGAAATTTAAGGACTACCCCATTGGCTATTTGCACGTGGACTTCGCCGAAGTGCATACCGAAGAAGGCCGCGTCTACCTCTTCGTCGCCATTGACCGCACCAGCAAGCTGGCCTTTGCCGAACTCCAGCCCCGGGCCACGAAAAGGCTGGCCGCCGACTTTTTGCGCCGGGTACTGGCTGCTATCCCCTATAAAGTACATAAAGTGTTGACCGACAATGGCACTCAGTTCGGAAATATGCCCCACCAAGTGTACGCCTGGCGGCATATCTTCGCCCGCGTCTGCGACGAGCACGGCATCGAACACCGCTTTACGAAGCCCGCTCATCCCTGGACCAACGGCCAGGTCGAGCGCTTCAACCGTACGCTGAAAGAGGCTACGGTGCGCCAGTATCACTACCAGACCACGGCCCAACTTAATGAGCACCTGCAAGCCTTTTTACTAGCCTACAACCACGGCAAACGGCTCAAGCGGCTACGGGGCAAAACCCCGCACGAATTCATCTGCCAACAATGGCACTTAAACCCGACTATCTTTATCCGAGACCCCACCCAGCTCATCCTGGGACTATACAAGGGCCGACGCAGCCCACTGTCTGCTGGTCCCTGGACTTCAGAAGCGATGCCTTGACCGACGGCCGACGCTTCCGCACCTTGAAGGTGGTGGAGGATTGGAACCGGGAAATCCTGGGCATCGAAGTTGATTTTTCGCTGCCGGCCACGCGGCTCGTGGCTCTGCTCACGCACCTGGTCAGCCGCTACGGGGCACCCGCCCGGCTGCGGGTGGACAATGGCCCCGAGCTTATCAGCCAGGAGTTACAGACCTGGTGCCAGGGCCAGGGCATGGAGTTGCACTGGATTCAACCCGCGAGTCCGATGCAAAACGCCTATACTGAACGCTTTAACGGCTCGTTTCGCCGCGAGCTGCTCAACGCCTACCTCTTTACCAGCCTGCGCCAGGTGCGCGAACAGGGCCAGCAATGGCAGTACGATTACAACCACTTACGGCCCCAGGAGGCCCTTAACTTCTTAATTCCCATCGAGTTTCGTCAAGCTGCCTGACCTCTATTTTTGACTGGCTCACTTTCAGGGGAAGCTTACAATTGCTTTCACAAGCTCCTACCCCGCCCAGAGGTAAGCAAGGCATTGTATAAGCAAGTAGTACGTTACAAGATTGCCTTCATACCTTATGGCTTAGTAAGGTCTGAGCTTGAGATTTGACTACTAAAAAGCCCCGCCAGCATTTGCTGGCGGGGCTTTTTAGTAGTCAAATCTCAAGCTCAGACCTTAATCTCGACGTCTACGCCGCTGGGCAGTTCCAGCTTCATGAGGGCGTCTACAGTTTTGCTGCTGGTCGAGAAAATATCGACCAAGCGCTTGTACGTGCAAAGCTGGAATTGCTCCCGGCTCTTCTTGTTCACGTGGGGCGAGCGCAGTACGGTGTACTTCTCCTTTTCCGTAGGCAACGGAATCGGGCCGCTTACGATAGCACCGGTAGCCTTCACCGCTTTCACGATTTTCTCGGCCGACTTGTCGACCAGATTGTGGTCGTAGCTTTTCAGCTTGATTCTGATTTTTTGGTTCATGATTGGTAGAGGCCGATTGCCTCAGGGTGTGAAAAGCTAGAAAAACTATTTACCGCCTTTAATTTTGGCAATGATGGCATCTGCCATGTTTTGCGGTACCACCTCGTAGTGTGAGAAGGTAAGCGAAGCTGAGGCACGGCCTGAAGACAACGTACGCAAGTCAGTTACGTAACCGAACAATTCCGACAATGGAACATCGGCTTTGATAATCTGCGCACCGCCTTTCGTATCCATGCCCTTCATCAGGCCACGGCGGCGGTTCAAGTCACCTGTTACCGGGCCAGTATACTCGTCAGGGCAAACTACTTCAACGGCCATGATGGGTTCCAGCAGTTTCGGACCGGCCTTGCGGGCTGCTTCACGGAAACCACCACGGGCGGCGAGTTCGAACGACAGGGCATCCGAGTCAACGTCGTGGAAGGAACCATGATAGAGACGCACTTTCATGCCCTCAATCGGGAAGCCAGCCAAAGGTCCTTGCCGCATCGCTTCTTCAAAACCCTTCTGAATCGGAGCAATGAATTCGCGGGGAATAACACCACCTACGATAGCATTGTCAAACTCAAAGCCAGGCTTTTCGGGCTCCGTTTCTTTCGGACCAAGCTCAAATACGATATCGCCGAATTTACCTCGGCCACCGGTCTGCTTCTTGTAGGTTTCGCGGTGGTCGACTTTCTTGGTAAGAATCTCCTTATAGGCTACCTGCGGGGCACCCTGGTTGATTTCTACCTTGAATTCACGACGCATCCGGTCGATAATGATTTCGAGGTGCAACTCGCCCATGCCGCGAAGTACCGTCTGGCCGGTTTCTTCGTCGGTGTTAACGCGCAGAGTTGGGTCTTCCTCGATGAGTTTGGCGATAGCCATACCCATCTTGTCAACGTCGGCCTGGGTCTTAGGCTCAATAGCGTAACCGATTACCGGCTCGGGGAACGACATCGACTCCAGAACTACTGGGTTCTTCTCGTCGGTCAGCGTGTCGCCGGTTTTGATGTCCTTGAAGCCTACCCCAGCTGCGATATCGCCCGCTTGGATGCTATCGATTTGGTTCTGCTTGTTGGAGTGCATCTGCATGAGGCGCGAGATGCGTTCCTTCTTGCCAGTACGGTTATTCAGTACGTACGAACCACCGTTCAGCACGCCCGAGTAGCAACGGAAGAAGCACAGGCGACCTACATAAGGGTCAGTAGCAATCTTAAAAGCCAAGGCAGTAAAAGGCTCCGAATTATCGGGATGACGCTCTACTTCAGCACCAGTATCGGGGTTGGTACCGATGACGGCGGGCATATCGAGCGGCGACGGCAGGTAGGCCATTACGGCATCCAGCATGGTCTGCACACCTTTGTTCTTAAAGGCCGAGCCGCACAGTACGGGCGAGAACTTCATGTCAATCACCGCTTTGCGGATAACGACCATCATTTCTTCACGGGTAATGCTTTCCGGGTCCTCGAAGAATTTCTCCATCAAGGTGTCATCGTACTCAGCAACGCTCTCGATGAGCTTTTCGCGCCACTCCGCTACCGTATCCACCAGGTCTTCGGGAACCGGAACTTCGTTGTACGACTTACCTTCAGTAGCGTCGTCCCACACGATAGCTTTACCAGTAAGCAAGTCAACTACACCTTTGAACGTATCTTCAGCGCCAATCGGAATTTGCAGCGGTACCGGGTTGGCACCAAGCTTTTCCTTAATTTCGTTAACTGCCTTGAAGAAGTCAGCGCCGGCACGGTCCATCTTGTTGACGAAGCAAATGCGCGGAACGCTGTACTTATCAGCCTGACGCCATACGGTTTCCGACTGTGGCTCTACCCCCGATACGGCGCAGAACAGGGCCACGGCACCGTCCAATACGCGCAACGAGCGCTCTACCTCTACCGTAAAGTCAACGTGACCGGGGGTATCAATAAGATTAATTTTGTACTGGTGCGTATCGGGAATCGAATTGCCTTGCGCGTCAGTAGGGTAATTCCAGAAAGTGGTCGTAGCAGCCGAGGTGATAGTGATACCGCGCTCCTGCTCCTGCTCCATCCAGTCCATCGTAGCAGCTCCGTCATGCACCTCCCCAATTTTGTGGGTTTTGCCGGTGTAGTACAGAATGCGCTCCGAAGTGGTCGTCTTGCCCGCGTCAATGTGGGCCATGATGCCAATATTGCGCAGGTATTGTAGCTCTTTGTTGACTGCCATTATGGGGGTTAATTAGCGCGTTAGCGGATTGATGAGTTCAGGAGAGAAGACAACCAAAACTGGCTAAACATTCAATCTAAACTCATCAACCCGCTAAACGCCCGATGTATTAGAAACGGAAGTGCGAGAAAGCCTTGTTGGCTTCAGCCATGCGGTGGGTGTCGTCCTTTTTCTTGACGGCAGCACCTTCGCCTTTGGCAGCAGCAATGATTTCGCCAGCCAGCTTGTCTTTCATAGTTTTCTCACCACGACGACGCGCGTACTGAATCAGCCACTTCGAGCCAACGGCAATGCGGCGGTCGGCGCGCACTTCAATCGGCACCTGGAAGGTAGCACCACCAACGCGGCGGCTCTTTACCTCTACGGTCGGCATTACGTTGTTCAACGCTTTGCGCCACAGTTCGAGGCCGTTCTCTTTCGTGCGGGTTTCCACCTGCTCTACGGCATCGTAGAAAATGGTGTAGGCCAGGTTTTTCTTCCCGTCATACATCATGTAGTTGACGAAGCGGGTTACGAGCGTCTCCTTGAACTTGGGGTCCGGCAGGAGAATACGCTTTTTCGGTTTTGACTTGCGCATGGTATATTTTTAGTGCTTGGTGCCTAGTGCTCGGTGCTTAGGCTGGTAGAAATTTCTTTCTCCCCATGCACTAAGCACCAAGCACCAAGCACTAACTATTTACTTTTTCTTAGCGGGTGCGCCTTTGCCACCTTTGCCTGCCGCTGCTGCGGGCTGACCGGGCTTCGGACGCTTAGCGCCGTACTTCGAGCGGCGCTGCAAGCGGCCGCTTACGCCTGCCGTGTCGAGGGCACCACGAATGATATGGTAACGAACACCTGGCAAGTCTTTTACCCGGCCTCCGCGAATGAGCACGATGCTGTGCTCCTGGAGGTTGTGGCCTTCACCGGGAATGTATGCGTTTACTTCCTTACCGTTGGTAAGGCGCACACGGGCCACTTTGCGCATAGCCGAGTTCGGCTTCTTAGGCGTGGTGGTATACACGCGAGTGCATACGCCCCGACGCTGCGGGCACGAATCAAGAGCGGGCGACTTCGACTTGGTAGTCAGAGCCTCACGACCTTTCCGTACTAGTTGGTTGATAGTTGGCATTTAGCGATTGGTTGAACGAGAGCCGTTTGCTCCCAAATTTTCAGGCCTGCAAAGGTAAGAAAATAGTTTGGCAATAGCAAACTCGCTGAAAAACTTAATTCTCCGTCTGGCAGTGCTCCTTCTGCGCCTGGCCTAAGCCTCCCCTACCGCTCCCCCAAAATTCATGGGGTAAGCCGGGGTTTCCTGATGCAGCTTGATGGGGCCGTAGCTCTGCTCGAAGCGCTGAATATTTTCCTCTAGCGCCGACAGCAGACGCTTAGCGTGTTCTGGGGTAAGAATAACCCGTGCCTTTACCTTGGCCTTTGGAGCACCAGGCATCATGCGGATAAAGTCGACGACGAACTCGCTCGTGCTGTGCGCAATCAGCGCTAAATTGGCGTACTCGCCTTCGGCAATGGCTTCGCTTAGCTCAATGTTGAGGGCGTTCGGGTCGGGGTTTTGGGGTTGGGATGGCTGCATATTTTACTTATCAACAGTATGTCCTTTTAGCATTGTCTCTTCCATGTATTCAACGGCTTTGCCAACAGAAATACTGAAGACACCGGCTCCACCTTTATCAAAACTGGTCTTCCACTCGTTGTATCCTTCTTGATAGTCCAGTATAGCTTTGGTTTCCCCAATTTTTTTCAGGCCGCTAGAGTCGAGCGCAGCTTCAGAGAAAGGCATATGTGTGATTACCGTTGAGTATTTCACCGGATTTTCTGAAGTCTTAACCTTAACGCTGTCTACTCGCACATGAATAATGTTACCGCCTTTATTCTCATGCTCAACCTTAAGAATAAGTAGCCTTGCATTTGGCTCAAAATCACGCGATTTGAATGAATAATCATCCCCTACATGATACTTCGAGTCAGTTGTGTCTTGCAGGGTTAAGTTGCTCTTATCCATGTTACAAGCAGCCAATACCAAGAGTGATAGGAAAGATAGTATCTTCTTCATACCCCAAAGAAACGAAAAACCCCGACTAACTGATGCTAGCCGGGGTTTTTACTTACAAACCTACATCATTCGTTATTCCTGAACGGTCACTTCGCGCTTAGCGCGCGAGGGGCGTTTGGCGGGGGTAGCCACTTGCTCGGCGGCCTGGGCAGCCTGGCGGGTAGCGTAGTCCTCTTTCGAAGACACCTCGATACCCTGGTACTCGCGCAAGCCAGTACCGGCCGGGATGAGGTGACCAACGATTACGTTCTCCTTCAGGCCCAACAGTTCGTCGGCTTTGCCACGGATGGCAGCCTCGCTCAGCACCTTGGTCGTTTCCTGGAAACTCGCGGCCGAGATGAACGAAGCCGTACCCAACGAAGCCTGCGTAATACCCTGGAGGGTAGGCCGCGACACGGCCGGCTGGGCGTCGCGCACTTCCGCGAGCTTAAGGTCGCGGCGGCGGAGCGACGAGTTTTCGTCACGCAGTTTGCGGGAAGAGATAATCTGGCCAGGGCGGAACTCCGAAGAATCGCCGGCATCAGTCACGACTTTCATGTCGATAACGATGTCGTTCTCTTCCATAAGCAGCACCTTGTCCACGAGCTGGTTTTCCAGGAAGCTGGTATCGCCGGCATCCATCACAAGCACTTTCTGCATCATCTGGCGGACGATAACTTCAATGTGCTTGTCATTGATTTTCACACCCTGCAAGCGGTACACCTCCTGAATCTCGTTCACGAGGTATTCCTGCACCGAGCCGGGGCCCTGAATGTTCAGGATGTCGCTCGGGGTGATGGCACCGTCGGAGAGCGGCGCACCGGCCCGTACGAAGTCGTTATCCTGCACGAGGATGAACTTCGACAGCGGCACCATGTACTTCCGCTTCACACCGTCTTTCGACTCCACGAAGATTTCGCGGTTACCACGCTTCACCGAACCGTAGGTTACTACCCCATCGATTTCCGATACAACGGCCGGGTTCGACGGGTTACGAGCTTCGAACAATTCCACAACGCGGGGTAGGCCGCCCGTGATATCACGGGTTTTACCTACGGCACGCGGAATCTTGGCCAGAATGTGGCCGGCTTTCACTTTCACGCCATTCTCGACATTCAGGTGAGCGCCTACCGGCATGCTGTAAGACCTAGCCGCATCAGCATCGGCACCTTTTGCCGGGTGCAGCAACACGGAGGGGTTCTGCGCCTTGTCTTTCGATTCAACAATTACTTTCTCGCGGAAGCCTGTCTGTTCGTCGGTCTCCTCACGATAGGTAATGCCTTCCGTTAGGGCGTCGTACTGGATAGTACCGTCGAACTCGGCCAGGATTACCGCGTTGTACGGGTCCCAGTTGACGAGTTCCTGGCCCTTCTCCACTTCCTGGCCTTCTTTAGCGAGCAGAAATGAGCCGTAGGGAACGTGATTCGAGATAAACACTTTACCAGTGCCTTTCTCCACAATCCGAACTTCCCCCGAACGACCCATAACCACGTTGGTCTTATTACCTTCGGAGTTGACGCCAGCTACGGTACGGATGTCTTCGAACTCAACAATACCCGCGAATTTAGCGCGAATGTTGGCCTCTACAGCAATGTTCGAAGCCGTCCCACCTACGTGGAACGTACGGAGCGTCAGCTGCGTGCCAGGCTCACCAATCGACTGGGCCGCGATGACACCAACGGCCTCACCTTTCTGCACCATCCGACCCGTTGCCAGATTACGGCCGTAGCACTTGCCGCAAATACCGCGCTTGCTTTCGCAGGTCAATACGGAGCGAATTTCTACTGACTCAATGCTGGTAGCATCAATACGACGGGTGATTTCCTCCGTAATCTGCTCACCGGCAGCCAAAATCAACTCTTCGGTCAGCGGGTCGATAATATCGTGCACGGCCGTGCGGCCGAGGATACGCTCAGCCAGCGGCTCTACGATATCTTCGTTATCCTTCAAAGCAAAGGTTTCGGTACCGCGTAGCGTGCCGCAGTCCGGCTCGTTCACGATAACGTCCTGCGATACGTCAACCAGACGACGTGTCAGGTAGCCGGCGTCGGCTGTTTTCATAGCCGTGTCAGCCAGACCTTTACGAGCACCGTGGGTCGAGATGAAGTACTCGATTACGTCGAGACCTTCTTTGAAGTTCGACAAAATCGGGTTCTCGATAATCTCGCCTACCGAGCCTTGCAGCGACTTCTGGGGCTTAGCCATCAGGCCACGCATCCCGCCGAGCTGACGAATCTGCTCCCGCGAGCCGCGAGCGCCCGAGTGCATCATCATGTAGATGGAGTTGAAGCCCTGGTTCTCCTTTTCCAGGCGCCCCATCAGCGTCTCCGTAATCTGCGAGTTGATACGCGTCCAGATATCAATTACCTGGTTGTAGCGCTCGTTGTTCGTAATCAGACCCATCTGGTAGTTCTGCATTACGGCAGCTACGTCGGCCTGGGCCTGCTTGATGAGGATGTCCTTCTCTTTCGGAATCTGAATATCACCCAGACCCATGCTCAGACCGCCTTTGTAGGCCGACTGGAAACCCAGGGTCTTGATATCGTCCAGGAACTGCGCCGTGCGGGCCATGCCGGTGCGCTTAAACACCGTCGAGATGATTTGCTGGAGCTTCTTCTTGGTCAGCAGCTCATCCACAAAACCTACTTCGGTGGGCACGAGCTGATTGAAGAGCACGCGGCCGGCTACGGTTTCAATGGTTTTCTGCACCAGGTCGTCGTTCTCATCCCGAACCATCGTGCGCACCTTAATGTAGGCGTGCTTCGACAATTGCCTTTCATTGAGGGCAATTACAACCTCTTCGTCAGAGTAGAACGAGCGGCCTTCGCCCTGAATTTTCTCGTTTTCGGTAGAGCGCTTGCCTTTGGTCACGTAGTACAGACCCAGAACCATGTCCTGCGACGGTACCGCGATGGGTGCGCCGTTGGCGGGGTTCAGGATGTTGTGCGACGCCAACATCAGCATCGAGGCTTCCAGGATGGCAGCCGGCCCGAGAGGCACGTGCACGGCCATCTGGTCACCGTCGAAGTCAGCGTTGAAGGCCGTACAAACGAGCGGGTGCAATTGAATAGCCTTGCCTTCGATGAGGCGCGGCTGGAAAGCCTGAATACCCAAACGGTGGAGGGTAGGGGCACGGTTGAGGAGCACCGGGTGACCTTTCAGCACGTTCTCCAAGATGTCCCAAACCACGGCATCCTTACGGTCCACGATTTTCTTGGCCGACTTCACCGTCTTTACAATCCCGCGCTCGATGAGCTTACGGATGATGAACGGCTTGAATAGCTCAGCCGCCATGTTCTTGGGCAGGCCGCACTCGTGCAGCTTCAACTCAGGACCAACAACGATAACCGAACGGCCCGAGTAGTCAACGCGCTTACCCAGCAGGTTCTGGCGGAAGCGGCCCTGCTTGCCTTTCAGCATGTCGGACAGCGACTTCAGGGCGCGGTTGCCTTCGGCGCGCACGGCATTTACCTTACGCGAGTTATCGAAGAGCGAATCCACGGCCTCTTGCAGCATCCGCTTCTCATTCCGCAGAATCACTTCCGGCGCTTTGATTTCAATCAGGCGCTTGAGGCGGTTGTTGCGAATGATAACGCGACGGTACAGGTCGTTCAGGTCGGAAGTAGCGAAACGGCCACCATCCAGCGGCACGAGCGGGCGCAGCTCCGGCGGGATAACCGGCACCATGCGGATAACCATCCACTCGGGGCGGTTTTCCACACGGGTAGCAGCATCACGGAAGGCTTCTACGACGCGCAAGCGCTTCAAGGCCTCAGCCTTACGCTGTTGCGAAGTTTCGTGCGCGGCCGAGTCGCGGAGCGAGTAGCTCAGCTCATCAAGGTTGATGCGCTCCAACAGCATTTGCAGCGCGTCGGCGCCCATCTTGGCGATGAACTTCTGAGGGTCTTCGTTTGGCAGCAACTGGTTTTCGCGGGGTAGCTTGTCGATGATGTCCAGGTACTCGTCTTCGGTGAGGAAGTCGAGCTGCTGCACACCCTCTTCGGCTTGCACGCCGGGCTGCACCACTACGTAGCGCTCGTAGTAGATAATCTGGTCGAGCTTCTTGGTGGGCAAGCCCAACAGGTAGCCGATTTTGTTCGGCAGGCTCTTAAAGTACCAGATATGCGCTACGGGCACTACCAGCTCAATGTGGCCCATGCGCTCGCGGCGCACTTTTTTCTCGGTCACCTCCACGCCGC
>JAABUW010004604.1_pt1 | contig 18620 bp, 20 predicted proteins | sample 5560081 | NCBI WGS metagenome assembly JAABUW01 (sample SAMN10711882, study PRJNA513363) | rock metagenome | isolation source: Antarctica rocks | place: Antarctica: Victoria Land, Knobhead sud | reverse complement strand
TCAGGCCTCTCTCTCCACAGGGACATCTTCGGCTACTCGACCCTCACATGCTCGCTCGGAGTTGTAAGCCTGAACTGATTAGATGGCCAAGCAGCCCTCAGCATCGATGACACGGACGATGGACTGACGGCATCTATTGCGCAACGTTGCTCGTATCACCTGTCACTTCACTTCGTGAGGTGTCCAGCAGTCCTTGGAGCCACTTCAAAGGCCCACGAGCTCTGTCCGACTTCGGGTAAAGAGTCGTGTCGCCCTCCGTTGTTTCATCTCTTGCACCTTTTACTTTGAGGCCACAGCTAGCTGCACATCACTCCATCGACGCTCATTATGTCGCCACACGCGGTCTCACCTGATTATACGGAGAGCTCTCCCGACCACAGGCTGGTCCAAAACGGGCACTCGAATGGTGCACCACAAAGCTCGCTATTGCAGCGCTCTGGCGACGATGAGGTGGCCGACTTGGTTTGCGTGGGCTTCGGGCCTGCTTCCCTGGCCATAGCGATTGCAATGCACGATGCCCTCGAGGCCAAAGACCCGCTTGTGACTCGAAGGCAGCCGAAAGTTCGCTTCGTGGAACGACAAGAACGATTCGCCTGGCATGCCGGTATGCTCCTGAACGGTGCGAAGATGCAAATCACCTTCGTCAAAGATTTAGCGACGCTGCGGAATCCCCGAAGTCAATTCACTTTCCTGAATTATCTTCATAACAAAAATAGGCTGGTCCAGTTCACGAATCTAGGGACTTTTCTGCCGCAACGTATTGAGTATGAGGACTATATGGTAAGTCTGAGACCCCGTTCCATGCCTGCGACATCACTGACTGTTTTGCCCTTCGTGAATACAGCGCTGGTGTGCCGAGCACTTCGAAGACGCGGTCGACTACGGTCAGGACGTAGAGAGCGTCCAGGCCGATCGCAGGAACTCCAAAACAGGTAGCGTCGAATCCTTCAGTGTCTCTTCGCTTGACAAAAGGACTGGTCGACGGAGTGTTGTGAAAGCAAAGCATGTCGTTATTGCTGTTGGTGGCAAACCCAACCTCCCGAAATGCTTGGACGCAAGTCACCCTCGAGTGATCCATTCCTCACAGTACGCTACCAGTATCCACGAGATCTTCCCAGCAAGAACGCAGCCTCGATCCGTTGCCGTGATTGGCGCCGGTCAAAGTGCGGCGGAAGTCTTCAACAACATACCGCATCGCTTTCCCGGTTGCCAGTCCCATCTGCTGATTCGTGGTGCGGCGCTGCGGCCGAGCGATGACTCTCCATTGTGAGTTGCGCTCCCATTCCTTCAGCTTGGTCTTTACTAACTGTCGCCAGTGTGAACGAGATCTTCGATCCCGACCGCGTTGACGACGTCTACTCGCAGGATCCCGGAATTCGAGCAGATGGTATCGCGTTAGACAAGAGTACGAACTACGGCGTCGTGCGACTAGAGCTTCTCGAGGAGATCTACAGCCTTCTATATTCGTACCGGATACAATACGGAAGCGAAGCCGAGTGGCCACACCAGATTCTGAGCCATCGGTCCGTGACAGGAATGGCCGACAACGAACATGATGGCCAGCCAGGAGTGCGGCTCCACATCCGCAATGAAACTGGCCAATACCGTGCCAATGGCAAATCCAGCTCAGAAGTCCTGGACGTCGATCTGGTCGTTATCGCCTCCGGGTATCGAAGAGATGCTCACGACGAGATGCTCCATGAAATTAAGGATCTACGGGCGCAAGGCAGCGACAGCTCGCAGGGGTGGGAGGTCAACCGTGACTACAGCGTCAAGTTTCAGGAGGAGGCAGTGCAGCGGGATGCTGGGGTGTGGCTCCAGGGCTGTAACGAGGGCACTCACGGGCTGTCCGGCACGCTGCTGTCTATACTGGCTACACGTGGTGGGGAGATGGTCAACAACATCTTCAATTCTAATTAAGCGATGAAGAAAGCTGGGTTGTTGGTACTCTGACGCCACCGACGCTGGTTGAAAGCTTCAATCTCTGCTTTCTCTGAGACGTCCAGCTTCATCGTTCGCCATATCACATTCAGTACAACAACACAGCTTCTACGCCCATGGCAGCTGTCTCCAGTCCTCATCATGCAAGAGCAGCCAATGCGACACAATTGCTCGAAGGCGTTCATCTGCTCTCGCCGGCACGTGCTGGTGACATCTTGCATGGGGCTAACTGTCTTCGTGTCACACAAGCTAGCGATTCGTCGTTTGAAGCGAAGGTAAGCACGTGACAGGACCCACTTTCACATGCGCCTCTTTACTGCCTACTTGTCTACCAACCTTCTCAACTTTACCTTGATCACCGACACTGCAATAACTCACAATGTCGCTGCCTCAAGCAGTAGCTGTGGACGCAAAGTCGCCATCGCTGCAGGTAAGCTTCTTGTCTTTGAAAGGCATGTTTCTATCGTGCTGCTGCTGATGTATATCATAGGCGGTGACGTCGACTTCGAGTGCGACTGCGACCACTGCATCCGCCAAAGTTCTTGACATCACCGAATTACTCGAGCACATCCTGCTGAGAACAGACTTCCGCACCGTCCTCCTAGCACAGCGTGTGAACAAGCCCTTTCGAGCAGCCACCAAAGGCAGCATAAAGTTGCAGAAGAAGCTCTTCTTCAGGCCTGCAGATTCTTTCGAAGAGATGTTGGAGGTGGGCTGCGCCGACGAGGATGGTATTTTCGGTGTCGAAAAACCTTCAACAGAAAAGCTTGAAGCTTTCCACCCAGTGCTCGTCAACGCCCTCGTTGTCGAGATCTATGGTCTCACCTGTAAAGGAACCTGGAGTCTCTACCAAGGGTTTGCTCGACTTACAAGACCTGTTGCCGAAGATGCTATAACTAGTATTATGAGGAGCGAGGATCGTGGGCGGATGTGTGCCTGACTCAACCACCACTCTGTTCGAACATTTACCTTTGACCTCGCCGCGTAAACCGCATCCTCCAAATCGACCCTCTTACAGGCCGAAAGGTCGTCGCTTCCATAAGCTCAACGGCAGCTACATATTCAGTTGGGGAGAGCTCGTCGACACCACTGTAAGCGATATGAATGAGGTCAAGGATGGTGGAGGGTGACCAGAGTGGGGTCTAACCGACCTCAATGTCGGCTGCCAAAACCTCATGTTGTTCGATGGTGACAGGCTTTTCGACGAATTTACTGTGACGAAGATCAATGATGATGGTTATTACCACTTCGGTAGTGGAAACATGGGTGGCGTAGAGAAGGGTGGTGAGGACAAGGACGAGGTCCAGGGGGAGAAGGGAGAGGAGGAGAGGAATGGGAGAGATCAGAACGGTAAGATTTAGGAGGGTGAACCCTGAGGGGAGTGAGGAGGGTGACGTGGACGAGAAGTAAGATTGGTTTGGTAAGGGAGGCGTGGTCCTTTCATTAATATTGGAGGTAACGTCTGCAAGAAGCAAGGGAATGCATCTGGCTGACCGGCAGGCGGCAAGCAGATGAGGTGCCGAATACATCGTCGTTTAGATAGTGGATGTGATCGGACCCACTTTTCCTTCACAACATCACGAGCAAGCTCAAGCCCGTTCGTGAACACAAACTTGACACCAACCTCGTCATCGGAGCGGCAACGTCTCGGAATGTCGCTGAACAGAGCGGCAAGTGGTGAGGCGGCATCTTTTGTGCTTAAGGTGAGACTTCTCTATCCACGCTACCACGAGCCATCGCTGATACGACCTTCCTAGACAGCAAAGATGGCTACAAATGAGACCTCAGACCTCGCAAGCGACAGCCCAGTCACCAAAGTTCTCAGCATCACCGAACTACTGGAGCAGATCCTAGTTGGGCTCGACTTCAAGACCCTCCTCTTCGCTACCCGTACCAACAAGAAGTTCAAGAACGTCATCGAACGTAACCAGGATCTACAGAAGAAGCTATTTCTTTGGCCCGTCGAATCGTTCGAGGAAGCCCTCTCGTTAGGATTTGCCGAAGAGAACGGCATGCTCGTCGGTCTAGGAGTGGGCAACGTACCCGCCTGCACTAATGCCGCCTTCATCAACACCCGCATGCTCGAACTCGACTTGGAGCAGCACCAGCCAACGAACTGGAGAAAGTACGGGCTCGAAGGGCTCCGGCTCCGGCTCGCGGACATCGGAACTGCTCCAAACGGGGCACCTGCGGACCGGATACGCTAGACTGATATGCTGCTCATGCAGCCACCACTACTCCATGGTTTTCCTGGCAGGGATGCTGGGATCGCCGTTTGGTCAGACTGGAGTGGATTCCACTCAAAAGACACAATCCCGACCATCGGTAAGATACTGATCCATATCGACGAGGCGAATCGGGCTACCGCAAGTGAGAGGGATGTAGGAGCAGGATATGAAGAGTGGCGGATGAACTTCTTTGACAACGACGTCGTACTATTCAAAGGTAAAGAGGAATGGCATGGGACGAATCGATGGCCGTTGTGCCCTACACTCGAGAAGATGAAGTTGATGAACAGCACGGGTCTTTACTCGGTACGCTTCGAAGAGGAAGATCTTGAACAGGAAGGTCTTGAAGGGGAAGGTCATGAAGAGGAAACAATCGAGGAGGAAGCAACCTGACCCAGCAGCAAGCGCCCTGACTACTGGACAGCATCTCGGCCGTCGATCTAGGTGCTAGCACTTGCCGGCCTTCGTGCTAAGCTAAAGAGCCTCCACGGTCTTTGGGAGAAGATCACGAGCATCAGCCATGAGGGTTCACTGAGCGTTGAGACAGTGACATACCAGCATAGCGTTCTAATGCACGGACGCACGTGACACTTCTCGTGGAGCTCACGCGACTTCAACCCGCGAATACATTACAATCATAGACTCAATTGAAGCCGCGTTGCAGGATATGGTGCTAAGCCGAACGTCGCTCGATGAACCCATATCAGCCCTCCCCGTGAATCACTCATCGAAGATGAGCGTAGAGCCACTCTTCCCACTGATTCAGTCATTCAGCCGCGTTTCTTTCTCTTCTGTAAGGCTCGGAGTCACTGCCGCCCTCGTGGTTCATGGCGCCTTCGTCTCTTCGTGGAGCTCGTCTTGTTTCTTCGTTATATAGTTTATCTCGTCACCCCCCCCCAATGGAACACATTGGCAGTATACTGAATGAGCTTTTCAGATACAGGTCATCTGATAAATGTGCAGGAACAGTTAGCCTGACGTGTTACGACACGACCGGCATTGAATTACCTCTCTCGGGCGTTTTCGTCAAAGTGCACAAAGTACATTTGGTGTGTTAACTTTTTGACATCTTCAGCGCTCATCCGATCATCCACACCGATGTCTATCAGGAACCAACGACGAACATCGGCTTCGGAGTCGAACTCTGGTGGCCAGTGAATAGCGTCAACACCATGGCCATCCAGTGTCGTCCTGAGTTCACGGCCTAGCTTTTCTCGTACATATAGCTCAGCAAGTGTGAATGGGCGCGATCCGGGATCTCCAGGAATGTCTTTGAGTCTTGCGCGGAGGACAATTCGCTACTTCTTATCATCTTTCATGTGGGCCATTGTCGGAAGCTCGTGAGATTTGTGTTTCATTGAAAACCAAATGGTGTGCCGTAATAGACAGAATATTGTGGAAGGATTTATGGCCGGGTCTCAGAAACTCAGCCCGTGAGGAAGTGATATCGCTCAGCGAAAAGCGTTTCACAAATGGCGTCTTTGCAAATGGTAAGAGTTTCGTGCTGAAGCAGCAGGGAGCCGCGCAAATTCTGAGTAGAGGTGTCTGTACCGAAAGTCTAGAAGGAATCTGCTCCCAGCTCGCGGTGGGGTGGATAAGGGCGTCAAAATTATTAGCTTGCAGCTTTTGGTTCAACAAACTTCTGCAACGGAGACCTCAGGGACTTGCTCTGCAGCTTAACAGGTTGTCGTAGCCGTGCTACTGGATGCGGCACTCAAACGTCACCATGGTACGCTCCGTGGTCCGAATAGTCGACATGTGGATCTGTTTGGGACAAAAGCGGCATCTAACACGCCCGGACACGCATAATAGGAAAAGGCGCCGAAGGAGTTTGCTCCTGCCATATATGGAAGACTAGGTGCTGTGCATGTGATCGGACCCACTTATCCACTTACCAGACTTGAAACTTGATCCCGTGATATTCAATCTCTCATGCGGCAGCCTTCAGTCTTCGCAACAGTCTCAACATTTCGCTTGACCATATCGCAGTCTGACTACATACCCTGTCGTCCAGTCAAGGTATGCCATCTCCATCCTCCCAGGCAACCGTGACTCCGATCTATGACTGACATGGAGGATCAGGCAGCCAAGATGGCTTGTTCGACGCCTCGAGCTCGCATCTCGGACAGTGCGACGACCAAGTTCTTCGACATCACTGAGCTCCTCGAACAAGCGTTGCTCGGAGTCGACTTCACAACACTGCTGCTCGCCCAACAAGTAAGCACGAAGTTTAGCCAAGTCATCAAGGGCAGTCACATGCTGCAGAAGAAACTGTTCCTGCACCACGTGGACTCCTTCGAAGAGGCCTTCGCGCTCGGCTTCGCTGAGGACGAAGGCATCCTCGTCTCGGAGACGGTCATCGATCGCAAGGCAGGCACCTTCTGCGGTCTGGCCTTCGTCAACAGTAACCTCATCAAGCCCAGCGACACTTTCTGGCCAGAAGAAGCATCGGCTAAGGAACACTGCTTCGAGCTGAAGCAGAGTATCGCCAACAAGATCACCAGCACCAGTGCCGGCGACCGAGGCTCCTGGGAGGGTATGATGTTCACGCAGCCGGCTATGCAGCCTATGCTCAGCATTCGGCAGTTCAAAGTCCGGAAGGACGAGTCGGAACGGGGAACACTCATGATCAAGGACGGCCTCATCGACGCCCGCAATCTGCCATTCACCCCAAGCATCTATCAGCTCACGAACAAGGACATGGGCGAGCTCGTTGATAGTGGGTTCGAGTCAGTGCGTGAGGATCACCCATGGATGCTCGATAATAAACTGCATTGGGGCATGGTGCCTAGCATCACGAGCACTTTCAGGCCATTCTGTTCCAAGGGCTCCCAGAGTGGGTTCAAGGTGAAGTTCCCCTTGGTGAAGAAGATCGATGACAAGGGGGTATATCAAGTCACCGCGCACGGCGGCGAGGACCAAGCGGAAGGAGTCAACTGAGCGTTGTGGTTTTAGACAGGCATCTGGCCTTGATCCTGCGACAAGGAAACTGGTCTCTCTTGCGCCGCAAAAGCGAGAATGCGCACGGGACAAGAAGCGGAGCCGTACTTTGAAATGAGCTTACGAAGTGACTGTGTCAATCAATGCACATCCAACACTTCAGCGATATGCTCATCCAATGCATTTCCAACAACTCACTATCCTACTCATCCTCATCATCTTCAATAATAAACGCAGCCCTCACGTTCCGCCTCTGCGTGCCCGGCTTCACGACCGGAGCATCGTCATCATCCTCCTCTTCATCTACCGATATTGGTTGTGGCTTGCCAGAGGCTACGTTGCCCGAGACTTCGACCAGCGGCAGAGTTTCAGCTGCCTTGCCCAATGTTGGCGGGGATGCTGCGGGTGTCTCCTCGTTCTCCATCTCCTTATCCTCCGTGTCCCGGTGTGACGCTGCGGCACTGCTCTCGTCGTCTGAGAACGGGTTCGTGCGCATGCGTTTCGGTGGTCTGCCAGCAGTGTCCGAAGCGGCAGAGGCATCTGAGTTGACATCGCTATCGTCGAGCCCAGTGTCCTCGTTATCGCTCTCGTCACTCGCGATATCCTTTCTCTTCTTCTGCTTCTTCTTCGCAGCCTTCTCCCCCTTACCCTTTCCTTTCTTTCCGCCCTCACCCCCTTCAACCTTCCCAACAACCTCAGCAATAACCCTCCTAACCCTCCCCCTCCTCTCCTCCTCCAGCCGAAAAAACTCTCTATCCCTCTCCTCATCGGTGTCCTCATCACTACTCGTAATAAACAACTTACTCTTCTCCTTCTTCGTGTTCTCCTTCTCCCACTTCCTCCGAGCCTCCGCCTTCGCTTCCGCCTGCTCCTCGGTCAAGGATTCGCCTTGATTCCGCTTCGTAAGCCGTCTCCGCTTCTTGGGCCGCTCCGCACCTTCAGGGACCGGATGGCGGAGGTTCGGTCCATACAGTGCGGCGTCAACGTCGGCGTCGGATTGCGAGGCGTTGCTGTCGTCATCGGAGAAAGCGGCGCCGCCGCCGGCGCGGGTGGCGTAGGCGGTAGATTTGGGGCGGATGAGGTCTTGGGCGTTCTTGCCGTCGTCGAAGGTTGGGGGCTCGTGTTCGGCGCTGCGGATGTGGGCGAGAGATTCTTTGAGAGTTGCGGCTGTGATATCTGAAGGGACGATCCAGGAGGCGTCAACGTCGTCCGAAGCGCCTAGTCGCTCCATGCCCATGGTGGTGAGGAGTAGGCGAAGGTACTTGTCCTTGAACAAAGCTTCCTTCCTCTCGTCGTTGTCTGGGGTGAGGAAGATCGTGGGCGCTGACGAAGTATCCGCCACGACTGCATCCGTGCCATCCTCTGCTGGTCGATCAACTTCCATCCTCGCCTCCTTCTCATCCTGCCACGCCTGCCGTTCCTCACCAGCCCTACCAAGCTCCCTCTTCACCCACTCAACAGCATCCCCTTTCCCAAGCTCAAGCATCACACTAACCGCCACCCCAATCCTCTTCTCCATCTCCTTGACACTAGGCTTCACCTCTAACTCCGCAGGTGGCCTCGGCGCCCTCCGCTCAATCACCCGCTCATACCCGTTCTGAAGATAGAACAGCGTATTCGGGATCTTGGAGAACAACATCTCCACCACCGCAGCCTCTTTCCACCCCTTACCACCATCTTCACCAGACTTCTCCTGCCGTTCAATCCACTTGAAGCAACGTCGGAATACCTGCTGAACGAGCGTTTCCCATTCTTTCCACCCTTCAATTCCGTGATCGAGACCGCCGGGCCCTTTGATCATCTGCTGGAACAAAAGTAAGATGTCGACTCGGAAGAGCAAAACAGCAAGTTCCTGCTTGAACGCTAGCCGGTAGAAGAAGCGATGACATCGCTTAAGCTGCGCAGACGTGAGATCGGCGTAGAACTGCGTCAATGAGATGAAAGTATTAACGCAGCCCTGTGAGAGGAATTTGGCGCTGAAACGTGCGAAGTCGAATTTGCGTTCTGAGACGGTCATATGAGCTTCTCGTTCGTCGTCGGCTGCATGGCCTTCTGCTTCTTCGTCATCCCCGGGTCCGCCGTCCTCGTTAGCAGAATCTGGCTGCGTTTCCGCTTTCTTCTTCCGTCGTGCGCGCCGCTTCGATCGGATTTGTAGATCTGCGTTCTGCTTGCTGTAGTTCTCCAGCATGCGTACGAAGACGTGCACACACTCTGTCACGGCGTCTAGGTAGCCTAGACCTTGATTTGAATATGTTCGACAAACTTGTACGATCCGGTCGTGAGTTGTTTCTTCGTAGAATATGCGGTTGAGAATATTCTCTGCAATCTCCTGGTCCTCTTCGTCCTTGCTCTCGCTCATGTTCTGTACCGTGAGTAAGATCTGCGTAAGACAAGTCAAAATCGCTCGAAGCTCCTGCCAGACCTTCTCGTCGTACGCCCGTTGCATGTGGCGATTGAGTAGGACAAATGTCTCCTGATCCAGAACTGCGGCGATGTGCGCGAAAGTGTTGTCCTCAACAGTGCCGTTCGACGGTTCTTGGGCCTTCTTGTATTCTCGCCGCGCGGCTTCCGCTTCGAGGAACCAAGATATCAGGTACCAGAACTGTCGATGGTTTGATGATTTGAAGCGGTCCGACTCGCTCTCGATGCCCTTCCGTAAACTGGAGAAGAGCGGATTGAATGATGAGTCCAGAAAGTCTTCCACGAAGCTGCGGAGATGCGAGCGTGCAGATTCTGTGAGGACGATTCGACCGCCAAAAGTCTCACTCTCGTTCAGCTCCTCGCCCTGTTTGCCCTTGAATTTTGGTCGGTTGTACTTCTTGCTGGCGTCCATTTGCTGCAGGGTGTTCGATGCGTTGGTGATGGTGTTCTGACCAGTGACCGTGGAGACTCTATTGTCGCCGGTTTTGACCCAGACCATAGTTCCGAAGCGGTTGTGTCGTGTCGGTGCACGCTTCTTGTAGCTGTTCACCATCGCCTTCTCCTTGCGCATCAAAGTTTGTAATTCATCCACCTCTGCGTGCTTGATCTGATTGTCCTCCATGAAGAGCTTCCTCGCGTCAAGGCCTTTTAGCAGATGAAACAAGGTTTCCAGAATAACGACGTCGTGGTCCCGAAACTCGTCTCCAACACCACTTCCCACCGTCAACAGCAAGCTGAACACATCCTGCTCATGAAAAGCATTAATCGTAGCAGACCGGCTAACCTCATTCTCATCACCCTGGCTGGGCAGATGCTGCGGCTGCGTGATCATGGCCAAGTTCTTGAAGCAATGTAACATCAACCTGATGACACCTTCTTGTCTCCTATTCCTGTCCCTCCTCTCCAACGCCATAGCCGGCAACCCAGCCCTAACCATAGTCCGCAAGATGCTCGCGCCCTCAAAATGCAATATCGCCCGCTTATATCCCACCTGCGCCAGCTGCAAAACAGGCATATGCCTCACATGATTCACCTTCGTCGTCTCCTCTTTAACCTCCATCGGATACGTAAGCGCAGCGATCAGCGTCAGACACTCCAGCGCCAGCTTGGCCTTCCAGGCATTTTCCTGCTGATCTTCCGGCCATAGAGCCAGAATCTCGAGCAGATCGCCTTTGACCAGGTTCGAGTCGGCGAGACATCGCTTGACGTCGTAGCGGTCGAGTTTGTCGTCGTAGAGCCGCAGCCAGCGGAGGATGTCCTTGAGTACTGCGGGGGCAGAGTCGCCGATTTCGTAGCGTTCGTCGAGGGTTGATTGACCACCGACGGCGGAGACCAGAGAGCTGATGTAGGCGCGGACTTCCGGGTCGACCGTCTGAGATTTGTCGTACACCTCCATATTTGCGGTATATATTGGTTATCGCATCTTGTAGTAGTATGGACCGAAGTTCAATCTAGAAGTTGGAGACGCGACGCGACACGCTAAGATAAGATGGAAGATAAGCTTAATTGATAGCCGAGGCCCTTCGGATCCGAGCTCTCTTCATCTTCAAAGTCGAGATCAACAACACCTTCTCCCTCCCATTGCACCCCACCACTTCCCCTACCGCCGCCATGTACACCACCCGCCCCCTCACCGCCCTCTCACGCCGCTACATCTGCGCCCCATGCCGCCACTTCGCCTCCTCTACCCCCACCCTCGCCCAAGCGGCGTCAGTCAAGAAACTAGGCGTAATCGGCGCCGGCCAAATGGGTCTCGGAATCGCCCTCACAGCCTCCCGCATGGCCAAAGTCCCCGTCACCATCGTCGATAACTCTCAAGCGAGCTTGGACAAGGGTCTGGCATTCGCCGATAAATTGCTATCAAAGGATATCCAGAAGGAGAGAATATCTCAGTCGGATGCAGACGCAACCCGCTCACGCCTAAAAACAACCACCTCAATGGACGACCTAGGCGATGTAGACATGGTCATTGAAGCTGTACCGGAAATCGTGGATCTGAAGAAGTCGATATTCTCCTCCCTGGCCCAAATATGTCCCTCCCACGCCATCCTAGCAACAAACACCAGCTCCATCTCCATAACCCTTATCGCCGCCGCCACCTCCAAAGACCCTAAAGACCTCTCCGCCAGCTCCCGCGTCGTGAGCACGCACTTCATGAACCCCGTCCCCATCCAAAAAGGCGTGGAAATCATCTCCGGACTCCAAACATCCGCCTCCACCCTCGCGACCGCTATCGCCTTCTGCGAAAGCATGGAAAAGATTCCCTCCACCTCTGCCGACACACCGGGATTTCTGGCGAATAGGATTTTGATGCCGTATATCAATGAGGCGATTATTTGTCTAGAGACCGGGGTGGGAGATGAGAAGAGTATTGATGAGATTATGAAGAATGGGACGAATGTGCCCATGGGGCCTTTGACGTTGGCGGATTTCATTGGTTTGGATACTTGTTTGAGTATTATGGAGGTGTTGCATAAGGGGTTGGGGGATAGTAAGTATCGCCCCGCGGTGCGGTTGAGGCAGATGGTTGATGCCGGGTGGCTTGGGAGGAAGAGTGGGAAGGGGTTTTATGAGTATTGAGGCAGTGGTTCTAGCTCTATTGCTTTAGGCAAACGCTGAAGTCAGAAGTCTGGAATCAAAAGTGTCAGCAAGACCGTTTCCTTGTGCGTTGTTGAATCGAGTTCACTCGTCGCCTCGACCTCAAGACGAGGCTTTTTGAGGTTGCTGAAGTATCGTGCCTGTCATCCGGCGCGGCAGACCGGATTCGCGGAAGGAAAGGCAGGAGAACGATGAGAGGGGTCACGCATATGATGTACACATCGCAGCCGCTAACGCTGCCAACCTTGTTTACATGTTGCGTCCGCCAGTAACACTAAGGGTCTGGCCGGACACATAGCTCATCAACGGGCTGACAATACTCAAGATCGCGCCGGCAGCCTCTGTTGCGGTTCCTGGTCGACCCAGCGGGATGTCCTTGAACGCCTCGGCGCCCGCTTCTTTCGCACCCTTCTGTTTCTGTGGTATCCCGAGAGCCACCTTCTCGCCATCGGGCAAGGTCACGTAGCCGCCCTCCTCTTTGGCTGCTGTCAGACGTGTTGCGATATGGCCGAATGCCACGGTATTGGCGCGCACACCGAATTGCGGACCCCACTCCTTCGCGATCGTCTTCGTGAGACCTGTCACACCTGCCTTCGCAAGCGCGTAGTTGGCTTGTCCAGCATTGCCGTGAAGGCCAGACGTAGAAGAGATGTTGACCACATTCCTTGGCTCGCCGTCCTTGACACGGAAGTACGGTGCTGCAACGCGGACGAGCTTGAAGGGCTGGGTGTTGTGGAGTGCGAGGATGGTGTCCCACTGCTTGTCTGTAGTTTTGTGAATCACACCATCCCATGTGTATCCAGCGTTGTTGACGATGATGTGAAGCTTGCCGTTGCCAAACTCTGCAGCCTTCTTGACGAGGGTATCGAGGTACTTGTCGTCTAGCATGTCGCCAGGGACGGCAATAGCTTGGCCCCCGGACTGGTTGATCTGGTCGGCGACGGACTGCGCTTTGGCTGTACACACGGGTCGCATCAGTTATGTGCAATCGTTGGTAGTTGTGTAGCTCTTACCGCCATCAATGTCCGACACAACGACCTTCGCGCCCTCATTGGCAAACAAACGAGCTGCCTCTGCTCCAATGCCCTGGCCTGAGCCTGTGATTATAGCGGTTTGACCAGCCAGCATACCACGAGGGTAGTTAAGGTGTGCAGCTATCTGCTCGACTCTTTTGCTGGCCATGATGACGAAGACTTGAGGTAGAGTAGGAGATATGGAAGAACTAGAGATGTTTGACGGCAGGAAAATGAACACACAGCTTACATCCACGAGAACATATCGTAACGTCAGGTCGGGTACATCGAGGAAGCAGAGTGCCGATATGCCGAGGCAACATTAACAACGCCGAGTGCTACGGAAGCCCATAACTGCGAGAGCTCTACCTTCCTAATCGGGATGCGATAGATGGATGAAACTGGCATGAGCGTGGAGCATACTGTCAAGAATTGGAGCCTCAGGCACTAGTTCCTTGGCACATCAACCTCCTTTTCAGCTGCTGTAATTAGAACAAGTAGATAGCACGTTACAATTCACTCACTTACTGGTCAATCACACGATACACGTCATACATACCTTCAAGCAAATCCAGGCAATAGCTATCGAAACAAATTTCGAACATGTCGCCACTCATCGAGGACAACCACGGCTACACCAATGGCAACGACCGTGCGGCGAAGCCTCGCTTCGTCATTATTGGAGCTGGCTCTCGAGGCAATGCTTACGCCCGCGCGACTGTAGACTCTGGACTTGGTACCATTGCGGCAGTAATCGAGCTGATCGACTTTAAGAGGAAGCTGCTAGGATCCAAGTACATCTGGGGCAAAGGAAAGGCTTCTCCCGACCAAGCATTCTCCAGCTTCGAAGACTTCGTCGACTGGGAAGTACAACGCCGAGCAGATGAAGCTGCTGGCAAGACAGTTTCTCCTGGGGTCGATGGTGCTTTCATCTGCGTCCGGGATGAGCTTCATACCAAAGTGGTGACGGCTCTTGCGCCTCTCGAGATCCATTTGATGTGCGAGAAACCACTCAGTACCACACTACAAGACTGTCTACAAACCCAGAGAGCACTCGAGCAATACCAACAAAAGGTCTTCGCAATTGGGCATGTCCTCCGTTACAGTCCTCACAACCTTCTACTCCGCCACCTTGTGCGAGAGCAGAATGTCATCGGCGATGTGCTTTCCATCGAGCACACCGAGCCTGTTGGCTGGTGGCACTTCAGCCACTCCTACGTCCGCGGTAGCTGGAGAAAGGAGTCGCACACGGCGCCTAGTCTCTTGACCAAGAGCTGCCACGATATCGACTGGCTGATGTGGATGCTATGTTCGCAGATGCCAGGCAGTGATGAACCGCCTCATTTACCGAGTAATGTCTCCTCCAGAGGTTCATTGAAGCAATTTCGGAGGTCGAGGAAACCGAAGGAGGCCGGGACCGCTACCAACTGTCTTTCTTGTCCGATCAAGCATAAGTGCATGTACTCGGCGCCACGAATATACTACGACAAGCATCTGGCGGAAGGAAATGCAAAGTGGCCAGTTGAGATCGTCAACCCAGAAGTTGAGACGATTCTCCACCAAGAAGGTGCAGATAAAGCTAAGGAAGCGCTCTTCAGCTCTTTAGCAGAAGACTACGACGAGTCCACTCCTGTCCAGGACATAGAAAGCCGCTCGTGGTTCGGGAGATGTGTCTGGGAAAGTGACAACGACGTTTGTGATGACCAGTTCGTGACATTCGAGTGGGATGACGATCCTCAGCACGGTCACACAGCAAAGACAGCGAACTTCCACATGATCGCCCAGACTCTCGCACAATGCGAGCGGAGAGGATGGATATATGGGACGAAAGGAGACATACACTACGATAGTAGCCATATTACAGTCCATGACTTCGAAAACGGCACGACGAAGGATTTTACGCCAGAGGTGCCGAAGAACTCGCACCATGGCGGCGGGGACGATGGTCTGACGCAGCAATTTGTGAAGGCTGTTGCGGCGGTCAAGAGTGGAGAGATGGAGGTGAGCAAGGCACAGACTGAATTTCTGGGCGTAACGATCGAGGAATGCGTACGGAGTCATGCTGCGGTGTTTGCGGCGGAGGATGCGAGACGGGAGAAGAGGGTTGTCGACTGGCAAGAATGGTGGAGTAATAACGTGGTGTGATGCTGCTTTTAAGACGACAACACTACAGGTCCCCTGCGTCCAAGGGCCAATCGTACCAAAGAACCAGCTGTGCTAGAAGATTGACATCTAGAGTGCTTTACTCCTCGAGTTCTGCGCCCTGTTCAGCCACCTCGAAGTTTGACTTGGTAGTGCAACATGGCCATGGAGCATGCAAACAACTTGACGAATAACGAACGCACGGATTTGACGTATCTTGCACGCTCTCGTGCTCCCATGGATAGAAAGCAAGAACCGAGGTATAGATAAGGAGCACAGAAATACAGCCTTGCTTACCATCATCTTACCTTCTTTCGCCATGTATGCACTAGCCGTAGTCAGACTACTAGCACCATGGCCTCCGGCGGACTTGCTTGGTTACACTCCAGCAGGTGGTTGTGCACCATATCAACGACGGAATGGATAGTGTGTTGTGTCGCACAGGCGCGCTCCGAGAGCCGCGAAAGTGTCGTGCACTCGCCATGCCCTTGGTCGCTAATCTCGCTTGATGATGGTCAGCAATCATCACGAGAGGAATAGAAAGCGTTAGTCGTACATGCAACGACTCATTTGTTGTATTTCTCTTTCGAGTACTCTGCGGTGCCGTCCGCGTAGACATGGACGGAGGTGACTCGCTTATCGTCCTTATACAGTGACGCGGCTATGTGCTCCTTGGGATCACTGGACGTGTGAGGCTTGCCTCTGCGAGTCATATTAGTCCACACTCCAGACTCAAGGGAACACTGGTCGGTTTATCTTACTTCACCTTCGCCTTCTGGATTCCTGCAAGCTTGTCGTTGGCCTCGATCGCTGTCCTCAGTTTGTTCTCCCCAGAACGGACCCTTTTTCATGCCGTCCCAGACGATCTTCAGGAATGCTCGTGCTGAAGTCGCGAACCGCCGCATCTTGTGTGCAACGATGGCAATGGCCGGCGCTGTGGTTTATGTAATTATTGTTGATGGTATTCCGCTGCTAACCCACCGAATTTATGTATACGACGGCATGAGCTACTCACATCGAGTCTAGGCGTGAGCCCATGGTATAGCCGCGTGACCAATGCAGGTGAATGGCACTCTGGTGAGTGAGTACACATGGCTTGTGAGGGAGTTCAAGGCGCGGTCAGCTGATTTCCGAACAATCATGACACCTAAGGAAATCATAGTTACCAGCATACGCTATCAGCAAGATGCACAACCATGCTATGCATTCACCTACAGCCACAATACATGGCTTGTCATTGGCAGCTTTTCAGCGGGCACGGTTTGGAAACCCGGTGGCTTTGTGGTCCATACCTGACAATGCATTTACAGCCATGGCACTTGCGAAGGTTTCGTCCTCTCTGGTCTGGTACTAGCATCTGTCAAGCAATAGTGTTTAGTCGAAGGACCTGGCGAGGGTGGTGCAACCGGGATGATACCAAGGCGCTAGCTTCGGGAAGGACCGTCCAGACCGCCGAGAAAGTGAATACCGATTGGCTAGGCCTTCACGCGAAACTCGAGGTAGTGACTTACCATTATACTTCTCAGCGGCGCTGTTTCCTTTACTCAAGCCTGCCTCCATGCACTAGACGACCGTAACTGGAATCCGGCATGGCACCATGAACCTCTTCTCCAAGTTCGTGAATAGGCTGGGTCTCGTCGGAACACCAAGACCGGGGTTTCCACCAACAGCGCCGAGACCATCCCCCATATTTGTGGATCCGGACAACATCGAAGAACAGATCACCCCTCAATACTGCGCACAACGCTTCTATCCAGTCCGACTGGGTGAGGTCATCAACGACAAATACCACATCGTCTCCAAATTAGGTTTCGGCACCAGCTCGACGGTGTGGCTGGCATGGGATGTTCAAAGGTACGCTGCGATCTTGACTTGATCAGTATCGTTACTTACTTCTGCGTTATAGGAAATGGTGGCAGACGCAGCAATGGGTCACGATCAAGATGCTAACCCGAAGTGCCAGCGGCAAGTCCACCGCTGAAACCGAGTTAGAAGTGTCGCGACTTGTGCTCCAGGCGAATCCTCTGTGCGAAGGTCGGCAGTATCTGAGAACGGTGATCGACTCGTTCGAGGTAACTGGGCCTCATGGACTACATACAGGCCTCGTCTACGAGACTATGCGCGAGTCTTTGAAGACATTTCAGAGGCGGCATCGCGAGCGTAGAATCTCAGAGTCCTTGCTGAAAGCTTTGCTGGAACCTGTGCTACACGGCCTCGACTACTTGCATAGCGAATGCAACATCATCCACACAGGTGCGGCAGCCCCAAGGCAGACTGTTGGTTTTGACTGACAATTTCCAGACCTAAAGCCGGACAACATTCTGCTTGGAGTTGAGAGCCGGCACGCCATAGAAGAAGTCGTCCAAGCTGAGATCGATGAACCGACGCCCTACAAGGTGGAAGATGACAGGGCAATCTACTGCAGTCGCAACTTCGGGTGTCTACGAGGGATACCTGGCAAGCCCAAGCTTTCTGATTTTGGTCTTGCCGTTCGCGGGGACGAGCTGCCTCTGCACTTTCACCCGATACAGCCCAACCGATACCAAGCTCCAGAAGTGATTCTCGGGCTCGGATGGACGTATAGTGCTGACGTTTGGAATCTTGGGGTCATGGTAAGCCAAGACAAATTCCACGATCTCCAGATAGAGGGACAGTACTAATGCGCAGTCACTACAAGCTATGGGACATGATCGAAAATACATCATTGTTCGATGCCGAAACCGCTGAGGGCGACTACAGCGTTCAGCGACACCTGGAAGAGATGAGCTTCCTGCTCGGACCACCACCTGAGGACATGGTCAATCGTGGAGATATCGCACCCCGCTACTTCTCCTCAGAAGGTGGTAACAACTGCATGCTTACGTGTGTAGACACTGCTAATCCCATGTTATAGGTGAGATCCTGCAGCACAACTGTGAGCCCGCAAGAGGCGCCAGTCTGGAGGCCAGCTTGACCGCCTTCAGTGGTGAGGGGAAACCTCAATACCTCAGATTTGTCCGACGAATGCTGCAGTGGCGGCCAGAAGATCGTGCGACCGCGCGAGAACTGCTGAAAGATCCCTGGCTCGCACGCTAACGGACAGTGGGACGAAAACCGGCGACAGGGACTTCCGACACTGCCGGCACTACCAGGTTCGGGCATTGCCGTCACTACTGGAGCACAAGATCAGTATTCTGACGGGTCAGGTCACGAAAGCGCATCAAGACTATGCGATCATTTCGTGGCAGCTCGTACTGCTCTGAGATCTGAGCTAGTGCCCATCTCGCAGTGCCGGGAGCCTACAGCAGACAGAGAACATGAACTTGCCTTCATCGCGGAAAAAAGAGGGAGGAATGGC
>JAABUW010004601.1_pt1 | contig 18630 bp, 23 predicted proteins | sample 5560081 | NCBI WGS metagenome assembly JAABUW01 (sample SAMN10711882, study PRJNA513363) | rock metagenome | isolation source: Antarctica rocks | place: Antarctica: Victoria Land, Knobhead sud | reverse complement strand
CAAGAAACACCGCTCCAAAAAGCACAAGTTCGCCGCCTACATCGTCCAGCTCATCGGCGTGCTGTGTCTCATCCTCGCGGCTCTGAAGTCGTTCGAGCCATTGGCAGGGATTGGGTTCACGTTGGTCGTGATTGGGTATGATAGTAAGAAATTGAAGAAGAAGGGATGGGTTGATGGTAAGTACTGCAAATTGATTGGAACTGACAGTTCGTGGCTGATCTCGAGGCAGATATTGTGAAGTGGATAGCGAAGGGACGTGCAGGTGAGGACGGGAAGAGAGAGAAGAGAGACACCAGACAAAAGGCGTTAGTAGATCGAGAAGATGGCGCCGACGAGGAATGATTGTGTTGAGAGGGTTATTGTGCCTGCTGAAAATCGAACGATGAAGTAATGAGAGAACACAAACTGGTCAGGTGCAAGATCATGCTTTCGCAGGCTTCATATTCGCATCTAGGACGTACTGAGAGCATTTAAGCCTATCCACGCGCCTGTGATGCATCCTCAACCGTTGCTCCTCCCGTTCCTTGAAACCTCTATGCCTCGGCCTCGAAGGCGTCTGGGAAGCGCCTCATATTGTACCCGAGCGGGCCCTTGTTCCTCAAGAACTGGACGTAGGCACCATCGACCCGGATCTTGCCCTCCTTGCGCTTCTCGACGTACTCATCACGGTTGAGTGGGGTGAAGCCCCACTTCTTCGAGACAATGATCTTTTGGCGACCAGGGAACTTGTACTGGCTGCGGCGGAGTGCCTCGATGGCGTTGGGACGGTCTGTAGTCGTCCTGTTAGTCTTGGTGCGAGTGGAATATGAGGTAGAGGGTACGTACGGGAATCACGAGTGCGGACGGAGAGAAGAATCTGGCCGATGTTGACACGAGCGACGAGGCCGTTGGGCTTGCCGAAAGCGCCACGCATGCCGGTCTGCAGTCTATCGGCTCCAGCGCACGACAACATCTTGTTGATGCGGACGACGTGGTACGGGTGGGCGCGGACGCGGAGGTGGAAGGCTTCCTTGCCGGCGGTCTTGACGAGGTACCTGTACCAGTGTCTGTCAGCTCCTTGTCTTTCACCTCGGGTTTCCTTTCATGTGCTCTTGACGTACTTGTTGGCGCAAATGCGGGCGGCTTCGAGAGCCTCAGAGCTCAGCTGCTCATACTCGTTGGAAACCAGGTGGATGCAGCACGGGAAGTCGTCGACGTTGGCGCGCTTGCGGCCGAGATCGAAGATTCGGATCTTGGGGTCGGGCACACCACGGTTGAAGCGCGACTTGGGGTACGGCTGTGGAGGAGTATGTGGTCAGTTTGTGTTCGTTCATGTTTGCCGTCGCTTGTGAAGCGTATATTCACGATCTAGTCACCGTTCATGCCCACATACCTTGTTCTTGCAGTAGCGGTAACACCTCGCTGGACGACGGGCCATTTCGACGGTGTGGATGGGGGTTATGGTGGGTGTAAGGGAGACAAAGAGCGAAGTGACGTTCTTTAGAGGTGGCACTCGATCGTGATTTCCAATCTGCCAAGACTTTGCCTTCCAGCACGCACCAAACAATTGGTAATCACGTGATCGATGAGTCGAATATTGGAACTACGGTACGATCGATATAGAGGATGGAAGACGTGAGATAGTTGAAGAGTCATAGTGAACGGCGCAATGCAAGGCCGACTGTATGGGCACGTAGCCACACTGAGATCTGAAGTTTGGCTATGCTATGTTCGAGCGTAGCTGCTAGCAGGCCGCTTCGAAGGCTGGATTCGTGATGTTGGGAAACCTGTGCATCGCTTGTTCCACCACCAACGCCTTGCTATGCGTCATCACATCATATCCTTCTCCCAATCATCCCATCTCACGAGCCGATTATGCGGTATTCGAACTAAGAATATCCGAGTCACCAGCATCGAGGATGGCCATCGTGGAGCACCTGAACATCTTTCCGCACGCAGTACCGAGTTCGATCTGTAGCAAACCCTTGAGTTAGCAAATGTTGTCCCTCCACAGCTGTCGCAATGCGAGCAGGCTGCTTCTCCGGGCTCAGGAGTATACCCTCCAGAGCCTTGAGCTCTTTCGCCAGGTATGCTCACATCTTTCAGGAGGGATGGTGCTTACGTTGTTGCCGGAAAAGTGGTGGACGGAGGTTTTGGCGAGCATGCTGTAGTCTGTGAGATGTGTTAGATCGTGCGAGTTTAGAGGTTTGTCTGGTTGTTACTGGAACTTACACTCGAGTTCCGACTTACGCAGAGGAGGCGTGTTGCCGGCGATGATGACGAGCTTGGCCTTGCCGGAGCGCAGAGTCTTGAGGGTGGACTTGTAGCCGAGAGTGACTTTGCCAGACTGGTGGTTGTTAGACTGGCGCTCGAGGTTGTGGTTCTGGCGAGCATACCTTGATCGTCAAAGCGAGCTTTGCATTGATGCTGTCGGCAGCCTTGGTGTTCTTCTTGGGGGCCATCGCGTCGGTGTTGTGTGGTCGCTGGTGGAAGAAGTCTGCTATCGAATTTCGAGATTCTGCTGTCGTGAAATTCGTTCGAGTGGGCCTCGCTTGTGAAGTCACGACTTTTGGCGTGTTTCATGCCTGAGGCACATCGACTTTGACTTCTCCTCCTGAGCCTCGTGAAGTACTGCTTCCTTCTGCACTCTTCATGAGAAGTTGAAGGATCCTCCGCCATTGCTGTCATGTTACCCAGCAGAGTCGATTTACTCCCCCACGCTGTCACCGACCTGTCATGTTCGGCGCGAGAACACTACCATGACCCTCGAGCAAACATTCCTCATAGCACGCGCATACTGACAGCACAACGACTCAAAAATCCTTTGCCTAGTCATACAAACAGTCAACCACCTTTGGTTTGTGTTAAAACAACCTACACACTCGAGGTAACCCAACATCTCCTTACCACATCCTCATACTTGTCCTCATCACAAATTCTGTTCCCAACCTTGTCAAGCACCATGAAGGCCACCCTTCTTTTGTCCGCCATCACTGGCATCCTCCTGTGCTCTCCAGCCGCCGGCCGGCTGCACGTACCCTATCATCACCATGCTCGCAGGAGCTTTACCACGGAAAGCGCAAGTCCCGCCACCACCACCAGTCGTCTCCTGGACGGTGTCGTGAACGCCGTGGTTGAGGGTGAGGGCGTGCCCACGACTCGCGAACTAGGTGCTCCCGTGACCTCGGACTCGACGTCTGCCTCTGCGGAAGTCACACCGTCTGCCTCTGCGGAGGTCACGCCGTCTGCCTCTGCGGAGATCACGACTGCATCAAGCACAACAGTCATTTCTACGATCACTTCCGGAACATCAACATATACGACGACTATGGTTATGGAAGCTTCAGTGACCTCGAGCTCAGAGACCTCTTGTCCGGTCACTGCTCCGACTACCACGCCAGCTCCGTATACTTGGCCGGAAACACCGTATGACGATTCGGATATCCCGGTCCTCGACGGCAGTATCGTACTATATCCGGATGTCGGGGATCCAAAATCGTACAACTCTAGTGGAAATTGCGGTATGTCAATATTCGCGTATTGAGACCGCCCTGCAACCTTGCTAATTTCGAAACATAGTCAATCTTGACGGCTTGATTGATGGCACGGCACCCATCAACCCCAAAGTACGAGTTTCCCAAGGTCTCTCCTGTCAATTCTTTTAGTAGGTAACACTCACCGAACGACAGATCTCACGACAAGCTAACGGAGACTAGCCAACCAGACTGTCTTTATCCTCTCCCTAACATTATGAACGACGAGACCTGGATCGACATGCAAGGGCCATGCCACGGCAAACCAAATCCATTCATATTCTCGAGCTTCCAGTGCTGGCCGAAGGTCTGTGCGCAGCCACTATCGAATTTCACTTTGACGAACCGATTCGTGTGTCAGAACGACCAGCTGGAGCATCTCGCTGCCAACTGGCCTGTTGGCTTTGCTGCCCCTGGTGGTTATTCCGGACTGCCTGAACCGAACGGCAGACTTACATACTACGTGCCAGAGACGTGGCTAGTGACATATACGATAGTCGCAACGGTACCTCAAGCCTCAGACACTTCGTCCACCACAGCGACTCCGACTGACGCAGCTACTCCGGCGGACACAGCTACTCCAGCGGACGCAGCTACTCCGACGTCAACGACTTCGTCAACTACTTCATCAACTATTTCATCGACTACTTCATCAACTACTTCATCAACTACTTCGTCAACCACTTCGTCAACGACTTCGTCAACGTCGTCTTCAAGTTCATCATCCAACTGAACCACGTCATCATGGGTCCAGGACGGTACACCGAATGGACATATCTCATGCTATCCTACAAGCACGACAACGACTGTCTCGTATTTCGGTTAGCCATGCATTCACCAGTCGTGCCTTCCTGACAGGTGTTTTGAGCAGACGGTGACAAGTCTCCAAATGTCTCTCCGACGGTGTGGGTTTCATTCTCGATTTCAGGCGATGGGTGCACATGCTTGACAAACAGTTGTCGACGTAAGTCGCGAGGGATTGGCGGTGACAAACAACCTCAGGTCAGGCTGGCACTTGACTGCGATGAAGCGATGGGGATTTTGCTTTTATTTCCTTACTTCTAGTTCTCTCATATGTCCTCTATCGACGATAAGTGTCTGCTCAATGTGAATCCCCGTTTCTTTAACGTCGACTACACACCTACATGATGCAGCTGCTTGCTTTTGCACTGTATCTTGCGACTTCCTCTGCTGCTTCGAGCACAGTGCGACGCAAAGTGTTCACGACTTTCGCTCTGGGTTCGGGTAACCCGCCTCTGTTTCCAAAGGACACCTGCGCGACCTTCACTCCCAAGTTAAGCACTTTGTCGACGTCCACGTCCGAGTTGACTCCGACCAGGGCAGCAGCTTCAGAAACTTCACTAGCCAGCAAGGACACTTCCGCAACCAGCAGTTCGACCACGACCACAACCAGCACCTCCACTACGTCTAGCACCTCTACTACGTCCACTAGCTCTACTGCCTCTATCGCCCCTGATACAACCAACAGCTCCTCGCCAACCAGCAGCTCTATGACATCCAGCAGCTCTACGGCATCCAGTAGCTCTACGGCAACCAGCAGCTCTACAGCATCCACGAGCTCTACTACCGGCAGCTCCACGACATACAGCAGTTCACTGGAAGCCACGAGGAGCGAAGGAGCGGAGACCACGAGTGTCACTCCGAGTCCGGTAATCAACACGACGACACCAGATCAAAGCAGTGTGCCAACCGAAAGTAGTACCAAAAGTACCCTAGTATCTAGTCCTGCGGCAGGTGTTTCATACAGCTCAAGTTGCACTGACACACGACTATACACTGAGCCGATACTGTCGACATCCACAGCGGCTCTATCGCTTACATCCAGCAGCTTTCCCAGCGTAGTTGCATCTGGACCAGCCGCTGCGAGCGAAACCACAACAAGCATGGGTGCTAATCATTGTACCGAGTTCGACGGTACTATCACGCTGGTCGGATGACCCGATGATTCCAGATTTTGCATGTTCAGGAGTCTGACTCCAACCTCGAGTCTATCTGGCTCGCCTGGCAAACACGGCGACGAAGCGGTGGACAGTTTGCTTCGTGTTTTTCTACTCATAGCGCTTGAAAATGTTGATCCTCTCTAAACACTATACCACTCCCTCATCCTTATCTCCGCGCCCACACCATCGGCTACCCACTGCATATACATCGCCCGCGATGAAGCTCCTTGCTCTCACCCTCATCATCGCCACCGCCCTCGCGGCCCCGATGCCGGAGCCAACGAGCACGTCCACAATAACGTCAACTGTTATGCAGCCGAGCAATGCTCCTCGCACACAGGACAACTTACCCTTGACTGCCCATGGCATTAACAGATATCGAGAAGGAATTCGGCTCCATCATTAGTGCTTATTATGCTAGCCTGGCAGCTGCGGATGCCACGAGGAGCGATATTGTGACGAGTACATGAAGCGCTGATACTTGAGCTGGGCTTTGACAGGGGCTTGAAGGGAGCGTCCAAAGCGTGAGCACGGTGAGTGTCATCGGTACCTGAAGCGGCGGCGCAAGGATTGGGAGAGCTGACACGTACGGCAGGACTGGTTGGGCGAGAACCATGTGGCATGTTGTATGCGCGCCGCTCGACTGTATCTGCCGGTTGTCTGTTGTTTGGAAGGTGTAGTCATAGCGATGGGGGGTTCTGGATCGACTATGGCGAGCAGCTGTCGACTCGAGTCGAGAACGGACAAGGTAGACTAGTATATAGCGGTACATAGGATGGAGTAGTATTGTCCTACCTGCTGTCTAAGAAGACATATTTTGAATCACCTACAATTACTGTTGATTCATCGACCTCCTACCACCATCCCTGTGTCGCTCACGTGAACGGCTGCGACTTCTGTGACGTCGATGGTGATGCCGACGACGAGTTCCATCCTGGTCACTGCGCTCACGTTCTCGACGTTTTTCCGCCGGAGCGTCCAAGCTGAACCCCTCCAAGCTGTCGACATCACCACTGTCTTCTCGCCGTCTATGGTGTCTCTTCTTCTCTCTTCGCTCCCGTATTTCGGCACGCTTGAGTTCTTCGATCTCTGCATCGCGTTCTCGCTGCCACTTCACCCGATCAGTCTCGCTCCGCTTCAGCTGTCGTTGAGCCTGCTGCATGAACGCAAAGGGGTCGGTAGATGAGATGCGGTTCTGCTCGCGGTTCTTGCGGCGGGGGTCTGCATTGCCCCAGACATCCTTATCTTGGACGTCAGATAGCACTACCGCGTTACTCTCCCCAACCCTCGAAGCGCCCGCAGCATACCAGGGTTTCTGCTCAGCGCTCTTGTTGAAGCCGGCAGCATTGCTAAACCGCATCGTGTACTGATCCTCATCCCTCTTCTTCTTCTTCGCCTTTTCTGCTTCGGCCTCAGCGTTCTTTGCTGCTTTCCTCACCGTAGCTTCATCTGGCGCAGGGATCAATTGCACATGTCCCGCCCGATCAATAAGTGGTGCATCATTCTCCTCCTTCCTCCCCTTGAACACCAACCTCTCCCTCGCCTTCTCCCCTGCTTCGGCATCTTCTCGTGCATAGCGAATAGCCTGATCAGTGTCATCCTCACCCCTGCGCTTCTTCCTCCTCCGCGGACCAGCGTCTTCCGACCTTCGCTTTCGTTCTCCGGATGCATTGGCTTCATGGTCTTCAGCTATTGGCAAGGGTGGTGGCTCTTCGCCTCTCAACAAGGCAAGTCGACGCGCCGCATCGTCCGCCTGCATGCGCTGCTCCTCCGCATCCTCGCGAGCCTGGGCTTCGACCTCATCGTGTCGCACTTTCTCGACGTTGGCGGTGTTGTAGACGTTCCAGCTTTTCTTGCCTAGGAGGTGGAGCGGCATTGTGATGGCCTTGCACCGTCCGCGGGGCCAACTCCAGTCGGTTCACTCCCACGGCTCCGCGCAATGGACACCTAACACTTCACGCGACCTCCAACCGAGCTGAGCTAAGCTTCAACAGCAGCCTGTCATCAGCATGTGATATGACGAGCGGGCGTCACCACTTCTGCGGGCGGCGGCAGCACTACTGCAAGCTCGGAGAATTGCCTCACCAATGGGTTGTCGAGTCCGCCAAACTCAGCAAAGAGCGACACGGAAAACCGTTAGCCTCTCCCGCTATCGCTGCAGCCTTACGCATGAATCAATGGTTTTGCTGCATGCCCTGCCTGCTAGTAGCTACCACAAATAGACTCAATGATCGTGAGAGGAATATACGCAGTGGTCACCCTGGCACGCCTGTCGCTTGAACAGCTGATGCGAGCATTCATTTACGGTGTGCTATCGCTGAACATATCAGGTAATAATATTGAACTGGTGGCCTATACTCAGCCGTTGCGCCAGCACAGGCAGACAGCCCAAGTAATTTCTCCAACCCCATCTCACAACGGTCGTTCATTTGCACATGTTTCACGAGCCCTTCCTCACACCGAGACTCTCAAACCGCAATCTTACCGGCGCCTGCCGAACAATACAGATCGACTCGAAACGCTATCTCCGCAATCCATTTAAACTCTACTCTACGGCGCAACGGTCAGTAGAGGCATTACGAGTGTGGGAGCAGTGGTCATTTCAGGCGATTCGTCGTACCATTGTCTTGCTTTATACTTTGTGTTTACCTTCTGTATACTCTCTTGCATCCTTTTCACCATATACACTCCAATACAAGCGCCGACGGACCCAGCTGAGACCAGAAGCGCATACATATCTGGAACGGAACCGCCGGAACAGCTGTGGTACACCCAATTGCACGACTCGGCACTCGGCTGAGTGAGACGATACAGAGGAAACGTAGGACGACGACCGTTGCACCTCCGCAGTTTGCTGTACTCCGCGTTCTGGGACTCCCTAGCATTCATTGTACGACGTTGTGCTTCGTTACACGACAGCATCGACGGCTCGAGCAAGCGGTATAACAATCCCTCGCTCCTCCTTCGATTCCTTTGATCCAGGCTCAGCGGCCGGACGCGGCGCTTGACGCTCCTCGCCAGGAGACCTCTCCACCAGACGAAAGAGGTGGGAGCCATTGATCCGGTACTTGTACAGCATACTACGCTTTCGAGGCACAGAAGATGCCGACCTACCTCCTCCACGGCTTCCGCTGGCCTCGGCAGCTCGTCCGCATCCACATCATCCTTCAGAACCTCGACGACGCAGCAGCAGAATGGCTTGTAGCGCCCAAGACCACCCTCGCGTTACTCAAGAACTTCAACCAGCTATATCCAGAATGCATGGAACATCTCATGCGGTTGCGGTTCGTGGAGCAGTACGACCCCAACGATTTGTCGGCGAGTGCGAGCCAGCCATTCGCGTATGTGGCGGATATGGTGGAAGAAGTGAAGCTTGGTGTGGATATTGATGAGATCCGAGGGAGAGGACTGAACAATGAGCAGTGGACTGCAATTATGGAGTTGAGGGACAAATTGGCGCCGGAGGAGAAGGTGGGGTGGTATATTGTGGTTTGTGGAGATGAGGAGCGGGCGGTACCGCCTGGGTTCATTGAGGATGAAAGGAGCAGTGAGGGGAATGCGTCAAGGTTGAGCGATGCTGCTAGTAGTCAGCAGGCCGGGTCTGAGGTGAGCAAAGGCGTCGTGTCGGGTTCTAAGAAGGTGGCGTACTGACAAGCAGCAGGGCAAGCCAGCAACACCACCCGAGCAGCCGAAGGGCATGAAGAAATTCTTCCCTTCTATGCGGCTCGGTCGACGAAAGAGGTAGGTCAGTCCTATCCTGTTCATTCCCGAAGGATGCTCTAACAACACAATGCAGCCGCGGCCAGCTCGACGACCGCACTACGTCTCGGTCCCGCTCTCGAAACACCCAACCCTTCACCACTGACGCGAAACCACCTCCCATACCGAGTACAAACGCCTGACAATCACAGCCGCCGGGGGGCAATATGATGACCAATGGGCCTGCACTTGCAATCCTCAATGGGGACAGCACTTCCAGCCAGCCGTCGAGTGGGGAGAGGAGTCTTTCGACGCCATCTACGGAATTATCTTCGGTTCAGCCTTCGGAGCTTTCTGCTGCACCGCCAACGAGAAATGGGCTTACGCCTTCTCCGCCAGGTGTATCAGAGATCGATTTCGAGAAGGAAACGAAAGTCAAGTACCGGCGAAGCTCGATCGTACCAGACTACAGGCAATCAGGCTTTCCTACAGACTCCCTACCCAACGGCATTGGCTACGTCAACGGCAACAGCACCCCGAACGGCAACGGCATAATCACAAATGGCAAAGCACCATCTCCATCCCGCAGCTCCTTCGCCAACGGCAACACATTCGCTTCACCTCGCCCCTCCAACCTCTCCGCCCGCCCTCGCCGCTCCATCAGCCCCGAATCTACCCGCCGCCAAACAACCATGGGCTTCCCAACCACCGGCCGCACCAACGGCACCGTTAGCCCTCTGACTGTCCGAAGCGTCAGCCCCGTTGGCTGGCGCTCTGGCGCTGTCTCACCAATCGCAGCCCGCAGCAGTTCTCCAGTCGGCACATACCGCAACTCGCCTCTCTCGAACGGAAACGCCGGCACCCCTGGAACCAGAACCTCAGCACAAGCACAAGCACTCGCAGCGCACAAACTTGCTGCCCGACACACAATGTCCGGACTCACATTGAACACGCAGATGACGGTCCCGGCCGCGCAGCCCCGGATGCCGAGGCCGCAGACTTCGGGCTCGAACGATAGCGAGGAGGTGATGGATGAAGTCATCTCTTTATCACCAGCAGTTCGCGCGCCGGTGTTGCGATTTAAGCGGAGTAGTACGCTGGGAAGCCAGATTGCGACGCCGTATCCGGAGAGCTCGAGCATGACGCTTGATACGGTGATGGAGGATGGGAGTGCGAGCGGAGGGGGAGGGAAGTATACGGGGCAGAATGTCAATGCTGAGGATCTGGTGGCGGTGAATTTGGAGAATGCCTTTGATTTGTTATGATGTACTCTATCGATCTAGGGGCGCGAATTTGGTTGGATATTGCCTGGATTGGTGGGAGGCTGGGTGGGCTACGCTTCACAGCGGATGATGTGGGATATGCTTTCAGCATGTAGCTTAGCGAAGTCAGAAGCAGTTGGCAGTGTGGATATTCTCTATGCTCTTGCATACTCTCGAGCTAGTACACTACTTGGTAGTATCGGACTGCACAACTGCTACAACGGAGAGGTTTACTCTGCTGGAAATGAGCCATCTGGTCTTCAGGGCAGACCTCCGTGAGCCGAATCACTCTCGCGCTCCTGTACAGTCGGTCGTTCGGCTACACATTCGATGGACAGCCAGTAAGACCCAGAGTACAGTGGCACACCGTGCCTGCAACGAAGCCGTCCCCTCGTCAAGCTAACCCATCTCCGCGGTGCCGACACGCTCACCGTCAGCATTCTGTACAACTTTCCTCCTGATCATGGTCTGAAGACACGTCCTCTCCACACCCGCATCGTGCTTCGAATCATCCTGCGGAATCTCAACCCAATGCTGCGTAATGTTCCTGACAAATTCGACTTCGTCCGCCCTAATCCCAAGAAGCGCCTGGATGAACTGCCTGTCCGACACCTCGACCCGTCGTCTCCCATGAAAGTGGAGGCCGAGCCTCTTCAGATTCAGCGCTCTCTCCGCTAGCGTTCGCAGCATGAGCAGTAGATCGGCATCATGAATGAAACGACGCTCCTCGTTAGTCTTGAGATGCGGGTTTAGGCAAGGCGTGGCGTCTTCGAGAATGAGCGTGATCCTTTTGATGAGACTCAAGTTGCCGCCGATCATATCGACGAAGGTGCGAACAGGGAGGAAGCCAATCTCTTTCCATTCGTAGTCCCAGTAGGAGCCAGCGCGCCGACATTGCCGCCCGAAGACGAAGTGGTTGGTGCTGTACAAGGTCTCTCGAGCTTCGTGACTGATTTGCGTGCAGGTGCGTAGGAGGCCAGTACCCATAGAGAAGTTCTGCGGCGCGGAGAAGCTAAGGTGCTTGTCGGCCGTGTAGAAATAGCTGTAAATTTGGTCCCTCAGTTCGCGAGGCAGTTTGAAGAATCCGCAGTCAGTATTCTGAGGTTGTGATGCCTTTACGCGCTTGGGAGGCCTCCCTGAGCCGGATGCTGGGGGCTGGAGTTGAACATCGCTTGCTGTAGTAGCATCATCGTCCTTCTTTGCTGGGAGACGCAGCGATTCAAGCACTTTACGTTTCCGCTTCCGACTTTGTGGTATAGTCTCATTCTCGCTGTCTGAGAAGGCCACCAAACCGAAGTCATCGATGGCTTCGTCAGAAGGGGCAGATTTGGAGCCTTGATTCGTACGCCGGACTTTCCTCGCTGGACGTTCTGGTAGAGGACTAGTTGTATCTGTCGTATCCGGGATGGGAACATTAGTTGCTGCTCCAGGTCGACGGCGTTGCGACCGCATGTTGAAGAGTACATGTAAGAAGCGATGTTGGTTGATGAGCCGAACATGAAGTCGAATTCATGCGGCAAGTGGACAGGGTGGCAAATGTCGAGGTTCGCTGCCTGTCTTCCTCCGGCATGCCATTCAGGAGTTAGCAAAGGTAAGGTAAAAAGAAAAAGCTGCGATGCTTGGAAATACGATGAGACAAAGCGTAGAGTTTAACGGCGCTACCTACCTAGTAGGTGAATGTACCTATATTATTCACCCAGCCCCTCGCGGCGTTTTCCCTCCTTGAACATGCCGTAGTACTGCGTGACGGACCGCACGATATCTTACGGTCCGACTCGACTGTCGAAAGGCAGCAGCGCCTGCGCACAGTATCTCACACCTCCACTTCACATCTACTCCCTTAGCGTGGCTAGCTCGTCTTCCTCGTCCTGTGGGAGTTTTGTTGTAAGGACTTTTCTCGTCATTGCTTCAAGGCACATCTTTTCCACAGCAGGTTCATGCTTCGACCTAGGCAAGGCCCCACGATGATGGTGCCGAAAATCTGCCACGAAGGCGACTTCGTCGGCTCTCATAGTAAGCAGTGCATCCAAGAAGTCCTTATCCGACCGTTGAAGTTGTCGTCGACCTAAGTTCAGAGCAGAGAGATCAGCGCGACAACTAGAACACAGTTTCTTGCTGCGGCCTCACCAGAACAATGAATACCCAACCACTCCAGCCGTGCCCTTTTACCAAGAAACCTCAGTATAAATTGTAGAACCTTATCGTCGACGAAGCGCTTCTTGTCCTTCTTCTTCGTCCTCCTCGCCTGTAGCCAAGAGGTCGACCCGTCTACGAGTATGAAAGTCATTCGCTTGATCAGATCGAGGTTCCTCGTGCCGATTGATGTTACAAAGGTACGTACGGCTTTCCAGCCGACGTACTCCCAATCTGGTGCCCAATATGAGCCGTGCTCGCGATGTTGATAGCCGAAAACGAAGTAATTGGTCCCGTAGAGGACTTCAGTAGCTTCGGTGTGGATCTGGCTACAGGTTCGAAGGAGAGCAGTACCAAAGCAGAGGTTCAGAGGGTATCCAGGGTTGTCGAAGCGTAGGAATGGAGGGCGGGCGTAGATAAGGGAGTAGATTTCGTCTCGCAATTCGCGAGGGAGCTTGAAGAAGCAGCAATTGGATTTTGGCGGTGCTAGAGGCAATAGAAGAGTATCGAGAGGCGGCGACCAGCTGCTGGAGGGGTAAAGTTTAAGTTGTAGCTGTAGGGGTCCCTGGTGGTAGGGAGGAATATCGACGGTGGTGAGGAGCAAGCGTTCTCGTCCAGTGCCCATCCATCGGGCAACAGTCGGTGTTGCGCAGGTAATTTCTCCACTTGGGCTGTTTACAGGTCCGAGAAGTAATGGGACCGAGTATGATGTGGTTGCTGCTGTACGCTTACGCTTCCGGCTGTGCAGTGCCAATTCAGGACTGGTGCCCTCGTCAGAATCGCTTATGGCTTCTGCCAATGAGACGAATTGGCCTGAATTTGTACGGCGTACTCGCCTGGCGGGGCGTGCGGACTGCAATGCTGTCGTGTCCTGGCCTGGTCCATTGGTTGCCTCTCCACGCTGCCGACGTTGCGATACCATGTTGACAATGGCGAAGCCAATTTTCATCCAGGTTGGGTCCAAGGTTAAGATTCGTGTCGGCGAAGGCAACTCAGAAGGAGAGAGGTGCCAGCGATAATTTGTCAACAGCGGGCGAGCGCGTCATAAGAGAGGAAAGGCCGTGGTCTCCCTCAGTGACGACTTACACGATTGGAAAGGAACGGCAGATTTAGTGCCCTTTACCGGGACGTCTTCATTGCTGGCATCAACGTCCATTACGCTCACGAACCATGTCACCGGTCACCGGTCGCCGGGTGTACGCCCCAGCAACGCTCCCGGTCAGTGGGCGATGGGGTTGTACCACTGCACGAGGCCGTGCATGATGCCTCGCTCGTCAAGAGCCAGCAGAGCCAGCGCACCGCATCCTGTGCGGGCAAACAACGTATCCAATCAGAAAGTCTCAAATTGCTCTTTGAAAGGTGGTGACGGGGTCCAGAGCATCTCAGCAACGTCCAGCCTCGCACTTGCGCACGGGTGAACGTTGTCTGTCGTGTAGACCGGCTCATCGTCTTGGATTTAGTTGTTGAAGAAGGAAGAAGAGTTGAGATGGCGTGGGAGAAGCGCACTTGACTCCGCTCTGCCAAGCCGGAGGTCCGCTCGATATGGCCGATCTATTCACTTTACTACCTCTTTCTTCAAGACAAAACCATGAGATAACTTGACACTCCGCGAGGCTCCCCCGCCTCCCATACCTCGATCATGGCCTCCAAATACGGCACCATAATCATGGGCCCCGCCGGCGCCGGCAAAACGACCTTCTGCTCCGCCCTCATCGCCCACCTTCGCGCCAACCGCCGCTCCTGCTTCTACATCAACCTCGACCCGGCCGCCGAAGAGTTCGTCTACGAGCCCGACGTCGATATCAAGGACCTCATCTCCCTCTCCGACGTCATGGAAGAGCTCCACCTCGGCCCGAACGGAGGACTGATATACTGTTTCGAGTTCTTACTCGAGAACCTGGATTTCTTGACCGATCCGTTGGAGACGGTGACGGACGAGTATATGGTTATCATCGATATGCCAGGGCAGATTGAGCTGTATACGCATGTGCCTGTGGTGCCGGCGTTAGTCAGGCATTTGGGGAGGAGTGGGATGGGGATGAGTTTGTGCGCGGCGTATTTGCTTGAGAGCACTTTTATTGGCGATCGGGCGAAGTTCTTTGCTGGGACGCTGAGTGCAATGAGTGCGATGTTGATGCTGGAGATCCCGCATATCAATATTCTGAGTAAAATGGACTTGGTGAAGGGGCAAGTTGCGAGGAAGGAATTGAAGAGGTTCGTGGACCCCGATATCAGTCTGTTGCAGGATGGACCTGAGAGCGGGCTGGTGTATGAGTACAAGGAGGGTGTGGACAACGGAGAGGACGACCCAGCGGATTCGAAGGCTGTGATGTCCGGCCAGTCGTTTGCGAGGCTCAACCGGGCTGTCGGGCAGCTGATCGACGACTTCAGTCTGGTGTCGTTCTTGAAGCTGGATGTGCAGGACGAGGATAGCGTGGGCGCGGTGCTCAGCTATATCGACGATGCGATTCAATTTCACGAGGCGCAGGAGCCGAGGGAGCCCAACGATGAGATGATGGATGGGGACTGAAGAGCTACAGCATGAACGCATAGACGAAGGAGAGATCTGCGATGAATGCGAAGAGCTACCTGCTTGACTGCTGCTGTCAACTATAGCGAGCCACCCTACCTGGTACGCAAACGACACTCCGCGCCTGGGCCCGCCACGCCCTACCAGACCATATTTCCGTCAACAAGACCTGCCGAGCAGAGTGCAAGACCTAGCAACCCAGCAAGTCTGGCCAGCACGCCGACCCGTCAATTCAAGGCTTTGTTGCGAAGCCACGTGCACCACAAAGGGCAGTCGTGCGTACCATGAGCAGATAATATGACGAGCCGCTAAATGGTTCGCTGGCAGGCTTCAATATGGATATGGTATGTCTGTAGATGCACTGAGGCATTACGAACGATACTACGAAATACGAAAGACCGAGTATCCACAACCCAAACGCCAATGCTTAGGTAGCCTTCCAACCCTCCGTCCAATGCCAAATCCAATTCTCAACCCTTCACGCTTTTCCGCCTCCTCTCCCTGATCAACCCCTCCATCCGCCAAATCATCCCCTTCAACCCCACCCCCCTCTCGCAATTCTCCTCCAACCACCCCTCCATCCTCTCCCTGCACCCTCTCATCCCCTTCAGCACCGGCATCTTCATCCCCTCCTCAACCTCTGAATGCGCAAGCGGATTCAACAACAACGCAAAAACCTCATTCCAGATCTCAACCTGCCAATACCGCTTCAACCCCTCCCGGATCCGATACGTCTTCGTCGCCCCCTGTCCCAAACCCGTGCCCGCTTTGTCAGCGATAGTGTTCATGTAGCTGCCGAACAGCAAGCTGTGTATTATCCCAGCGAGACCGTGGTAGTCGACCTGATACGTCCAGGGTCGCAACTCGCGCATCTCCGCGCAATCAACATCGGTAGTTTTCCAGTCGGCGATGAAAGCGACGTTAGGCACGAACTGCCGCATATCGATCCCGCGCCCCATATCGATCAAACACACCCCCTTGCTACTCCACCCGTGCGCACCGCTGGGGAAGTACGTGGGGCTCCAGTCAGTCTCTTGACCCGGGTCGTCGAATCGCACTAGCACGTTGTCGCCTTTGAGATCGCCGTGGATGATCTGTTTAGCATGTAGCGCCTCTACTGTCCGCAGGAGTTCAACGGTAAGCCACATCGCGACCATCTCGTCTAGACCACCGGTGGAACCGACGCTCTCCACGCGCGCCAGGTTGACGAGGTCAAGGAGCGTGCCTTGGGAGCGGAAATCTTCGATCAGGAAGCACTCGTCGGCGAAAAGATGCATCTCGTGCGCACGTACAATCGATTCGGCGGCGCGACTAACGCCGATCCGTCGGTGGGCGGCGCGCAGGATGTAGAATTCCCATACGCTAGGCGGGTCCTCCATTTTGAGGGCTTCGAGCTCTTTGCGGTGGGCTGACTTCCCAGCCCGTGAGGGAGGGCGGTTCTCATCGTTCTCTTCGCCCTCGGCAGCGGCGGTGGAGTTTTCGATAAGGTAGACGGGCGCAAAGGTACCGGCGCCAAGCTCGCGCTTGACGGTGTAAGGGCCTTCGGCGCAAGAGAAGGAGAGGATGGGTGGGAGGGAGAGGGTTGATGCGGTTTTGTCGAGGTTGACAGAGCTGCGGCTTGCTTTTTTCAAGACGCTGATGTATTTTGAGATCTCTGCTCTGCGGCCGGATTTGATGTCGAGGTGTTCGTGGTAACCGTCGAAGGTTGATAGACTGGGCTTCATCTGCGAAAGGATTGTTTCTCGTAGTTGCGGGTCCATGGGGTTGCATTGCTCGTCCTTGATGATTGGGCCTTTCTGCACCACATCTAGTGTGTCTTTCTTGCCAGTTTTCTTGGCCGCGAGCTGGCTCTTCGCTGTCCCTTGACCCAACGAGATCGTGCCCTTGGTCGACTTCGTTCGGATCGGCTGTAGCACCTTCCTCTTCTCTTCTACAGCAGCGACATCAGCAAGCACTTCCTGGAATGGACTGCTGTTCAACGCCTCGTCTTCCGGCAAAGGCGGTTGCACGCCTGCTGCTTTCCGACTCGGCGTCTTCGCGTTGAAGTAGTCCTTATCCCTCTTGCCGGTCGTGAGACCAAGCGAAGACTCGGTGCGCTCGACGATGGGAGTCATGAAGGGCAGGCGGTTGTTGGCCATCGCTGCCATGTCACGGTATTGGCCCGTCGGAGGCTGGTAATCTTCCGGCGGTAGTGGCACGTAGCGCGTTTGCGAGTATGAGTTCTCGATGGGTGTTATGAGCTCGTCTTCCTCTTGTGGTGCGCCTTCGGGTTGCGACTGATCCTCGTAGACTTCCCAGCTTGTGGTTTGCGTTGTTTCGGCGACATTATCCGCGTCGTCGTCCTTGGGTACATGCTTGCTGGTAGTGAAATCGGACCATTTGCTGACTTCTGTCCGGCCTTCTTCGTCGGCTGTATCCTTCTCTGCGCCGAAGATCTCATTCCTGGTGTCGTCTCCGTACTCGCTGGGTGGCCCCGATAGCTTCCCAGTGCCCGTGCTTTCGTCGCCAGTGGTATAGTCGTCCTCGCTGTCCTCTTCCTCGCCATCAGTTTGCTCGGTTTGAGAGGGCAAGGGTTGGTTGAAGATGCCATATATCTCGTCCATAGCCTCCTTTGTATTGATGGTCATGGTAGGCTCTGGTCGATCACTAGACTTCTTGCGCTTCAGCTTCGGTCCAGTTGGCGAGTCAAGATTCAGTTGTATGGTCTTGGTCTCGTTCTTTATGTGCTTGACGTCCATGACTTGGATCTTGCGGGTCCGGTTGGCGCGCTCTTCTCGCCGGAGCTTCTTTGCGAGGGCTGCTTCTTGTCGAGAAGGCGGCATGTTCTCATCTTGCTCGTCGTTGAGCGCCAATGTCTGCGAGAACTTCTCGACAAGCACCCTCTCCTCGATGTCGACAGGGGGTGGTGGGGGTGGCATTTCCATCGCATCTTCGAAGATCTTAAGCCTCGACCTTTCTTGGTCGATTTCACGTCAAGCTGCGGGAGCGCGGTCGTAGACTCATCTTCCTGCATGACTTCGTCGACGATCTGCGGCTCCGTGTCCAGCTCCATAGGTATATCGTCGTCCAAGGACTGCACTGGCTGTGGTTCAGGTTTCTGGTTTCGTTTCCGCCCTGAAAGCGAATAACCACGACGTCTCGCCATCAACTCCTCGAAACAGTACTCAACGCTCATGTTCTGCGGATCCGGATAGATCTCCTCAAGATTGACATACACGCACTCCAGTCTCCCTGTCTTCGGGTTTCTAACAGCCTGCTGTTCGTGAGCACCATTACCCACCCTGCTCAAAGAAAGGGACGATATCAAGTGCCGTGGTAAAGGTGCGGTCGTTGCATTTCTATTCGATGATGACTGGATACACAAATAAGGGTTGATCTTAGTCCTGCATTCGTAAATATATGGTTTGTTGGTAGAGAGAAAGGGAAGAGCTTACCTGGTCCTTAAACACAGCCATCTTCAGCATGCCACCGTTCGTCTTGCCACCTGCCAGCTTCTCGCCTACCCACGGTTTCGCCTCCACCGTATTTTCTTT
>JAABUW010004600.1_pt1 | contig 18638 bp, 23 predicted proteins | sample 5560081 | NCBI WGS metagenome assembly JAABUW01 (sample SAMN10711882, study PRJNA513363) | rock metagenome | isolation source: Antarctica rocks | place: Antarctica: Victoria Land, Knobhead sud | reverse complement strand
CCGACGAGCGCCGCGGATTGATCGCCCAAACATCCCATGATCGGCCAACCCTTGAGCGGCCCTGAGCTCAATTTGCCAAAGGACTCAGGATCAGCTGATCGCACAATCTCCGGCATGTGGATCTTGCGCATATCGAATTCGAAAGAGAAGAAATCCAGCATCTCGTCGCTATACTTCAGCGTTCGGATGTCCATGAACATCGTCCTTGAGGCGTTCGTAGGATCCGAAACAAAGACGTTCTTCTCCGCAACGCCGTTGAGCTTGTAGATCAGCCACGCATCTATTGTGCCGAATGCCAGGTTGCCTGCCTCGTACGCTTGCTTGACTTTGTCGACATTCCGTAGCATCCATATCAGCTTCGTGACAGATGGGTACGTGGAGATCGGAAGGCCGCAGACATCGGTCTTGTCGCTGTTCGGCCGTCCCTTGAGCTCTCGCGCCAGAGCTGCAGCTCTTGTATCCGTCCACACTATGGCGTTGTACAAGGCCTGGCCTGTCTTGTTGTCCCAGCAGACGGTCGTTTCGCGCTGGTTGGTGATGCCGATCGACTTGATGCTTTCTCTTGAATGGCCATCCTTCTCGAATTGTTTGATCGCACCCTCGATGCAGTTCTCGACCGACTTCACAATTTCTTCCGGGTCGTGTTCGTGCCAGCTATTTGTTTCGTCAGCTTGATCTCAGCTTTGTAGTGCTTAGATTCACCAACCCTGGATTCGGATATATCTGTGAGAACTCCTCCTGATGAACTGCCACCGGCTCCCCATTCTTGTCAAAGATCAAGAACCTCGAGCTCGTGGTACCCTGATCTATGCTCCCCACGAAGACCTCATCCTTGGGATCGATCTGTGGCTTCTGTTCGCCGACCACCAAGTTTGAGATTTTCTCGACGAGGCCGGACATGGTGTTGGGGTTATTAGTGAAAGATGCTCGCGTGCTTGGGAACGATGCTGGATTATTGCATTGAGTTTGAGACAGAACCTTTCCGCGCAGCCGACTTGCGTCAGCTGTGCCGAGCTGTCTTGTGAGCGCATGTGATGCAGCATAGCCTGGGGAGCTCCGCAGGAATGACACCCTGCCTCTCCGAAAGCATGTGATCATGTCCGTCCCCACTGCATACTCTACTTGACTCAGTCCTGCTCTCCCTCAGACCCCACACGACCCCTCATCGCGCACTGCATAGTTCTTCAAGTGCCGGCGCCGCCGATTCTTTTGCACGAAGACGGATCTCTTGGACGAAGAACGCGCCGGCGTGGCCGCGTGGATGAGGTGCATATCGTCTCCACTGTCGTCCCCGCACGTCCACATGCCGATCATGCACAGATGGCGTTCGGCTGGTTCTCGTGGCCGGTAGTGGCTTGGCGCTATTTCGACGTCGCCTCCTGGGCCACCTCGGTTTCGATCTATCACGCAAAACTGGTGCGCAAGACGGCAGCTATCATCCGCTAAGGCAGGTACGCCATTATCTGACAAGTCGAATACTGCTAGTCGGCCCTTTTGCACTGTCACGTTACGCACGAGCGGAAATGGAGGACCAAAGTACCTTGTTCCGTCCGAAGTGCAGCTAAGGAGCGCGGGACTCCGTGTCGAAAAGACGAGAGCCAAGCAGCTAGAAGAGAGCGGCTATGTTGGATCGGAGCGCGTGTGGTCGTTGGATCTTTAGACTCCGTACCACCGCGGACTGAGCTTGATATGCAGGGTGAGCCACGGTTCAGCCTCGAACGTTCGTCAATCCTGGCTCACGTGGAATATCCGCTTGGAGCCGTTGAGGACTCCACTGCTCGATAAACGAACAATAACGAATGGGTCACTCCGTCAAGAATCCTCCGAGGGCTCAAGTTGACGGGGCACTCAGATGCCTTGGCAGGAATGTACTGAGGTGACGGTGAGCCTGGACAACGAGAGGAATCCAATCCTGCAAGCCATAATTTACTTGCGGAATAAGTGTCCTGGGGTAATGAAAGGCAGGTACCTCACGGTTCTACCGCGTGGCCCGGGAACTTGACCATACACAGCGCTGGAGGCCGAAAAAATGCAATTGCATGCGGCTACCAATGGTCTTTGTCTTCGTACCGTGTACAGCTTTCCCCGCACTTTTACCGTGGGTCTGACCGATACCACCGTACGTACGCCGGCGCTTGGTGTCTAGGTGGCGCGCTCTGTACGGTCTTGGAGCTCCACTCTCACGGTACGCTGCGGGTCCGCAGTTCGGCATCCCACGGTATTTCTGACAATTCCAGACTCGAACCACGCTGCGGACCCTCCCAGCTGAGGAGCTTAAGTTATAATCCTCCCTCGCCAGACCCTGCTCGAATCCCGAGAGTTATTAAACGCCTGTCAAACTCACACACAACATCCCAATATGTCGTCTAGTGGCCTAGGTATCGAGAAGATGGACGACGATGCCATTAAGCATGACTACATGAGCGACGAAAGCCCGAGGGTGGTTCATAACGAACACCTCACACCTAAAACACCAAGCACGGAGAGCCCGCAGAGCTCGCCATACCGAGAGCATGGCCCACTCATCGATCGTAGCATGACCGCAGAGCGCTTCACGAAGAATGCCTATAACTCTGGTCTACTATGGCCTCGGATCCGACACACTCTGAGGGCACCGTTCGCTGAATTCATGGGTACCTTCATTCTGATCATGTTCGGAGATGGCGTCGTCGCTCAGGTTACTCTGAGCAATGGGGACGGCGGTGACTACCAGTCGATCTCATGGGGATGGGTGAGTTTTGACAGCGGTTGACGAGGACTTCTCGGCTGACAACGATCACAGGGCATTGGCGTCTTGCTCGGCGTATACACAAGTGGAATCAGCGGCGCTCACATCAATCCAGCTGTCACATTCGCCAACTGCGTGTTCCGGAAGTTCCCCTGGAAGATGTTCATTCCTTATCTCATCGCTCAAGTTCTCGGTGCCATGTGCGCTTCAGCTATTGTCTACGCCAACTACAAATCTGCCATTGACGTCTTCGAGGGTGGAACAAACATCCGCACCGTCCCTGGCTTCTCGGACACTGCCACTGCCGGCATCTTCTGCACGTACCCGCAGTCCTACATGTCGAATACCGGCCAGTTTTTCAGTGAATTCATCGCTAGCACGCTGCTGATGTTCCTCATCTACACTCTCAAGGACGACGCGAATTTGGGCGCCGGGCCACTGACACCACTCGGACTGTTCTTCATCATCTTCGGCATTGGTGCTTGCTGGGGCTGGGAGACCGGCTATGCGATCAATCTTGCTCGTGACTTCGGACCACGGTTGGTATCGTATATGATCGGCTACGGACCGGAAGTGTGGCAAGCTGGCAACTACTACTTCTGGGTTTGTAACAACAATCTCTGGCTCATGTTTCATTCGCTGACATCTATTCTAGGTACCGATTGTGGCACCCTTCTGTGGTTGTACATTCGGTGGGTTCCTCTACGACTTGATGCTCTTCACTGGTGAGAGCCCTGTCAATCTTCCATACATGGGTCTTTACCGGTTTCTTCCATGGGTCGACAACTCGCAGTACGAGGGCCGAAGATGGGACCCAGAAACCATGAAAGCGGATGATAGTCCAGCATAGACTGACCGGTCGCGTTGTGTGGTCACAATCGTGGATGACTACGATGCAAAAGTTTCGAGTTTATAAGCAAGCAAGATTCACAGAATTGCAACAGACTTGCGTGACTGTCAAGGACCTTTAGGTCCTAGTGAGTCCAGTCGAGTGACCGTGGCTATGGCACTTGCCAAACGGCCTCCCTGACACCTCGTTTGAAGACCCGACTAACAGGCATGGCAAGCGTCGCTGTCGACGATCGCAGGCAAGTTTGATCGAACCCAGGCATTCGACATTGCGGTGAGCTTGTGCTTTGAAGTGAAAATGTTGGTGGTTGGACATGACGCCTCCTACACAGCCTGACAACGGTTATGAAACGCGGCGCGACCTTCCAACAGCGCTTACTCTTACTCTTCGCAACGATGAAAGCCGTGCTTGAGTCTTGATCAACACGAGAGGGCCAGATCTTAGCAAGTCACTGCAACGGCGTTGTCGCGGAGCAGTAGTTAGTGTATCCTCACAAAAAGCCACATCGGTAGCACTGTATGCCGTGATCACCGCGATCTTGTATTGATGTACACGGTAGAGGTTATGTATGGGAGCTCTTCGCGCGAGTTTGGAGGTAAGTGGGATATATACAAGATCTCAAGTTCATATTTTTCCTACGGAGCCAAAAGACATCTTACCATGCCTGGTAAGTGTAAGACCCAGTGTGAGTACTGCGACATGAACGCCATGCAACATCCTACAAGCAGCCAAGATGATAGTGGCCAGATCGACGACATCCAGCCAGCTTCATCAAAAGTACGTACAGCTCCTGCAACGAATCTCATTGGCTCGAAGCAAGCTTCTTATCAGTGATAGTCTGTTCCAAGCATCGACGAAGACAAGAACGATGCTCTGGCACAAGCGGCACAGAAGAAGTATCCCTCGCCTGACAACACGAACAGGGGAGATAACCCGGCGTCGCACGCTTGGGCTTTTCCAGACCCACCCCTAATAGAGCATAGATCTACTGCATCTGACTATGGGAGTGACGATGGCGCAGGAGACCGCAGATTTGGCGTAGGTCATACTCTTATCACTTCTTTATACTCTATCTTGACTTCATTGTTCGTACTTTGACTGATACTTTTCCGGCTTCAGCAAACCTTGACCAGTATGGCGGCACAAGGCGAAGGCATCACGACGACCACCTCCGGGAGCGATCCGTACATCCGGGCCAGTGAACACGGTTCTGGTACCACCGGCGGCGTTGGCTTTGGCAACAAAACTGTTCAAGACGGGGACGTCGGCACGTCCGACACTCGTCTTGAGATTGCACATGATACGAGGACCTACTCCGGTGGCACAGAGCTCGGGTCTGGAACCACTGCTGGCGCTGGGTGAGTGAACAGCTGCACATGCGTTGGTCAATGTTGGACGAAGCTTACACAAGTTGAAGTTCTGGCAACAAGGCCCCACCTGCTCACAGCGGAAGCAACGACTCCACGACGGGCAAGCTGATGGAGAAGGTGGGAGGTATGATGAAGAATGAAGGGCTGAAGGATACCGGGCACCAGAAACGAGCGGCGGAGGGCGCCTTCGAAGAGTGAAATGTGTTCTCGCCGATAGTAACGAGCTTGCGAGTAGAAGATCAAGCAGTGCAGTTGCGCATGAGGTCCTTCATTCGGTCGAGACTCCTGGATTCCCATGCTCGGACGCATTGAGACTTCCTTAACGCGAACCTCATTCTCGCCAATATTAACTAGCCCAATAGTAGAATATCAAGCAGTGCGGTAGCATTTTAGGTCTTTCACTCCGTTGAGAATGTGGACACGCCATGCCTGGATGAGATAAGAGGGCAACTTTTCCTCTCGCCAGTAGTGACAGGACTACGAGTAGGATGTCAGGTAGTGCAGTAACTTTAGAGGTCATGCACATCATCGAGAGCCTCGTATTGAATGGATTGAACCACTGTCTACGCTGAACCCAGTCCCCTCAGTAAAGAGATACCTGCCCAGCCTAGATACCGCCATTTCAATTCCTAGGACCGACGACATGCCCACTCTCTACGCAAACTTTAACCCACGTCCTGCCGTCATCCGCTTCAACATCACGCTCAAATCGCTCCCCCTCTTCGGGATCGAATGCACCAAACAGCCTCTCCTCCGCATCCTTGACCTCACGATCGCGCTGCCGTAGGTTCCTGCTCTCGCTCGTAAACGTGAGACTAACGAATAGCTTCGCAGCGCTCTGATTCGCCTGTTCCAGGCTGGTGAACAGCTCGTTGCTCGGATAACTCGTGACGTCGGTCTCCTTCGAAGGTTCGAATAGATCATCGTTCCCAGACTTCGTAACGACCCGTTGTTGTACTATCCAGACGTGCACTGGCAGCCAGCCGTCTTTGTGAGTGGGAAATACCCCCTCATGGACCGACCGGACCTGCCGAGACACGCGGGCCTGCACCATCGCACCTCCGGTCAGTGTGAGAGTCGACCACTGCATTCCGAGCTCGTCGTACTCGTTGGTGATGCTGTTACCTTTCAGGAGGTCATACTTGGCATTCCGATGGTCGAAAAACCGGGTTACCTGAACACCAGCAGCCAAGTTGGCCAGGTCTTTGTCGTCGTAATCGTCCTCGCAGAGTATCCATTCTTTAGACTCGATGGTGTTGTCCTCGTCCTCGTCGTCCTCTCCAAGTTCGTCTCCGCTGATCTCACGTCGTTGGACCTGATATACGAAATGGCACCTGTCCTCCGCTGTGAGAGGCGATGGCTCACGCTCCCGCAGTCGCTCTGCTTCGTGCTGTTCGTAGAGATCATGCTGAATACCGGCGTAGTACAGGAAGGTTGTATCGTTGATACTCTTCCCACCGTGAGTGGGCCTGTCCTCCAGCTGATCGTCGTCGACCTCGGGCGGTGAATGGCCTCTCGCGTTTCGGAACGCAGTCTCAATAGACTGAGCAGCCACTTGACGAGCGGAGTCTCCTTCCCGCTTTGGAGCGGTCAAGAATTGTCCACTCGCGTTGCGTGGCGGCTGCCATGGGAAAACCAAGCGGTTTAGCTGCTCCTTAGCCTTGATATCACCGTTCTCGACGCTGTCAAGCATTCCTGAGGCAACATGAACTGCCACAGTAGCAAACGCTCCCTTGACATGCCGGTATCGCTCCTGGAGAGTCTTGACCACGTTCTTTCTGCCAAACCTTTGACTCATGCCTGTGACCAAATCCGGCCAATCTAGGCCACCGTCGCGCTGCCGCATAAGCCAGACGTCTTCCGGTCGAATCTCACAGATCTCCTGGTTACGATTCTTCCTGGGGCTCACACCGGTGCTAATATTTCCAATTTCCTCCGTGTCCCTACGGTCGAGAACAGGCGCTTTGGCAGCCTGGCAACCCAGCAGCCTGTTCAGGTCCCTTGTCGATTCTCGATTGCCGCCCTCGACGAGCTGTAGCATCTCCGCCGTGATGACAGACCCACCTGCCGTCACAGCCTCCTTGACCTGCCTGTAACGTTTTTGGAGAGTGCCGACCGCCAATGTTTTGTCAAAACGACGATTGAACTGGCCTGTAAGATCGGGCCAAGGTACTCCAAAATCGTGGCGCCTAAGGAGGTAGATGTCTTCGGCCACCACCTCCCCCAGCGCTCTCCCGTGCGGGTTCCGCTCGCTCGTACCACTGAAGGGCGCCTGAGACCGCTTTTGATCTCGGAGACGCGCTACACCGGCCGGGCTGTTGAGCGAAACCGGTCCGTTGACCATGGCAGGAGCCGCAGGCTCGACTTGGAGCGCTTCCTGCTGCTGGGCTTCCAGCTCAGCTCGGCGATGCCGTTCGTTGGTCTCCTTCATCAACCGGATACGCTCAGCCCTCGCAAGCTCCTCCTGTGACTTCGTGGCCGGATTTGACGGCGGAGAGGCCTGCACAGGCTCCGAAGTGGGCGCAGGCGCAGGCCGCTGAGTCGGTACGGCCAGCAGCTTAGCCATCGTCTCGTTCTTGGCCTGAGCCTCGATCCTAGCTTGCTCCTGAGCCCTCCTTCTCCTCTCCAGCACGTCCTTGTCAGCCTTCTGCCTAGCCTCCCACTCATCCCGAGCCTGCCGTTGTTTAATTTCAAGCTGCCTACGAGCATTTGCCTCGTCCGCAGCGTCGAGAACCCTGCGATTCTTGTGCATGGCTTCCCGCTTGAGGCGCTGTTGGTCGTCCTTCGCGGTTTGGGCCTGCCGGAACGCTTCAGCTTCTTCTCCAGCTTCCGCGGCCATCCTCTGCTGGTGGAGACGCTCTCGGTCCTGCTTAGCGCGAAGTGCAGCCATAGAGCCCGATACGTCAGCACGAGGCTGATTTCGACCTTGGAGAGCGTCCTTTCCAGCCCCTGCCGGCTGACCAGGTCCTCGGTGTGGCTTCACGACTGTACCAAGGCGCCCATCGGTCGTCTCCAGCGCAGGGACGCGGCCCTGCTGCTGCTTGAGCACTCCAGAACCTCTCAACGGTTGTTCGATAAACAGAGAGCTTGCACTGGCGTTCGACGCGGCCGGACTCGTCCTCTCGGCCGTCGGTGCAGCTCTTCGTCTTATCGTCTCCTGTCGTAACCGATCGCTCCTCGCCTGCAAGGCTGCGCGTTGCGCTATGTCTGGCGCTGGTGTATGATAGGGCACGGCGATTGTTTGAGATGGTTGTCGTTCCCCCTTGACGTCTTCCGTCTTGACATCTGGTTGGATAAGAGGTGGCTCGATGGTAGGCCGGCCTGCGTCCATATCGTCATCGGAGTCCTCGTCGATGAAACATGGTCTAGATCGTGTTCCTAGTGCCGGTGTGGCTGTCGAGGTGGCCTTAGGTGGGACAGCCTTTGATTGTTGGACAGTCGGTCGAGATAAGGGTGGTGTTGGTGGAGGGGCGAGTTTCGTCGTATTCTGTCTCGACATTGGTGATGATGATGTTGTGGGAGGCTTTGCGACCCTATGAGCTTGTTGACGTGCTGGAGAAGCGGTATTACCATTGGAGGGAGGTGCTTTGGCCGCAGAGGTATGATGTCTAGACGTCTGAGGATTCGCGGCATGCGGTATGGCCTTCGATCCGTGGGTCAGATTACCAATTGCAGAGCTCGGCGCCCTGGCTGGCACATTTGAAGGACGACTCGCACTCCCCATCGTCGATCGTGGCGGAGAGGCTGGCTGGCTCCTTGAGCTGGGTGACGCTTTCGAATGCCCTGGTGGACCCATTGTCGAACGACTCGTACTTCCTGAAGCCGACCGTGGCGGAGAGACTGGTCGACTCAGCGACCCAGGTGACGCTTGCAACTGACCCGGCGGACCCATAGTCAGACGACCAGCACTACCCGGTGTCGACCCAGGTGACGCATATGATTGCCCCGGTGGCCCCATACCCGAACGCCCTCCACCCCCCATCCCCGCCCTCGGCGGTATAATCTTCTGCCCCGACTCGCTGGGAGAAGCCTTATTCCTATCAGTCGACTTAGCAGTGCGATCCTTCTTCACCTCCGAATGGAGGTCACTCCACCACTTCGCCATATCCGGCTGCTGACCACCACCGCCAGGCCCATTGTCCACCCTCCTCCTCTTGGCATCCTGGTCGTCCTTTTTGGCGTTCGGTTGGGTGGGAGGCAGCTCCCTTTTCTTGCCGGACATGGTAGCTTGGTCTCCTGCTCGAGTCCCGAAACCAGGATCAGATGTCCGTGGTCCTGAGCTCATTGCTGAGTATGTGTGGTGCTTGGCTGCGGCGAGAACACTTGTCTTCTTCTGCTCCAGTGGTCTCACGGCTACGATCTCGAGGTCGTCGTCGCCGGGGTTCGATCTTTTCGCTGGGGCTTGGCCGTTCTTAGTTGGTGGTGTATCGGTGGTTTCGTCCACGTCCATCGCGAAACTCCATGTTGGCGCTTGCTCTGTCGAAGGCCAGATACTCTTGCCGACCCGACTGAGGAAGTTTGACATGATGTCAAACCTGTGTGTGGTTGGTGAAAGAGGTGAAGATGAAGGGATGTGTGTTCGTCCCAACGAGAAGAGAATGGTCAGAGTACTGCGGTGTGGAAAGGTGTCTGTTATGGCGGTATGCTTGAGGGTGTCGAATGGAAATTAGAGGCCATGAGTGTGGATGTAATATAGTCCAAGGCTAGGTTGATATAAGGAAGGTTGTTGATAGTGGATGAGGAAGTTCGAAGTTGTCTGAGGTTGATGAGATGTAGAGAAATCAAAGGAAGAGAGAGCAAACTTATATACTGGCAACGCATGTGATAATGGTCGGATCGCGGAAGAAGCAGATCTCGTGACCATCACGTCCAGATGAATGAACCTAAGTGAGTGACAACGTATGCTCGTTGCGTCCTGGCCGCAGTCCATATGAGGAGCACTCCTAGTCACGCAGTCAAGCAGCGCATGTGGCCGGCGATATAACTTCCGCTGCCAGAGCCATTCGGCATGTGCTGGCCGGTAGAGTCCACGTCGCTGCTCCGTGGCAACAGCCTTCACGCATGGCGGGTTGTGGCCGCCAGCTGGACTGATCGTATTCCTCTCAGATCAGTTCTCACTCCCCACCAACATTGACCCAGTCGGCCGCTCATTCTCCGCACTCAACTCCGCCATCAACCCCCCCTCATCCCTCCTCGCCTCATCCGCCTTCAGCGCCTCCGTCACCATCCTATCAAACCCCTTCACCCTCTCCAACGCCGCCGTAGTACAACTAAGCACACTTAACCCATCCACCGGCGCACCCCCATACTTCGCAATCTGCGCCACCTCGCCAAAGCGATTCATACTCACCACCACCTCTCCCTGCCTGCACTGCTCCTCCAACAGCGTCGCATCCTGCACCATAACCTCCCCGTTATGGTAGTAACTGAAGCTCACACAAAACGGGCGATGCTGAATCGTTAATCTGATGGGCTCCCGCTCGCGAACGTCGAAGATCGTGACGTCCTCGCCTTTGACTTCGATGTCTTGGCGTCGGAAATGTAATAAGGCGGCGACGAGGGCGAGACAGCTGGCGTCGACGAGGTTTCCGTCGTGGTCGAGGACGTGTAGGGTAGCTTTTAGGTGGAAACACTTCTGCCCTGCTACAATGCATAAGCTCTCAGTATCTAGTGCGCCAGACCGTCGGATGGTTTTCTCAAGGACGCGCGAGAGGAGGAGCTCGGTGGTATCTTGGCTAGGATATCAGTCAATTGTGCTCCCTTGTAATCAACCCCACGTAGCGAGCTAGTATGTACATACCGTCCAACCTCAAACGCGGGACTGCCCAGCGGACTCAGTTCTGTGTTGATGGTGAATATCCCATCGAACTTGCGATCCGGGTAGGGTGTGGTGACTTCACAGGCTATCTTTGCGAGAACTCGCGTCTTGCCTAGCCGGACATCTGCGGTGCCGTATTCGGAGCCGAAGGTGAGGGAGATGGGGCGGTAGGCGTCCAAGGCGCGGCCATCGAGGCGGATGTTCTCGCGGAGGGCCGAGAGGAGGAAGGTGGATTCGTTGGTCGAGGGGGCGGGTTCCGAGGGCATTGTGGTGGTGGGTGGAGGGGGTTATTGCGTTGTTGCGTTGTTGTTGTGGATGGACCGGTGGAGGTCTGTTGGAGATGGAGTTGGCGTTGAAACGAATTTGATGTTCTGCAGATTCCTGCACTTTTTCTCCATATCCCCACCTCTTTGCCATCTCAATATCTACCACTGTCCACTATAACAACAACACCAATAACACAACACCCTCTCACCCTTCCGACACCCCCTACCACCCCACCACTCGGTATCCTGCAACCATGACAACAGCCCATCGCCCAACCTTCGACCCAGCGCGCGGCAAAGAAGCCGCCCGCGGCGAAGCCTACCACCAACGCCTCCTCCCCGCCCACAAAACCCTCAAATTCCGGCAACAAACGCAGGGAACCGCGGACGAACAGGCAAAGCGAAACCTCAAAGCTGAGCTGCTGAGAGCGGAGCGGGCGCATTATGCGAAGATCGAGGGGAGGGAGCTACCGGAGGTGGAGGACGACAGCGAGGACGAGCGAAGGGAAGTAAAGGGCGCGATCGAAGCGCCAGGGAAGCGGAAACTCGGCGACGTCGAGGGCGGCGGAGGAGAGGCAGAGGCAGAGGGAGAGGACTACGAAGCCAAAAGACGCCGAGTGCTAGACGAAACGAAAGACCTCGACGCCTCTTCCTCTTCAGACAACAACTCCGACGAAGAGGAAGACTCAGACTCGGAATCCGAAGACGAAGGCGCGGTCCTAATGCGCGAGCTCGCGAAGATCAAAGCCGAACGCGCCGCAGCCGCCGCCGCGCAAGCGGAGAAGGAGGCAGCGAAGGAGGCCGAGCAGCGGGAGAAGGACATCGCGCTGGGCAATCCGCTGTTGAATGCGCAGCAGGGGAGGGAAGAGTATGGGGTGAAGAGGCGGTGGGACGACGATGTGGTGTTTAAGAACCAGGCGAGGGGAACGGAGGAGAGGGGGAAGGAGAAGAGGTTTGTGAATGATTTGCTGCGGAGTGATTTTCACCGGCGGTTTATGGATAAGTATGTGCGGTGAGGTGGGACGGGATGGGAGGAGGATAGATCTGGGCGATTCTGCTTGCAGGTGGTTGAACCGAAATTCACCAAACGTGGTCGCGAGAATATTAAACAACGAACTACGACCAGCCTTGCTATCGAGGTTTGCTACATGTTGCTCGGGAGGAGGGTTCTCGAGGACGATGCCGTGGCCAGCTGCGACTAGAGCATGAGACGACGGCTTGCTATCGAAGCACAGAATGAGTGGAGAGTAGGGAGGGCTCGTTTGAGCAGACCTACAAATACTACTTGTAGCATGTGAGCATTGCATTGCATCTCTTATGCCTGTTTGAGCAACTAAGGTTGCGTGGGGGTCATCCGTCGTCGGCATTTGACTCTCTTACATCTCGTCTGTCTTCTCCGAGTTTTGGAACCATCTGTCAGCATTAATCATTTTGTCATGAGCGAAAACAAGGTAAAGGTGCTACTATTCGGTCTAGGAGCGTATGTTATGTGCCGTCGATTAACAAGATCGAGTTGTTGTTGACAGTAGCAGCATAGGCGGCTTCTACGCCTTCATCCTCGGACAGGACGATAATGTCGAGTTGAGCGTCGTTGCGAGGTCGAATTATGAAGCTGTCAAAGCAAATGTACGACTTTTCATTGCTGTAATAGAGGCCATGCTAATGATGGATCGATAGGGACTAAGAATCGAGAGCGAGAACCATGGGAGTCACAAAGTCAAGATCGACCATGGTATGCGATCTCAACCTGCTATCGATCGTAAGATCGGCTCACTCATGTAATACAGTCTACCGCACCCCCTCAGAAGCCGGCCACACCTTCGACTTCAACGTCTGCGCCCACAAAGCCGTTAACCCTAGTGCTGCACCTCCACTCTTCAAGGACGTAATAGACGACGGGACGACATTCGTGCTCGTCCAGAACGGCGTTGGGAACGAAGAGCCTTTCCGTAACGCATTTCCAAAATGCAGCATCATCAGTTGCGTAACCTGGGTCGGCGCGGTCCAGAAGACTGCTGGTACTATCAACCACACCGAGAACGAAGATATGCAGATGGGCCTGTTCCCGAATCCCAGCGTCGACGATAGCAAGGAGAAGGGCAGGCTTGATAGGTTCGCGGATCTGCTGCGGAATGGCGGGACGAAGTTTAGTGTTGAGGAGAATGTTCAGGTTAAGCGGTGGGAGAAGGTACGATCTCAACCTCATTCCTCCATACACATATGCTTACAAAGGCGCAGGTCGTCTGGAACGCAGCCTGGAACCCCATAACCACCCTCACCATGGTCGACACGCAAAAATGGCTGCACTCGTCTCCAGAAGCTATGGCGATGACCCGGCAGCTCATGCGGGAGTTGATCGATGTGGCCAGACGCTGCAATGTACCTATCGATTACGAACTCGTCGATCGACTGCTAGAGAAGGTCTTGGCGATGAAGGGTGTGTACAGTAGCATGTACGTTGACTCGCAGGAAGGGAGGCCGCTGGAAGTGGATGTTATTCTAGGGACAGCGGTCAGGAAAGCGGCGGAGTTTGGGATGGAGGTTCCGGCGTTGAAGATGGTGTATGCGCTTACTGTTGCTGTTGATCAGAGGATACGGGCTAGTAAGCAGTAGGGCTGGTATCGATGTAGAGGTAGATACATTTTGTCACCAAGAAATACAACTTCCGTCTTTGCCGACTGGGCCGACTTGACGTTCAAGTTGGAATTTGCAGGGCGTACTTCATCTTTGACATCAACATCCGAAGTCGGCGGTCAAAACCATCAACTGTCTACATTAGACATGCGAATAACCTGAAATGCAGCTCTTTAACTGGAGCGCTCAACCAAGGAACGATGTCGAAAGAAGGTGGAAGGGTCGAGACCTCGCCGGGTTGCATACAGCAGGCTCAAGACTGGAATGGCCCAGATGACCTCGACAACCCACGAAACTTCTCACTGGCCAGGAGGACACTCTCGACTGTTGCCATTATGCTCCTAGCATTCGTGAGCACATTCGCAGCCTCGATCTATAGCGCTGGCATCAACGGCGTAACGAAAGACTTCAACGTCTCCGAAGAGCTCGCCATCCTACCACTCTCACTGTTCTCTGTTGGGCTGGCGCTAGGACCATTGATCGGCGCACCGTTATGCGAGACACTAGGACGGAAAGTTGTCTTCCTGACCACGACGCCAATCTTCGCCTTCTTCACCCTCGGCGCCGGCTTCTCGCAGCACATCGTACCGCTGACGGTATGCCGCTTCTTCGCCGGCCTCTTCGCCGCCCCAGCGGTTGGCAACGCATCTGCAACCATCATCGACTACACCGCCGGCCGCTACAGAGCGATAACAATGGGCATATACTACTCCGTACCAACTCTTGGAGCCGTCTGTGGGCCCCTCGTCGGCGGCTTCGTCGCCAACGCCAAAGGCTGGAGGTGGACGCAATGGACCATCATCTTCTTCATCATCGCCTTCTACATCCCTGTCTTCTTCACCAAGGAAACGTACAAGAAGACGATCCTCCAACGTCGCGCAAAGCGGCTGAACATTCCTGGCCCACCACATGACGATCTTGCTCCATTACCATTTGTGCTGCACTTCGTCCGCACGCAGTTGATCAGGCCACTACACATGCTCCTCACCGAACCTATCGTCACCCTCGTGTGCCTCTACTCCGGCTTCCTGTTCGGCCTGCTCTACCTCTTCATCGTCGCCTCCCCGTGGGTCTTCACGCACTACTACAACTTCAGCCCAACAGGCATCAACCTCTCCTTCCTCGGCCTGATGCTGGGAGTCGCCATCGCTCCGGTCCCACAGATGGCAATAGACCACTACATCTACCAGCCCCGTCTCGGGGGCTTCCTCGCAACCCACGAACCAGACGAGCAATTCCCCTCCGAGAACAGGCTCTTCGGCGCTATGCTTGCTGCGTTCGTCCAGCCGGCTGCTTTGCTAGGGTTCGCGTGGACGGTACGACCGGAGATTCACTGGATCGTACCGATATTGTTCCAGTGTTTGACCATGGTGGCGTCGGTCGTAATTTATAGTTCAGTCAATTTGTTTATGATGGATACGTACGGCGCACTGTACGGGGCTTCGGCGGCTGGGGCGTCGATGATGTCGAGGTACATCATTTCGGCTGCGTTTCCGTTGTTCGCGTTGCAGCTTTATCGAGGGCTTGGGGTAGGATGGGGGACGAGTCTCCTGGCTTTCTGTACACTTGCGATGGCTCCCATACCATTGCTCTTCTATCGGTGTGGGGAGCGGTTGAGAGGAAGGACGAAGTATGAGACTAGTAATTGAGTCATGATATGATGTTTTTGCATCCTTTGATTTGCTTTGATGGCGGGTATCTCGTGGAGTTGCATCGTGACCGCTTCGCCTTCGGTACTGCCAACGAGCTGCGAAGCGGTGCTACTGCCGAACGCCAGCGTTGTAGTGCATGCTTTCGAGCGGACAGCACTATGCCTCAAGTGAACTTCGCCTGATCCTGGATGACCAACCCAGCAATACTCGCACTACTCAACGTACTAAGCACACCGGTGATCAGCGCACTGATCGCTAATCTCGACACATCTCCCGATCTTCCGGGTGCTATTTGTGAGAGCACTCCAATCTGGGTGCCGAGCGAGCCAATGTTGCCGAAGCCGCACAGAGCGTAGGTGGCGATGAGTGTAGACCGAGGTGAGAGGGTTGCATAGGCCGGATCGTTGGTCAGCAGGTCGTATCCCACGAATTCGTTCTAGATAGCACGGTTAGCAGGTGAGACGTAAACGAAATACATGAGGGGCACACACGGCGATGACTTTGACACCGATCAGGCGCGCAACTTTCAGGAGATCAGGGCCGCGAGGCACTCCGAGGAGGAAAGCGACAGGGTAAAGAAGGTAGCCGAGAATCAACTCGAGGGTGAGTTCGTACTCCCCAGTGAGATTAAGATAGTGGCCGAACCAGGTCAGCAGGGCATTGATCAGCCCGAGGAGGGCGATGATGCAGAGCAGGGTTGCGAGAATCATGCCCGCGATCTTGAGACCTAGCCAAGCGCCGTCGGCAAAGGCGTGGAGGGTGTTTGCCGCCTTTTCGTCGCCGTCAGTCGGGACCACCACTGTGCCTGCGGTGATGGACTCGTCTTCTTCTGGGTAGCGCATCTTGCTCATGGCGAGAGAGGCGGGGATTGACATCACGCAGCTGGAGATCAGAGCTTGCGGGTTCACGCCCAAGCCAATGTAAGCTACGAGGACCGAGCCGGCGATCGTGGCGAACCCGGATGTCATGACTTGGTGGAGCTCGGCCTTGGTGAGATGAGGTACGAAGGGCTTAATGAGCATAGCGCTCTCGCCCTGTCCAATGAATGGTGTCGCTGCAGCCACAACGCTCTCGGCGCCGGAGATACGCATAGCCCAGAAGAAGAAGACAGCGAATTTGCCGATGAACCATTGCAGGATACCCCAGTGGTAGAGCATCTGCACGATGGCCACGAAGAAGATGATGGCCGGCAAGACACTGAAGAAGAAGAAAGTGTTGGCGGCGATGTCTGGGGTGGTCAGGAACGCCACACCATCCTTTGCGAACCCCAGAAGCGATCTGGCCAGACCTGAGATGAAGCTGAAGATGTCATAGCCCACACCAGTCCGGAGGACGAACAGCGCGATGATGAACTGCATCAGGAAGCCAACGATCACGGTATGCCTGAAAAATATAGGTACGAGATTAGCAGAGTCTTAGACATGTTTCGCCTTAGTTTACTTGCCAGTTGATAGCCTTCCTGTTCCTCGATGAGGCCCACATCCCAAGGACGAGCACGCCGAGGCCGAACAAGCTGACTGCTCGATTCTCGCGGGTGTTGTCCGCGCTTTCTGCGCTTGCGAATGCGCCGACCATAATGACGGCCACAGTGAGCGTGGCTCCGGCTAGCAGACGGAACCTCTCGGGTATCAACTTCACAATTCGAGGGCCGGTGTTGTTCCACACCCAGTGCATCGGCTTCGTAATGATTGAGATTGGTGCATGAAAGAAGATCAGGCGCAGTGTAATCGCCAGCCAGAGCAGAAACGGCACCACCCAGTTCATGTCGGCATGGTGTAGACCGAGCGATGCAGCCCACCACCCAGTGATGATGATCCAGCCTCCAAGGTCGAACCAGATCTTGTGTTTGCGGTAGAAGACCTTGAACTTGCCAGGCTTCTCAATGGATCTGTTATCCGCTTCGTCTTCTGTCGCGCTCGGCGAGAGGTCGCCCTTCTCCACATCGATCATTGCTGCGTTCGTCTTCGCTTGTCTTCCATCGTGGATATCTCTCGAGGCTCTTGCTCCCGCCATTGGAGGCACGTGAGGTCCGATCGGGTCGCCGCGAGAGTGCTTCTCATACTCCGACGCTTGAGTATACTCCGGTGCGTGAGTTGGGGGAGCATTGCTCCCCACATCAGCATGATGGTCCATCCTCGCGGTGGTAAAACTTCGAGCACACCGTGTTGAAGATGCGCGTGAAGACCAAACGCGAAAAGAGAGCCCACAGCTCTCGAATTAAGGAAGGTTCATCGTGGCAAAGGGACGACTCCACACAGTGCCACATCCCACCTACCTTATCGCCCTTCCTCAAGCCTGTACCACCAACCTAGATCGCCGTCCTTTCAAAACCCACGATGTTACACTCCTAGTTGTGCCTCGTCCCTTGGCAGCATATCGCACGGATGCAAGCAGTTCCAATGGCCTGGCTAGAAAACCTTGTCAGGCTTCCAGAAAACGGGGCTCCTGCCTGTCGCGTGCTACTGTAGCTGCGAGGCAAATCATACACGCTCGAGCCTCGGCGCGACTGATAACGGGCTTGGAAGCTATTCGGCGCCACCGATGAAGATCTCCACTTGCGGCACGCGACTGCATGAGAAGGATGCGAAGATGCTGCACAGAAGGCCCGCGGGAGGAGATGCGAGCTTCGGGGCCGGGTCGGTGCATGCTTGATGCGATCCTGCTCGCGTGCTCCGACGAGTAGTCCAAAGGGACCAGATTCAGAGAGCATCACCAGGTCAGGTAGAATTACGGAAAAGACAGAAAAGACAAGATAGGACAGAGGACAGGATGAAAACCAGGACATGTGGGCTCTATGTATGGGTATAGCAACCAAGAGCGGAGTGAGTCAGATACGATCAACGCCGAATGCCGGACTCAGTCAGCAAAAACAACGCACAGACGACATTCTATTGCACGGTAGAGATGCGAGTCTCGAGTTTGGCTTCGTTCCATAGCAATTGAAGATATCGAGAGCATTCTATACTCGAAAGACCTCCAGTCGAGCATCATGCAAAGCCAACACACGGAGCATGTCCAGGATCCGATCAATGGTCAAGATATTAGAACTCCATTCACATTCGCCAACGGTTCATCGTAACATCGTCTTACGTGATCTCGACACAGAACCCCATCTCAAAGCTTGAAAGTGGTGGCCTAACCCATGCACTTCCACCCACCTCTTCAGGTCCTCCAGCCCTGAGTAAAACCATGCAACTTATCAATCAACACCGGCCCCCACGCCCCCATCTCCCGCTCAATCAACTGCGCCAGAAACCCCAGCGCCTCCTCCTCACTCATCTCCAACTTAAACCTCTCCTCCACCTTCCTCACCGGCCCCA
>JAABUW010004599.1_pt1 | contig 18638 bp, 15 predicted proteins | sample 5560081 | NCBI WGS metagenome assembly JAABUW01 (sample SAMN10711882, study PRJNA513363) | rock metagenome | isolation source: Antarctica rocks | place: Antarctica: Victoria Land, Knobhead sud | reverse complement strand
CAGGTCCTTGCCGTAGCCGCTGTGCTTGAAGCCGCCGTGCGGCATTTCGGCGACCAGCGGGATGTGGGCATTGATCCACACGCAGCCGAAGTCGAGCGCCCGCGACATGCGCATCGCCCGGCCGAAGTCCTTTGTCCAGACACTGGACGCCAGGCCGTATTCCACGCCGTTGGCCCACCGCAGTGCCTCGTCCTCGTCCGTGAACTGCTGCACAGTGATTACCGGGCCGAATATCTCGTCCTGAATCGCTTCGTCGTCCTGGCGCAGGCCGCCGATCACGGTGGGCTCCAGAAAGAAGCCGTCGCCGAGCCCGCTGATCCGGTTGCCGCCCGCACTGACTGCCGCGTGGGCGGGAATGCGGTCGAGGAATCCCTGGACCCGGCTGAGCTGGTTGGCGTTGTTCACCGGGCCCAGGAGAGCGTCGTCATCGTCGGGGAGGCCGACCTTGGCCTGGCTCGACGCGTACTCCGACAGCGCGGCAGTGAAGTCCTGGTGGATCTTGGGCCCGGCGAGGACGCGGGATGCCGCAGTGCAGTCCTGGCCGGCATTGAAATACCCAGCGATGGCGATGGCTTCGACCGCTGCCTCGATGTCGGCGTCGTCGAACACGATGACCGGTGCCTTGCCGCCAAGCTCGAGGTGGACCCGCTTGAGGTCACGGCTGGCGCTTTGGGCCACCTCGATCCCGGCCCGGACCGACCCGGTGATAGCCACCAGGGCCGGAGTCTTGTGCTCGACCAGCGCCCGGCCCGTGTCCCGGTCGCCGGTGATGACGTTAAACGTGCCGGCGGGCAGGAATTCCGCGGCGATCTCCGCCAGCAGCAGCGTCGTCTCCGGGGTGGTGTCGGCGGGCTTGAGGACCACGGTGTTCCCGGCGGCCAGCGCCGGCCCGATCTTCCAGGCGGCCATCATCATCGGGTAATTCCAGGGCGTCACCTGCCCCACGACGCCGATCGGCTCGCGCCGGATCCAGGACGTGTGGCCCGCCAGGTATTCAGCCGACGCCCGACCCTCCAGGACACGCGCCGCCCCGGCGAAGAACCGGAGCTGGTCGACCATCGGCGGCACTTCCTCGCTCGCGGTCAAGGCGTGCGGCTTGCCGGTGTTCTCGCCCTCGAGCTGGACGAATTCCGCAGCCCGCTTCTCGATCGCCGAGGCGAAGCCGAGCAGCGCCTGCTGGCGTTCGCTCGGCGTCGTCCGCCCCCAGACCTTGAAGGCCTGCTCAGCGGCTGCGTAAGCCTTGTCGACGTCGGCCGCCGATGACACCGCGGCACTGGCGACGACCTGGCCCGTCGCCGGGTTGACGATGTCCTGAGACTTGTCTGACTCGGCGGCGGTGTATTCGCCGTTGACGAAGTTCCGCAGGACGCGGGGGGTGCTGCTCACTGGCTCTCCCTATGGTTGCCGATCGCTGACGGGTGCGTGCCGCCCATTGTGCGTCAGCGGGCCGGACGTTGCCCCAGCCAGTCCAGGGGTGTGGCCGGAAAAGCCTCCCCGACCAGCCGCCTCACGTCAGGCGCCTACCAGCTCCGCTCGTCGAACAGCTTCATCAGGTTGCGCTTGGGCTTGTGCGTCGTGCGCAGCTTTGCCACGTACGGCGCGAAGTCCGCCTCCCGACCCGCGGCCGTCATCAACCGTCGGACCCTGACGATCAGGTTGACTGCCTCCGCGTACGCCTGGTTGTTCTTGGCATCTATGACCTGCTCGATCTCGCCCTGCCAGATCACCATCGCCTCCAGCGGGTGCTCCCCCTCGCGGCGCCGGGCCAGCTCCAGCCAGAGGGCGCGCCGGCAACCGGAATCGCTCGCCTCCGTCCAGGCCAGCTCCACATTCCCGTCGTACAGGAGCACCTCGACCAGTGTCGAGCCGTCGGGTCCCCGCGCCGCCCACTGACTGGTACGGCCGCGAGCGGGCTTTGCCTGGCCCTGCACGACGCGCCGGAGCAGCGCAATCGCCTTGTCGTGCCGATCCGGCCACAGACCCGCTCGCGCCGCCTGCTCTGCGAGCTGGCGATAGGTGGCCAAGGCCGGCGCGGCATCGTAGGCATCCCACGCGACGCGTACTGCCTCCGCGCCGCGACCCGCCCGGTGGTATTCCTCGGCGGCAGCCTCCACCAAACGCGAATCGGAACCGCCGTGCAGTGCCAGACCCTTCTCCGCCCACGCCAGCGCGTCGTCGTACCGTCCGGCCTTCCGGTACAGCTCGGCGATGCGGACGAACTGGTAGGCCGAGGACTGGTCGCGGGCGAGCACGTCCACGACCGCATCGACGTCGCCAGCCAGCTCCGCGAGGCTCTCCATGATGTGTGTGATCCGGAACCGTCGTGACGAGTAGCTGCGCTCCTCCTGGCCTGGCCCGAGGGGTGGCAGGGCATTCCACTCCGCGTCGGCCAGACGCCGGTACTCGGCGATGCCGTCCGTGCCGAGCAGCTCGGCGTAAGTCGCGGCGGCGTTGTGGAAGACGTCGAGGTCGCCGGAGTGCCGCTCCCGATCGAACAGCGTGCGGGCCAGCGCGATGGGCTCGGGCCTTGCCAGCGCGCAGGCGTCGAGGTGCAGCTCCTGCAGCCGTTCGCCGATGCCGGACAGGTAGCCGTCGGAGTCGTCGACGTAGCCCAGCGCGTCTTCGGCGCGATCGATTGCGTGCTCGGTCAGGGTGATGACGGCTTCGGCGTGGCCGTCGTCGAGCAGCTCTTGCAGCGAGTCCAACGCGGAAGCAATGGTGCTCGCGTAGTCGTGCATCTGACGGTAGTCCACGAAATCGCGCACCACGAACGCCTCGTCGAGGGCGTGCCGGAAGACCCCGAGCGGCGGTGGTCCCGCGGTCACACGGGCAGCGGCCAAGCGCAACCGGGCGTCGAATACGTCGTCGGCAGCCGCTCGCTCCAGCAGCAGCTCGACGAGGGCGGGCTGATCCAGGCTCGCTAGATAGGCGCGCAGATCGATCGGCTTGTCGTTCTCGGCACTGGGGCCCGGTACGGAATCCGTTGCGACCAAGGCAAGCGCCGCCGCATGCTTGCAGAACCGACCCGTTACGCCGACCGGGCACGAGCACTCGTAGACAGGTTCATCGTCATCGTCATCGGCATTGACCGACAGAGACACCTGGTACGCCGACGAGCCTCGGACTTTTGCGGTCACGCTTGCGTCCGTGGCCTTTACCTTGCCGACCCTGCCGTTGGCGGCGTAGAGGAGTCCCCGCTCGAACGCACGCGGCCCCGCAAGAGCCTCGACTTCCCTGCGGGCGAACACCAACCGAAACTCGCGCCCAGGCTGGGAACCGCTCACGAGGCGAGCTGGCGGTCGATGAGCACGCGGGCGCGCTGCTCCGACGCCAGCAGCACCTGCTCCACAGCGCTGAACCTATCGGTGAGCGCACCACCGATCGGGATAGGAGCCATCCCTGCGCTGGCATCCTCAACAGCATGACTTCGCGTACGCCGGAGACGTACCGCACCGTTGCCGAGGCGGCGTGGCGGTGGGTGCTGGAACAGGTCCGCTGGGACGACGGTCCGTGGATCCCCGCATCCGTGTCGGACCAGGCAGGCACTGACCCGCCGTCGGACCGCGATGGCCTGCACAGCGGCATGGGCGGACTCGCCTATGTGCTGGCCGAGATCGGCCTCGTTCGCCCCTGGACCACTCAAGAGCAGAGCTTGGCCGACGGCATCGCCGACCGCATCCGCGGTGCGATCCCGGGCCAGGCCGACTGCACCTACTTCGACGGGCTGGTCAGTTCCATCGGGGTGCTCACCGCGCTTCGGGCCGAGGGTACGGATGCCGCGGTGGCCCGGCTGGCAGCGCTCGCCGAGCCCGACGGCTGGGCCCAGACCGTCGTCGGCGCGCCCCGCTACCTCCCGGGCGCGCGCATCCAGGACCTCACCCCCGGCACGGCCGGCGTCCTGCTCGGCGCACTGTGGGCCCTACGGCACGGTGTCGCCGGGGCCAGCGAGGTGGCCGGACACGCCGCCGCCGTACTGATGGCCGAGGCCGAGCCCGAGCCGACCGGGACGAACTGGCGGATGGTGCCAACGCGCTTTTGCACCGACGGTCCGGGCCCGCAGATGCCCAACCTGTCGCACGGCCTCGCCGGCATCGCCACCACCCTGGCGCTGGCCGGGGCCGAGCTGGACCGCCCGGACCTGACCGCCGCCACCCGGAGCGGCGCCGATCACCTGGTGTCGCTCGGCGACGCCGGCGGGAAAGGTCTCGTCGTCCCCCGCTACCTTCCCCGCGACCACAACGACCAGGATGAGGTCACCTACACCTGGTGCCACGGCGCCACCGGCACGTCGCTGCTCTTTCTCGCCCTGGACCGGACCGGCGTTGCTGACGTCGCCGGCCAGCCGCCGCTGTCCTGGCACCGCCGCTGCTTGCACAGCGTCCGCACCTCGGGGCTGCCGGCCCGCCTGCATCCAGGCTTCTGGGACAACGACGGGCGTTGCTGCGGCACAGCCGGTGTGGGCGATGTCTTCCTCGACGCCTGGCATCGGTCGGGTGACCGGCAGGATCTCGAATTCGCCCACCTCCTGGCCGACACCCTGGTCGATCGGGCCGTACGCGACGCCCCCCAGGCCTACTGGCGTTTTCTCGAACATCACGCCGCCGAACCTTTGCTGCCACCGGGCGTCGGCTGGATGCAAGGAGCAGCTGGTATCGCGGCATTCCTCTTCCGGATCAGCCGCATTGCGAGCGACCGGCCCAACGCACACGCCGTCGAACGGATGGACAACTGGTGGGCGCTGGCCCGTACCCCCGGTCCACGCGGGGCGTCGACCGCGGCTGATCAGTCGGACGAACCGAAGTAGTGACCCTGGTCCAGGTCGTCGATGAGGCCGGCCTGGGTCGGCTGCCAGCCCAGCAGCTCGTGGGTCGGCGCGCTCGAAGCCGGGCTGTCGATGCCGAGGAAGCCGGCCAGCCAGGTGAAGTGCTCGCCTGCCTCCGCTGCGGGGATGGCGGCTACCGGCACGCCGAGATGGCCCCCGATCACCTCGGCGATATGGCGTATCGCCACGCCCTCGTCGGCAATGGCGTGCAGCGTCGTTCCCGCCGGGGCCTCCTCCAACGCCAAGCAGAACAGCTGCGCAGCATCGAGCTGGTGAACGGCGGGCCAGCGGCTGGAACCGTCGCCGAGGTAGCCCGAGACGCCCTTGGCGCGGGCGATGTCGACCAGGGTCGCCAGCCGAGACTCGGCACCGCCGAGTGCAGGCGCCGCGGCCGGGTCAGAAACCTGCCCGTCCCGTTCTGTCGCGACCCGTCCCGGGGCGAGCCCGAGCGTCCCGGAGGCGAGCAGGAACGGCCGATCGGAGCCGGCAAGCACGCCGCCGAGTGTCTCGATGGCGCGGCGATCGGCATCGACGGCGCCCTGGAAGTCTCCTGCGAACGCGATGTCGTGCTTGACAGCCAGGTGAACGACTCCCTCCGACGCAGCGGCAGCGGCGCTCAGGCTGTCGAGGTCGTCGAGCGAGCCGCGTTGCACCTCTACCCCCGCGGCGGCCAGATTGGCCGCCGGCTCATCCGAGCGGGCCAGCCCCACGACCTGATGGCCGGAGCTGATCAGCTCGGGTAGGACGGCGGACCCGATCCAGCCGGACGCGCCGGTGACGAATACCCGCATGAGAAGCCTCCGGATGGCTCCTGTCGTGGCCGACGTGGGGGCCCGACGACCGACAATGTCAGTTACTGCCGTCGGTGGAGCTCTCAACGACACGACCGCGACGTTAGTTGCTTCCCGCGCCGGGCGGCTTGCGGCCAAAACGACAAGTTCTCTGGCATGCTCTGAGGACGGTCCAGCGCTACGGGCGCTGAGGGACCATGACACGAGAGGACACGACATGCTCGTTCTCGGCATCATCCTGCTGATCATCGGCTTCGTAGCGAAGATCACCATCCTGTGGACGATCGGCATCATTCTTGTCATCATCGGCGCCGTCCTGTTCCTGCTCGGCTCCATGGGCCGGGCCGTCGGTGGCCGAAAGCATTACTTCTAGCCCACCGCCCACCTTCGAGCTTTAACCCCGCGACCGGGGCCTAACGGCACGGCCATCGCTCCGACGTGCGCTTGCCGACCGCACTCCCCCGCTCGGGACGACGCGGCCGGTCATGGGATGAAGGAAATAACGAAGGTGTCCCGAGGTCAGCCTGATGGGTGGTTGAAATGTTCGGGCCGCCTGCACCGGCGACCGCGACGGTCTGGCGTTTGCCCAGGCCAGACCCGACTATATCGGTGTAGACCTGTCTTCAGAGCATTAGGCACTGCTGCCGCCTCGGGCTGCGGGCCACCAGGCCTCAGTACTCAACTTGCCCTTTAGTGTCACCACGTTCGACGCCGGTTGGACGATGAGCACCCTGCTGCGTATTGCCGACGATGACCTGCGACAAAACCTGGCCGAGATCGCTCGCGTACTCATGGGCGGCTCCCCGCGTGCTGTCGGACGCTGGGGCGGCACCCACCGTGAGGAGCTGTACCGAGACGGCAGCAGTGGTAGACCAGCACGGTTTTTCGCGATCCGCTCGGACGACGCGGTTCGCGATGCCCTGGACGCGATCGGGTCCATCGAGACCTTCGAGACGTGGATCCCGTCCCACGACGACTCGAAGCTTCACTACCCGTTCGCGCAGGTCCGGACAGACACTCGGCGCGCGGCAGTTCGATAGACGATCAGCTCGCGCACCGGAGTGGCCAACCGCCGTGGTAGCCGCAGGGGCACTGCAAAGACGACCCGGCGCTGCGGCCTACTCGTATTCACCGCGACCCCCGGCACCGAGAGCCACCAACGCCTGCGGCTGCTAGCCGTCCTGGGTACCCAGCGCCTCGAACCTGCCGAGAACCCCCGACGGTAACGAACGTCGATCTCGTCCCGCCGGGGCGTGCTTTGCGATAGTCATCGGCCTCGCCCACATTGCCTTGGGACTGCGCACAGCAGTAGCCGGGCGTCACGCGGCTGGACCTTCGCCGGCATCTGACTTCGGCCGCGTCCTTCAGCCAGTGAGCAGAAGGTTCATGGTATCGACGGCTGCGAGCCTCAAGCAGGTCCCGGCAGATCCGCCACGTCCCTTGACGAGAGTCGCCAAGACCCGTCCTGATTGAACGGATGTGGCTCTGGGTCTAGACGTGAAGTGACGGCGGTGGTTGTCTATGAGGCGCATCACTGTGGCCCCGCGGGGTGCCATGGACCCTGCACTCGGATCGTCCGGCACGTTCCTGCCGGTGAAGGGAGAGCGGTCATGGCGACCGTGACATTCGATGAGGCAACGCGGATCTATCCTGGGGCTGATCGACCTTCCGTCGACAAGCTGAGTATCGACGTGGGCGACGGCGAATTCTTGGTCTTGGTAGGACCGTCCGGCTGTGGCAAGTCCACGTCCCTGCGTATGCTGGCCGGCCTTGAGGATGTCGACGAGGGCGCGATCCGGATCGGTGAGCGCGACGTCACCGATCTAGCGCCGAAGGACCGGGACATCGCGATGGTGTTCCAGAACTACGCGCTTTACCCGCACATGACGGTCGGTGACAATATGGGCTTCGCCTTGAAGATCGCCGGGGAGGACAAGGCCAAGATCCACCAGCGCGTCATCGAGGCGGCAAAGATCTTGGACCTCGAGCCCTACCTCGACCGCAAGCCCAAGGCGTTGTCGGGTGGCCAGCGCCAGCGGGTGGCGATGGGCCGCGCTATCGTGCGCAGCCCTCAGGTCTTCCTGATGGATGAGCCGCTCTCGAACTTGGACGCGAAACTGCGGGTCCAGACGCGCGCTCAGATCGCTTCCCTGCAGCGCCGGCTCGGCGTGACCACGGTCTACGTCACCCACGATCAGGTGGAGGCGATGACGATGGGAGACCGGGTGGCGGTCCTAAAGGACGGCGAGTTGATGCAGGTTGACTCGCCGAGCCGCATGTATGACCACCCCGACAACGTGTTCGTGGCCGGCTTCATCGGCTCACCAGCGATGAACCTTCTGCAGGTGCCAGTCATCGACAATTCCCTGAACTTCGGCGCGTCGAGCGTGCCGGTGCCGCCCGACGTCGCGTCGCAGGCGAACGCCGCAGGCCGCCGGATCACGCTCGGTATTCGCCCGGAGGACTTGGAGCTGGTCGGGTCCGGCCAGGGGATTCGCGCGACGGTCAACTTGGTTGAGGAGCTCGGGGCGGACGCCTACATCTACACCACCGCGGACGTGAACGGCGAGGAGCACGAGATCATGGCTCGCGTCGACGGCCGCAATCCGCCAGCTACGGGATCGACGGTGCACCTGGCACCGAGCCAGCGCCACCTGCACATGTTCTCCACGGAGACGGGGCGACGCTTGGGAGAGTAAGGGGAACTGGGACGGCGGTGAACCCTTCTGCGGCGGGCACTATCGGCGGGCTATCGAGCCAGTGCCGTGCGCAGCAACTGATCGTTTTGGTCGTACCACTTGCGGATGAGGTGGGCCCGAGCTGCGGCGTCTTGTGTCCAGTAGGCCGCGAAACCGGGACGACCGTCCTCGGCGCCTCGTCGGACGACTTCGTAGCTCCAGTCGTGGTTTTGGGTGACCGCGTCGACGATAAGTGCGCGGTCGGCTTCAGTCGGTCCGTACGCGTCGACGAAGCGGCGGAACCGGGGCAATGCGCGTCCGGTCCGGGCGTCGGAAATAAATTCCTCCGGTCGCAGCGGCGCCCAGAAGCGGGCGGCGGCGGCAACGTCCCAAACCGGCGAGGCTGGGCTGGCGAGGTCGAAGTCGATGAGGGCGACGGCCTGGTTGCGGCGAAAAATGATGTTGTCAAGATTAGGGTCATTGTGCCCTACCGAGCCGGCCGCGAACGGTGCCGGCGGCGAGGGTGGCCAGACGTGTGGTGCCGGGTCGAACGAGTCGACCGCTTGATTATACCGACTCAGGAGCGCTGCGACGCTCATCAGAGCGTCGTCGGTCAGCGCCCAACTCGGGTACGGCGGAATCACCGCGTCCCCCTCGATGTATGACATCACCTCGCGACCCTCCGCGTCGACGCCGAGCGCGCGGGGCGCACCCTCGAATCCGACGTCCGAAAGATGTTGAAGCAGGGCGAACGTCGCCGCAGACGTTGGCCGGGCGGGGCGTCGCACCGTCTGGCCGACGCGGACGACCAAACCGTGATTGGCCGTGCCCCCTATTAAGGGGACTTCGCGCATGTCCCTACTACCACGGGCACTTGCCCTGGTCGGTCGACGGTTCACCTGGCGGCCAGTAGGCCGTCCGCCAGCGCTGCGTGTGTCACCAGGCTGTTGACGAGGCCAGCCGATAAGGCCGCCCGGACGGCAGGGGCCTTCACCGGTCCGTAGGCGATGGCCAAAACTTCTGGAATGGGCCGTAGCTGGGCAGCACTTACGCCTATCATGCGGCTGGTCAGCTCCGTCACGACTGGATTGCCGTCGACATCGACGAGGATGCCCGAGATGTCGGCGAAGACACCGCACCGGCGTAGCTCCCGCTGCTCGCGGGCGCCGACGGCGTCATAGACGGTCGATTGCCCGGGTTGGCAAAGGCCGACCCCCACAATCGCCTTGGACACTGAGGGCAGTTGCTTGAAGGCTTGCGCAACTTCTGCCTGCCGTCGCAGCGCTTGCGCGGTCGCAGCGTCCCCTACGATCAGGGGGGCATAGAAGCAGTAGGCTCGTCCCCCTGAGATTTTGGCCACTTGGCGCACGACCTCGATCGAGCTGGCACCGGCATCCGGGCGGGAAAGGGCGCCCGTTAACTGCACGACAGGCACGGTAGGCAGCTGGCTCAGGGCACTTGCCATAGCGCTGACCGACCGCGCCCAACCGAGGCCCAGGACGTCGCCGCGGGTGACGATTTCGGTGAGCAGCTCCGCCGCCGCTTCCCCGAGGTGCTGGCGCAACGCCTCCGGATGATCATCGTGGACGTCGAGCACGATCGCGTGCTGCAGACCGTAGGCCTCTTGCAGGCGGCTGGACAGTTCGACGTCGACGGCTCCGGGGTAGCGGATCTCGACGCGCACGAGACCGGAGGCACGAGCGGTGTCGATCAGCCGCGCCACCTTGAATCGGCTCAGGTGGAACTCCTCGGCAATCTCGACTTTGGAGAGTCCGTCGACGTAGTAGCGGCGGGCTACCGACGCAGTCAGGACCAATTGAGCCGGTCCGACGAAGACAACCATGTACGGCCCCTCCAAGGCGCTCGTTTGAGCGCCGCGGTCACCAAGTTGCTAGTAAGTATTGACCAGGACCGGTGACAAGCGCCAGACTCCAGCGCATCTGATTGGTCGAGACACAATGGGTCGGGTCCTCTGTGAGCCGGCCCGAGGAAGCGGGCGATCATGGCTCAGGCGGCACCCGGTAGGCGCCTTGTCGGCGTGTCGGCTTTGGCGGCCACGCTGCTGACGAGCGGCTGTGCCGGGTGGGGCGGCGGTTCGGGCGGCAGTGGTGGAAAGAACACGCTCAATGTGTTGATGGTGAACAACCCACAGATGGTCGACCTGCAGCAGCTGACCGCCAAGCACTTCACAGCGACCACAGGTATCAAGGTCAACTTCACGGTCCTCCCCGAGAACGACGTGCGGGACAAGATCAGCCAGGAATTTTCCAGCCAGGCGGGACAGTACGACGTCGCGACGCTGAGCAACTTCGAGATCCCTATCTACGCGCGGAGCAAGTGGATCGCTCCGCTGAGCGGCTATCTTGCCAAGGACGCCGCGTTTGACCAGGCCGACATCCTCAAGCCGATGACGCTGTCGATGTCCGGCCCCGGCGGCAAGATCTACGGTGAGCCGTTCTACGGCGAGTCCTCGTTCCTCATGTACCGCAAGGACGTGCTGGCCGCAAAAGGTGTGCAGATGCCGGCGAAGCCGACCTGGCAGCAAGTCGCTGGCATCGCCGCGAAGGTCGACAAGGCGCAACCGGGGATGTCTGGGATCTGTTTGCGGGGTCAGCCGGGTTGGGGCCAAATCTTCGCGCCGCTGACCACGGTCGTGAACACCTTTGGCGGGACCTGGTTCAGCGCTGACTGGAAGGCTCAGGTCGACGCGCCAGCGTTCAAGCGAGCTACCCAGTTCTACGTCGACCTGGTGCGCTCTCACGGCGAAATCGGAGCGTCCCAGGCAGGCTTCACGGAATGCCTCAACAACCTCGAACAGAGCAAGTCGGCGATGTGGTACGACGCTACGTCAGCCGCTGGTTCATTGGAGTCGGCGCAGTCACCGGTCAGGGGGAAGATCGGCTACGCGCCGGCGCCGGTGGTGAATACGGCGCATTCTGGCTGGCTCTACGCCTGGTCCTGGGCGATCCAGCAGGCGAGCAGCCGCAAGGACAACGCCTGGAAGTTCATCTCGTGGGCCTCCGGCAAGGAGTACGAAAAGCTCGCGGGCACTCAGTTGGGTTGGGCCAGGGTACCGTCCGGCAAGCGCGCCTCCACCTACCGGTATCCGGATTACCTCAAGCAGGCATCGGCGTTCGCCGAGCCGACCCTGAAGGCGATCGAGGCTGCGGACCCACGCAACCCGGGGGTGCAGCCACGGCCCGCGATCGGGATTCAGTTTGTCGATATCCCCGAGTTCCCCGACCTCGGCACCCAGGTGTCCCAGAACGTCAGCTCGGCGATAGCCGGGAAGGAAAGCGTGGCCTCGGCGTTGCAGCGTGGACAGCAACTCGCTGACGGGGTGGCCGAACGGTACCGGGCGCGGCGCTCACCGTGATAGTTACCGGCGCCCGGCCCGGCCCACGTCCGCATGTCCGCTACGCGGTCATGATCAATCCTCGAAGGACGACCTTATTGGAGGTGGCGGCATGAGCGTCGCCCTCGACCGCCAGACCGCCCAGCGGCCAGCAGGTCCCCCCCGGTCCAAGAGCGCGTTGCGTCGTTCGTCGGCATGGGCGCGACGGGCACCCTTGCTGCCCGCTTTGATCTTCATCATCGTCGTGACTCAGCTGCCGTTCGTCGTCACACTCATCGTCTCTTTCATGAACTGGAACGCCTACTACCCGAACGAGCGTGGCTTCGCCGGGCTAGCCAACTTCCGCCGGGTCTTCACCGACGTCGCGATGCGCGAATCGGTCCTGACGACGATCCTGCTCACCGCCACCGTGGTGCTGGTGAGCCTTTTGCTTGGTATGGGTATCGCGCTGTTGCTCGACCGGACCTTCTTCGGGCGAGGTGCTGTGCGCACCATGATGATCACCCCCTTCCTGGTTGTGCCCGTAGCCGCCGCGCTGCTGTGGAAGCACGCGCTGTTCAACCCGGTGTACGGCCTGCTCAATGGCTCCCTGACGTGGCTTTGGCAGCTGTTCGGTTCCAGTCATCCACCGCAGCCCGATTGGATCAGCAACAATCCGCTCATCGCCATCGAAGTGGCCCTGATCTGGCAGTGGACTCCGTTCATGATGCTGATCTTGCTTGCTGGCCTGCAAAGCCGACCGTTGGACGTGATCGAGGCGGCGCGGGTTGATGCGGCCTCGGCGTGGCAGATCTTCCGGTACATGACGTTTCCGCACCTTCGGCAGTACTTGGAGCTCGGCGGCCTTCTCGGGTCGATCTATGTGGTGCAGAACTTCGACGCGGTGTTCACGATCACCTCAGGCGGCCTGGGGTCGGCGAACCTGCCTTACACGACGTACCAGACGTTCTACAACGCCCACGATTACGGCCGGGCGTCGGCGGCTGGTGTGGTCGTCGTGATCGGCACGATCATCATTGCGACACTCGCCCTGCGCACTGTGTCGTCACTGTTCCGCGAGGAGACTGGCCGATGAGTTCTGTTACCGACGTCGGACCTATCCCCGCCACCCGAACCCCGGCCGGCACTCCGCGCCGCAAGAAGCGCCGCCGCAGCGCGCCACTGCTGGGCCTTCTGGCCTGGTTGGTCGGGATCTTGTTCGTGCTGCCAGTTCTATGGATGGTGCTCACCTCCCTGCACAGTGAGCAGGATGCCGCGACCAATCCGCCGTCCCTAACTGCGCCCTTGACGCTGCAGGGATATCGCGAATTTTTCGGAGCTTCCACCGGTACCAGCCCCTGGCCGCCGTTGCTTAACTCGATGACCGCGAGCATCGTCTCGACCCTGCTGGTGTTGTTGTTCGCGATCCCGGCGGCGTACGCGCTGTCGATCCGGCCGGTGAAGAAATGGACCGACGTCCTGTTCTTCTTCCTGTCGACCAAAATGTTGCCCGTCGTGGCCGGCTTGCTGCCGATCTATCTGTTCGCGCAGAAGGCCGGGCTCCTCGACAACATTTGGCTGCTCATCGTGCTGTACACGTCGATGAACCTGCCGATCGCCGTGTGGATGATGCGATCATTCCTCGCCGAGGTGCCGGTAGAGATGCTCGAGGCAGCGTCCCTCGACGGCGCTGGACTCATCCGTACGCTGTCATCGGTGATCGCCCCGGTGGTGCTGCCGGGGATCGCCGCCACATCGCTTATCTGCTTCATCTTCAGCTGGAACGAGCTGCTGTTCGCGCGGGTGCTCACGGCCACCGTCGCGTCAACTGCACCCGTGTTCCTCACCAGTTTCGTGACTAGTCAGGGTCTATTCCTGGCGAAGGTGTGCGCTGCGGCCGTGGTGGTCTCCTTGCCCGTGATCGCCGCCGGATTCGCGGCGCAAGATAAGCTGGTTCAGGGTCTATCACTCGGCGCGGTCAAGTAGCTACGTCTCAGCCGGCTGACACTACCTAGTAGGCAGACCCGCGACTGTTGCGCGTGCGCCGTTGGCGTGCAACGACTCGAGCGCCGACTTATAGGCTGCGACGAACCGTTCGTCGTCGATGAGGTCACCGAACAAATCGCGATCCTCCAAGAACGCAGTCGGCTGCTGCCTTTGCCGGGCGGCCGCTGCCATGAGCTTGTCGCGCAGCCGGTCGACCACCTCGATCGGTCTGCTTTGCTCGTCGACTCCCTCGGCGTAGCGTGCCCAGGCAGCCACCACCAAGGCAGCCCGACCTATGTCGCCGCCGGTCCCAAGCTGGTGGCGCACAACAGGCAGCAGCCACTTGGGGATCCGGTCGGAGCTTTCGGCGCAGAGTCGAGCAAGGGTGTCACGGACCTGAGGATTGGCGAACCGCTCGATCAGCGTGCGCTTGTATGCCTCAAGGTCCACGCCCGGAACAGCCGGAAGCGTAGGAGTGGCCTCGCGGTCCATGTAAGACCTCAGAAACGTGGCGAACAGCGGGTCCTGGCACACCTCGTGGGCGTAGCGGTAGCCCGACAGGTAACCCAGATAGCACAAAGCTTGATGACTGGCATTGAGCAGCCGCAGCTTCATCAGCTCGTACGGCTCGACGTCATCGACCAGCTGCACTCCAGCCTGCTCCAACTCCGGTCGCTCATCGCCGAAGGAGTCCTCAAGGACCCACTGCGTGAACGGCTCGCAGACCACCGGCCAGGCATCGTCGACGCCGAAGCGCTCGGCTAGCACGACGCGGTCCGCGTCACTCGTCACGGGAGTGATCCGGTCGACCATCGAATTGGGGAAGCGAACCTCGCGCTCCATCCAGGCAGCAAGCTGGGGGTCGCGCAGCCTGGCGAAGGAGCTGAACATTTCCCTCGCCACGTCACCGTTGCCCGGCAGATTGTCGCAGGACATGACCGTGAACGCATCCAGGCCTCGGTCGCGGCGTCGGGCGAGTGCCTCGGCCACCAAGCCGAACACCGTCACCGGAACGGCACCCGGCTCTAGATCGTGCATCACGCTCGGTTCCGCCGCATCGAACTGTCCCGTCACCGGGTGAACGTTGTAACCGCCCTCCGTGACGGTCAGGGAGACGATCCGCGTCGAGGGGTCAGTCATCTTCTCGACGACAGCCTCCGGATCATCCGGCGCGAACATGTACTCGACGATCGAGCCGATCACCCGAGGCTCCAGGGTGCCGTCCGGGTGCTTCATCACCAATGTGTAGAGGCAATCCTGCGCCTCCAGCGCAGCCTTCATCCGCATGTCCCCTGGCAGCACACCTACGCCGCAGATTCCCCAAGATCTGGCCCCACCCGATTGCATGAGGCGGTCGAGGTACATCGCCTCGTGCGCACGATGAAAACCGCCCACACCAAAGTGAACAATCCCCACGGTGATCTCGCGGCGATCGTACGTCGGGGTAGGCAGAGCATGCGTCAAATCTGCCAGAGTGGCTGCGGACAGCGCAGTCATGACGGTCCTCCTCGGTCAGGAGCGTTAAGTTCTACTCCCTTTTGCCCAGGGGGCAGTAACTCACGCAACCAGCAGGCGAGTGCTCCGCCCAGAGTGAGACTGTGGATAACCGTCGCGTGCACTTCCGCAGAGGATGAGACCCGCATAGGGAACCGCGACAGCAGCCCAGGCGAATGCGGTTGCAGCTCACGTGTCGGCGGCAGGCCAAACTGATCAGAGGACGGCCGACAGAAGGGCACGAGGCTGGTCACCGGCTGGTGGTCCGCAACGGCCATCACCAGGCCAGGGACGTGTCCACGGCGGCGGGTGCGGTGTCATGCGGGCGCCGCGGGCAGTGGCAAGACGACGACGAGACGTTCAACAAGCGCCCCCTGAAGGACACCGACTACGTCTACTGCTGGGTCGACGGGATCCCTGTGGCGGGAATCGTAGTTCCTACGAGTGAGGTACGGGCGGCCCTCGACAAGATCACCAAGCGGTTTGACGACGGGGATACGGAGCCAGTTTTTTCGGGTCGCATCGGCGTACCCAGACCGTGCTCGTGCCCATCGCCACCTCGGCAGCCGGAGTAGTCCTCGCCCGGGTCATCGGGGTCCCCAACCCGGTGACGTAATCTCCAGATAGGTGAGGTGGCCGCTCCCGGCGCCTCGGCATGAATTGCGACGAATCGGCGATGACATGACCATGAATCTGGCGGACCCTCCGACGGCGCATGGCCGGCTGACCGCCTGGGTCAGCGAGGTGGCTGCGCTGACCGAGCCGGACGACGTCGTGTGGTGTGACGGTTCGGAGCAGGAGTGGGAGCGGCTGACCGGCCTGCTGGTCGAGTCCGGGACGCTGGTGAGACTGAGCGATGCCAAGAAGCCCAACTCGTTCTGGTGCGCCTCAGACCCCACCGATGTCGCCCGCGTGGAGGACCGGACGTACATCTGCTCGCGGGACCGGAACGACGCCGGCGCCACCAACAATTGGATGGACCCGCAGGACATGAAGGCGGTGATGACGGACTTGTACCGGGGCTGCATGCGGGGCCGGACCATGTACGTCATCCCTTTCTGCATGGGACCGCTGGAAGCCGACTCCCCTATGTTCGGGGTGGAGATCACCGACTCGGCGTACGTGGTCTGCTCGATGCGCATCATGGCCCGGATGGGCGCACACGTCCTGGAGCGGATGGGTGAGGACGCCGACTTCGTCCCGTGCCTGCACTCGGTGGGCGCCCCGCTGGAGCCGGCCCAGGCCGATGTGCCGTGGCCGTGCAGCGACACCAAATACATCACCCAATTCCCCGAAGAGCGCACCGTCTGGAGCTACGGCTCCGGCTACGGCGGCAATGCGCTGCTGGGCAAGAAGTGCTACGCGTTACGTATCGCCTCGGCGATCGGCCGCGACGAGGGCTGGCTGGCCGAGCACATGCTGATCCTGAAGATCACCTCCCCGGAGGAGGCGGTGCATTACGTCGCCGCTGCATTCCCCAGCGCGTGCGGCAAGACCAACCTGGCCATGCTGGAGCCGACGATCGCGGGCTGGCAGGTGGAGACGTTGGGCGACGACATCGCCTGGATGCATTTCGGCGCCGACGGCCGGCTGTACGCATTGAATCCGGAGTACGGCCTTTTCGGGGTCGCCCCCGGAACGGGCTGGAGCACCAACCCCAACGCCATGCGCACTATCGCCAAGGGCAATTCGCTGTTCACCAACGTCGCCCGCACCGATGACGGCGACATCTGGTGGGAGGGGATGACCGACGAGCCACCGGCCCACCTGATCGACTGGAAGGGCCGGGACTGGACACCGGCCGACGGTGCCGCCGGCGAGCCGTCGTCGCACCCCAATTCCCGGTTCTGCACGCCGATCGCCCAGTGCCCGATCATCGCAGCGGAGTACCCGGACCCCCGGGGCGTGCCGATCTCGGCGATCCTGTTCGGCGGCCGGCGAAAGACCACCATTCCCCTGGTCTACGAGGCCCGCGACTGGGCGCACGGCGTGTTCATGGGCGCCACCCTGTCCTCAGAGACCACCGCCGCGGCGACCGGGGCGGTGGGCGTGATCCGCCGCGACCCAATGGCGATGCTGCCCTTCATCGGCTACAACGCCGGCGACTACTTCAACCACTGGGTTAACCTCGGCAAGCAGGCCGACGCCTCCCTGCTGCCGAAGATCTTCTACGTCAACTGGTTCCGACGCGACGACGACGGCTCATTCCTGTGGCCCGGGTACGGCGAGAACGGCCGGGTCCTCAAGTGGGTCATCGAACGCATCGAGGGCCGGGTCCCCGCAGTCGAGACGCCCATCGGGCGCGTGCCCGCGCCGGGCTCACTCGACGTCACCGGGCTCGACCTGACCCCGGGACAGCTCCAGAAGGCACTTGCCGTCAAGCCCGACGAGTGGCGCGAGGAGATCCCACAGATCGAGGCCTGGTTCGACTCCATTGGCCCCGACAAGGTGCCCAGCGTCCTGTGGACCGAGCTCGACACCCTCAAGGCCCGGCTCGCCGAACCCGGCCCGTGACGGCGCCCGGGGCTGGTTCCTCGCCGTCGACCCACCGCACCGGGTCGTCTTCACCTGGGGCATCGCCGGCAACGACGTGCTGCCCGCTGACTCGACCCAGCTGGAGGTCCGTCCTGCTCACCGCCGACGGCGACGACACCGTTGTCGAGATCATCCGCCGCGACCTGCCCGCAGTGCAGTCGACTCCACTGGGCCGGCTGGACCGAGTTCTTCGGGCGCCTCACCCAGGCGGCAGCCCGCCAGGCGATCAGAGGCCTCCGGCGATGCGGATGCTGGCGCCGGTGACATAGCCGGCTTCCGGCCCGAGCAGCCACGCGATGGCGGACGCGATTTCTTCCGGTTCCCCGACGCGCCCCATCGGGATACGAGGCACGATCCGCTCCAGGCGCCCTGGGTCGCCAGCGGCGGCGTGGATGGCGGTGCGGACAATGCCCGGGGCTACCGCGTTGACCCGCACTCCCTGCTCCGCGAGCTCCTTCGCTAGGCCGACGGTCAGCGCCTCGACCCCAGCCTTCGCGGCGGCGTAGTGCACGTACTCGTGCGCCGATCCCAGCGTGGCCGCGGCGGAGGAGACATTGACGATCGCTCCACCTCGTCCGCCGCGGGTCGTCGACATCACCTGGGCGGCGCGGCGCGCGCACAGCAGCGTCCCGAGCAGGTTGACCTCCACCACCCGCCGAACCACCTCGACGGGGGTGTCGGCGAGGTCACCGATGTGCGCGGTCAGCCCGGCGTTGTTCACCAGCCCGGTCACCGGCCCCAACGTCGCAGCGGTAGCGAACAGCGTGTTGACGGCGTCGGGGTCAGCGACATCACCGGGCACCGCGGCGGCGCGGGACCCGACCGCTCTGACCGCGTCCACCGCCTGCTCGGCCGCAGCGTGGTCTTCCAGATAGCTACTTCGACCTGAAAAACGCGCTGGGCTGAGATCGGGGGGTCGGCGGCGGCGGATCCGGGAGAGATCGGACTTCGGCCTTGCCCGATCAGCTGGCCAGGGTCCCGATCTTGACCAGGTTGTG
>JAABUW010004598.1_pt1 | contig 18646 bp, 29 predicted proteins | sample 5560081 | NCBI WGS metagenome assembly JAABUW01 (sample SAMN10711882, study PRJNA513363) | rock metagenome | isolation source: Antarctica rocks | place: Antarctica: Victoria Land, Knobhead sud | reverse complement strand
GGGATCAGAGGGAGGTTGCGAATTAGAGGTGGGGAGGGAAAAGTAGGTGGCGGCGAGGGGGGAGATCAGATGGCTGGAGGTGGATGAGGTCGAGTGGGAGGATGAGGAAGAGGAAGAGGGAGATAAAAGGCCTGTGCTTGTCCCGGTTGGATTGGCAGTCTGGCTCGATCGTCCTGGTCGATCGGTGGACGAGTGAATGTGGGGAGTCAAAGGGGGAATCTGGGGAAGAGCGATCGATTCGGAATTCAGTGAGAGGGGAGCAGATCGATGGGTCTTGAATCGAGCTTGAGCAGGGTTAGAAGTATAGGGTTGAGTGATGGGTGATCTTTGTTCGGATCCATGAGCGTCCCGGATTGGCAATGACCACATCTGATACTGACTCATCCTTCGGCCTGCCCTCTGACTCTTCCACCTCTTTTCTCTCGATCTCCACCCCATCCGCCTTCTTCAACCCTTTCTTCCTCTTCTTCCTCTCCCTGTTCTTCCTCTTCTCCTCCTTCTTCTCCTCCTTCTCGGTCATCGACACATGATCTTTGGCTTCACCACCCGGCATCCTCTCCACCACTTACCGGGTAGCTCAGGCTGTACTTGATCGTATAGGGCGAAGAGAGATGCATTTTGAGAATTGGGAAATGTAGAGGGATGGAAGAAAGAGAAAGGCGGCGGGGGCGCCTTTTACTTCCGCCGGTCAGGCGTTCATGACGTGTCGTTTAAACACGTCATTATCGATTCCTCCTTTCCGCCAGTCGGGGGTTATGGTCTCAAGCAATCGCCACGCTATTTCAACAAAGCATTTGACGAGTGGCTGCGAGGTCAAGGGCTTACTCCAAACTCGAGCCGATCCCTGCATTTATACCAGACGACAAGGCAATACACTCCTGATGATGTCAGTCCACGTGGACGATCAACTCATTGCGTGCAACAGCCGATCAGCTCTCGATGCATTCAAGCACACGCTCAATAACAAGTTCGAGTGCTCAGACTCTGGACCGGCCGGATACTTCCTTGGCTTCAACATCTATCGAGATCGACCGGCACGCAAGCTTCATTTATCTCAACAACTTTACCTTGAGGCAATACTTGACCGATTTGACTTGGTTGATTGCAGTCCTGCACGGAGTCCTCTTCCATACGGATTTCGACCAATACCAGCTACGGATGAAGAACACCAGGCGGGACGACACCGTGCATATCCCCAGGCAGTTGGCGCTATCCTCTGCACGTCTACTGTCACTAGACCGGATCTTTCCCAAGCAGCTGGTGTTTTATCTTGTTTCATCAGCAAATCGAACGAATCTCATTGGACTGCCGCTAAACACCTACTTCGCTACATTGGAGGCACATCTGATCTCTGCCTTACCTACATGGCAGAATCTGGATATTGTATTGCTCTTGGCTGTGCAGATGCAGACTGGGGAGGCGATCTGGACAAACGACGCTCTACAATCGGCTATGTCTTCAAGGTCTATGGCGGAATTGTTGCCTGGAAGAGTCAGCGTCAACCAACGATTGCTCTGTCTACTACCGAGGCAGAGTGCATGGCATCAGCAGATGCAGCACAACAAGCAATCTGACTTCGACTCCTAATTGATGATCTTCAACTTGGTCTTGGCAACAAACCATTCCCCATCCTGATCAACAACCCCGGTACAATTGCTCTTCTTAAGAACCCTGCGCATCACGGACGATCCAAGCACATTGCGAGCTGGAGACGGATACTCTGAATTTTTGGGAAGCTGCCAATCCTCATCCAGATACGTAGAATGATTCGCATCGGATTCATCATCCGCTGCCATCTCCCCCGGGAACTCCTCATCGGCGTTCAAGGGAGTCAAGCACAAATACGCGTTCTCCCGATATCGCACGTCGCTGGCGGTCATTACGATTCGACCGTTGATCCAGATATTGAAACCACCGTCGTTCTGAGCAGGTGTGTTGAGCCATACGTCTTGTCGGATCGTTGTCCACCCGCCCACGGCGATGGTCCAGCTTCCTCGACCGATTGAGAGACTGTAGGCTGCGTCGCATACTGATTGAGGTGGAATCTGGCAGAGGGAAGGGGTCTGACTGTCTTTTGGTGCGTACTGAGAAGTATTAGTTTGAGAAGAGAGCCGAAGAGAGGAAGGCTGACTAGGTAGAGCTCGCCTCGCCGCCTGTCATACGTGTACTCAAGCAGATGCGAAACTCAGTATTATGTACAGGGAAGGATTCCGACAACTCACGAATAAAGCGGCTCCATAGTGCGGTGGTAATCATCATCGAGCTGAAGGCAAAGGAAGCCGTCACCGAAGCAGTCGCTGCGGACGAAGCTAAGCAGTCGATGATGAGGTAGTTGGGAGTCGCGGTCGAGACGGCGTTGTATGCCTGAGCAGTAACCATGGGTGCAGCAGTCACGGACAAGGTTGGGTAGTCCGCGGTCAGTGGCGCAGCCCTCACGATCTCGGTCACAACAGAAGAGGGGCTACCGCGAGCCAGCGCTGGGGGGAGGAGGGGAACATTATCATGCCGTGAGATTTGCAGTGTGGCGACCAGCGACCAAAGGGGAGGAATCAGTTCGCGAGACTGACAGAGATGAGATTGGGAAGAGAAGCGTAGAAGAAATAAGAGAAGTGGGATGAAGGTTTGACGGATCCCGGATCCCCACCCCAAGATATGTTACAAGTGGGTGGAAAAGCGATGCATGAACTCGACTATTCTAGCCGCAGTCTTATGCAACTCTGTATAACGCGTCATCCGCGCTGCTCCATCCCGGGCGGGTACCTGATAGCATCCGCACTGCTACCCTGAGAGCAGCCTACGACTCTCCCGGCGTAAGAAAGATATGCATCGAGCTTCGACAATCCTTGCGCTCCTTCCAGTCATGAGAAAAGGCTGATGGAGATCATCGGAGACACGGTTCAAATGCATGGAGTAGACGGCCATACATTGAAAGTCTGATCGGAGTTGACCATCCTCAGCCACAGTAGGTTATATTACCGCAAGACCTTGGGTTCTACTGGAAGACTCACGGCCGCTATTCTGGCGGAACAACTTGCCCTTCGATAGGCCGCCTTCAAGGGCGTGAGTTTTGACTTCTGTATTGGTTTCGTCTCATAGGTCCGGCAGACGGATCTGAACTCGAGCAAGATACTTTTAAGCTCGACGACGATGACTTTAAATTAAGCTGGAGTAGGATGGTTCAGGATCACGCAGAACATAGAGTGAGACGGCGCAATTTCTGCTGGTTATCGAAGGAGGGGCTGAAGAAATGGCTCGGTTGCAGAGTGGGATGACGCGGTTCATAAAGAAGCTGCCGGGAGGCTCGCTGGGTAACCGGGACAAGGGTTGGAGGGGGAGAATACGGTGTGGCATGTAGCAAAAACGGAGCAGCAGGGCGTGCTGGGTAGGGTGAAACTCAAAGACGCCATCGCACATGTCGTCCCGCACGCTACTTCTCCACACCTTTTGAGGGAAATCCCTCGATCGGTAGTACTTTTTCGAATGGTCATAGTTCGGAAGCTGGTAAGCTCTGCATGAACTGCCTTGGCCCAGCCAATGCAGCATGTTCAACTTAAGCATACGATTGGTTCCACTTGTGCATACGATCCGGGACGGTCCAAGCTATAGATTGGTCGGGATTCGAGATTCTGTTATTCTGTGATGCTTGTTATCACCCCTGCTCGGGTTCGGGTACCGTGACCTTGCCCGATTTGATGAGCGCTCGTACGGACTCCTGGATCGCCTCGAGACTGGTGTATCTCGGCGTATAGCCCAGCTCGCGACGGCTCTTCTCGATCGAAGCACACGGACTATGCGTGGTATGGTTCCTCGTGGTCGTCACATCGTCGTCGGTTAGGTCTGGGTGCCATTTCTCGAGTGGTAGATACGACAAGCGCGGCTGTTTGTTGAAGTATCGGAACATGGCCTCGGCGTATCCACGCATTGTCAGGGACTGGGCGGACACGTTGTTGAAGCATTCCCCGATCGAGGCCGCCCGATGATCGATTGCGCAAAGGATCCATCGGGCGACGTCGTCGGCGTGGACGTGATGCAGCATCTCGAGGCCAAGATTGGGCAGGGCGAGTTCGTCCCCGCGAGCGATGGTTGAGAAGACTCCCGTGTTCAGGTTTCCCTGTGGGTTGATCGGCGCCCATCCCTCGCCGACAATGTGACCGGGTCGGAAGCTCGTCGCGGGAAACGCACCTCGCCTGGCCAAATTCATAAGGAACGCCTCGATCTCTGCCTTCTTACGGCCGTAGTCGTCGATGGCGTTCGTAGGCTCGACCTCTGTGGCGGGCACGGTCGTGAGATGACCATAGACCCAGAGGGTACTGCAGAACAGGTAATGCTCGACTTTTCCCTTGAGCGCCTCGACGAGTTGTTTGGCACTGTCAAGTTCGTACGTGATCAGATCGACCACGATGTCAGGGCGGAGCTCGGCGATCCGCGACCCGAACTTGCCCTCGGCCTCTTCGGCCTTGCGGTCAATCTTTACTTGCTCGACCTGTTTCCAAGCGAGGTGAGGATGGTAAGGTGATGCGGTACCGCGGGAGACGTTGATGACGTGATACGCGCGCTCAACCAATAGGGGGATGAGGTAGCTCCCTATATGCCCGCTACCGCCTATCACCACGACTCGAGACGTTGTTCGGCGTAGCATGACACCACTCGACAGCGCTCACTTTCAAGTGTATTGATGAATGGGAATGTTTCGAGTGACAGCGCTAGATATTCTCCCGCGGCATGACCCCTGAGCACCGTGTCATGATACGACCTCGTCATGCAAATGCCACGTGGATTCACTTGATCATGTCCTTGTTTGTGAACGCCTTATTCAGCCTACGATGGACGCATATCGGTACATGCACTATATAGGCAGAAAGCATCTGTTCGCCGGAAAGCCCTAGATCGCGCAGGATCTCGGCAGCGACCGAGTATCGTCGTTCATCTGCCCCATGTCCGAGCATGAGGTTGGCGGTGACCCTATCATGTCCCAGATCTTGCAGGTTGTACGCGCGGATCTTCTCGACTAGTCCGATCCCGCGCCCTTCTTGGCGAAGGTAAATGACCACCCCTCGACCGGGGACCAGCGGTTGATTGGTCGAGGTAACGGTGGCGGATGGTGACGGGGAACGTGAGGATGAGGGAGTCGAGGGGGTCGTCGGTAGCATAGGAACTGTTTGAGTTTGAGCGATGCGTCGAAGCGCCTCGTCGAGTTGCTCGCCGCAATCGCAGCGCATGGAGCCGATCGTTTCGCCAGTGTAGCTCGGAATGGATCCTTACGAGCGGCAGTACATCCGGCTCTTCCGCTTCTTCGGCCACTTCCATCCCATCCAGCACGTCTGCCTCGTCGATGATACTCTCATTACCCCTGGCTGGCCTTGACATGCTCGCATGACCCTCGCCACCAGGCATGAGTCGCCCAACGTCGGCTCCTCGAACAACACGCTCTATGTCTGTCTCTCCGTCTCTCCACTTCTCGTCCAGCGTTCTGCTCCGAATCTCCTGGCGTCCCACCGGAGCACGGTGCCGTGGATCAGGTGAAAGCTGGATGGGGTCGAACACCAGAGCCAAGTGTTCCTTAGCGTCATAAGAGTTGAGGTACAGGTGAAGAAAAAGCTCGACGTGCGGCGTTGGAACGCGAGTTCGAGCCATGCATCGTACCTTTGGTCGACCGGATGGCGGTGAAGATCATGCTGGATGATGGGAAGGGGATATGCGGATGGCAATGAATAGGGTTGAGGATAGGGCTGAGGAACGGGCTGAGGCTGAGGGATTGCAGTTGTTCCAGAAAAGAAGTTCGTGGTCGCGGACGATGCCATTTGTAATACCTGCGAGACAGGCGCGGGGTCGATCGACATTCTCGTTTTAGGGCGTTGAACTTCCCGTGTCGAGTTATAGGATGACGACAAGGACTTTGTAGATCGCGATGTGCCGTCTCCATTTCTCGAGGGCTGCGTTGGTATCGCCACAGCATGCGAGGTCGAAGATTCGCCTCGGCTGCCCGGCTCGGTCTCCCGTAGCTCTGCCTCCGCTTCCCGCTCGAGACGCAGCCGCTCGTTCTTCGGAGCCTCGCAGCTCTTCATCATCACCTTACTCGGTAAGGGCTCTCGCGATGGTGACGGAGGCTGACGTCCATCGCAAGACGCATAGGCACCTGGTCGAGCTACGATATCTCGCTCAGCAATGGTCATGCTTTGTAAAGAGAATCTCACCGCAACCATGTCCGAAATGATGCCTCGTAACGGGCCCACTTCCGGCCAAGACCGCACTGATCAGGAGCGCATCGAGCGGACTATCTCTCCTCGGCAAGGATTTCTTCTGCCGTGCGGAGGGGTGCTCTGACGGGGCTAGTGGTCCGAGACTCGAGGTTTCTCAGGTGAGCAGGGAGAGGACGTCGAGGTCTACCTGGGAAGGACATTCGAGAAGGTAAGATTGTTGGCATGACATGCAAGGTGAGAAGACTAGTTTCCCAGCCTATCGATACGTGTATGGTCACTTTGCAGAGTTAGAGCGGTATAGTAGCAGGAAATGGCACCGGATGCACGCTTCCCAACGAATACTGAAGTCGGCGATATTGTCTATTAGGGGTCAATATTTGTAGGGACGCCTAACTTAGACAACCAGTCACCACCGTGATACCATCTTATATCACTCATGCCATTTATTGTGACCCCCCAAAAACCCCAGCTACGTTCGAGTTGTAGGTTTTCTGATCTTGAGGGAGAATCTTGGGAGAGTGAGAAGACTATGGGGTTTGCCGAAGGAGTTGGTCGAGTTTGAATTGTCTGCAAGGGATCTTTGGGCTCGTCGCACCCGCAATCCTCGCTGAGGCATTCACCTTGCTGCACCCAATCTCCTCACTGTACCCAATCTCCTCTTTCCACCCAGTCTCTCCATGCGCTCAAGTCCGCTAGAGACGTTGAGGCATGCGGTGAACACAGTAAGGGGATCTGCTTTGAGAGTCCTTGAGAGGGTATGAAGCATCCATGCTGAACGCTCAAGCTGATTTAGAGGGTACGTCTTTCATGCTCATATCTAGCTGATGCGTGCTCTCTAGCTGGGACCCATAGGCTATCCAAGGAGTGGGGTCTCGTCGACCCCATATTCAGCGAGAGAGATCGCGGGGATCCATCGCTCAGGACGTCCTCAAGCACAGGCATCATCAACGTTACTCTTGCGGCGTTGATGGACGACAATCACGTCAGCGACAACGATGGCAACAACGAGGACGATCCAGAGGTAGCAGACGGGGTCTCCCTTGGTCCCCGCTTGTCAAATAGCCAAGTATCAAACCTTCCAAGCCTCCCACCCTCCCTACGTGCCGAATCGCTACCACCATCCGCCCAAGCCTCGCAAATGCCCTCTATTCGTGGATCTGAGCGTAGTGAGCCATCAGGCACAGGTGTAGACGCCCCTGGCGAGGTAAAGGCTGACAGGATTCCTTTAGAGCAAAGGAGGGCAGGGACGGGAGGGAGTTCGTCGCTGGGTGGGATGGAGGCTTTGGAAGGCGTGTATGAAGGCGTTGAGACGTCCGAGCAGGAGTTTAAGCTCGAGCACAGGGACCACATGAAGCGTAAGCTTGATCTTCAGCAGCGGGCTATGCAGGACGCCCGCCGAGAGGGTAGAGACCGAAGGAGGAAGGAGAAAAAGGAGTTATTACTTGCCTGGAGAAAGGAGATCAGGGAAGAGGCTAGGGAGCGCATGAAGCACGATCGCAGCTTGACCTATGACGAAGCCGTCAGAGAGGCGAGACAAGGGATGCGAAGCGGCAGCGAGAGTGATAGCGATGCATAAGACCTACTATAGTTCCAGATTGTCCAAGTCCCATTCGGCTCGTTGAGAAAGAGAGTATGGAGAACGACAGCGGCGACGATGAATGCATGGGCCCGAGCTTGATTGCGGCGGCTGCGAAGGCGTTGTCCAAGCAGACGGAGGGCGGGGAAGCGGCTCTTAAGTGTACCAAAGGTCTGCTCCACCTTGACACGCATTGGGGTTGACGACGCTCTTGCTTGTATCTGACGCTCTGAAACACGGGCTTCTGAATGGGATGACGGGGTTATCGCTTAAGCGAGCTTCGTCGTCCTCCCTCCCGGTCCAATAGGGCCTCATCCAGCTCCTCTCGTCCTTTACACACTTTCCCTCTGCAAAAGGCGGTGAAGCTTAATATTGCCCCGGGATTAAAGGCATTGAAACCCATTCCAGATGACGTAATCGATTTTACAACTTTCTCAACCCCGCATCATCCTCCTTCTTCTCGTTTTGATTTCTCATGATATTCGATCAATCTTCAAGGTCGTGGGCATACAATGCCTCTACTCTACGTCGCACCAGGTACTCAAGTCGACCTTCAGCGGGCAGCTCCCAATACCGTCATCATCCAAGGACCCGCGGATCAGATAGAACCCTTGACGCCGTTAGGATGCCTGACCCAATGGCGACCACCCACTTTCAGGCCAACGCTCATGCCTGAGCCCCAAACCGCGAGACCACGAGCCGGAGATAGCTTTACCGACGTTTCCGTGGCCCTCGGCGTGGCCTTTGACGCACACCAGCTCGACCGCGTCATCTTTTATAACGCGCCTTTGCTCTCCCAAGTCCAGCTCGAGCTCGCCACCGCCATCGATCGGGAAGAGTGCAGGAACCCAAAGTCTTCACAACACCCTTTTCTCGCCGAGTGGCAGCTCGCTGCTGCACATGTCGACAGTGCAGCTAGGGGACAGGAGTTGCACTACGAGGAACATCAGGGTGCGGTCGTCCGCCTGGGTCTGCTCCAACAATGTGACATGTGGACGAGGCGGCGCGAGCACTGGATAGACAAGGACGCGCAGAGAGGGACGTGGGGTGCAGCGGGCTATTCGGTCGAGCTCAGGTCAGACTTTGCTTCGTGGTCTCGACCGGTGAGCTCGAGACACGTTCTCACTCGACAACCTCGACAACGACGGACGACCGCCCCGCTCCAGAGTCAGCCGGTCGAGTCGCCCTTTCCCCTCACCCCTTCGGACTCGAGCATTAGCGGTCCCAGTAGTGAGACGCTGCCACTCGTCGCCGCCGATTCGATCCACCGGAGACTCAGACCTATCGCCCTGCTCGAGCTCAAGCGCCTGCTCGCTTGTCCCGAGGTGGTCATGATCGTCCTCCACAAGCTCGCCACCGGTACCTCCCGCATCATTCTTAATCGCGGTCTCGAGTCCGGCAGCTCGTCCGTCAACGGATTTGCACTGGAGCGCCGACCCGACTTGCCGCTCGGCTTCGACCTCAACGTCGATCAGAACGTCATTGTCCAGATCGTGCAGCAGCACTGGCGCGGGGTGGAGCACGGTGAAGCTGACTTTGTGGTGGGCTCAGCCCCTGACGGGCAGTACTGTAGGAGAGTGAGGGAGAAGGTCGTCAAGGCGTGTATGCAGGCGAGTCTCCCTTCTTCTCATCCGTCGAGCGTTTCGAGCGTTTCCAAACCGAACCCCGCCCCGCCCCCCCGTACCCCGTGTCCTTGGTCCGCTCTTCGCGTTGGCCTCGCGTATGTCTGTGTGGTAAGCCACGAGGGGACGTCTCAGGATGTGACCGAAGAGGATCATTTCACGCTCTCCTGCCTCTCCTGACTGCCCCAGATTACGCGCCAAGCGGGTTTGCTGACTTGGACGTACATTACAGCTCTATGGGCAGATGCAATCCAACAGGTGCGGCTCTATTGTCCTCTACAACACCCAATCGGCCATCATGAGCGAGTACACGGACGTCAGCAGAGTCAAGCTGTCATCACGGATCCCGCCGGCAGGTCAGATGTCGGCCGAGGGCGATATTGTCACCATCGCGATGCTTCTCGTTTGGCTCAGCGGGGTCAAAATCACCTCGGTCCAACAGGTGCCTGCGCCGCCCACCTTGGGTCAAAAGAGGCCGTCGACCGAGGACGAGGATGACGATGAGGGGCTAGACGAGTCCGGGTTCTGGAACGCCTTCCAGGGTTCCTCTACTAGTGTATCGAATCGGGATCAGGCGCGACGTGGAGTGGGCGAGAGGCAGTCGGGTAAGGCGGGGTCGGCGGACACTCAGGCGGGTCCGAGTCTTGATCAGGAGTGTCAGGTATCGGGAGAGATAATCGACGAGGCGATCGGGCAGGATGGATCTCCCAGCGAGGACCAGATGACGGGACGATGCGGACCGGTGAGCCATTTGGAGAGGGCGCTTAGCATACTTTAGGCGGGTGCTGACCGGGACACCTGCTTAGGCTGATTCCATCTACCTCCACCGACTTGACGCGATCTTGGCCTTGCGGGACTTTGAGTTCGAGCCGGAGACGCTCTACGCTGGACTGGACGCGACGACATCGCTTACGTTCACCTTTGGCTCGGGCGCTGCGAGCAAGGATGCACGTGTGCTCGCCTGTCCATCGGGCAGGAGTACTGTACACGTCGATCTCTTGGTACCCGTCGATCGAGGTCACCTCTGGGAGGCTTTCAAGGGCGTCCTGTACATACCTCATCTTCCTGTGAATGGCAACCTCCGAAACCCTCTCGGCCCGATCGCACATAGCCGAGACGCGGATGGCAAAAGGTCAAGCGTATCCGATCGTCCAGGCGATGCGGTGTCTCCGTCTGGCAAGCGCACGAGGGAGTGCGAGTCCGGGCGACCATCTAATGACACCGCACTGGCTCCCGGTGGCAAGCTTGAGACAAAAGATGGCGTGACTGATGACGGTGCCATGAGCTGCGCCAAATTACATCATCCGGCCTCGCTCGACTCTTTCCTTTCGGCTCCACGTAAGGCTCGCTCGTCTCTGGCTCTTCCCGCTCCCCCTGGCTCATCATTCGAGGCTTCGCTCGACGTGGGTGCGGCAGGAGCGCGCAAACGGCTTTCGTCCTCGCTCACTCAGAACTCGACAACGTCTTCCGACTCGCGCACGCTCGTCGGCCCCTTCGATTGGATCTCCTCCAAGCAGGCTGAGGCCCTGTCGCCGCCGCCGCCCGCAGCGACCCGAACCCCTCCGAGCTCGACCCCGCCAACAGTAGCTCTCCCTGTCGTCGTCAAGTTTGCCGTCGTCTCGCCCAGCCAAAAGCCTGTGCACGTACACCCGTCCGAGACCGAGCTCGAGCAGACGCTGAGCGCAGCAGAGGCCGTACAAGCGATCCGGCGCGAAGTCGACCTGTACATGGGCGCGCTCCGCGATGCGGGCCTGGTGGGGCACACAACCTGTGGCTTCCATGGCGTGTGGAGGGCGGAAACGGAGCGTGGGGAGGAGGTATGGGCGATGTTGCTGGACGAGCTCGGTCCCGCCGTCGCAGCCGCCTGGTCAGAGCTCGACCCCAGATGGAGGTCAGTCCCTTCGTTGCTTTTCGTCTTTGTCACCTTCCCTCATTTTAACTCTCCCTGACGATTGTGCTTGCGATACGTAGACCGGCCATCGAGGCGCTCTACCGCTCTCTCCACGACGCCGGCATCGTTCACGGTGACTTGCAAGTCCGCCACGTCCGCCATATCTACCCTGTCCACCTCATCGACCTTGACGCAAGTTCAAAGTCTTCCCCAGACTACTCGGCAGCCAATTCACCCTTGCGCTTGATTGACTTTGACTCTGCAAGGATGGCAAGCGCGTCGGAGCGTGCACAGGAATGGCAGGATCTCATGATCAACCTCGACCTCGCTTCGGCCCGCCTCGGTCTTCTTTCAACGCCGAAATCGAGACGCTCAGATGAACTCGAATGATGAGCCTCTCGCCGGATCGACGTCGTTTCAAGATCTTCATCCGGAAATCCAAAGGCGATCTGCCAATCTACCCCCACCCGTGAGTTCTCGTGGCAAGTATCTTATCTTCATCACTTGCTGACGCGGCAAGAGACACATCATGTATCGCGAAATTGTCGATCGATGGCGATGAAACTTATTTGTGCTTTGATCTCCGCACCGATCTTACGTTCAGCTTTTGCTTCCTCGAACGTCCCTCACCTACCGATTTACAGTAACAAGGTACCCACGATCACCTCTTTCGAGCGCAAGAAAGTCGATCTGGAAGTTAACTTCTAGCCAGTCTGTCAGAGCCTTCCGATACTCGTGGAGGTGGGGTGGGGGAAAGGACGAGGCAGGAGTCCAAAAACCTGGTCATGTAAAAGGATGGTGACGACGGGGAGAAAGCGGGTAATCATCGAGGAGGGGGGGGTGGGTGGGGCTGGGAGAGATCCCGATGTGGTTGTTTATGAGTGGAGTGACAAGATGGAGGGTGTTCTCCAAGTCCAACGACGTGAGTGAATGTTCCGCGCTGATGTATTTTCATCAATGCTTTTATCAATATAGCTGATCCCCCTCCTCGTGGAACGGGTGTCTCTGGCCCCTTCCGGAATACTCGCTCAGCTCTACATCATCCCTCTGCACCACCTCGACCTCTAACCCTTGCTTGAGAAGGCTGTCGGACCCGAGATCAGCTCGACAGGCGGAACACCGGTATGGAATCACTCGACGAGGAGGAAGTGGTGATCGTTATAGAGGTCAGAGATCTCGATATCGATGGAGGACGAGGCGGCGGTCGTTATGGAGGTCGGAAGCTTCAAGATGGTTGAACGATGGAGGAGGATGAAGGAGGAGCGAGCGAGCGAAACTAAGGTGAAGAGCTTCGAGATAGTCGAATGCTGAAAAGGGCGGTGGTGGCCGGACGTCGAGATTATGGAGAGGGCCCTGGTGGAAGGGAAGACGGTGGTGAGTGGGAATTTGAGACTTACAAGATGGCTTTTGGGAAGGAGAAAGACGGTTGTTGGTTGAAAGACGCGACTCTCGAAATGGCTCGGGTGAGGAGTCAAGCGGTGGTGATTTGTCAATGCTAGAAACACTTCCTGGAACGGTAAAGATCTTCAAAGATGACGGTTGAAGACTTTGAAGAGAGTTGAGTACTTTTTGAAGCGGTAGGGTGATCGTTTCACCCTGACATCAAGGTGTTCCCGCCAGTATACCATGTTCCTCCAAGCTCGAGAGTCTCAATCCTCGTTCCCCACAGCTCAAGTCCCGGCTAGATGACTACTACTACCTTCGCTGTGGCGCCCGCATAATCTAATCTCGACCTGGTATTCCATGCAATATCCCTCATGAATCGACCCACCACCCCATGCTTCGGGACTAGCTCCACTGTGGTGTAATCCCTATCGACCAGACGGATGTTACAAGGTGATGATCCGACACTTGAAAGTCAAGTGAGGTAACTTTCAAAATTCAAAGAACACCCCCCAAGATCCGTTCAGCTTCTTCCTCTCGTGTGAGTGGATCCCTCGATCTTTTGATTCCCAGCTGATTCCCTCGTCATCACAAAAGATTCCTCAACCTATCCAGACATCCGAGATCCATCAAACTTTCTCAATCGTTGCCCTGAACGCAATGCCATCCCCGGCGTTGTACGATCCCAATCACCATCACCATCACCGACACAGACACCGACACCAACTCCGATCCCCTCTATCATTCCCATCCTTCCCATCCAATCCCCCCATCCCTCCTTTTCTCCTCTACGTCTCGAGGAAGGTGGAGCTGGCGGAAGGAGAGGTGTACCAAATGTGAGCGAGATGTGAGATACAAAGTGGATATAGAGAAGCACACCATTATTGAATGATGTTGAGCTTGATATCACCTTTCCCGGATCGTCGAATCGTTTGATAGTTGTGGATAGGTCGATCTTCCGTTCGGTATGGTAGGTACGCTTCGCTAGCGATAGCGATAGATTGATTCTCCTAGGACAGTACGCTGAATTTGATTCTTTCCTCCAGTACGTTACCTGACTCCTTCCTGCCCAGTACGCTAGACTTGATCCTTTCCTCCCCAGTTGCCAGACTGAAGGATAATGACTCCACTAGCTTGGCGCTGAGGTCTGCTATGATATGATGCGTGGACGTTGACGTCGAAGTTGACGTTGAGACGGTGTCAACAAGGAACACCTACGGAGTTGGTATTGTCAATGAAAGGGATGATAGAATTCATCAGAGAGATGTACGACCAAGCCGAACGGGAACAAGACGTCGTCATAGACGTCAATGTGATTGATCGTTGACCTTGCCGCCCTCCCTCATCTTCTTCTCCTTCAGATAGGCGATACCTTCCTCCCATGAGAGCCTCGCCATCTGCCTACTTCCTTCATTTTTTGATAATATGATTTCTGCAGGTGGTAGTGCTTAGGCTGTGAGGTCTCCCGTGCGTTGTTATGGACCAGACCAATTGGTCTCTGACCAGCATTGAGATGTGAAGGACAAGATCGAGGCGCCGGCCGCGTCGCTCCACAATGTATCAGGAGGTGATGGGTTGCCTGCAGTGGATGGCCACCCGCTCAAGACCAGATGTCAGCTTCACGGCTTCATACTTGGCTCGGTACCTCAATGACCCAGAATACCAATGGCAGATTGCCATGCGGACGGTTTCATACCTACTCAACACCAAGACAGTGGGACTCACGTATGGAGGTACCAAACCGCACCCATTAGAAGGCCGGGGTGACTCGGACCACGGCGGCTGTAAGTTGACGAGACAATCGACCACTGGGTCTTTGAATGGCACGGATCGATTATCGCTTGGAGCTCAAAGCGGCAGGCCACGGTAATGATTTGGACGTCCGAATCAGAGTAAGTTGCTGTCAGCAAAGCAGCAAAAGAGGCGGTGTGGCTGAAGGCTTGAGATGTGGCTTCGCGCAAAAAGGGAAGAGTTGCCACGTCACAACTTAGCCCAGAATAACAACCACGTCACCCTCTGTCAAAGCAAGCTTATCAGGATACCCTGAATCGGATGCTCTCCCCCTCTTTCCCTTCCTTTTCACTGCACTCCTCCCTCAGCCCTTTGAAGCGGGATGCCTCGACGCACCGTCACCCATCAGCTCCTCATCAATCAAACCCCCTCTGCCGATAATGAGATTAACCTTGACACAGGCGAGGGCGTTCGTGCTGCCCGGACGACGGCAACGACCGCGATGACGGAAGACCAATCCGCTCTCGATCCTCCTGCATCGATCTCTAATCACAGCGCACGCTCCGCCCTCGCAACGTCGGCTTCACGTGACAATTATCTCAATGACCTCCATCAGTGCGGGTTGGAAATATTGGTCCCTATACGATTATCCTCGGAGGTTCGGGCAGCAGCGGATGAGCTGCTCCGGGACAAAGAACGACTCTCACGCTGGGAGGGTGTCTTGCTCACCGTACGCCTCATCTCATGTCAAACTATGGCCTTGCTCAATTGGACTTACCCAGCCTCGCTCTCGTATGACTGGAATCAGCTGATGTCTATTGTAGCCATTTGACGCCGTCGACTCCTCTTCCGCCTATTACCAGGATCCGGAGACATACGGCGCCTTCTCCAACGTCTCTTCCGGCCGTATCATCGCCGCCGCGCACCAAAGCATTCATATCTTCAACGAACTGAACGTACGCACTCCGGACGAAAGCGATTGGTACACCCCAATGGAGAACTTGCTCAATTCGGTCTGCCTTCACACGAACAAGGTGCACTGCGTAACGTAAGTCTGTCCTCCACCGCCTTTTCGAGCCTCGCTCCCCGCGACATCAAACTCACACAAAACGCAATCGATCCACGCTCACGCTCCAAATGTTCACAGATCGGCTCTTCAGACGTCCAGATCGACCCTTGCCACTCTAAAGTTGGAAAAGCTCGTCGCTGTCAAGCCCGACCTTGCAGTCGGGATCCTCCGGCATTCCCTTATCGTCCGCAGAGATCGCAACGCGGAAGCGATTACCTCTGATTCTGTGACATACGTACGAAACAAGGAGGTCTTGGTCGCTCTGTCGGGTGGTCCGTCAACCCCTTTATCACGTCTACATGATCGATTCTGAGCTGACTTTGACCTATTTCGACGATCATCCCTCCTCACCCGCTGTTTTCTCCCACATGGCCGCCGCATTCCTCACTACGCACACTATCCTTGACACTAACCCTCCTTCACCGTGCTCCATATCCCGACCTTTGGCGCGGCATCTTACAACTGTTGACAGTCTTGACCGCCGTTACTTGGTTCCATTTTGTCTATGTCGAAGCCAAATCCGAGGGCGGCGTACCCGGCAAAGCTCGGCTTCAGAATTACACAGCCATGCTCATTGGCCTCTCCATTCTACTGCGATTAAGTACGCTCGCTCGAGATACTGACCCCGAGGCTTCTCGATCGCCCTCCGCGACGATGCTGCGAATGTATGGGTTGCAGACCTCCGGGAGTGATTGGAAGCTGAGGATGATGCGCATCGAGGGGGGCAAATTCGTGCGTGAGCGTTTCCCGCTGCCAGGTTTCTTACGTGATTGACCTTAGAGATGGCCTTCTTAGACTGTCACTGACATCTGGTCCGGCTCGATGCTTTGGCCCAGTTCCCATCTTGAATTCCTTGCCATCTTCCGGCACATCTGCCTTGAAGCGGAGGAAAGGCTCGACATGATCGGACATTGGCTATGGTGTCTTCGCAACCGCCAAGAGAGGCCAGTCGCCCCCTCGAAGGGGAACGGGGAGAACAGTCACGGTGGGAGAGAAAAGAGAGCGAGAACGCCTGGCAATAACGGGCTTGCGCTCGACCAAAGTAGACCTGGAAGTGTGAGGAGAAACCGCGGGCCTATGGGAGCTGGCGGTGGAGGGGGTCAAGGGAGCCAAATGACCCAGCTACTGTTGGATAATTTGTCTAAGCGGGAGAGGGTGGAGCGATTGGAGCGTTGGAGGATGGAGTCAAGCTCGATGTCGGGTTCTGGCGAGAGCGCCGAGGAGAGGGCGGACAACCACTGGACGAGGAGTCTTTGTGCTGCTAAAGGAAGGGGGTCTTTGAGGTGGTGCTTGGTACGATAATGCATTTATCAGTCCGCGTGGGATCGGGGCTGAATGGGCCTCGGGGCAGCGGTGCGGAGTACTTGGAGCGTTATGGTGAGTGATGCCATGGATTCTCACTTGTTCAGCATGGTTATACATACCGCATGCAACGCTCTGAATCGAACAGGATTCAGCTCGATCCAGCATCAAGTTGTGCACCATCGGCCTAGGAGAAAGAGGTGACGCTGATGCCAAATTCCTCACATTTCCAGGTCGCTGGAAACGCCAGAAACTCGTGAACCAATTATCCTGATGTCGTTTCGCCTCCAGGTTCCGGGCGCAATTGGCTCCAGCCGGACGTTGCCAGGGCATTTCCTTCACTCTTTTGACGACTTCATACCTTGCCACCGCCCAGGGAGCAATGGCCCATTTTCAAACTAGACTAATCCATTGGCTAGTCGGTCGGCATGGGACAAGTGAACGTCCGAATGGGTTTGGAAACCCGAGTTTCGATGTGATTCTTTCAAAAGTCATACGCCAAAGCTTTGTAGGTCTCAAGGTACTGAGTCTGTGCGACGACGATGGAAGAAGCACAAGCAATCGCATCCTTCTCCTGCATCGTCGTCTACCTCCCTTGATTTGCAGAGACAGTTTCCACGACAACCCCGCTCGGCTCGGATACCCTCATGATTGATGTCGTCCGCCTCCGAGTGCCGTAGGGGAAAAGATGGATCAGGGAAGTGACCGGTCGATACGTGACTAGTAGAGAATGAGATTCATCGACTTCCCCAGCATGGCGCCCGTACAGTACACCTCTCCTTGCCAACATGTCACCTCTTCAGCAAGAGCTATCTCCTCACTCTGTATGATGCAGTCGGTTCCATGGATCAGGTTGACCACGGTGACTGCTCTTCCCGGGACAGCGCACCATCTCAGGCGGACTCCATTTCGAACGGGAATAGGCAGTAACAGACAAACTGAGTTGCCTCAGTGTACCGGCTCTAAGCTGAATGATGCCACAATGTTGTCGCCGATCGAGGGCGGCAATAACGCCGGATCCTTTCGATCAGTGCTTGTCTTTACATGGTCTCCTCTACACTCTTTCCATTCATCGTCTCGTATGGCCCATGGGTGACGAAGTCACTTATGAGCTTGCCACTGCTCGCTGGAGGCGCACTGACACTGTTCAAGTCATCTCCTTCCTTGATTCAGAGATAGCCGACTTCCCGCTCTCTTTCCTTGCTTCTTGTGGAGACAACAGCTGGCAATACATTCTCGACGTGGTGCATCAACTCATCGACCCGATCGCAAACCATCCAGGCGGTTTCTTCGTTGTAAATGAGGATGGGGAGGAGGACAGGGAGCTGCCAGTCGACCTTGGCGAGCCTCCCTGCGCTGGCATATTCCGTTTCAAGCAGCTCGGTATGTCAATTGTTACCGGACGATTTCGTTCAACGATGGTTTGGCAAGCATGATTAACCCTCAGCTGACTGAGAGTGGTGTAGGTCTGACATGCGAACCCACTTTTTCTCGAGGACCCGAATACTCCTCTCGCTTCAAATCCCCATCACTACTGCCGGGGGAGAGCACGGTATCTGCCTCCAGTCAGGCGACGGGTCGTCCGGAGCAGGTGTGTGAGCTGGCTGCTTATGTGGCTTGCTGTCCGTTTTGAGCTTATTCTGTATTCAGTTGGCATTCAAGCTCGAACTGGTTGGACGCGATTCTGTTTGCGTGATCTCCGGAAAACATGTAAGGAGTTGTGTTGCCGCTCACATTGTCCCTCAAAGTCGTCCGGATGTGAGCGCTCGCTATTGACATGCGGTACGAACGATCGAAATTTTCTGATCTGTGACTGCCACACAGCTATACCAGAAGATCTACAATATCAAGAGGCGTCCAAATATGTTTGAC
>JAABUW010004596.1_pt1 | contig 18652 bp, 16 predicted proteins | sample 5560081 | NCBI WGS metagenome assembly JAABUW01 (sample SAMN10711882, study PRJNA513363) | rock metagenome | isolation source: Antarctica rocks | place: Antarctica: Victoria Land, Knobhead sud | reverse complement strand
GTCTCGAAGTTGCTGATCATGCTCTGTTTATTGGCTGCCTGTCCTCCGCGTGCACGAGGTGGGGGTGCTTAGTGGCGGCGGCGGCGGCTGGTAGCCGCGCGGAAAGCTTATCGGCCTTCTGGGATGCACCGCATCATGGACCACACCTCATCTCATTGATCAGAGACCATCACGCGAGCGTATTGGACCTTGCCTACGAGCTAATACGACCACACCCTTCACGAGAACATCGCAAAGGTGATAGGATCGACACGGGAACAAATCTTGGACGCCACGAACATGAAGACGGTCACCTGGGTAAAGATGGCGGCAGCGTACGTCCATCACCATGAAACCATCCACGAGCATCAAGCACTCTCGCTAAACGCTTAATAGGGGCGGCGTGATGTGTATCGGCGGACCAGCACTCATCTACTACGTTACCCCTTCCGAAGAGGAGCTCTTTCTGGTACGCCACCGATCTCGTTTGACGATGGCCCCAACGCCTTACTAACACGAATCTACAGCGATACAACCCCGACCTACAACGGCGATCACTAGAAAACCGCCAGCAGAAGCAAGAAGACTTCGACAACTTCGTCAACCGGCTGAAGAATTATTCGAAGAGTGATAAGCCTAGTATGTTCTCGCCACTACGTTGCTCGCCCGAAGTTGTTGCATTTTTTGCTAACTTGTCCTTAGTCTGGATTGAAGAACAAGTACAGGTAGCCAAGCAGAAGCAGGCGGGTGTTCAAGCGGAGCTGGACAGGAGACGAGCGGCTGAGGCGGAGGCAGAGGCGAGACGGCAGGAGATCAAGAATAGTCTTCGTTGATTTGTGTTTTGGGTTTGGTTATGGTTCAGTATGTATTACCACTTCTCTTGTGCAAGATTCAAGCTTCTTCCATCTTCAGTACGAATAGAAATGTTATGCTTCCAACGCAATACCAGCCCATTGCCCGCCAATTTTTGGGGCCTGGAGCCGGCCCTTGTCAAGAAGTTCAGACAACCTCATCCCATGCCAGAGGCTCAGGCTGCATCTTGGCAAGCCCGCTCTGGGCCACTATCGTCCCATCGGCTCCCAGATCAAACCCCGCTCGCCTTGGTCGCACTCGTGTCCTCGTTGATCAGATCCTCGCCTTCTTCGCCGCACCACCACCATCGACAACACTGTCAAACCTCCTCTTCAGCCCGCCACCATCCCCACCAGCCTCGTCCGTCTTAACGACCATCGGTTCGATCAGCACCATCTCCATCATGTCATGGTACCCCCAGTATGACTTCGTGGCGATACCGGGTTCGAGACGAAGACGGAGAGTGAGCGAGAACGCGGTGCACTCCTCTTTCTTCTCCACCTTCTTGTCCGCCGGCTTCATCGCCACCTCGATCGACTCCTGCAGGTCCATAACGGGCTCGGTTTTGACGCCCGGCTCCGACTTGATGGCCTGCGGCGTCGGCTCCTCATCATCGTCACCATCGTCGTCGTCGCGACCCGACTCCGGAGAGGTGCTCGGATCCTTATACGAAGATTTCGAGATATACCTACCACACAGACTCTTCCGCTCCCTCTCGACCTCATCTTCCTCACCACACCCCTCAATCCAATCCTCGAACTGCTCCTTCAACCACTCCACCTCCTCTTCCTCATCATGCTGATCTTCGAATTTCCACTCCGTCGTGCGCATCTGCGCATTCCCATTCCTCTTCTTGATCAGCTGCTTGCGCTTCGCCAAGATAGCTCGCACGCGGTCCTCCTGAGGTCTGGCGGCCCATCTGACTCGGTCGGCCAGGATCATCTCGTGGATGTGTTGGGCGTAATACCTCCGGTCGAGCTCCTGTTGCCGTTCGAAGGTACGGGCCTCTGCACCCTTTGTTTTCTCGGTCTTGATGAGGATAGAGGGCGTAGCGGGGAAGGCGCGGGGGCTGGCCTTGGGAGTGAGCCGCTCGATGCCCATAGCAGACATTGTCGCAGAGTCGTGGAAGATACCCATGGTGTCGTCGTCGTGATCAGGGAGCTGTGTGCTGTTGATTGCTGGGAGATAGTGACACCGTGGTCCGTGGCTGCTGACGACGCTGTGGAGACGGTGGTCTTGAGCCAGGTATGCCCGCGTCCTCCGGCGAGCAATCCGTAGCACGCAAGGTGAGTTGCAGGATGAAGCTGTTGTGCTGTCTGCTGGAGGGGATGGTTGAGATACTCGTGCAGAAGGAGTGATGAGATAATATGCAAAGGATGGAAGTCGTCTTCACGCAAGGTGTTGCGATAGAGAAGATGTTGTAGGAAAGAAGGAAGGGGGCAGGTGGTCTTATATAGTGCTTCGCAAAGCCTGCAATCAACCTCGTGACCAGCGCAGTGAGATGGAAAAAGGAGATAGAGGAACGCATGTGATTGGTCTTGGCGGTCGGTGTGAGGCAGGCAGTGAGGTGTTTTGCACATCTCGATGAAATAAATCGTGGATAATCGGTCAATGGATCCCTGCAGTGCAGGTGATGAGACAGTGTCCTTGAGAGTGCACCACTGGTGAAGCCGGAGATCGTAGAAAGTGAGCCGCCAGGCTCAATCATCTCCGCCATCGTCCCAAACACTCCGGTCGAAGAACACCCGAATCTGCCTGGCGTTCTCCTTCCCGATCAAATCCGCCAACTCGTCTTCCTCAGCATTCGCCACATCCTGCACACTCTCATACTCCATAATCAGCCTCGCCAGTGCCTTTGCCGTAACACCAGGCACCGCCCTCAGCATATCCTGCGGCGTCTGATTGAACGTCCTCGACTCCGTATCATCGCCGAAGTCCAGCCCAATCTGCACCGCCTTGATCGGGTCAGGTTCATCCTGCTGCTTCTTGAGCTCCTCGAAGATCTCGGCAGTCTGGTATGGAGAGGAGGACCAGATGATGCGCAGCTTCGGGAACGCGAGACACAGCAGGACGAGCTTGCTTTGGAGGTCCGAGCCAACGACACTGGCTGCGCCGAGGGAGGTGTTGAAGTCTGCGAACGGCTCGAGGGTGAAGGCTTTTCGCGCGTCGAATTCGATGAGGAGCATTGGGCTCGGGTAGTGTTGGAACATCGTTTCTGCTTGGGTGTAAAGGCGGCCGTCGGAGAAGGAGGAGATGAGATCCTTGATGGATTTGCGTTCGATGCAGATCTGAGGTGTGAGGACGTAGTCGCCTACTGTCAGCATGCATGGCACTACCACCATGTTGCGGCCGTGTAAGAGGGAGGGCAGGCTGGATCGGAACTCGCGCACGTCTACCACAACTCGAGGAGGTTCGGCGGTGGCTGCGAGGCGTCCGCCACCTGCTATACGCGTGTTGACTGTGCGAAGGAATGCTTCTTGAGGTTCTAGGTTCGAGGCATCGTGGGTAAATGTCAGCGCCATGTTGCTGCGTTCTCGGATAAGCTTGGTAAAAGCGTCCTTCTCTCTGCGCACGGCTGACAGATACCGCTGCTCTTCAACACTGCCACCGTAGTACATGAAGTACACCCTGACCTGTCGGTTGTTGTGACTGCTTCTGTACATCTCTATTCGTCGAATGAAAGCCGCGTCTGGTTCGTACATAATAACATAGCGAGGCTTGATCTCCTCCAGTAGGTGATCATCCATATCGCCGTCGTAAGGGTGGACCAATACAAGGTCCTTGGTTTCGTAAAGTTCGTAATAGTCGTCCATGTCATCAAGAGGATCTGCGCCAATGTCGACCTTCGCAGCCGCAGTGTCGTCCATCTCGTTCGGAGCGAGTTCGTGCATGAGGGCTTGGATATGTGCATCCTTGTCTCCTGCAACTTGAACGCTGCCGCCAGCCGTGCGTGTTGGAGCGGATGTGGCTCCACCACCACCACCACCGCGCATTCTTCGCCTTTTGTTTGGCGGAGCTCGTCCTCGGTTCGCTTGTCCTCCGGAGTGCGAAGTTGTGCCGTTGATGGCCTTCTGGTTCTCAGCGAACAAGTTGCTGCTCACCCGCGCAAAGTCACGCTTCCAGTGCAGGTAGCCACGCAGCTTTCGCCGCATCATGAACTTTGCACTCTGCTTCTTCTCCTCTCCATCACCATGTTCTTCGTCAACGTTGCCGTTTGTTGTTTCGGAAGCATTTAAGCCCATCGTCTGCAAATACTCTCGAAGCTGCCTGCATGTGCCTTGATCTCCACACATGACCAGAATACTCCCACTGCTCTCGTGTTGCGGTAGCGGATTGAAGTAGACATCACGTTCGATCTCTTCCAGAATCTCGGCAAGTAGGTTCCATTTCGGGAGCTCCTCGAGCACCGGGTTGAGTCCTTCCTGGTCGGTTGAATAGCTATCAGAGATCTTGCCAGTATAGACTCGTCGTTTAGCAGTATCGAACAAGGTATGTGCTGCGTCGAGGAACAGCCATGGCGATTGTGACTGTCTCGTAGATCCTGGTGGCGGCGATGAGGCAGCGAGTACCGTGTCCAGGTATTTGTTGAAGCTCACGGCGTCAAACGTGAGAAGGGAGTGCAGAATCGTCCTCAGCAGAGTCAGGTCACGCACAATCTGCTTCGTTCGGAAGCTTGTCCGATGCCATACAGGATCAAGCTGCCTTCGTATGATGGTGTCGAAGGAGCGATGTAAAGCACTGTCCAGGTTCCACTCGTCCATATCAACACCAGAGTTGCCCTTTTTGAGCTCGTTGATCGAGACCTCAACACATTCCAGCACAGCGTTCTGTATGTCTTTCATGGAATCTGACATTGGGATTTCCAGCTCGATTACCTCCGCTTTGCGCTTGCCTTCCACAGACTTTGCGACAGTAACATGAAATCTCGGATAGAGAATGGGCTTCCTCAGAAACAGATTCCTTAGTATGCTGGTCAGAGGTTGGAAGCCCATAGTGAACGGCTCAGGCTGATCTGAAAAGGCCTTGAGAAAACCAGTCTTATTCTTCTGCCTGAAGATCCGAATGATGAACGCTTCAAGGCTGGTTGCTGCAATTCGTTCGCCATGCAGAACAATGATTCCAGTCACGATACCTGGGTCCAAGAGGCTTGACAAGAAGTCTACCACGAGGATTCGGCTCGTGATGCTGAATATGCCACCTCCAGAGTACATTTTCTCTCTCGTGCCCACGCTCATGAGATCGGTATTGACCAGCTGTAGCCCTCTGCATTTTGGGCTCCCGCTGATGGCAGCATGCTCGGCCAGCGCCTCTCCGATCCAGCCATTCTCCCGATCGTCCGCGCCGATTAGAAGGATGAGGTTGTTGCCAGCGGCATCGTAGGAGTGAAGAAGGTTGGTGACCAGGCGTAGGAGACCCAAGCCGCGGGCGAGAATGAGAAGGCCGTCGTCTTCTCTGAGCTCGTGGAAGATATCCTGTTGGAACTCCAGCGGTAGTGATAGGCGCACAGGTGGGTCGGCTGCGTTGTCCTCCGTCGTCGCTGTTTCCAGAGGCATGTGCACGAGAGGAGAGAGGTGCGTTGCGAGCAGGTGACGTTTCGGGAAGCTGGAGCTGCATAAATTCTGTGCATAAACTTTGTGGGGAAATGCGGCGCGTCGACGCGTTTCGCTCAACGTCACCTCTTACTCTGCCATTGACAAGACTGGCCATTCCGATTCCACTTTGGGACGAGGTGCTTAGGGTCGAGCAGAAAGCAGAGGCGCATCGGCGAAAGATGGAGATTAAAACAGCTTGACCCGGGGCGGTCGAGGCGAAAGGTGAATATGAGGCGAGGTCAGATATTGACAAGGCTACGAAGTTCTGGCTACGGGTTTCCGCACATACTGTGATACTGACCGTTCCAGTATGCACACTCTCAGCAACAGTTCAAGACCCAAATGGTCATCTCTGAGACGCCCGGCCTTTCCATCGCAGGCTTGGGATCATGAGCTTAGCCCTCCTCTAAACTTCTGGTGCACCGTCTTGACGGCTGCAGATATTGTTGTGATTACCGCAACAGGTCCGCCTTCGAATTGGAGACTTGCTCCACAAGCGTTGCATAGGTGAGGACGGCTCGAGTACTATTATGCTTTTTCCGCTTGACCCGTTTCAACTTCGGCCCCAACCTCTGTCTATCTGCGTTCTATCCCCTTGTTTCGGTTTACCCGGCAGAAGCTCATACAATCGCGGTTCGGTCTCATCGGCCGATGCAGATCTGATGCAGCACGAAGGTATGTGGTGTACGCTTGCCGCCGGTCTGATCGGTCTCCAAACGGGTGTCATACCCTCGCGACTCGAAACGCTTTGCGACGTCTTGCAAGAATCGCGAGAGTGGCAATCCAAGGCCTGAGAGTATAGGTTCAGCAACAGACCCATCTGACCTCCAAGGCTACTCCACAGCAACGCCACCGGAGTACCCTCCTCGTGCTACCACACACGCAACTGCGGCTGATGGCCCAACCTCCGATCTCACTGTTGGCGCTCCCAAGCGACAGCAAAACAGTGGACCGCATAAACAGTAACACCTCATGCGCGAGAAGCTAGAGACAAAAGCCACCCAGGTAAGCGCCGATGACCAACAGGGCTTTCTGAGAAGACAAGATCGGCCTCCACGTCGCGCTCTAAGACCATTTGGAATCTTCGAACAGGCCGAGACACTTGCTGGGCCTTTTATCCTACTGCTCTGCCGACCGGTCTCAACTCGACACCATCTCACTTCGTGTCCAACTCCAAGCTACCCAAAACTCTTACAAACCAACAATACTGCCCAACCATGCCTCGATCATACAAGCTGGACATTCCCCATCAGCAGGCGCTGCTCTTGGAGATGCTTCACATCCGCTCCTCGCTCGGCACCGCCACCTACGACCCCTGCCACCAGCCTCGTCGACCTTCGCGCCAGCGTCGCCACCTGATATGAACAAGGTCATTCGTTCTATTCCTCCGACCCGTGGCCCCTTGCCACTGAGAAACATGTTCGCGCCCGCTGAAACGCGCAAGGTAGTCATAGTGGGCCACGACCTCGCGAACGATCTTCAATCACTCCATCAGATCGGTGTAGATGTTGGGATAACGGGAAGCGTCTTCGGGACTATCGACACCCCTGACGTGGCATACAAACTCGGGTTTGAACACTGCAAGCCGAAGCCGAACAGACTAGTCGTAATTGGTGTACCAGCTGACAATCGATAGCAATTGGTCTAAAGAGTTTGTATCAGCGCTTCTTCGGAGTGACAGCTGAAGGCACTTACAACGCGTGCAATGATACCGCAGCTGAGGCCCAGGTCGTCCTGGCGCTGGTCCAGTTGCTGTATAAGCGACGCGTCCAAGTCAGGCCGATAGCTGATGTCATATCTGTCATCTGCGACTCGGAGTGGACATTCGGCCACCCACCACGGTTCGAACGTGTGACTGAAGTCGGCCTTGCCTCGGTCGATTCAAGGAGCCTACCAGTCGTCCTCCCACAGTACCCGTACGATCAACTCACAACAATTCTTCGGCCGGAGCATATGGTCGTTGAGGCGTTTCAGGATCACTTCAATCCTGCGTATCGCAAGAAAGGAGTCTCGCAGCCCGCCAGTCGCCCTTTCGAATTCCATGAGGGTACGATGAACGTGATGGGAACTGGAGCCTGGCAACCGAGCCCGGCGACGCACTGGCTCGAGGGTCTTCCTACCATAGGAAGACCTGTTGTGTTTGCTTGAGACGGTTTGGAGTGCAATTTCGCGATGGTGCGAAAGACAGACACCACGACACCGTGCACCTGCTCATCCAGGCTCCAGGGGCTTCTAGACGATCACGCTTCTGGACGATCACGCTTCCCGAAATTCACGCTTCTACACGATCATGCCTCCTGGACGATCAGGTGGGTCAACAATCTCTCCTATAGATGTTCACGTTCGGGAACAATCAGCAGCGAGGGCTCTCGGTGGGTTGGTTCGATGCATACGTGAGCATGAGCATGAGCTTGATGGCGAAGACGAAGGTGGTGAAAATGGGTTTGGTCTTGAATTCCAATTCGGCTTGCTGTCCTTTTCGAACAGGCAGACAAAGCAGTTGCCCTGGCTGCGGTTCAAAGGCGTTGGCACTTCCTCGACCGGACCGAGGCTCAGCACATCCAGACTTGCGCTGTCCGTCGTCCGAACAGACCTACGGAGGCTACTGCACCGAAGACCGAGATCGCATGGAGATTTTGGACTGGGGAGGTAGAAAAGGGCCGATATGACCTACACAGGGCACGACTTATGAGCGAGAGTTTGGTCTACCACAATGATTCGTGCATGGACGCCTTGCACCGGTGCCCGAGACCACATAGTGGGCGGAACTTTCCCAATGGCTTCGGGTGGCTTCTTTTGGGAGTGTCACTGTATGCAGGCTTGCCTTCGGTACCCGGCGCCGGCATTGTGGACACAGCACTTGACATCGGAAGCCTGACGTGTTGGTAACAGTAGTGCCACTGCATTGCAGGCTCGACACCGACCGGAAACCTGCAGGTCGGGACAGACGCCCACGTGAGATTGTGAATCCCAGTCTGCAGTAGCGACGTGCGCCGTGTAACTTTTAAGACCCGACGAGGAGGAGGAGGCGAGTCTCTCGGTAGCTAGGTGTCAACGATGATGAGTAATCCACGGGAAGGTTCGACAGTCTGGTGCTGCCGTAGGCCTCTGGAGGTAATGCACAGCTTGGCGACGCGTGGATAGACAAATTCACGTGGTGCGATCCATGATAACGAGGCGATATCGGCAATCGACATTCATCCACGAGAGCTCGAGTGCAGATGACCTGCAGGCCAAGGCTTGAAAAGAGGCTGCGGGAGATTGACAGAGGCGCTGGAGGCGTACGCGGGGTTCCAGACCCACCTTTGGGAATTTGGGATGGCCAGACCCTCCTGCAGGATCTTGATGATTTGGAGTCCACCTCTTGGACTTCCGCCGCACGCGAGATTTATCATCACGCCAGCCGCGTGGGGTGCCTCGGTCTGATGTGGCACAGTATTTCAAAGAGAAACATTTCTTATTTCGCTTGCATATGTCCCTTGACTGTGTCTCCGTCTGTAGAAGCGAAGTTGCAGTGTTGTTGGTTGAAGCGGGTCAAGCTCACCCGATAAAAGTATCGTTCACCAGGTAGATTCGCAAGCCTGGAAATCTTCCTCCGACTGCTCACGAAGCGCTGGGGTTGTCGGCGACGCCGACACACGTTATTAGCAGTTAGCAGCCGTTTAAACAATTGCGCTTATTAGCATGAACTTATGCAAGTGAACGCGTGAAGGCAGAAACAAAGTGTGCGCCACGCCAACGCTGGAACCTTTTGCGAGGATGAACGCCCGTGCTCGTTTTGTGGAAGACACCAGAGCGGAAGAGGCGTGAGCAACCAAAGCAAGAACCAGGGGAAGGACCGGATGGAGAAAGCTTGTGCCATGCAGCAGCTTGGGCCAGCTTCCACCTTGCGCATAGATGGGCCCAAGCGACGTCCACCGTGAACGGTTAGCTTTCGCTTATCTGAGTGGCTGATTGGGCGCTGCTCAGCGTCAAGCAGGCTAACGATCCTGCAATATTGGAAAGGGTGGAGTCAGCGAGTGGAGGAGTACTTCGAGGGAACAATCGCTAGCATGTGGGAAGCAAATCGCCCGTCTTCCAAAGATAGCCAGTCTCGATAGAGAGAGCATGCTACTGGAAGAGACAGGTGAGGTTGTTCTTGATCAGAGCCGTTCTCAGCCATCATACAAAGCCGCAGGACCCGACAGCGGTAGCCTCAACGCCATGAGCACCATGCAGACGGCACGGCGGCTTAGTCCGCCGGTGGAGCTCGCTTTGGCGCCGGTCCACATGGATGGAGAGATCCCAGTCGTCCCAGCGGCATGGTGCCAGTACCGCAGAGTCTTGTCCACCCGAAAGTGGAACTGCCCACTATGGTCTGTCCTGGGGCAAGAGTCTGTCTCAGACTCGTCGGCCCAGCAAGAGGAATATCAGTATCACGACTCACGTGAGAACGACTCCAACTGGCCAGTACGGTGATTCCGGCATATCCATTCGCAGTTCTGGCAGTCCAGTGACGGAAACTCTTGCATGCATATAGCGCGACACCAGGCCACGTGCGATAAGAGATCGGGGCGTGAGACAAAGAAGCCCAGGAACCAATGGCAGATGCCCGCCGATCCGGTTGGAGATCCGAGTACTGCAGCCTGTGTTGCCCTTCGTTCTTTCACATTTAGGGGAGCATGACAAAACATCCGCCCGCTGTATAGTGTTGCAGATGACAGGTGTGAGATTGCAAAGACTTTATCATATGCTGCCTTCATTCATTACTATAGACGAGCTGAAGCTCTCGTATCGAGTGATTCGAGACCACCCTTGCTGCGGATAGCACTTGGTCCGAAAGAGAGATCCTGATATCTCGCAGCTTGGAACCTCTTCCAGGAGTATGAATCCTGATGAGGCAATTGCTCTTGATACTGTAGCGCCATCAGTGCAAACGTGACGAACCCAGACAAAAGGAGCGCTGTGTCTTTTCTTTGTCTCACATCACAGACAACCAACATCTGGAACCATCGGCCAGGAAGCTTTTCTGCTAGTGGACGGAACTTAGCTAGAACCCGGGGAGTTTGGCTCGAGCTACCTTGAAACGAAGAGCTAAAAAAGCAACGGATCGCCAAAGTCGCGTGTTGCAAGGCCAGCTCACCGAGAACCGCGGGACGCAAATTATTGTGACAGCAGCCAGGACAAAGATCGTTTGCAAGGTTGTTCCTACGGACCTCTCTGTCCTGCGGAGACGAGGCAGCGCTTTGTCCCGTCTTCGATGCTCGATTTAGGCGTGGTTTAGGAGCTCTACCCAAAGCGATCGAGTGCTGCTCCTCGATCGTTCTTTCGGTCAACCAATAACCGGGAGAGCGCGTAGGCCAGCGAACGAGCGCGTATAGCTGGCCCGGCGGAAGTCCTGGTCTCATCACACCCTCGCCTGAGTACTCCGCTTTAGTGGTGAGCAACGGGCTTTAATGAGTTCGTGCCGCTGGTCATTGCTTCGAGCATCGACCCTAGTCGATCCAGAATCGCTCACTGGCCTGTCAGCCACACTATCCCGCTATCCCACTAGCTCAAGACGCTCAAGCCTGCAGGAGGGAGGCATAAGGACCGTGTCCAGCCCACGACCGCCATCCGGACGCCAGGCATTCAAGCTTAACAAAGGACCGCCACTCCCACGTCAAAGAACCTGGGCCGCGACTTCATTGTATCTGCCATCCACTCAGCAAGGTCGCGCAAGCTTACCTCGAACGATCGCCGACCTTCACCTGTACGGCGAGGCTCCTGGCGACTTTCGGATACGTTCGATAAAGCGGGAATACCCAAAACACAGCAAGCCTCACTGCTCGTGTAACAACGTGTAACGCGACGCCTGCACACCCACACTTTCGGATCCGTGAGATCTTGCTTCACAATCTCGAGGTTTACGCCGCAATCCGATTGCACGATCATCGCTGCAAGCCCATTTCCCAGAACGTGGATTTGGAACCAGTTTTGTGGAAGTGAACATCGTCCGGGAGCACCTAGGTGGCTTTAGGATCAGCCTGCATACATCAACGTCACCAGAGACACAATCGACAGGCGCATCCTACCACCCTCGATCAAGTTCACCGTCGCTTCGGCAAAGTCATTCCAGGTTCTCGGTGTTTGGCTTCAGTACAAAGTCTGCGGCCACCCGAGCTGTTGGATCAGCTTTTTGTCAAGCAACGACTCGCATCTTGAACGATCAACGACGCTGAAGACTTAAAAGCACCTCCCAGGATCACTTGAATCAACCGCCCTTCGTGGCTACCATTCACTCGCCTGCGGGCCATCCTTGGGACAGCAAGATCCACGTGCAAACGTACCATCCTTCATTCTCTCAATCTTTGCCAACACCACCTGCCGACGCCCATCAGCCCTTCGGCACTTCAGATCTGCACACCGCCAACGTGGCTGCCTCCGTAGCGTATCCTCCTCCTTCGATGGGACCGGGACAGGAAAGCTTCACAGCTCGGAGACCAAATGCTTTCAACCTGTCCAACAACTTCGAATTACCACCTCCGCAGCTTCCTGGGCTCCATCAGAAGTTCCAAAGCTTCCCTAGTATTCACTCGCACCACCCCACAGCAAGCCTGACAAGCGTTGGCAATCTTCTTACTCCGCCCAGCAACAGCTCAGCCGACGGTATCAGCCCAAGTTCGTCTGGCGTCACTAGTGCCGGCTCACATAGCACTATCCCGCCCTACACACCATCTGGCAGCGGTGGTATGTGGCCACCTCTAAACACCGGCAGCAATCCGTACGGTTCCCAATCAGGCTCCACTCCACAGTCGTTTGGTCAAGGTCGAGGTCTATACTCGCCTTCGCTGAACTCGCTCGTTCGAGGCAACAACTCGCCGGGAGCAAACGAACTCCTACATCCACCATACGAAGTACAGCATTACCAAGGTGTTTCGATGCCAATGTCAGCACCGAGTCTACCGGCACTGCAGCAGCAGCAGCACCAACAACATTACGGGAGCACGATGATGGGTGGACAACCACCTGTGACTCAAGCATCTCCAGTGAGCGCACAAGAAGCCTTCTCTAGAGCTCCTCCAACACCCACGTACTACAGCCAATCTGCGCCGCCATCCGCGGCACCTCAGCAGGGCTCGTTCGCATATCCACATGGCCCCTCACCGGTCCAACAAAGTCCAGTCAGCGCTGGAGGAGCAACACAGCGATCACCAGTCAATGGACACGGACCAATCCCATCCCCTCAACAGCAACAGCAACCATATCAGCGACCGTATACCTACCCACTCCCTGGTGCAGTACTGTCCAACGTCAACAACCCAGGAGGGCACATGCAAATGGTCGGAGGGATGCCACACCAGATGGTGCATGATTTCAACAGTGGCCATGCGGCGCAGATGCAACAGATGTACCAGCAGAGCGCACCTCAAAACGACCGACCTTTCCGATGCGACCAGTGCCCTCAGAGCTTCAACAGGAATCACGACCTGAAGAGGCACAAGCGAATACATTTGGCTGTAAAGCCGTTCCCGTGCGGCCACTGCGATAAGAGCTTCTCACGGAAGGATGCGCTCAAGGTTCGTACAATCTTATGCTATAATTCTTGACACTTGACTGACCTCAACTATAGCGACACATCCTTGTCAAAGGCTGCGGCAAGTCTCACACAACGACAGAGAGCAAGGAGCTCGACGGCTCCACCTCGCCCGACACCAAGTCAAGCGCGGAAGCCAGCCCTGTTGTCGCTGCAATTCGATGAGCGCAACCTCTGTTTACAGCACTGCTTCAGTTTGCAACGCGTGTCCGATTCATGATGATACCCTTCGCTTCGGTTGTATATTTTACCTCTATAGCTTAGCTACGACGGATGGTAGGAAACACCTGCCAAAGGATGGGAACGGGAAAATGTGCCCGTTTGGGAACGAGCGCTGGAGTTCTACGGCGCGGATGAGGTATTGTGATGACTGGGCTACGGCCTCGGGAGACAATGCTGATGTTGATACGATTGTACCTACCAAAACCAAAACCACTACTTCCATCATAACTTCGATATCTGTCCCAGGAGTCTGGTCCGGTCTAGAGCTCGAGGGCTAGGCCAGACCGCAGCTCACGCGAGTCAGGGTTGTAGAATCGCTTGAGAGACGGGCTCGCTCAACTGAGGTGCATCATAAAAGCAAATACTGCGCTGCGTGAAGTTCGGTCCGACTGCAGTAGACTCTCGTTCCGTCTTTCCGCGTCGCAGCGATGCCGTCCGTTCTTGACCGGGAGTTGGTTGCCTGCAAATATCCGAACATGACCGATGGCCAGTCAAACGAGCTGAGGACTCAACAAAGGGCATCCCGGTCGATCGGTGTGTCCCAGCGATTCGGGAGGGTGAGACATTGATCGGTTATCGAAGATCCTTCCTCTGACAAATGTTTGATCGTTTCCGATGGGTAGACGAAAGAGCGGATGTGCATCGAGATGGATCGGGCGACTCCGCGTTGTCGGTGCGCTTTGGCCCCTTACCTTTTCTCGCCTTTAGTTCTGCTTCTTCCTCCTCTCCTGTCATCTCATCGCTACTTGTTCGTCGTGCAGAGAGAACAAGCGCATTCACGAGTAAATCGAGTCAGACATGGATATGGCTCTGCTGTCTGGTATTGCATCGAAATGAAGTGTTCAAGGTCATACGCGAGTGGGCTTTGCTGGATAATTCGGCATCGCATTTGTTCATTCAACGTGAGATCAGTAGTGACGAGGTAGGTCCGCTAGGTGCTTCACGATCGCGATGGCCAGATCGCTGTGGACGAGAGGTGAAGTCGAAATAGAGTAGGTCGCATTCCAGCAAAGGCGCCACAAACAGTTAAGATACAAACAAGTGCAAGACCGCTCATTCCACTCTTGATATGCACTTTAAGCAGTTCGATCTCATTGGTGTTGCCATGCGCATGTGCTTGCTTTGCCGCTTCCCGGAAGAGCCCTGTTCGCACCTTCCCTAATCTCCAGCGTGCGCGACAAAACTTAGGCCAAGCGGCGGAGGTGGACACTGCTTGCCGATTCTCCCTCGTTCGATTGTCTGTCGCTTCCATCTTACGGCGATTCCAACAAGCAGCAATAGCAGCCATATCACTTACTCTGCGAGTTGACGACAACATCCTCCTCCATCTGCACCCCCTGGACCTGAAGTCGCTGAGGCGCTCGCCAGTCACTCGTTCTCGTTTGTCCGGACCAGCTGCATATTAATTGGATCAAGCGAATTCCAGCCAGAGTTTGACACGACGAGACTCTTCACTTGAGCGGCGGTTGGATAAGGGGGAAGCCCGGGAGAATCATCATCTTGCACAGCACATCACGTGGAGCAGAAGTTTTCGACCACATTTTACAAACACACACGTGATGCACATCATCTCGCTCGTTCATCACAGCCATCAGTGAGATGGCGGAGCGCTACCGGCACAACCGCCTATCTGGCATGAGGCAGCCATTGGGCGAGCTGCGAAACCGAGCCAACACACCTCCAGTCCAGCAACGTCGGGTGAAGGAGACGAAGGCACCCGCTACTTCGCCACTGGCACTACCCCACAATGAGTCTCTCGAACCGAATGGCTCTCTCGCTGTCCGTGGAAGCAACCCAAGCTCGCCAGAGTACAAGCGGGTTTCGCAAATCACCAGTGACCACGGTCGAGACTCCAAGCGCAACTCAGCCATCTCGACTACCTCCACGAACGCGTCAGCATCTGGCCGGAAACGGAAGGCCTATATTGGGCAGTGGCAGTTGGGCAAGACGATCGGGAAGGGTGGCTGCTCACGCGTCAGAGTGGTCAGGCACAAAACACGACATCAGTATGGTGCGGTCAAGATCATCACACGAGCAACTGCCGAAAACACTCGCGCACAGAGTCTGGCCAACCTCATCGAGAGTACCAAGAGCAGTATGTCCAGTGCTTCTGGTCACAGGCCTATCCCGTATGGTTTGGAGCGCGAGATTGCGGTCATGAAACTGCTTGAACATCCCAACATTGTTCGACTGTACGATGTCTGGGAGAATCGAAACGAACTGTAAGAATGCAGCACATACGCCGTCCATGTACATTCGCTGACTCTTTCATAGCTACCTCATCATGGAATATGTCGACGGTGGCGAGCTATTCCATTACGTTGATGAGCGCAAAGGCCTGCCCGAAGATGAGACAATCTACATATTCCGGCAGATCGTCTCCGCTCTACTGTACTGCCACCGACTGCTCATATGCCATCGCGATCTCAAGCCGGAAAACATCTTGTTGAATCGGGAGAGAATGACTGTGAAATTGATCGACTTTGGCATGGCAGCTCTCCAGCCCTCGGGCCGTCAACTCAGCACACCGTGCGGCAGCCCACACTACGCCGCCCCAGAAGTTGTTAGCAGCAGACCATACGACGGTACCCAGGCCGATGTCTGGAGCTGCGGCGTCATCCTATATGTGATGCTCACCGGAACCACACCATACAACTATTCCGAAGATGGCGATATACGTATTCTGTTCCGGGACATCGCGAATGCAGACTACTATCTCCCTCCGACACTTAGCGAGGAAGCCCAGGACCTGATCAGGCGCATATTCGTGCCCGATCCGAAGCGAAGGATCACAATGGACGGCATCTGGGATCATCCACTTCTGCACAAATTCGACAAGGAGATGGGGTACGACGGTCCTGCTGGGACCAAAGAAGCTGCCATAGGACCGATTCCGACATTGACAGACTTCAAAGTCAATCGCATACAAGATATAGATCGTGAGATCTTACGCAACATGCGTACACTTTGGCACAGCGAATCCGAGCGCGGTCTTGTGCAGAAGCTTCTCAACAACGACATTAATCAGGAAAAGCTTTTCTATGCGGCTTTGGTGAAGCACCGCGATGAGAACTTAGAGAACTACTCTGGTCCGGACGACATGGATTATTCGAATAGCGACTACCACCACAACCAAGCACCAAGGCATCAGGATGCGCCGCCAGTACCAGCACAGGCACCCAGATCGCAGTCGCAATACTCCATCATGCATGACGAACATCTTCGCGCGACCCACAGTTTCGTGAACTCGCCGCCTTCGGTAAGCAGCTACGACCCTTATAGGGCATCGAAAGATCCGATCGTCGATAGAAGAGGCGAATACGTCAACGTCACGGTTCATCGCAACGGCAGCCATGGCGTCCGCAAGGCCAGCGTTGCACGCAGTCTGCGCCATCAGAACGCTCTGCGTATCGAGGTCATGAAGCAGGGTACCCGCCGAGCAACGAACATCTCGTCATCCAGCCTCGCACAATCAGCGCGCAGCAAAAACTCTGTAAGAAGATCGTCGGCCTCACACCACTCGATGACCAGCTTCATGTGGCCCAGCAGCCCGCCAATGATCGCGAAAATGCGCCCATCAGACCTGCACAAGCGCCAAGTGAGCTTTGGACACCTTCGACGGTCTTCCACAACGAGCGGTCTCGTCTCCCAAACATCAGAAAAGACGCCGCCGACACCTAGCATTCCCGATACGTTTCGCGACCGCCGTGCTCTGCGTCCTGCCAATCCACAACCTCCCAGCTCCAGCCCTGAGGCTCCTTCCGACCTTCCCGTGCGCTCGAAGAAAGAAAAGGCATTATTGCTCGAGACTCCACGCATCAAGCTACGCAAGACGAGCGAGACGCCGAATCAATATATGCGCAGAGACATTCGGAAGCACAGTGCAGAGCTTGAAAAGGCTTGTGAGGAGGCTTTCTTCCGCAGTTCTGTTGGATCCAGCTTGACCGCCCAGTCGACGTTCTCGGAGAAGGGTGGTCCGTTCGATACACCGCCCTCTTCCGTATCTGCGAAGGGATCCGACACGGTTGCACAGCTGGAGTCAAAGTCAGCTCCTCGTCCATTGCCAGACGTTCCAAAGGACACACCTAACACGTACCTTACGAAGACTCTGGCAGAGACACGGGAGAAGCTGGCTGCTTACCAGTCTAATGGTGACGACAATACCGCAAAGTTCGAGGAGGTCATGAAGATGCTTGACACCATCATGCCAGCAACACGCTTCTCGGAGGATAAGAGAGTCATTTCCGCGCCTGAGGCTAACATTGGCGGGCATACTGGATTCCTCCCGATGATTTCAGAGGAGAACGATCATCGTGGTCACGGAGAAGGCACCAGTAACTGGCAACGTTCTGTCACCGCGCCAGTCCAGAAAGATAGGAGACCAGACGACAAGACCATTCGCGTCGTCCCACCATCCTCGCCGGGCGCTGTTGCTCCACTGAACGTGCGAAAGCGCAGCAATGGAAGCGAGGCAAGCAGCGGGCCACGCAGGACATTGAGTGTCAAGACCTCTACCGACCATCTAAGCACTCGCCAGGCTAACGACCAACATGGAGGACTGGAGGTCATTGACGAGGATACTACGTTGACCGCGACTCCGGCGGTAGTCCGTAAGAAGAGGTCGGGATGGTTCGAATTAACGAAGAAGATCATCACCCAGGACAGGAAGCCGAGCACATCCGCAACACCAACAAGCTTTCAGGAGCGGGATGATCGCCAGCAGAAGCGGCCTTCGAGAGTGCTTAGCAAGCCACCTCCGGAGAAGGTCGTACCTGAGGAACCACCCGGGTCTGCGCAGTCCAGTGAGTTCCCGATCCGGAAGGACAAGCTGTTCGGTGGTAAGAGTGGGTTGTCGAAGTGGCTGGGCAAGAAGGGCAATGCAAAGACGGAAGATGATGGTCCATCAGGTAAGCTCCAGTGTCCCACCGTGAGGTTTCATGCATTGACTGGTCAAGCAACAGACACAACTTTCACGCACAGCTCGCTGGACTCGCTGTTCTCAGCAGCATCTCCTGCTCCCTCCAGCGATGACAGCCCGCCATCAGCAGGTCCCGAGCGATCGTGGTTCGCTCGCTTCTTTCACATCAAACCTGCTTCAAAGGTTGTATGCTTCTCGATCCCACGCGGTCGAGCTCGCCAGGAGCTTGTTATCCTACTTCGAGAGTGGCAGCGCCATGGCGTTCAGAAACTCCAGTACTCTCGCGACACGAATTCGATCTCCGCGAGTGTCGGTAAGCACAATGCATTGGATATCAAGCCGGTAAGTTTCCGCATCGAGCTCTTCGTCGTTCTGGAGCATGGGAGGAAAGTTGGACTGTCGATTGCGCGGTTTGTGCAAACGAAAGGAGCTGCGAGTGGGTTCAAGAGGGTCATCGAGGTGGTCGACGGCGTGATGCGTGGACGTGGTTGGCTCGTGGAGGACGAGGAGAAATGGAGGGCGTTGAGCGAGGTC